>OGFQ01000019.1_pt1 | contig 132655 bp, 115 predicted proteins | sample 1570961 | NCBI WGS metagenome assembly OGFQ01 (sample SAMEA2582022, study PRJEB24529) | metagenome | biome: Human gut stool | place: China | collected 2011
ATCTTCATGTTATTATAGCGCCTCCATTTCAACTATTCCTCATTTTCTGATAAATCCCGATTGAGATTTCACCTGTTTTAAGAAATTTAATAACTGTTATATTTTGTTATTAAATTCTCCGCAATCCCTTGAAAACACTGGATTTATCGCAGGTGAGTTTTTTCTTAGACTTTCCCTTATGTTATATCTTCCCATATGGATTTACGAACTCTGATAAGGGAAAAACAAGGGAAAGAAAATTCTCTAAACAGTATAACACAAAATGAAAACGACATGGTGAACTGATTGAAATGCTTCTACTCATATCTCCATTTACATTTTATTATTTCTACAATTTAGAAATTCGCACTATTATTTGTAAATGGAGATTGATTCATCTAAAATTATTTTATTGTCGACTGTATTTTACTGCTTTCACGACTGTCTCAATGCCATTAATTGTTAATGCCAAAATGATGATTGAGAGAAATACCTTATTAAAATGTATAAAAACATGTGAAATAACTTCTGTATCCGTTCCAAATAACTGCTCAATACCATCAAAAAATCCACTATTCATAATCCTATCATTTAACAGCCAAATGCTTGTTAATGCTCCATCAATAATATTGGTGATAATGGTAACAAGCATCACCCTTCTTCCGGATTATCTGGCAAGCCAATCGGCTCCCTGTTATAATACCCATCAATACGCATATACTATCTATATCTCTATACGCATTGAATAAGACAACTTATTTATAATAATGTCTTGTGTACAAGACGATATTGATATATAATTATCTCATATAGAAAGAGGTGACATATATTATGAATCGAGATACTTTAAAACAAATCATGATTGATCAAAAAGATATTTATCTCAACAATCCATTAATAACAAGACAATATTTTCTAGAAGCCAATGTCAACTATTGCTTTGTTGGTATCAGAAGAACCGGAAAGTCATATATGATGTATCAACAAATAAAACAATTAGAAGCCGATGGAATTCCCCTATCCCAAATTATTTATGTAAATTTTGAAGATGAGCGTCTTTTGGAAATGACTGCTGAAGATTTAAATCTCATTTTAGAAATTGGATTAGAAATATCCGAAACTGATATCAAACCATATTTATTTTTAGACGAGATTCAAAATATTAACGGGTGGGAGAAGTTCGTTCGCAGAATTGCAGATATGAAGTATCGAATCAATATTACCGGCAGTAATAGTAAAATGCTAAGCAGCGAAATAGCTTCCACTTTAGGCGGGCGTTTTGTTATTATGAATATTTATCCATATTCTTTCTCTGAATATCTTATTGCAAATAATATGACAAAGAATTACCTGGATGTTATTAGCACCAAAGACAGGGCAGATGTCCAAAATCAATATAACAAATATGTAACCTATGGAGCATTTCCAGAATTAGTTGAGATAAGAAATAAACGAGCTTTTTTAAACAGCATCTATCAAACTGTGTATCTCGGTGATATTATAACCAGAAATAAAATCACCAATGATTTTGCAATAAGGCTAATCCTAAAGAAAATTGCAGAATCTGTCACAAAACCTTTATCGTATAACCGACTGACTAATATATTAAAAAGTAGTGGAATGTCTATCGGTAAACAAACCGTAATAAACTATGTCAGCTATATGACAGACTCCTACCTGCTCTTTACTCTGCAAAACTATGCCGCCAAACTTGTAGAAAAAGAGACTTCTCCTAAGTATTACTTTATGGATACCGGACTTCTAGGACTTATGCTGCTAGACTGCAAATCTGCTCAGCTGGAAAATCTTGTTGCAATCGAACTGATACGACGTTATGGTACCGAAAATGTCTATTTCTTTGAGAATAATATAGAAATTGACTTTTATATACCATTAGACAATCTTGCTATTCAGGTCAGTATGCAGGTTCTGGATAACATAGATACAAGAGAACGTGAAACCAGAGCCTTTGTGAAGCTAAATAATTTTATCCCCAACGCCAAATGTATTCTCATTACTAATAGCGAAGAGGCGGTGATTGATTGCGATGGGATCAATATTGAGGTAATTCCTATTTGGAAATGGTTGTTGGATAACTAATCGAGTAGGAGGCGGTGATTAACCACCGTCCTCTCACAGCACCGTACGTACCGTTCGGTATACGGTGCTTTCAATAGTTGACGTGCACGGACTGGTAAGCTGTGGCTAAAAATCTTCATTTTAACCTTACTCCTTTACAATACTGTTTTATTTCTCAGACAGCATCCTCTCCAGCTTTTTCTTTCCGGTCTCATAGTCTGTAAACACTATTCCCTCCATGCCAAGCTTTCTGCCACCCTCGATATTCTCCAGTCTGTCATCTATGAACACACATTCTTCCGGATTCAGATTATATTTGTCAAACAGACACTGATAGATACCGGCATCAGGCTTTATCATTCCAACCATAGCTGAAATGACTTTGCCGTCAACAAGTGACACAAAACTAAGTTCACTGTGTGTATGAAGTTCGAAATATTCCTTTGGATAATTCGATAACAAATACACTTTATAGCCTCTGCTCTTTAACTCCTTAATCCAGTCTGCTGCATAGTCGAATGCCTTTACAACAAAAGCCTTTCCCTCTTTGAAAAATCTCCTGATATCCGCCTCATACTGTGGAGCCACCTTAACCATCTCATCAATTATCTCGTTCTCAGGAATTACACCACGGTCCAGCTCAACCCAGACAGGGTTTTCATATGTTGCATGGGCTAAAGCTGCTATTTTATTTTCTTCAATGCCAATCTCACGCATTGCCTCGTCCGGCTGGAACCTGACAAGCACGTTTCCTATATCAAATATTATGTTTTTAATCATTTATGTTTTCTCCTACAACCCTGCACCTCTTCCTGCAAAAAGCAATACCATATGCTAAAATATCGCACCTGCCCTCATCGCGCAGAGCCTCATCATACCTCTTCTCCTTAATCTGCGCCATAGCAGCCTCACACGCTGCATCAAGGCTTATCATCTCTTTTGCATATTTCACTTCAATAACGATACCTGCATCCGGGTCCTCCGGCTTGATTAAAATATCACTGAAACCGTCTCCCGACTCACGATTTGACTTAATAAGCCAGCCCGGATTGCTTCCGCGAAGCAGACCGAGGAGCAGACCGTGATAGAAGTTCTCCTTCATATCACTGGAGAACAAACACTTCACGCACCTCTTTATTTGGAATCACCAGCTTGTAGGCATAGCTCCCGCTGTCAGGCATCCTGACCTCATCATCAGTAAAACCAAACTGTTCATCATGCGCGATATCTACAATGGAATTGATTTCAAAATTGTTGAGACCTGTAAAAAATGCTTATATAATAATTGAGATAAAATCTGCAGACTCGATACAAGCACTTTTTCATCCATTGCATTCGTTCCATCCTTCAATGCAATAATCGCCTTGTAGCGCTTTTTTTCATTTTCTGACAAATATTCACTATCTTCTAAAAAGCCGAATCTTTCTGCCTCTATTCCAATGAGCTCAGTAATACGATATCTAGCATCCTCATATTTCAATCCCTCCACGCTCTTTAATGACAGAAATATAACAGGATATTTTCCCATATGTTCTTCGCAAAGTGCCTTATTTTGCGCAATATATAAGCCATCAAACAATGACTCATCCGCACCGGTTTCAAAAAAGGCTTTAAGCATACTCATGTTCAGAGTTTTACCGAAACGACGTGGCCTCGTAAAAAGAGTGACCTCTCCACCGGTTTCAACCAATTGCTCTATGAGCTTTGTCTTGTCAATATAATAAAATTTATTCCTTCTGATTTTTTCAAAACTATCAATTCCTACCGGCAGTTTTAAAGTGCATGCCATATGAACCTCCACAAAACGTATCAATCCGCTATACTTAGCTATAGTATAGCGGATTGATGGGCAAATTACAATTATTATTACCGTTGCGGCTTTTCCGTATTAATACCAAACTTGCTTGAAATCGTCGGAGAGACAGGGATTGACAATAAATCTTTCTGATTGCCAGCAAGGGAGGAATATATAATCTGTTTTTCGTCCTTTCCGTTTTATTCCAGATAGGCGGTTGTGTTGATAAATTATTATATCTCCTAAAATTATCCTTTAAAACGGGAAACACAGGCTGTGCCCACCGTTATTTTTCTTGCAATCTTTACCAAATAGGGTATAATAATCTGAATAGTTGCATCTTTTATTAAGGGGGTTTTACAATGTTAAGCATTTTTATGAAAAAACTGACCGTCAACGAGGCCAAAAATAAAGTAACCACATCCGATAACGCAGTCCTCATTGACTGCCGTCCCAAAGAAGATTATGCGCACGGACATGTAGCCGGTGCCATCAATTTTCCAATCGAAAAAATCACGGAAGAACGTGTCTGCCGCCGGCTTCCGGACAAAACAACCGGACTGTATATTATCGGAAGTTATTACCACAAACCAAACGTTGCCATGAAGAAATTTAAAAAACTCGGTTACAAAAATCTTCACTTCAGCGGATTTATGGAAGAACATCACGGCATGCTGACACGTTAAGATAAACAGGAGACATAAAATGATAAAAACAAATGGATTTCGTGTTCTGGCGATGGTAATGACAACTCTATGGATGGTTACAATAATCCCGGTTACCGTTGTGCAGGCAGCAGACTTTCGTGGACAGGGATTTGATTTATCAAGCTATAATGGAACCGTAAACTGGGAACAGGTTGCAGAAGCAGACATGGATTTTGTAATGATCCGTACCGGAGAGGGCCGGGCACCGGATGTTGATACCCAGTTTGCGGCAAATTATGATGGTGCTGTTGCTGCCGGGCTGAAAGTCGGTGTGTATCATGTGTGCTGCGTGCGGACTCCGAAAGAAGCCGTGGAAGAAGCAGAGTATTGTCTGGAGATTCTTGATGGAAGGGATCTGGATTATCCGGTTGCCTATGACATGGAGCGCAAGGGCACCTTTGCAGGTGGCAGGGAAAATACGACTGCGATTGCAAAGGCCTTTTGTGACACGATCGCCGATGCCGGTTACGTGCCGATGATTTATTCTTCCGCTTCCTTCCTGAACGAAAACTTTGACTGGAAAAAGTTGAAAAACTGTAAAGTCTGGGTTGCATCTTACAGTGATACCAGACCAAAGCTGCCGGTATCTGCAGACTTATGGCAGTATACAAAGAAAGGTTCACTGGAAGGTGCCAACACCGACAAAGGATATTGTGATCTGGTCTATTCCTATATGGAAGCAACAAGTATTAAGTTCACGAAACCCACACTTACCATGAAAAAAAATACGACCGCGCAGGCAACGGTCAAAATAAAACCGAATGGCTGCACGGATCGCAAATCTTTTACGTCTTCCAACCCAAAGGTTGTTGCGGTCAATAAAAAGACCGGTAAGCTGACCGCCAAAAAAGCAGGTAAGGCCACGATTACGGTAACAACCGGAAGTGGCAGGAAAGCGAAAATGAAGGTTGTTGTGAAGTAAATATGCCTGATTGCCCGTGTATCAAATGTGCGGATCATCCGGATCTTCTTCCCCGGATTCTGCCGGCAGTGTTTCGTTCCCCGCAGTCTCTTTTGGCAGTGCTTCGTCCACCACAGTCTCTTTCCGCAGTGCTTCGTCCACTACAGCCTCTTCCGGCAGTGTCTCATCCCCTGCAGCCGTATCCGGCAACGTCTCGTCGGATACCTCTTCATCCACAATATCCTCTCTCTTTTGAAACCGCTCCAGAAACTGTTGTTTCCACGTTTCCCATTTCTGCAGTCTCTTCCCCCGTTTTTCTAAGCGCACTTCCTGTTTCTGTTGGATTTTCAACAGTTTTTCGGACTCTTTTTTCTGCAGACGATCCTGTCGCAGCTCCTCTTTTGCCTGCTGCTTCTGATTCCTTTTCACCTGTTTCTTTGCAGACCGCTCGATACTGCGAATCATGCTTTTGGCATCTCCCACCCTGCGGCGTGCACTGCGGTACGGATCGTATAAAAAGTAAGAAGCCGTTGTCAGTGCAAGCAGGAAAAGTCCGACAGCCAGACAATAGGGCAGTGCACGTTCGTAATAAGAATAGTGCAGTTCACAACCAATAAACAGGATCAGCATCCCCGGAAAAATCAACGCAGAAAACACGTCACAGACAAACTTCCAGAACTTCGGGCACTGTTTTTTATGTACCAGAATGGCTGCCTGTACTCCGGTAAAAAACATAAGTACAAGGCATGTCTGGGAAGCGATGCCATGCAGATACCCGGCAAACACACACAACGCCAGCGAAAAGAAAACCATTGCCAGTGCATAGCCCCTGCGGTACGCATAGCCGTATTCCCGCATGCCCTCCCGTTTGTCTGCGCTCAGGTCATGCATTTCATACACGCGGTCGTCCACACGCGCTTTCATATCTTCCCGGTATCTCCGCCCCTCTTTTGCATGTGCCATATTCTGATCCATGTCTTCGTCCAGTTCCTGCAGCATCTGCTGCTCCCGCAGGATCTGCTGCAAAAGCTGATCTTCCTGCGCCCTGCGTTTTTCCAGTTCCTCCCGGATCCATGCCGCTTTCTGTATCTGAAGACTGTTTTTCGTCAGGGATTCCTCTTCTATCTGCTGTTCTCTTTCGATCTGATCACTCATGGTATTGTCCACCTTTCTTTTTCCATCATAAATGGAATACATTTATTTGTAAAGTTTTGTTCCAGTATTTCATATATTACAGAACTTTTCTTCTCTTAATGTTATAAATATTCCATGTATTACAGAACTTTTCTTTTACATTTTGTTTTAATTTCCCTGTTTTTTGATATGCTAATGCATTAGAAAGATACTTTATAAAATACAAATTAGCAGGGAACTCTATGCATATAAATCTAAATGCCATGGGCACACGCATGAAAAGACGCAGAAAAGAATTAAAAATGAGTCAGGCAGAACTGGCAGAAAAAGTAAATGTTTCCAACAATCATATTTCTTCGATTGAAACCGGAAAACAGATTCCAAGCCTGACAACATTTGTAAAAATCTGTGAGCAGCTGGATACCACTCCCGATTTTCTTTTACTGGGAAGCCTGCACACGGACAATCTCCCGAAAAATATTTATGATTCTCTTGCCTTGTGCAACAAAAAAGACCTTCCATTGATTCAGGATATTGTAGAAAATTTTGTTTCCAAGCGGGAGTAATAATTAAGGACTTTGCATGATGCAAAGCCCTCTTGCCACAGAGTCTTATTATCTGGCATAATCTGCTCCTGTCAGATAATAATGCTCCCAATCATATTTTCCATCCTCCGCCAGATCTTTTGCCGTCTCTGCAATATGATCTGCCCAAAGGCTCTCCGATAAATAATATTTATAATTTTCATATCCTCCGCCAACCGGATCATCCCAGGTACAATCAATATAATACCACTTTCCGTTAACCTTAACCTGATTCCATGCATGACCACCTCCATCTGCTGTACCGGACACAAACCTGCATTCAAGCCCGGCAGATATTGCCATCATATAAAAAGCAAACGCATAACTCTGGCAGACACCTTCTTTATGTAACAATACTCCACCAGCTCCATATGCCCAGTTTTCCGCGGTACTATAATCTCCATTATTGACATAATTGGCATGATAGATTAAATAATCATGAATGGCTTTTACTTTCTCTTCCTCACCCATTCCATCCTTCACTACCTGATCAACTGCTGCAAAGGCCGCATCAAATACAGCTTTTCCATCCTCTGTATATCCTCTTGCGTCTTTTTTTATCAGCGTATCCTTGACCGAATAACTGACACTAATTTTTTTGCTATATATCTCTTTTCCGGCAATAACAGTAAATGTATGATCTCCCGGAGTATAAACAATCTGATCCGGCAATGCACTGCCATCCATCTGAATTTCGATGCCTTTATTTTTTAACTGTTTATAATGGAATGATTTCCCCAAAAATTCCCATTGCAGAGAATCTGCATCATAGTTTACCCCAGCCTGGGAATTCTCTATTAATCCATCAAAAATCACATCTTTATCACAGATGTACAGGGTAATATTTCTGGTAAACTGCCCATACGAATAATAAAGCGATCCACTTGCCTGATAACCATTATATTTCTTGAAATTACAATTTCCCCTGTGGTCAATTTCCTTAAAGGCACTATCAACATACAGCTTTACCTGACTTGTATCATACTTATCGGATACTAACTTTAACTGAACCATCTGTCCGCCAAGAATCAGTTCCTGATTAAGTCTTACATCACTTTTCTTTTCCGGAACAACCGTGATCGTATAGCTTTTCTTTTTCGTACCGCTTTTTACTGTGATGGTTGTAACGCCCAGACGAAGAGCTTTTAATTTTCCCTTTGCATCTATGGAAGCCACCTTGGGATTCGTACTTGAATATTTACAATTTTTATATCCTGACGGTGTTTTCACCGCAACCGTCTTCCTGCATACAACCGTTGTTGACTTCGTAATATTTTGCACAGTGGCCGCATATGTCGTTTCCACTGTTGGTTTCACTGCGCTCATTGAAGTACATATAATTGTCAATGTAAGTACAAACGCCATGCACCGTTTCGTCCACCTGTTCATCTTTAAACTCCTCCATCTTTTCCTTTATCTGTTTTTTAATATTATTCTTGGGCTGATTTGATCGTCAGCCCAAGAAGTTCGTTAATGGAATCCGCTCCCTTTTAATTTACTTTAGTTTTTAATCCAGTAATTTTCCATCTCTGTATGACCATTCAAGGTAGTCCGGATTCTGATAATATAAATCCGTATTAAATTCTGAAATTTTATCACTGACCTGCTCAAAGCTAAGGCAATGATCCATTTCCGCATCATGTAGTAGTTTCTTAATACCTTCTTCACCGATGGCTTTAACGATATCACCTCTGTGATTCAAGGTCTCCCTTGCAATATACTCAATCAATGCACACACATAAAAATAATCATTTCTTTCTTTCGCTGTCATAAATTACCTCGCATATTCTGATTATCAACTACATAATCAAATATCTATCGTATCTGTTCAGAACCCCCGTTAGTTGAAAATGATATCCGGGGTTCCGTTCAGTGCTTCGCGGATAGCTGTGAAAGCATTTATTCCATGCTTACGGGCTGATCCGATATAGCTCATGATTGTAAGATATTCCTGTGCACCTTTTTCACTCCGGAAGCATCCAGAAACCTTGGTTTTTACTTTTACCATTCTCAGATCACGTTCCGCCTAATTGTTATCAAAGGGTACACAGAGATTCTTTAAAAACAGGCAGACTGACTCCTTGTAATTATCCAGTCGGCAGATCAAGTTTAATACTTTGCTTTTTTTCTTCCGGTCGCGCTTTTTAGCTGAAGTTTCAGGAAGTGGATTTTCCCCATATGCAGTTTTGATGATGGAATCATACTCCATATCAAATTTATGGCGGTGATAGCAGCTGACCTCATCCTTACCGGAAAGAAGTTCTTTATCATGTACCTTTTTCATATCGAGCAGAAGCTCCTTAAACCTGACTGCCCATGTCTGCTCCGGATAGTTTTCAATCACACCGTTTAATTCCCGGAGAAGATGCGCGCAGCAGATGGCATGTGTCACATCCTGATACTTCCAGTAGGAGCCCCTGCAGTCATGCACGATGATGCCGTGTACATGTGGCAGCACATCCGCAGCATCCATGCCTGCCTGGCCACGTTTCTGATTTATGGCCAGATATGTATAATCCTGATCAGATGCAACGTGTACCCAGCAGGTTTTCCATCTACGCGGGTGCCGGTTTCATCACAATGGACCAGTCCAAGCGTGATCATTTTCAGACGGATCCGCTCATAAGTATCTTTCAGCGCTTCCGCACAGCGGGTTACCATGTTTTTGATGGTTCCTGTTGCCAACGGGATGTTAAACACGCTGGACAGGATTTCATGCGTACGATTGATGCTGACGGCACCAACCGTGTTGAAAGCTACAACCATCGCCTGAAGATTTTTGCCATACTGGACAGCTGCCTTGATGTTTTCAGGAAATGATCCTGTTTTTACACCGCCATGCAAAGGGCATCCACGCACTTCAATGAGATTGTGTGCAGTGACATCTACAGTTACAACTGCATCAATTTCATGACGGGTCTCTCTTATACAAGCCTTATCAAGACATTTCGTGCGATAAGGACATCCGGTACAGTCAGAATGCATATGCTCCCTGATGTGGTCTCGATTGGATCACTCTCAATATCTGTTCCGTAGACATACTTATATCACAGGTTTTGAAACAATTCTATTATTGAATTTTCGTAATTTGCTTCTGTGAAGATTGTGAACATATGTATCACCTTGTTTTATTAACGCAATTTGTTTTCTCAATTTTTTATATGCATCTTAAAAATTACGCAATACCTCATGAACATTTTTATTGAATCAGCTTCTCTATCAATTCATCTAATGTTTCTATCAAAATATGAAAATCCTTCCATCCAATGCAATCAGAGGATTTTCCCCCCTCATACCAATATCGCCAATCCTCAAACGCTTTATTATATGCCTCCAGACAACTATCCAAATCCCGTAATTCAACATTGTTATCAACCTCAGCATGAAACTCCTCGCATTTTTTCTCATACGCTCTTTTAATTTGCGCTTTTGTATCATCGTTCAAGTATTGATATAAACTCTTTAATTCATGCCCTATTTGCTTCTTCCCTGTCAGTAATAATAACTGTTTTAAATATAGCTCACATGCAAAAGCTAAATTTGCAGTATATGCAGGACCATAGACTCCAAGAAAAACTCCATTTTTTGAAATTGCCTGATCTAAATAATTTGCGGCAGCCTTAAATCCTTCTGCATTCATCTGCATTCTTTCAATATTATTTTTATCCATTATTTTCCCCCTATAATCAACAATTTTTCTCGATTATATCTTCATGCACATATTATGGCTAAAATTGCAATAATCACCGATATCACAGCAATAACTTGATTACTCTTTGAGTAATTTATTTCTGCCATTTTTCCATATAATCGTATTTTTCTTCATATATTTAAACATGCCGTTGCGGCATGCCCTCCTTGCGTCGTTCCTGCCTTCGGCACAAACAATGCATGAATCTTTGTTTACGGGTTACTTTTTATTTTAATTCGTGTTAAAATCCAGTTAGAGATATCAGTACACTACAGAGCACGACGGTGGGAGTGGCGAAAGACCTTTTTATCCCGCATTTATATATGTGCCGTCACCCTTTTTCAAGCACAAACAATTGGGACTTTGAGCCCGTACACTTATCATTTTAAACTTTGGCACTTGATGCCTCTGGAAACTCTGTTTCCATGATAAGTCTTTCCGCTTGGATGACAGTCAATGCTGATGTCTCTTTTTGCTCTCTGTGAAAGGAGGTATCACATGGATTTTGAAGTAAAACACCTTATCTGTGCTGGTCTGGATGTCCACAAGAAAACCATTGTTGCTGCTGTCTGCATGACGGATCCTGTCACTTTGGAAGCAGCTTATAAAGTGAAATCTTTCTCCACCAACAATTCGCAGATTGCAGCTATGCGTGACTAGCTTCTCTCATATAACTGCCATGATGTCTGCATGGAATCCACTGGTAAATACTGGATTCCAGTTTTTAACATCCTTGAAACGCATATGCACGTGGTTCTTACACACCCCAAATACGTCAAAGCCATAAAAGGCAAAAAAACGGATAAACGTGACGCGAAATGGATTGCGAATCTTTTCCGTTTTGACATTGTTAAAGCATCTTTTATTCCACCAGCTGATATCAGGGCACTCCGTGAGCTTTCCAGATATCGTCTCAAGTTTTCCTATATGCGTTCCGCTGAGAAAAACCGCTTCCAGAACAGTATGACGATTTCCCGTATCCGTATTGACTGTGTCCTCACAGACCCATTTGGGAAAACTGCCTCGTCCATTATGGATTATCTTCTTTCAGATGTTCCATTTGATGAAACGGAATGCGCAAAACTGATTCATGGACGCGTCAAAGCCTCTAATGAAGAGATTTTTGACAGCATTCGTGGGTTTGAAATCTTATCGGAACAGCGCTTTAAGATGTCCCACGCAAAACAGCATATGGAACTTCTCAGTTCCTATATAGATGATATTGAAACTGAATTATTCCGGCTTAGCCGTTCGTACGATGAAGTAATCAAACGTATTTCTGGAATCGTCGGTTTTACGGAACGCTCTGCTTTGTTTGTCATTTCAGAAATCGATGCGGATATGGGTGTTTTTGAATCGGCTAAACACCTGTGTTCCTGGGCCGGACTTACCCCTGCGAATAACGAGAGTGCCAACAAAAAGAAATCCACGCATTGTTCAAAAGCCGGTCAGTATTTAAAACCTTTACTTATTCAATGTGCACTTGCTGCCGTAAAAAGCAAAAAAAATCCTTATTATGCCATCAAATATAATCGACTGGCGAAAAGGCGTGGCAGGAAAAAAGCAGTCATTGCCATAGCCCGAATGATGCTTACAAACATCTATCACATGATCCTTAATAACGAAGAATGGAAACCGGATGATTATGAAGCCATCATCCATCCATCAAAACCAGTCAAAGTTGCACTTACACTTGATAATGTAATACAGTTCCTCGGAGAGCAGGGAGCTGATCCTGAAACACTAAAACTCCTCCAACAGCAATGTGCTGTTACCCCCGGATAAATCTTAAAACACGGATTTTCCACAAGGGACGTTTCTGGTCAAATTTCAGCTTATTGATTCATACTTCTTTTTATTAATATCTCGGTCCCATAAATCGGTCTCCGTTCAGATGTATCATATGCTCCGGCATTTCAGCAATCCAAACCTCTGTTTCCCATGCAAGTTCTTCAGCAAATTTTTTATACGTCTTAAAATCCAGAAATGCTGTTATAAATATTTTTCCTGCTGTTACATCTTTCGTCATCTCTGTGATTTCCAATATACGTTTAGGATCCATCGGACCGACCGATGTTACAGATTCCACAAAATAAATCCAGTTCTTGTCCTCACGATATAACACTACATCAGGCATCTTATCATGTAACGTAATTTCGAATCCCAGCTCTTTTAATTTTTCTACATTCTTTACCAGATCTTTTTCTATTGTATCTCCAACGTACAAGCACTCAGAATTTGGTGCAAATCTTGGTGCAAATTCCTCGATAATGGCTTTTTGCAGCTCATTATGCTTACCCGTAGAAAATTTAAAACTTTCACCATTTATATTTACCGGCATCATTGTCATCTTCTTTTTAGAAGTATACAAATCAATTAACTTTTCATGGTAACAAAGAAACCGCTTTATGGATTCTTTCCACGCTGGTGTTTCCATCGTTCTCAGTATTTTAATTGTTTCTTCCGTCAATCTGTAGCGATAGTTCGGACTGTTAGTTGCTTTTCCATTATCCTCTATCAAAGCTGCGGTACGAAATCTATGCAAAGCCTGTTTTCTAAATGTTTCTCTACTATTTTCCGCATAACTCATGCCATAAAATGTATTAACAAACTGAATAATATCATGAATACGAATCCATTCATTTGTTGCTTCACTCCATGACATATCCGGCTTTATCCCTGCCATAGCCAGTATCACATAGCAGCATATATCCGCTTGCTGTGCTTTTGGCATACCTATTGTTTGCAGAAATTCTCTTGTTTCTTCTATTTTCTTATCCACAGTATCCCTCCAATATCAAATTACAATTTTCCTCCGAATAATCCTTACTTTTAAGCACTTTTCTGCCCATTTCCTGAATGTCCTCTAAATCTGGTACCGGCATTGCATTAATTTCTGTTGAATTAACCTGTGTGGACCCATTTAAAATACGATAATATTCATCATAAAGTGTAGAATTAAATAATACATACAATCCATACACCAGGCATTCTGACATTTCCGTTAATACACCGTCCACAAAATTAATTTTATTCTGTGTACTTATCTTTTGGTACTGAGGAAATTTTTTGGCCAAATATACTCCACACTGTAATCTTCGAGGTTCTTCCTTTGCCGTAAATCGCTTTACAAATAGATAATTTTTGTTATCTTGCATTAATCCCTTTTGTTCTGTCACCACATATTCATGCTCTTTCTGTATAGGGAATTCTACTTTTCCCTGTTTTATATGCTGCGAATAAAATAAAGGAATTGCTCCTTCTTCTTCCTCATCTCGAAGTATTTCACGATTACGGAAATCTACGGTCAATCCAGTTTTCATTTTTACACCTATTGCTGGAAGCGTCTTATCAAACTTATGCAGCTTCTTTAATACTTCCACTTCATTTTCATCTGTTACAAGATAAACATAATAGTCTGATCCTGCTACAGCCAGATCATACGGAACCGTCAATGATGTCAACTCTCCAAAATCACTATTGGATTTCGATGATGTAATCGTAACTGTTTCTGGCTTTTCACTTGTCTTTTTTACTTTAATAATAATTGTTTCCTGTAACACACTTTCTTTGTCGAAAACCTTATTTCTGCTGACAAAAAGGTGAATATGTTCCAATTTCCCTTCTGTCAGAAAATATTCCCGGAAACGTTTAAAATACGCCCCTGATGTCCATGACCTCGGAATGATGTAAACCAGCTCTCCACTTTCACATAAATTAAATAATCCCATAGACGCAAAAATGAAATATAAATTCGGTGCACCATAACATACCTCTGGCATCGCTGTTGCTTCTGGCGCATCTTTCGGAATTTTCATATACGGCGGATTTCCAATCACAAAATCATATTTCTTAGGCTCTGCATTTCCTCCCAACATATGATTAAAATCCAAATACTGGCTCAAAATATAATTATCTTCAACGATATTAACTGTAAGTTTTTTTCTTGTCTCTTCTTTACAATATTCCAGATTACGTTTCAACAATGGCAATACATTTTCATCGTTCTCATAACAGGTAAGCTCAATCTCCTGAATAGAATCTATTGTTTCCATTCGCTCAATAAAAGCACATGATAATATACCTGAACCAGCCCCTGCATCAAGCACACTTACTCTGTCTGTTTTTTCATCAAAATTATATAACCCCGACATAAAACGAGCAGTTTCCATACTGGTAAAAAACTGTCCATATTTTTTACGTTCTTTTTTCGGCATACCCTCAATATATTCGTTTGTAAGTTCTATAATTTTTTCTAACATATTCCACCTACCTACAAGCCTTCTATTTCTTGTTATTATACTATAACTTACTACCTTTTTCAATATTATTTACAAACGTATGTTCTATTTCCCATAATGTGTTTTTCCATGATTGTCCTCCTATCTTGCTCCCCAGTCTTTGTTCTGACTACGGGTATGCTGTTTATTTTTCTGTTCATTCTATATTTTTTGTTTCTGTTCTGCCAGTTTTGATCTAATACCATATGCTACTGGCTCTTTGCCCGTTTTTTTCTTCCATTTTTCTATTGCAGTTCGATACTGGCTATACTCAGTTTGAGAATCCTTAAAATCTTTGTAACTGCTCAAAGCCCAATATCATTTAGTTATCAACTCAAACTTCGCACTTGAATAAGTGCCTACGCACCTTGGAAATTCAATAATAACTGGCAAAAAAATAGCATAAAACCATCAGGTTTTGGTATAATTGAGTTGTTCAGAAACAATCATATATCAAAAAATTTTTTACGAGATTCCATGTTTCCTCAGCTTTGAAAGCCTCAAATGCCTACAAAAAGAAAGACGTTCCTGTAATGGAAATCTTCCAGTATCTATTCCTTCTGATCTTTTCTAACAGAAACATGTATATGAATCTGATTACAGGACGGAACACTCCTGCTTTTGCAAAAGATACGGTGTATCGTTTTATGAAGATGATCCAGATCAACTGGATACGTTTCACAACAATACTTTCAGCCCAGATCATCAAAGATGCTATTATTCCACTGGATTCAGAAGACCGTGCCAATGTTCTTATCATTGATGATTCCATGTTTGAACGCAACCGTTCCAAAAAGGTGGAACTCCTTGCAAAAGTCTATGATCAAGCAAAGCTTGCATATCGTTTTGGGTTTCGGATGCTTACTCTTGGATGGTCAGATGGAAGTACATTTCTACCGGTAAACAGTGTTCTTCTTTCCACAGAAAACAGTCAAAACCGTATCAACGAGGTCACGGATGTTGATAAAAGAACTGTTGGTTACAGACGTAGAAAGCTTTCCATGGAAAAAGGAACTTAAGCCATGCTTACGCTTCTGGATGCAGCCAAGAAAGCTGCAATTCCTGCAAACTATGTTCTTTTTGACAGCTGGTTTTCATCACCGAGTACTCTTCATACAGTAAAAAATATAGGTTTCGATGTAAACGGTATGGTCAAGAAAACTCCAAAGATGTTCTTTCGCTATAACGGCGAGGATATGTCGCTGACTTCCATTTACAACAAGAACAAAAAACGACGCGGAAGATCAAGATATCTGCTCTCTGTTATGGTTGATGTTGTAAAAGATGGTGAAATCATTCCTGCCAAAGTAGTTTATGTTCGCAACCGCAACAAACGCAAGGAATATCTTTGTCTTATTTCCACTGATGTAAATCTGGATGAGAATGAAATCATCCGGATCTATGGAAAGCGTTGGGACATAGAGGTATTCTTCAAGGTGTGCAAAAGCTACCTTAACCTGAGCAAAGAATGTAACTCTATTTCCTATGATACAATGACTGCACATACTGCAGTTGTTTTTACACGATACATGATGCTGTCACTAGAAAGCCGGGAATCCAATGATAACCGCTCTCTTGGCGAACTCTTTTTATACTTTTCCGATGAAATATCTGATATCACATGGATACAGGCTTTTCAAATGCTGCTTCAAATGTTCAGAACAATGCTTTCAGATAATACTGAACTTTCAGACGAAAAAATCAACGAATTGGCGAGTGCATTTATGAATACACTTCCGGCTATGCTGAAGATACGACTGCAAGCTACATAAAGTCTGAACATTGACAACTGAATAACTGCCAGATATTGAATTTTCAAGGTGCATAGCTAAAATTTATGTGCGAAGTTTGAGTTATCAAAACATTTCCACCATCCAAACCAAGCCAGCCTAATACAATGACTGAATATAAAACAATAATTATCCAATAAATAGCCGTTACTACTACAAGCCCTGCTATAAGCTTAGCTCTCGTTCCCCTATTCCTTCCATATTTTGCCGAGAAAAATATAGAATCCGCATATTCAAAGACATTGCTGCACCGATTCCTGTACAGAGCAGGGCAAGAAGCAATACGAGCAACCGCTGCACCATAACCGGTGCTGTCATATTTCCTTCCGGAAATGCCGGCAAAACCGATGAAAACACATTTAAAAACCGCGTAAACACGATGCTGAGTGGAATCTACAAAATGTCCATAACAAAAATAAGCTTCCGGTTCATCCGGTTTGCATGTTTCAGTAAATCTTCCGTGCCGTTTTCTGTCTCCCGAAGTGACTTTTTCACCCTTTTTTCATACTGCTTTTCCCGGATATTGTGCAAAACCAGTTCCAGTATTACGAAAATTGTGTATAACACAAGTGTTGTATTTCTGAAATTGTGATGTGTGATCTCCGATACGCTGTAAGATACCGAAATGATTGGAGATACGCCAAGTCCCGCTTTCGTATTCAGGGTAAGACCCATCGCCAGGATTAATAATCCTGCAATATAGATCAATACACGATAGATCATTGATTTTTTCATAGAATAATTTTCCTTCCTTCTATAGCCTATTATGCACTTTTTTATTTATTTTTCAATGCCTGAGATTCCTTCTTGTTTTACTTGACATTTTGTATTGTTTGTATTATTGTAACTAATACAAAATATTGTATGATATTTACGGAAGGAGAAAACATGGTAATTTCCATCAATGATGCCTCCGAGATTCCGATCTACCAGCAGATCCGCAATCAGATCGTGCTCGGCATTTCGAACGGGCGGCTTGCTCCGGGCGAACAACTTCCCACCGTGCGGGCACTGGCAGAGGAGATCGGTATCAACTCCATGACCGTCAGCAAAGCCTACACCCTCTTAAAACAGGAGGGCTACATCTACACCGACCGCAGAAGCGGTGCCCGCGTGCGGCAGGAATTTGAAACGAATAAAGAATTGTCGGAAAAATCCCAGGAACTGCTGCGCCAGATCATTTCCGAAGCGAAAGTAAGCGGCATGACGCAGACAGAATTTTTCGACTTATGCAAACACATCTATAAGGGGTGATTGTTATGATTATGAATATTATCTTTTTTGCAACCATGTATCCAATCGTCTTTATCATACTGTTTTTATTTTCCACACAAAATAAGTATGAGAACGGACGCCTGTTTGCCGTAAACATGAAAAAAGAATGGATAAAAGATGCCACCGTCGCAGACATCCGGCAAAAATTTAAAAAGGAAATGCGTTACTACGCCATTCTCCTTGCGATTGTTCCATTTGTAAGTCTGCTGACCTCCCATATGTCCATTCAGCTTACCATCTGGATGTTCTGGCTTCTGGCAGCGATTTTTCTGCTTTCCCTGCCGATCATGCGTGCGAATCACCGGCTGAAAACATGGAAAACGCAAAACCATCTGTACGAAGACCGGCAGCCGGAACATTATGTGGAATTAAAACAGGCAGGCTCCGTAAGAAAAGTCCGTTTTCTCCCGTTTTTCCTGCCAAATATCATCAGTATCGCAAGTGCCCTGTTGCTGCTTCCAAAGTCCAGCGGGCTTGGGATTTCCTGTCTGATCGGTGCCTCCTGTGGGCTGGTCTTCTGGCTTGCAGCTGTATGGATGGACCGCCAGCCGGTTTCCGTCATCAGTACGGACAGTGACGTGAATATCAATTATGCACGCGCAAAGAAAAACCTCTGGAAGAACTTCTGGCTGATCTCCTGCTGGCTGAACACGGCACTGATCCTGTTTCTGGAGATCCTTACCCTGTCTGCCAGACACATGGGAATATGTTCCATCGCCGGCATGATTGTTTATACACTGCTTTTACTCCTGCTGTGCATTTTCTGCATGATAAAGCTGAAAAAAATTGACCGAAGCTATGCACAAAAACGGAATCTGACCAGCGATGAAAATGATGACAGAAACTGGATCGGCGGCATCCTCTACTACAATCCGTCCGATCCCCATACGATGGTAGAACAGCGCGTCGGCATCGGGACAACGGTAAATATGGCCACATCCCTCGGAAAAGGACTTACTATTTTCAGTGCCATTATGATGCTTTCCTTCCCTCTGTTATGCATATGGCTGATTCAGGAGGAATTTACTCCCATTGATCTGGTGATCCAAAACCACACACTATACGCACAGCATCTGAAAACGGATTATCAGATTCCGCTTAGTGAGATCAAAGATCCCACACTTCTTACCGCAAGTGATCTGCCAGACTGGACCAGAACATACGGCACCAGCATGGATACATTGGAAAAAGGCACATTTACCATCTCCGGAGGAGAGGATGTCAATGTTTTCTTAAATCCAGAAAATGATGCGTTCATCCAATTTTCCGCAAATGGGAAAACTTACTATATGGGCGGTGTAGACGATACCCAGACAAAGGGGATTTATGAAGAACTGCTGACCCATTAGGTCCGCAGTCTTTATTGGAAGATCGCAAGACTTTTTATATCATACGTCCCCTGTATGACTGGATTTACTGATAAAAGAAGACATCTCTGTTCCGAAAAATTTAATGAACCGGTATATTCACAAAACGTCTGTTTCAGAATCTACAGATGAAGAACTTGAGTTTGATTAAACCTTGTAAAAATGGTGGGTGATTTATTGACCATCACAAAAAATTGAAAAGCTTACACCATCACTTCACAAACTTTATTCAAATTTTATTTCAGGTAAACTTAAATAGAATGTGGGACATATGGAGCTTTTTCTTTCGACTATGTCCCACATTTTCCTTTTGTTGGGACATATGCAGATTTTCTTTTGACTATGTCCCACATTTTCCTTTTGTTGAGACATATGCAGATTTTCTTTCTGATTATGTCCCGTTTTTGGATTTCTGTGGGATGTTCCCTCGCCTTTTTTTTGCATATGTCCTGCTTTCGGATTTCTGTGGGAGGTTTCCTCGCCTTTTTTTGCATATGTCCTGCTTTCGGATTTCTGTGGGAGGTTTCCTTGCCTTTTTTGGCATATGTCCCACCTTTTAATACCGCCACAAAATCTTTATCAGATGATACTTATTTGTTTATCAACATACCCTGTATATAAATTTCCAGAGCAAAATACTCTCATTTTCCTGCCTTTCAGAATTATTTAAAATGATAAGTAATTAACTTTTGCACAATTGCAGTATCCAGCGGCTGCTCCATAGTCTCATATGTTGTAATCAGCCGATCTCCCGGATATATCCCATTTCTCGCATACATATGTAACTTATCCGCGGCATTCTTTGCATATTCAGGCAAGTCCATCTTCCCAAAATGTTCCCAGTAAATTTCTTTTCCTGTCAGCGGATGAAGAATTGTAAAATCCGGATAAAACACTGCCTTCCCGATTTTTAATTCACACTCATAACGGTATGCAATTTTTTTCATATACAAATTCATTGCAATCAATGCTTCTGACTTGGATCGTACATATTCATTTTTACAGCTTTTATACTTCAATTGTTCGGGATAATTGGGATTTTTAGGATAGGAAGTATCACTCCATATAAGTTCTTCCTGCGTAACCATCTGATAGAATGGACAGAGCAATTCCTGATATGCCGGATCTTCTGAAAGAAACCTGTCCGACTTTTTATTTTCACCAACTGCATGTCGTTGATAAAGTTCTAATGCATACAGTTCTTTTTTACACTCTGTCTGTTTTTCCAATAAGAATCTTTTGTATGCCAACTGCTGTGCATATTCTCTGTGTTTCTTTGGAATATACGTCTGTGTGTGACCGTCACTGTGAAACCATTTCACCCGGTTTCCATTGTGAACACAAATAATTTTTCCATCAGGAAGATGCAATAGTTCTTCACTGATTTGTTGTAATTCTTTCGTAAGCCTTCTCTTCTCCGAAAGAGTCTGATGATAAATTGTTATAAAAACCTCTCCTTTCTGTGCATTAATATGACGTTATTAAAACACAACTTCATTCTCATGTAAAGTAAATTTTTATATTTTTTTAACAATGGGATATATCGGAAAAAAGTAAATTCATATATCCCGCACCTCCCTTCTGTTGGGACATATAAAATTTTTCTTTACATAGATATCCCGGCAATTTATCTCTTCAGGATATATAGCAACTTTCTTTGCAATTATGTCCCATTTAGAAATCACTACGGGACTTTTTGTCTTATTTTTGGTGTATACATCCCGTTTTCAGTCTCTCAAGGGACTTTTTCATCAAATTTTTTTACATATGTCCACTCCCCTGTTTTTCGCAGGATCTTTTCATAACTTTTTCCCACATATATCCCATATTTTAATTTTTTCGTACAGATTTATATAATCGCATGCCGTACTTCTCTGCCGGAATGCCGGATATAAAAATCCTGCTTCTGGCAGTCCCGGCTCATATTCTCCCTCAAGCGGTCCCACGGCACACAGCAGATAATTATATACTTCCTCGGAACCTTCCTGCCATTCCTTATCGGTTCCTTTCACTGGAACATCATACATTCCATGAAACAAAAAACAATAACTTTCTTTTCCCGGTGCAACACGTTCCCCGATCATTTCATAAAGCAGATCCAAAAACGCATCGTTCTGCAGCCCGGACTTTTTGATTCCATCCAGAAGCTGCCAGATACTTCCCGGTTTTCTCCCGGTTTCCGGTAATCCTTCAGCTGTTTGTTGGTCTCTGCCTGTAAAACTGCCTTCGCCAGTTCCAGATTTTTCGTTTTTTCTGCTGTGGAAAGTTTTAAAAATGCGTGTTGAATGTGCCGTCTATATATCCTTCTGCATCATAATACGCGCCGGCGATCCGGTCAATATGCGACCGCGCCGGAGTCATGCGCCGCGTCAGTTCCAGCATGTTTTCTCTTTGAATCATAATTGTTCCTCAAATCTTTTTTACTTATAACAACTCTACTCTTCCGCACATCGGTACTTCACAAATTCTGCGAATCGTGGCAAAATTTCATAGTAATGTGTCTGCACCGCTGTACCACTTAATGATACAATGTAAATGGATTGCTCATACAACTTCTTATGCCCTATATAAGTTTATATAACTTTTGTTTCATTATATAACTTTTTTACAACAAGGTAATAAACTTTCTCTCTGTCCTGTAAATAATCAACATGTATCCTTTTGAGTTTCTGATACCATTCTTTTTTCTACATCTTCCATACAAATTCTGATCCCCGTTATTATATATTTACAACTGCAATTCTTACAAATCCCACCATTGTTTTCGCATTTTGATACAAACGCATAATAGTTTACAAAAATTTTACTGTAAATTCGTATATCCTCACAAATGCGTTATTATGTAGATGATGCTATAATACATAGAATAAATACAGGAGAAATCTAAACATATGTCAGAAGTGGTTCACAGGAAGAAAAGACTTTCCTCCTTTAAATTAATTGTACTGGGCTTTGCCGCTGTCATTTTTGTCGGCGCACTGCTGCTAATGCTTCCGGTCTCTTCGGTTTCCGGAACACAGACTCCTTTTCATGAGGCACTATTCACCTCTGTTTCAGCGGTATGTGTCACAGGGCTTGTTGTACAGGACACCGGCAGTTACTGGTCTTCTTTTGGACAGGCAGTTATTTTGCTGCTGATCCAGACCGGCGGGCTGGGTGTCATCACCGTTGCTGTTTCCTTTGCCATTTTATCCGGACGGAAAATTTCGCTCATGCAGCGCAGTACAATGCAGGATGCAATTTCTGCACCGAAAATCGGCGGTATTGTCCGCCTGACCAAATTCAGCGTACAGGGTACATTATTTATTGAATTGCTCGGCATGACTGCCATGCTTCCAGTTTTCTTCCGTGATTATGGCATCAAAGGCATCTGGATGGCAGCCTTTCACTCTGTATCTGCATTTTGCAATGCCGGTTTTGACCTTCTGGGAACTTCCAGCCAGCCGTTTGTATCTCTGAGCAGATACATCGCCAACCCACTGATCAACCTCGTAATTATGCTTTTGATCATAATTGGTGGCATCGGCTTTCTGACGTGGGACGATATCTGCACCCATAAATGGCATATCAGACGTTATCGCGTACAGAGCAAAGTCATTCTTTGGACATCGGCTTTACTTATTATAATTCCGGCCGTATTCTTTTTTGTTGTGGATTTTACGGGTTCATCAACCGGCACCAAACTGCTGGCCTCCACGTTTCAGTCTGTAACAACAAGAACTGCCGGTTTTAACACCGCAGATCTTACAGCAATGACACCGACATCAAAATCTGTTATGATTCTGCTGATGCTGATCGGAGGATCTCCCGGCTCTACTGCAGGCGGCATGAAAACAACAACTTTTGCAGTCCTTATTTTAAATATGGTTGCCACATTCCGCCAGAAAGAGGACATTGAAATTTTCGGTCGGCGGCTTGACAGTCATGCCATTAAAAATGCGGCCACCATCGTTGCTTTATATATCATTTTTTTCTTTATTGGAGGGATTGCCATCAGTTCCATCGAACACCTTCCGCTTCTGGACTGCCTGTTTGAAACGGCATCCGCTGTCGGAACCGTCGGACTTACACTTGGAATTACACCAACTCTCGGCATCCCGTCCCAGCTGATTCTGATCCTTCTGATGTTTTTCGGCAGAGTCGGTGGGCTTACCTTAATTTATGCGGCAATTTCCGTAAAGCAAAACGGAGTAAAACTGCCGCTCGAAAAGATAACAGTTGGTTAAAAAGGAGTTGAACATACCATGAAAAATATATTATTAATTGGATTAGGAAGATTTGGAAGACATGTTGCCATACAGCTGAACAATCTCGGTCACGAAGTGATGGCAGTCGACAACAACGAAGAACGTGTCAATGAGGTTCTTCCGTTTGTCACCAATGCTCAGATCGGTGACAGTACCAATGCCGATTTCTTAAAATCCCTTGGCATTGGTAATTTTGATGTATGTATGGTAACGATAGGTGGAAATTTCCAGAATTCCCTTGAAACTACTTCCCTGCTCAAAGAACTCGGTGCAAAAACGGTTGTATCGCGTGCAGAACGGGATGTACAGAAAAAATTTCTTCTGCGAAACGGTGCAGACGAAGTTGTTTATCCGGAAAAACAGATTGCAGAGTGGGCTGCTATCCGGTATACTGCCGATCACATACGCGATTATATTCAGGTGGATGAGGCACATGCAATTTTTGAAGTGGAAGTTCCGGAAAACTGGATTTCCAAAACAATCGGTCAATTGGATATCCGGAAAAAATTCGGAATCAATATTGTTGCCATCCGGGAAGACGACAAAATTAATATGGCAATTTCTCCAAATACCATATTCCAGTCTGGTACCACATTGCTTGTTCTCGGTGAATATAAAGAACTTCAAAAATGTTTCCGTATGTAGTTTCTATTTCCATAACAGATTCCACAGGTTCTGATAAGCAGCTGTTTCATACAGATTTATATAATTACATGCCGTACTTCTCTGCCGGAATGCCGGATATAAAAATCCTGCTTCTGGCAGTCCCGGCTCATATTCTCCCTCAAGCGGTCCCACGGCACACAGCAGATAATTATATACTTCCTCGGAACCTTCCTGCCATTCCTTATCGGTTCCTTTCACTGGAACATCATACATTCCATGAAACAAAAAACAATAACTTTCTTTTCCCGGTGCAACACGTTCCCCGATCATTTCATAAAGCAGATCCAAAAACGCATCGTTCTGCAGCCCGGACTCTTTGATTCCATCCAGAAGCTGCCAGATACTTCCCGGCTTTCTTGCGGTTTCCGGAATCCGGTAATCCTTCAGCTGTTCGTTGGTCTCTGCCTGTAAAACTGCTTTCGCCAGTTCCAGATTTTTTGTTTTTTCTGCTGTGGAAAGTTTTAAAAAATGCGTGTTGAATGTACCATCTATATATCCTTCTGCATCATAATATGCACCGGCGATCCGGTCAATGTGTGACCGCGCCGGAGTCATGCGCCGTGTCAGTTCGAGCATGTCTTCCCGATTAATCATGATTTCCTTCTCCGATCTTCATTTAAGAAAATTATACTGGTATTTTCCAGATTTTCCAAGAGAATATCAGATTATAATTTACATAATCCTGTTATTTTTGTATATTTAATCGCATAATAGTATGTAAGTGTGCTGTTTCTGCGGAAATAGTTGAGTCTACAGGCATTCCTGTGATATGATACATTTACACGGGCAAACGTGTAATTAGAGGAGGGTACTGCATGGGAAATTATTTAAACCAGGATGGAAAAAAATTTTACGAAATTACACATTCTGATATCTACGTGGATAAAACAGAATTATTGACCTATACAAATTCTGTCTTACAGACTCTGCAGAAATATATATGTATCAGCCGTCCCCGCCGTTTTGGGAAATCAATAACCGCCAGCATGATTGCTGCCTACTACAGCCGTGGCTGTGATGCAAAAGAACTCTTTTCCCCATATAAAATTGCCCGGAATCTGGATTTTGACACCTATCGTAATAAATACAACACCCTGTTTTTAAATATGCAGGAATTTTTAAGCCGGACGAAAAACATCTATGAACTGCTTGATCGCATGAAACGGCTGGTACTGCGGGATTTAAAACGGGAATACCCGAATGTTGATTATTTTGATGATACAGATCTTATTGAATCCATGCAGGATGTATATCAGGAAACTAACTGTCCTTTTGTCGTAATCATTGATGAATGGGACTGTATTTTCCGGGAATACAAACAGGATAAAGAAGCCCAGGAAATCTATCTGGATTTTTTGAGGGATATGCTAAAAGATAAGTCCTGTATTGCACTCGCTTATATGACAGGAATTCTTCCGATCAAAAAATACGGAACCCATTCCGCTTTAAATATGTTTGATGAATTTTCCATGATAAATCCGGGACCTCTTGCATCCTATGTCGGCTTTACCGAACTGGAAGTCGCTGCCCTTTGTACAGATTATCATATGGATCTGGATGAAATAAAAGCATGGTATAATGGATACTCTTTTGAAAAAATACCATCCATCTATAATCCGAGGTCTGTTGTAAGCTGCATGCGTTTTGGGAAAATTGGAAATTACTGGAACCAGACAGAAACATTTGAAGCCCTGCAGATTTATATCGATATGAATTTTGAAGGATTAAAAGATGATGTTCTCAGTATGATAGCCGGGGAATCCGTTCCTGTCAATACCGGAAGTTTTACCAATGATATGACAACCTTCCGCACCGAAGATGATGTGTTGACTCTTTTAATCCATCTGGGCTATCTTAGCTATGACTACGAAAACAAAACCGTAAAAATACCAAACAATGAAGTGCGTGAAGAATACGTTAACAGTGTTTCCGTATCCGACTGGGGCGAAATCTCTAAAGCCCTGAAAAATTCAGCAGACACCCTGCAGGCAATCTGGCAGGGAAGACCAGAACAGGTAGCACTTGGGATTCAGCAGGCGCATTTTGAGACATCACATATCCAGTATAATGATGAAAATGCGTTAAGTTATACGGTTTCACTGGCACTCTATGCCGCACGCAATTTCTATACGATACACAGGGAATTTGCCGGCGGTAAGGGATTTGCGGATATGGTATTTCTTCCACGGAAGAAGTTTCCGGATAAACCAGCACTTGTTATCGAATTAAAATGGGATCATAGTGCACAGGGCGCAATCACGCAGATTAAACAAAAACAATATTGTGAAAGCCTGAAAGAGTATCATGGAAACCTTTTACTGGTCGGAATCAATTACGATACCAAAAGCAGGATTCATACATGTAAGATAGAACCATTTTCTTTGTAAGAAACGGGAGGGCACTGCCCTCCCATTTCTTATAGCATTTTTTCAATTTCTTCCCTCTCCGGCATCACACGGAGCGCGCCTTTACGCGTCGTAATCAGAGAAGCGGCCGCATTGGCAAAACGAAGCATCTCTTTCAAATCTTTCTCTTCAAGCCCCTCCAGTCCATGCTCCAGCACATAATGCAGAACACACGCACAGAACGTATCTCCCGCACCGGTCGTCTCAATCGTATTTGGCTGAAGAAACGGCTTTGCCTCCACAATTCTGTCTTTATAATACGCCCGGCTTCCCTCTTTTCCCATGGAAACCAGTATGAGCGGAACCGGATAGCGTTCCCGTATCCAGCGGACTCCATCCGTATAATCTTCTTTACCCGTCAGCCACTGGATTTCATTATCCGATATTTTTAAAATATCACACTGTCCCAGACCATATAACACCTGTTCCCTGGCATCTTCCATGGAGTCCCAGAGCGGTTTGCGGATATTCGGATCAAAGGAAATGAGCGCGCCTGCTTCTTTTGCGACCGCGATCGCTTTTTTCGTTGCTGCGCGGACACCCGGATGCGTCATGGACAACGTTCCAAAATGAAAGATTTTTGCTCCGCGGATTATTTCCTCCGGCAGTTCTTCTTCCGTCAGCATCATGTCCGCGCCCGGATTGCGGTAAAAGGAAAAATCCCGGTCTCCATCCGGATACGTATGTACCAGTGCCAGCGTTGTGTGCACCTTGTCATCCTTTAAAAGTCCGGCTGCATCAATCCCGACTTCCGTGATCGCATCTTCCAGCTGCTTTCCGAAAAAATCGTTTCCTACTTTTCCGATAAAAGCCGTCCTGTGTCCTAAGCGCGACAGCATTGCCAGCACATTGCACGGTGCGCCTCCCGGATTTGCCTCAAACAGCGGATTGCCCTGACTGCTGACTCCGTTTTCGGTAAAATCAATGAGCAGTTCCCCCAAAGCCACTACGTCCATGTTCTCTTCCTCCTGTTACTTTTTATAATACAATATCATACTTTTCGACCGTAATATACATCTTTTTATCGCTGAAAAACCGGATTCCCTCTGCCTCCAAAGGGGTACAGACCGCCGTTGTTGCCACCTGCTGCCCGTCATTGATAAAAAGCTCAATGGACTGACGGTCCAGAATAAACCGCATTTTTTTAAGTCCTTTTGGATCTGCAATTTTAATTTTGCGCACGCAGACCACATCTTTTGTCACACCACAGTATGTGCGGTCAATCTCCAATATTCCTGTTCCCTTATGATAAGTAAAAGCGGTCTCGTATTCCTCATCTGCGGCAAGCTGTATGGAAAAAACGTTAAAATCCTGTTCATCCATTGTAATAGTCAGATCCATCGTCCGTCCACAAATGCCGGAAAGTGCTGTCTCACCATCAATCTCTGCATGCTCATAATGGCACGGATTCTTATGATACTGCGCAAGCTCCCGAACCGGTTGCTGCCAGATCTGTCCGTCTTTTACTTCCAGTTCCCGCGGAAGAGTCATCATACCCTGCCAGTCCTGTGTATCCGGCACCACACAGGCATCCCATGACTTCATCCATGCAATCATCACACGCCGCCCATCCGGGAGAAGTGTGGTCTGAGGTGCATAAAAGTCCAGTCCGTAGTCAATCGTATGCGGTTCTTCTTTTTCAAATATATGCGAATTTTTATCATAATTTCCAAGAAAATAAACAGAATTATTTCCATTGTGGAATTCATATTTTTCCGCTTTCATATTCTGTGGGGAACAGATCAGTACATGTTTATCTCCCAGTGGGAAAAAGTCCGGACATTCCCACATCGTTCCGACTTTTCCGGTACTGTTTGCTGCAAGAACGGTCTCAAATTTCCATTCTTTTAAATCTTTGCTGGAACAGAGCACGACCTGTCCGATCTGCCTGTTATCCTTGCTTCCGACAATCAGATAATAGGTGTCCTCTTCCTTCCAGATTTTCGGGTCACGGAAATCAATCCGGCTGCAGTTTTCCGGCAGCATCTCCCCGGTCACAACCGGGTTGTTTTCATACTTTACATAATCCCTGCCATCCCCGAATGCGATGCACTGGTTCTGTCGTTCCTCTTCCCTGCCGTCCGGCAGTGTAATCTTTGTGACACCAGTATAGACCAGCACATGTTTGTTATCCGCTTCAATAGCACTTCCGGAAAAACATCCGATCCGGTCATAGTCCTGATCCGGTGCAAGTGCTGCCGGAAGCTGTTCCCAGCTTATCATATCCGTTGTCACACTGTGCCCCCAGTGCATCGGTCCCCACTCCCTTGCATATGGGTAATACTGGTAAAACAGATGGATTTTTCCATCGTAAATGGAAAAACCGTTCGGATCATTGATCCATCCGGCAGGTGCCGAGATATGAAACAACGGTCTGGTATTTTTATCGGTCTGTGCTGCTTTTTCTGCCTCATATGCTCTTGCTTTTTTTAACATCTCACTCATGCAAATTCTCCTGTTTATTTATCGTTACTGTGAACAGTACCTATTTTTCTTCTTTCAATGACTCCTGATACTGATCAAAATATTTCTGTTTGATTGCCAGATAATCGGAAAGCCCGTATTTCTCCATTTTCTTTAAATAGGAATCCCACTCTTTGTCGATTCCGCCATTTAAAATCCAGTCTGCTTTTTTCTGCTCCGCATATTTTTTAATATCGGTATCATACTGGGATACTTTATTGGTATCGTCAATACTCATAAACACATTCGGATATACATACTTGCTTTTCATATCCTTCAGATATGTTTCATGCATATTGTCCAGACGCCATTTGGCATCCGCCGGCTGTGTGACATACATATCATAATACTCATTGAGAACTGCAAGCGGACCGTTGACGGACTGCGCCTCACGTACTTCTACCGGTGACTGGTCGCCCAGATCCAGATGCTTCAACATTTCACCGCCATCTTTATTTGTGGACAGTTCAAAAATATTAAACGAATCCTTTTCCCCATAACTTCCCCAGTTATTCTGCGGGGACTGAAGCGGCGCATACATCTGATCAATCCAGGCTGCCGCCAGTGCCGTGTTCCGGCAGCTGGATGTAAGCACGCAGCGGCCTCTGTCAAAACCACTTGTTTCACTGTTATTCTGTCTTGTGATATTTCTGGCTCCCTCCGGACCGGTCAGTGCCGGAAGCATCACATAATCGGTATTGTTGTCAATATTTGCAATATCCCAGGTAAAGCAGAGACCGTAACGGTGATTTTTACCTTTTGCCACATAGGTTGACCACTCCTGCGTAAATGCCTCCGGATCTACAAGATCCTCTGTTACCAGCTTATGCAGCCATTCGATGCCTTCTTTATAACCTTCCTGCACGGTCGTATAAATCACGGTTCCGTCATCTTTTACGGCAAAATGATCGCCCGTATCTCCATATCCTTCGCCAAATCCGTTGATGAGAATCGCCGGATCCTGATCGCCATTGTTGATGATAAATGACATCGGAATCACATCTCCCTCGATATCAAACTGTTTTTTCAGATCATCCGCATGATCCCGGAACGCAATCAGCACCTGTTCCAGTTCATCGGTTGTCGTTGGAATATCCAGTCCCAGATAATCCAGCCACTTTTTATTGATATAAGGAATATCCCCGATTGCCTGAATGGCTTCTTTCCCTGCGCCAAGCTGCTCAATCCACGGAAATGAATAAATATGTCCGTCCGGTGCGGTACACATCGTCCGGTATTCCGGATATTTCTCAAAGACCGCCTGAAGGTTTGGCATATATTTGTCAATCAGATTTTCCAGCGGAATAATAATTCCCTGCTTTGCATAACGAAGCAGATCATAATCGCTCATTCCTGCATTAAACAAACCATCCGGAAGGTTTCCAAACTGTGCCAGTGCCAGATTCTTTTTATCGGAAAACTGGTCTGCCACAAAACAGGTCCAGTCAATATGTACATTCGTCTGTTTTTCGAGTCTCTTAAAAATAATCCGCTCGTTCGGATTCTGCGTAGAGGTTGCCGGAGCACTTGTGATAAATGATAATTCTGCCTGTTCTTTCAGTGGAAACTGCACTTCTGAAACCGGTATATCCGGATTGATCTCTGCCTCCAGATGCTGCTCTTTTCCGCATCCTGCCACACCGGTCATCATAGCAAATGCCAGTCCGAGTGCCAGACATTTTTTAATTTTTCTCTTCCACATATCTGTACCTGTCCTTTCTGCTTAACCTTTTACCGATCCAACCATAACACCTTTGTCAAAGTATTTCTGGAAAAATGGATACATAATAAGCAATGGTAAACTTGATACTACAATTGTTGCGTATTTTAACTGTTCGGCAACTTTTGCCATCTCCGCGGTACTCTGAATATCCGCGATCATGCCCGGCTGCGGTGTATTCTGTACCAGAATGGAACGCAGAACCAGCTGCAGTGGCTGTAAGTTTGCATCATTTAAGTAAATCATCGCATCAAAATAACTGTTCCACATACCGACAAAAGACCACAGTGCCAGCACCGCGATAATCGGTTTGCACACCGGCATCATAATCTGGAAGAAATGCTGGATCTCATTTGCCCCGTCAATTGCGGATGCCTCCCGCAGTTCTTTTGGAATGGACTGATAGTACGTTCTTGCCAGAATCATATTCCAGACATTAAATGCTCCCGGAATGAGAATTGCCCACACGGTATTTACCATATGAAGCTGATTGATCAAAATAAACGTCGGAATCATTCCACCGCCGAAAAACATGGTGATCAGAAAAATCACGTTAAAAAATTTTCTTCCGACAAATTCTTTTTTCGACATCGGATACGCTGCTAACAATGTGACAAATACGGAAATTGCCGCAAATGCCAGTGAATACAAAAACGAATTTAAAAATCCGCGCCAGATCATTCCGTTTTCCAGCACACGCCGGTATGCATCCAGTGTCCAGTCTTTGATGTGAAAACTCAGTCCCTGATTATTCAATACCGTCGGGTCCATAAAAGATGCTAAAACAACATAGACCAGCGGAACAACAATTGAAAGAACAAACAGTCCAAGAATGGCATAACCGATTCCAAGCACCAGCCGGTCTGTCCGTGAATATTTCATTTTACTAACTGTTTCCATTTCACGTTCCTCCTATAATCCTTCTCCATCGTTTAATTTCTTTACCACCCAGTTCACAAATATAAGCAGGATCACATTGATCACCGAATTAAACAGTCCCACTGCCGTAGAATAACCGTAATCGCCATTCAAAAGACCAATCCGGTATACATAGGTTGATAAAATTTCAGAAGCCGGTAAGTTCATATCTGTCTGTAATGCATATGCCTTTTCAAAGCCGATGCTCATAATGTTTCCGGCCTGTAAAATAAACTGGATCACGATAATATCCTTGATTGCCGGAAGTTCCACATACCAGATCTGCTGCAAAAGATTTGCACCGTCCACAATGGCTGCCTCTTCCAGTTCTTTGCTTGCATTGGATAATGCTGCAGTATACATGATGGATGCCCAACCTGCTCCCTGCCAGATTCCGCTTGCAATATAAATGGTACGGAATGCGGACGGCATGGTCATCCAGTTTGTATTCATTCCCAGCAGACGGTTTAACGGTCCTACCGGAGATAAAAACATACGCACCATACCACAGAGCACGATGACGGAAATAAAATTCGGTGCATAGATCAGCAGCTGGATTTTTTTCTTAATCCCCGCCTTGCGGATACGGTTCAGTAAAAGTGCCAGAATAATTGGTATCGGAAAACTCCAGAGAAGTCCAAAGATACTCAGCTTTAATGTGTTCAGCAGGTAGTTCATAAAATCCGGTGATGATAAAAATCTCTGGAAATATTCCAGCCCCACCCACGGGCTTCCCAAAACTCCTTTAATGACATTGTAATCCTCAAATGCAATCAGAAGTCCTCCCATCGGAAGATACTTGAAAATGATTGTGAGTAACAGTGCCGGCATCAGAAAAAAAACATACAGCTGCCAGTTTTTCTTTATATAAGACAGCTTACTCCCCATGGTTTGTTTTTTCGCAGAGCCGACTTGTTTTGCCAGTTTTTTCATGCGATTGCTCCTCCCTTTTCATCGTATTACTCGTTCTGCTTTGATGTAACCGGTAAAGTAACCGGTTACTTTATATTCTGATAGTACTACAAAGTTTGCGATGTGTCAACACTTTTATTTATTAAAGTAACCGATTACGTAACCAGTTTTTTTCATTGCTATTTTTCTTTCCGGTTGTTATACTATGGATAAAACAGATAAAGGAGACAGCTTTCAGATGGGAAAGAAACAGGTAACATTTGCAGATATTGCAGCATATACGAATTTTTCAAAGACAACCATTTCCAGATATTTTAATCATCCGGACTCCCTGACGCTTGAAAATCAGGAGAAAATTTCACAGGCTCTTGATACTCTGGGTTACAAAAAGAATAAGCTTGCAAAGGTTCTTGCCAATGGAAAGAGTGAATTTATCGGAATCATTATTCCGAACCTTTATCTGCACTATTATTCGGAAATGCTTACACAGATTCTTTCCAGCTACCGCGATTTTCATTATAAATTTCTCGTATTCGTCAGCGACAACGGACCGTCCGAGGAGGAACAGTACATTGATGAACTGATGGCATACCAGATTGAGGGCCTGATCGTGTTAAGTCACACACTTCCTTCCGAAAAACTGGCTTCTTACCAGATCCCTGTCATTGCCATTGAGCGCGAAGCCGAACATATCTGTGGCGTAACCAGCGACAATTATATGGGTGCGCTCCAGGCGGCAACGCTTCTGATCCGGGACAAATGCGATGTACTGATTCACGTTAATGCGGATGTTCCAAAGTCCATCCCTGCCTATGACCGTATCCGTGCCTTTGAAGATACCTGTCAGGAATATCACGTTCCTTATGAACTGAATTTAAATGTAATAGGGGATTCTTATCAGGACATTTTTGCACAAATGAAGCACATTTTCTCTGATATTGATGAGAAGTATCCATGCAAAAAAAAGGGGATTTTCCTCGCCAATGATACCTATGCAAATATGTTTTTAAACCTGATTTTCCAAAAATACGGATGCTTTCCTGACAGTTATGAACTGGTCGGATTTGACAATTCCCCGATTGCAAGCGAGGCAATTCTGCCTATCACAACGGTCGGACAGCAGATCGACCTGATCGCCAAAACCGCAATGGAACTTCTGGTGCAGCAGATGGAAGAACGAAAAAAAAGAAGACCGGTTTCTCTTTCGAAACCGATCCATAAACAGATTACACCGGTACTGATCCGCAGGGATACGACCAGCTGATGTTTTATAAATTTATGATTTTTCTTTCTGCTCCATCCCCGTATGCGTCAGATCCTTCACCCACTTATATTTCCGAAAATGATAGAGCGTCCACGGAATTTTTCCAACCTCATCAATACAGGTACACGCGTATACGACAATCACCGGCCAGTGGAACCGGTAAGTTCCAAGCGCAGCAAGTGGAATCGCGATTCCCCACATTGTTACGGCAAGGCTGTACACATCAAACATTGTATCACCGCCGGAACCAAACACGCCATTGATAGTAATTTCATTGACAGAGCGGCCAATCATATAGACGCAGAGCACAACAAACATTCCCTTTAAATATACGGCTGCCTGCGGTGTCAGTTTGACAAAATGCAAAATAAACGGTGCCGAAATTCCCATGAGAACCATCATGGCAACTCCGCACACAAAGGAAATCTTCATCATCCGCGTACCATATAATTTCCCCCGTTTTAGGTTGCCGGCACCAAGCTCATTTCCGACCATAATCCCCGCCGCACCGGAAATTCCGGCACTCAGGCAGCAGATGATATCACGGACAACCGCCGCCACAGAATTGGCAGCGGCCGCGTCTACTCCCAGATGTCCCATAAAAGAAGAATACGAAGTAAATCCGACTCCCCAGAACAGGGACGCACCGAGAATCGGCATTGCGCATTTCCGGAAATCCCGTGCCAGTTCCCGGTTTCTTTGAAACAGACGGGTCAGATACGGACGGATGTAGCCCGGACGGCTGGAAATCAGGATACAACAGGCCAGTTCTATCATCCTTGCGCTTAATGTCGCTGTTGCTGCACCCCGGACACCCATCGGGGTAATGCCCAGTTTTCCGTAGATCAAAATGGCATTCAGTGCAATATTGATCCCTACCGTAGCAGAACTGATCAGTGCCGTTGTCAATGCGTGCTCGCTGATTTTCATAACCACCAGATAGCATTGGGAAATTCCTGTAAGCAGATAAGAAAATCCGGCAATCCGCAGATACTGCACGCCATAACCGATCAATACCGGTTCATCCGTAAAAAACAGCATCAGATACTGTGGAAAACAGATACAGGCAATGAAAAATGCAATCGACACCAGACCACAAAGCCGCAGTGCCATACAGAAAATATCATCCAGCGTTTTGATATTGCCCCTGCCCCAGTACTGTGCCCCGAGAATCGCCAGTCCTCCGGTTGCAGCAGAAAGAAGCATATTCTGAATAAACTGAATCTGCGTGGCAAGTGAAACTGCCGACATGTAATTCTGGTCCATCCCTCCGAGCATAAACGCATCTGCCACGGCAACCAGTGCCAGCATTAGGTTCTGCAGCATCATCGGAAGCATAAGACCCAGGAGTTTTTTATAAAAAATTGTATCGTTTGTAAACATAAAATTCTCTCTTTTTTCCTGTATCATTTCATCTCAATCCATTTATTATATTGCCTTTTTCATCATTAAGCAACATCAATCATTGCCACTTGCCTCTATACCTGTATATAAAGTTTTGTTTCTTCGGAAAAAAGAATTGTGACGCGAAAAAAGCCGCCGCAGGAAAAATACCTGCAACGGCTCAAAAATCAGGGGATATTTATAAAGGATTACGCAATGGTAATATATTTCTTTTCTTCTGTCTTTGTCTTATCTTCCTTTGGAACAAACAGGGTAAGAATACCGTTCTGGAAACTTGCCCGGATATCTTCCTGACGGAGATACTCGCCCACATAGAATGATCTCTGGCAGCTTCCGGTATAACGCTCGCGGCGCAGATACTTACCTTCCACGGTCTCTTCTGCACTCTTGGCTGCACTGATCGTCAGATAGCCTTTGTGCAATGCTGCCTGCACTTCTTCTTTCTTATAACCAGGCAGTTCCATCTGCAGCTCATATCCGTCTGCCAGTTCTCTGATATCTGTCTTCATCAGATTCTGTGTGTTTTGCGATGCCTGCTGCTTCGGGGCTTTCTTGTTATATTCACTATCGTCATACCATGGGTTAAAAAATGTATCAAATAAATCGTACATAAGTCATTTCCTCCTGTAAACGTTTTGTTCTTTGTTTATGCCCCTATTATAACACGTTATTAGCACTCGTCAAGTATGAGTGCTAATAAAATTTCTAAAAATTTTATTAAGTCCCGGTTTCAAAGGCTTTGTGGGTTTTTAAAATTTCTAAAATTGCCTGTTTTGTGATTACTGTACCCTTTTTAGAATTAGGTTTGACTGCGTAGACCGGGCGCCTTTTGCGGAAATCAAAGGTACGGATTTGCAAGAAACTGTTTTAAATACAAGTTTTTTCTATGCGACAAATATAAAGGCGCCAGAACTTGCAGTTAAAGGGACGCCTTAAAAGCAGTTACGAATCCCATGAACTAGAATAAACATAAAAATACCCTGTTAAATCACTTGATGATAAGGCCGGGTATCTATAGATGAAAAATTAAAGTTTTAGGTGACGGTTTTCCGAAATTTTAAGGTTTAAAATCAGGAAATGTCACCTATATAGTAAAAATTGTTTCTCCAGATACCGGTTTTTTAGAAAAAGCGGTACCTAAAGAAGCAATTTTTGATCTATAGAGACTTTCCGGTATCTGAATGTTAAATTTTCAGCGTGTAGGTACCATAATGGTATCTTTTACATGAATTTTATTGGCATAGATACCACGGTGGAATTTTTTTATTGAATTTTATTGGTATAGGTACCGCAATGGTATCTTTTACATGAAATTTATTGGGATAGATACCACGGTGGAATTTTTTATTGAATTTTATTGGTATAGGTACCGCAATGGTATCTTTTACGTGAATGTTATTGGCATAGATACCACGATGGCATTTTTCCTATGAATTTTAATTATATAGAACCCATCCTTTATTTATAAGTTTATAATGCCCGATCATATAAAGGCTTCAATAGAACGATTGTTTCACAAAATACCGGCAATGAAATTTCCACTTATTAGCATGTCAAACTTCCCAAACATTTATCACTTTACCGTAAACGCTCATTGCACGCATTTCCTTCCGGGAGCGCCTTTAACTGCAAGTTCTGGTGCCCTTATATTTGTTCCACAGACAGGATTTGCGGAAATATGTTTCTCAATTATATTATCTCCAGCCAACAGGAAGAAGGGGGACATTTCTTTCGGAAGAACAAATTTGCAACCGCGCCGTAGTTCCATCACATAACGCTAATGGCATAAAAGTAAAATATTTGTCAAACTTACCTGAAATCAATATCGGCGCTAACTTGCAAATTTTTCTGTAGAAAGAGAATGTCCCCCTTCTTCCGTCGCATCGAAAAAATTTATATTTAGAACAATCCACGCAAATCCGTCCCTTCTGCCAAATCCCAAAGGCTCCAGATCACGCAGTTAAACAGCAATTTAAAAGAAAACGAACAGATGAAAAAATTATGCAGATATAGTATAATAAACAATAATAAACCAAAAGAGAAACTTGCCAGACTGGGGGAAACATGGAACCACAAAAGCAGAATGACGGTGTGCGCTACAAACTGGCAAATGCCATGAAAGAATGTATGCGCACTGCACCGGTAGAAAAAATAACCGTAAAAGAAATTGTAGAAACCTGTGGGTTGACGCGTCAGACATTTTATCGGAATTTTCAGGATAAATATGATCTGATCAACTGGTATTTTGACAAGATTTTGCTGGAATCATTTGAGCACATGGGAGAAGGAAGAACCGTCTACGAGAGCCTTGTCAACAAATTTGAATACATTCAGATGGAGCAGCTGTTTTTTCGGGCGGCATTCAAAAATGATCAGCAGAATTGCCTGAGAGATCATGATTTTGAACTGATTCAGGAGTTTTACACAAAGCAGATCGAAAGCCGGACAGGAAGAAAGATTTCCACCGAATTGCAGTTTGAACTGGAAATGTATTGTCTTGGTTCGGTTTATATGACGGTGCAGTGGGTGCTCGGGTATCGGAAATGTACGCCAGAAGAGCTGGCACATGCGCTGACCGAATCCATGCCTGTGCGGTTGAGGGAAGTATTTCAAAAACTGGGATTAATATAGGAAGAAACTGTAAAAAATGCATCCGCTTGGTCTAACGTTTGAAACGCCAGAACCGGTATTTGCCGGAACTGGCGTTTCTTTCATCAGTGACTTCTTACAGTCTACTTTATATTGAATTGCAAGAAATTACATTAGTTTACGGAACAGAGCTTTCAGATCTTCCACACTGGCATCTTTTGGATTTCCAGGTGCGCAGGCATCGGCATGTGCGGATTCTGCAAGGAACTGTAAGTCTTCTTCCTTCAGTGCTTCCAGTTTTGTCGGAATTCCGACATCGACGGAAAGCTGCTGTACGGCATCAATCGCTGCCTTGCGGTATTCGTCCACAGACATTTCATCGACACCCTTGACACCCATGGCGCGTGCAATCTCACGGTATTTTTCACCGGTGCAGTCGGCATTGTATTCCATAACGATTGGGAGCATCATTGCACAGGCAACACCGTGCGGAGTGTCATAGACAGCACCGAGTGTGTGTGCCATGGAATGTGCGATTCCAAGTCCGACATTGGAAAATCCCATACCTGCGATATACTCGCCGAGAGCCATGCCTTCGCGTCCCTCTTTTTCGTTTGCAACGGCACTGCGCAGGGATTTGGAGATCAGCTCAATGGCTTTGAGGTGGAACATATCTGTCATTTCCCAGGCTGCTTTTGTAGTGTATCCTTCGATGGCGTGTGTCAGGGCATCCATACCGGTAGAAGCAGTAAGTCCCTTTGGCATGGAAGACATCATCTCAGGATCTACGATTGCGATAATTGGCATATCGTGTGGGTCAACACATACAAATTTACGCTTCTTTTCCACATCGGTAATGACGTAGTTGATGGTAACTTCTGCCGCAGTACCAGCGGTGGTCGGAACAGCGATGATCGGTACACATGGTTTTTTGGTCGGAGCTACGCCCTCAAGGCTGCGCACATCTTCAAATTCCGGATTGGCAATGATGATACCGATGGCCTTGGAAGTATCCATGGAAGAGCCGCCGCCGATTGCAATGAGGTAGTCGGCACCGGAATCCTTGAATGCCTGTACACCGTGCTGGACATTCTGGATGGTTGGATTTGGTTTGATATCGGAATAAATCTCATACACAAGACCATTCTTGTCCAGTACATCTGTTACCTTTTTTGTTACACCAAACTTGATCAGGTCAGGATCAGAGCAGACAAAAGCTTTCTGGAATCCGTGTGCTTTTGCCTCGGTTGCAATCTCCTGAATTGCACCTGCGCCGTGATAAGATGTTTCATTTAACATAATTCTGTTTGCCATAGTTGTAATCGTCTCCTTTGCATACATTCATGATACCCTTATTGTAGCAATGAAAAATCCGGGATGTAAGTTACAAAAGCAGCAGATTGTAACATGTGGTCCAAAATTTTTTTTCTTGATTTTTTATGGGAAAAGGAGTAATCTGTCAATGGGAATAAAGTTCTCCCAAGGGAATTTCCCTGAACTGCTGAACGATAAGCTGATGACTTCTACGATTGTTTGATCGCAGAGACCATCGGCTTTTTTATTTGCTGTAAGATTTTGAGGATGTGCAGGAGAAGGATTGATGCAGGATGGATGTAGCAGTAAATCAATTGTTCATATGTCGCATGTAAGAGATGGAAAAGGGATTATGAAAGAAGAGGAAAACCATGAATCCGTCACATGATTTACAGGGATTAAAGAAAAAAGCAAAAGAAACATTTTTGTATGTGCTATCTGCGCTGCTCCTTGGCATTGCAATTGGTGCCATTGACGCGGTATTTGGTCGTGTTTTACTTTTTATTACAGATTTTCGTTCGGCGCATGTAGTTGTATTGCTGCCGTTTCTGCCGCTGGCAGGGCTTGGGATCGTCTGGTTATACCGGCATTTCAATGAGACGGCGTCAAAAGGAATGACGCTTGTCATGGAAGCCGGGCAGGGAAGGCGGGAGTCGATTCCACTGGCACTCATCCCGCTTGTCATGGCCGGTACATGGATCACACATCTGTTTGGCGGAAGTGCGGGGCGCGAGGGCGTTGCCGTGCAGATCGGTGCCACACTTTCCCATGCGTTTGCCCGCAGATTCCACTTCCCGGACAACGGCAGGATATTATTGATTGCGGGAATGGCAGCCGGATTTGGAGGCCTCTTTCAGACTCCGTTTGCAGCAGTCTTTTTTGCGATGGAAGTAGTGGTGAGTGGAAGTATGGCATATTCCGCATTGCTTCCTGCGGCAATTGCGTCTTTTACGGCATCTGCAACTTCGCATGCTCTGGGGCTGGAAAAATTTTCGGTTCTTCTTTCGCAGACCCTGTCATTGACGGACACAAAGACGGTGACGTATCTGATTCTTTTTGGAATCTTGTTCGGTCTGACGGGACGGCTGTTTGCGGTGCTTTTGCAAAAAGTAAAACAGTTTATGGGAAACGTATTGGAAAATCCATACAAGAGAATCGGCTTTGTGTCGATCCCACTGGCGGTGTTCCTTTTTCTGGCGTGGAACGGACGGTACTGCGGACTTGGAACCAATCTGATCGCGCAGGCATTTTCCGGGGGAGAACTGTATATGTTTGACTGGATTTTGAAGCTGCTCTTTACGGTACTGACTTTGTCGATCGGGTTTCAGGGCGGAGAGGTGACACCGCTTTTTTCCATCGGTGCATCGCTTGGTTTTGTGCTGGGAAGCCTGGCAGGACTGCCACCGATGGTCTGCGCGGCACTTGGATACGCGGCGGTGTTTGGAAGTGCAACCAATACTTTGCTGGCTCCGGTTCTGATCGGAATGGAAGTATTTGGTGTGGAAAATGGGCTTGCATTTTTTGCGGTCTGCCTGGTGGCATTTCTGGTCAATGGCAGGCGCTGCATTTATACGGCACAGAAACGGTCTTTTTGATAAAAATCCCTTGACTCTCACCCTGGTTCATGGTTTATAGTTCTGCCAGAATTCAAAAATTGAGGTGGAAATCATGAACTGGGTGATTGGAAAAAAGCAAAAAAGAAGAAACAGAATAAAAGCACAATTCGGGGAAAATCCAATGGAGCTGGAAGCGTGGGAATCACTGGAGAAGCGCATGCGCGAAATCCGTATGTATGAAGAGCTGGTGATGCAGGACGTAAAGAAGGAAGAATGGCAAAGTGCAGGAAGCGTGGATACCGTTACGTGGAATGACCTGGAGATGGATCGTGTATTTGCACGGATCAATCATACCCGGACGTATATGGGAGAGCAGATTCTGTACCATCGCCTGCACAATATGCAGACACGGCAGTCCTGTGAGGATATGGAAAAGAGGATTTCGTTTTTTTCGCGCCGGGAATCCATACGCACAGAGATAGAAGAAAAACTCATGCGTATCGGCAAGCAGAAAGAAAGCTGTTATCTGCCGTTTTTCCTGACGGAAGAAATTAACCCACTGGTCATTCCCGGTGCAATATTGTATTTTTTGCAGGGACTGCTGGCTTTTTGCCTGATCGGTGCAATTTTGCTGCGAAGTAATTTGTGGGCAACTGGTTTTCTTGTTGTGGCGGTAGTCAATCTGCTTATTTATCTGCATACAAAATGCAAATATGAGGGAAATTTGTTTATGGTATCCAGTTTGAAAGAACTTTTTGATTTTTGCAACTGGATTGTAAAAAAACTGGAACCGGACAGACCGGAAATTTTGCATGCATTGGAGAAAACTCAAAAATTATCCCACCGGATGCTGCGCTGGCAGACTAGAAAATACCAGAGCATATCCGGGGATGTGACGGGGATCCTCTGGGATTATATTGCGGGAATTACGCTGCATGATGTTGTCGCATTTTACCGTATTCAAAAAACTTTGCGCGCGTGCAAAAAAGAGACGATGCAACTGTATACATTTGCAGGAGAAATCGATATGGAGATTGCGATCGCATCCTTTCGGAAAAGCCTGCCGCAATGGTGCTGCCCGTCATTGCAGAGTGATGGCGCAATCAGTGTGGAGGAAATCAGTCATCCTCTTATGGCAGATGCAATTCCGAATGATTTTGTCCTGAAAAAAGGTGTGGTACTGACCGGGGCAAATGCATCTGGCAAATCGACATTTATGAAAGCGGTTGCCATCAATGTGATTCTGGCACAGACGATCAATACCTGTGTTGCAAAAAATATGAAAATGCCTGCAATACAGGTGATGACCTCGATGGCACTTCGGGATGATGTGCTGCAGGGAGAGAGTTATTACATGCGTGAAATTAAATATTTAAAGCGCATGCTCGATGAACTGAAAACGGGTGAGCCCATGTTGTTTGTGATTGACGAGATTTTAAAAGGGACGAACACGCGTGAGCGTCTGGCGGCATCCAATGCCATTTTATCCTACATGGTGCAGAAACAGGGCTTTCTCCTGATTGCTACACATGATCTGGAGCTGGTGTATGCCCTGAAAAACCGATACGACACTTATTATTTTGATAGTCAGGTTCATGAAAAAGATATCGTTTTTCCATACAAAATCAGACGTGGGATCGTCGGGAAAACAAATGCCATAGATTTGATGGAACTGCTGGATTTTCCAGAAGAAATTACAGACCAGGCACGGCGTGAGGTGGGAAAGAGATAATTGTATTTTCAAATATTATAAAAGGAAGGAACGGGACAGATGAAAATAGGACAGGCAGCGCAACTGACCGGATTAACCATCAGCAATATCCGCTTTTATGAAAGAAAGGGGCTGCTCGAACCGGAGCGGAATGACCAGAGCAAATACCGCAATTACAGTGAACAGGATATCCGGCGGTTAAAACAGATCATTTTATATCGGAAAATGAATATGCCAATCGAAAAAATTGCCTCGATGCTGGATGATCCGGCAGTTTCTGAGGAACTTGTCCGGCAGCAGTTGCAGGAGTTGTTAAATAAGCAGCAGGAAATACAGGGTTCCATCGACCTGTGCCGGAAACTTGCAGCAGATCATGCCTACGATGGCGAAAATATTGATTTTTACCTCAACTATGTAAAAGAAGAAGAGAAAAAGGGACATAGCTTTGCGCAATTGGAGGAACTTGTCGGTGATTTTTCGGAGTACAGCGAGTTTTATAAAGTGAGTGGCGATCCGGTTTTCCAGTTTCTGTTTTGTAAGGTCAAAAATCAGAAGCTGTTTGGATGGGTATGGTTTGCACTGTGGATCGCACTGAGTGTTTTTTTTATTGTGGAGTTTGGATTCGGTGACGGGCATATGCCGCTTGTGGTAAAAGCGATCGTTATCGGGGCTGTGCTTGTCTTTTTATGGTATGATTTTATCCGGTATTGCAGAAAAAAGCGAAAATATACCGTTAAATACAGGAAAACAACAGCACCATAAAAGGCATGGTCACAATGGCACACAGCGTGGTCACTACGTTAATCGCGCTGGCATAGTGTGCATCGTTTCCGTACACCTGGCACATCTGTGTAACGGTAGATGCAGATGGGGTGATTACTGCGAGAAATACAATGAGCATGATCTTTTGAGCATCTGCAGACAGTGTGGCAAGATGGCTGATTTTTATGAGAAACAGTGCAATCAAAGGAATGACAAGCATTCTGAGAGCCGATATGAAATACACACGTTTATTTGCAAAAATTGCTTTCAAATCCATTCCGGCAAAAAGCATTCCGGTTACAATCATGCTGGCCGGTCCGATCATATTTCCAACGCTGGAGATGGTATTTGTAATGAGTTCCGGCAGCCGGATTCTGGTGAAAAATAAAGTGGCACCAATGGCAATGGAAATCATATTGATGTTAAGGATGATTTTCTTCCAGTCATAGGAAAATTCACGGCTTATGATTTTCTTGCAGTGTGTCCAGAGGAAAACAAGCTGCACGCTCATGAAGACACATCCGTAAAGTACCCATTTCTGTCCCAGAACGAATGTCACGATAGGAACAATCAGGTTACCGGAGTTGGAGTAATAGATAGAAGCTGTTTCCACTTCATTTAAGGAAAACAGTTTTCCCATCACGAAAACGACAAGCAGGAGAACCACCTGAAGCAATACGGATGCAGCAAGCGCGATCAGAAGACCATTTACGGTTTTTTTGGTATAGTCCACCTGAAAAGCGTTTATAATCACGCATGGAATGATCAGGTACAGTACGATTTTGGATAAAACCTTACTGTCTTCTTCTTTGACAATTCCCGCCTTTACAATAATAAATCCCATCAGAATCATGAGGAAAAGCTCAAAAATCTGTTCCATTAAAAGAATACTGATCTGCATAAAATCACCCTGTCTTTCTAACTGCCTATCATAGAACTTAGAAAATAAAATTGCAAGAGCATACCGGTTATTTGCAAAAGCAGAAACTGTGTAAGTTTATAGTTCCTGCTTTCATGATAGAATCATATTCTGAAACGTGTGATATGACAACACAAATACGTCCTGAAACGTGTAACATCATAACACAAATACGTCCTTGAAAATGTTGACGGCTCTGCCATAAAGGAATATTATATAAAGCAATAAGAAAAGCTGCATATAAATTCCACTGACAGGGAGGACGCACGATGAAACGTTTTACATTGGAACAATTGGTGCCTGACACAATAAACTTGTTGATACCGGAACAAGATGGCGTATGTTTTGAAGAATTTTTATATCAGCTTCGACCAAACGAACGAAAGGGGAATTCGTGATGAAAGGAATGACGAAAGTCAAACTGGTGATTGCTTTGTTGGTGGTAATCGCTGTTGCAATTTTTTATTATGTTTCACTTCCGGCAATTAACATTCATTCAACAGAAACCTGGAAATTTATTTTTCTGATTTTGGCGGTGCTTTTCGTGCTTTATATTGTAAGAAAGGCAAAGATAGCAGGACAAAGCAAGATTGAACTGTCCTTTATTAAGGAATATACAGGTTTAAAGATTGGAGTGATTGTCTTTTTACTGTTTTTGGCGGTTTATGTGGCAGGCTCCATTTTGTCCTCACCGATTGTCAATGCAGCAAAATATCAGAAACTTTTAAAAGTGGAAGAGGGGGAATTTACCGAGGATATCAAACAGATTTCTTATGACCAGATTCCACTGTTAGATCGTGACTCCGCATCCATTCTGGGAAATCGTAAGATGGGTAGTCTTGTTGATATGGCGTCGCAGTTTGAAGTCAGTGAACTTTATTCCCAGATTAACTACAAAGGGGAACCGGTCCGTGTGACACCGCTCCGTTATGCGGATACCATCAAGTGGCTGACGAACCAGAAGGAAGGAATTCCAGCCTATATTAAGATTGATATGGCAACGCAGGATACGGAGCTGGTTCGTTTGTCAGAAGGCATGAAATATACGCCATATGACCATTTTCATAGAAACTTAAAGCGTCATTTAAGATTTCGTTATCCGACCTATATTTTCGATGATATCAGTTTTGAGATTGACGAGGAGGGTACGCCTTACTGGATTTGCAGTGTTGCAGATTATAAGATTGGTCTGTTTGGAGGTAAGACCATCGGCAGAGTTGTGCTTTGTAATGCTGTGACAGGTGAGTGCACTGATTATGCGGTAAAAGATGTGCCAAGCTGGGTAGACCGTGTTTATTCTGCCGATTTATTGGTACAGCTTTATGATTATTATGGATCTTTAAAACATGGATTTATCAACAGTGTGTTAGGACAGAAGGATTGTCTGACCACCACGAACGGTTATAATTACCTTGCAATGAATGATGATGTCTGGGTTTATACCGGAGTAACCTCCATCACAAGTGATCAGTCCAACGTTGGATTCGTCCTGATGAATGAGAGAACGATGGAGACAAAATATTATCAGGTAGAAGGCGCAATTGAAGATTCTGCGATGTCCTCTGCGGAAGGTAAGGTGCAAAACCTTGGCTATACAGCAACCTTTCCACTGTTATTAAACATTGCAAATGAGCCGACCTATTTCATTGCATTAAAGGATGATTCTGGTCTGGTAAAAATGTATGCGATGGTAAATGTGCAGAAATATCAGATTGTAGCAACCGGTGATTCTGTCAGTGAATGCGAAAAGAACTATATGGAACTGATGAAGCAAAATGGTGTCAATGCGGAAACAAAAGAGAGCGACAGTGTCAAGAAAGCAACCGGTACGATTGCAAAAATCACCGATGCAGTGGTAGAAGGAAATACGCACCAATATATTTTGCTCGAAAATGATTCCGATATTTACGATGTATCGGTAGTAGATTACCTTGATATCGTGCGTTATGGTGTAGGAGATACCATCACATTTGAATATATGGAGGGTGAGCAGGCCAATACCGTGCTTGGGATTGAAAAATAGAACTATGATTGTAGTTACAGAATAAGGATAGAGGGGCAAGGTAAGCCCCTCATATTAAGAATTACTTAACTCTATCGTCATACCAAAGCAGATATTTTGTGAGTAGTATACCTGAGACAAATCCGACCATCGCATAAGTGGCTGCATCAATAGAAATAGAGAACAATTGGACAATTGGTGCCTGACACAATAAACTTGAAGGTAAGCAATATTCAATTTTGTAAATAAGCATATCATTCAGCTAACGAACGATAAAAACTCATTTCCTCCTCGGAAACTGCCTTATTTTATTGCAGCATTTCCTGCTTAATTTTTTCGTATAAAGGACGAATGGTTTCCGGCACTTCCTCCAATTCGTCCGCAATCTGATCCAGAGGTTTGCCTTTTTGAATTTTTTTACGAATCTGCTCTGACAATTTTTCTTCTTTCCCGATCTCTTTCCCGATCTCTTTTCCGATCTCTTTTCCGATCCTTTCGCCATCCTCAATTGCTTCGGCGCGCTGCATTTCCAGCCGTCGTTCAAATGTATAGTCTAATGTCATCACGTGCATTACCTCCTCCCTGTGTTGAGCCAGAAAATCCCTCAGCACATTTTCTTCCATACACTGGTTGATAGCTTTCTCAATGGCATCTTCCAGATTTCCACTGATTTCATTATTTTTCCGCACCATATCCACAAAATACATATATTCACGCAATGTCTGGCATTTTGACAGCAATGGAACATTTTTCCCATTGTTAATATTGTAAACATGGCAGACCAATTCTATCTCAGGATACTTGGTTTCTTTTTCAAATGCATCAGAAAGACGGAGATCATACTGATCCGGCGCATCTTCTTTTCCATTATAAAACACGACAAAATGGGGCACTGGAATCTTTAAGATTCTTCCACCATAAATATCACGTTTCTGAGCTTTGATTTGTTTTTGTATAATGCTTGCAAAATAAAGCAGATCCCTCAGTGGCATATTCGGGCAATAGGTCGACTGATGCTCATACAGGCTCAGATTCGCATCAAGAATGAATGATGCATCATTCCGTACGGTAAGCGAAAAGCTTTTGTCATCCAAAGTTGTCATTTCAACCAGTTCTGGATCATCATAGTCCGTTCCATTAATCGCGTTATAAATTTCCATTGCACGTTTCTTGTCCTGAAGAAGCATGCTGAACACATCACTTTTGTATTCTTTGTTTGCCATACAGTTTCCTCCTTGTGTAAGCCACAGAATCTGTATGACAACACATCCCATATCAATACAAATCCTGCTTATAACAAAATTAAGTTAAAATAAAGTTGAATTTTAAAAGCAAGACTTTCCGGGATAATTTGAAATGAAAAAATAAAATATATGATATAGACGGCTCGCCAGGTACTGTCCGCCCAAGCTATGGAAAAATATGTATTTGCTTTGTGACAAGTATAGCATTTAAATGCCTGAGATGCAACAAAAACCTTCCACATTTATGCAAACAGTAACGTCCTGAAAAGTGTAGCACTATCACATAAATACGTCCTGAAAAGTGTAGCACCATAACACAAATACGTCCTTAAAAATGTTGACGGCTCTGCCATAAAGAAATATGATATAAAGTAATAAGGAATGCTACATATAAATTCCACTGACAGGGAGGACGCACAATGAAACGTTTTATAAGGGAACTTCTTTTCCGGTAGGGAAAGTTGATTTCATGGATCTGTATGCGTTCAAAATTTATATGCTTGATGTCGGGCTTCTGCTTGCCATGACAGATCTGGATGCAAGCGTTATCATTGATGGAAACAGGATTTTTACAGAGTTTAAAGGGGCGTTGACGGAGCAGTATGTGCTGCAGCAGATGATAGCGGAACTGGGTGTGGAACCATATTATTACACAACGGCAAATTCTACGGGCGAAATTGATTTTATGCTGCAGGCACCCGGATCGGTCATTCCGGTAGAGGTGAAAGCAGAGGGAAATCTGCGGGCAAAAAGTCTGCGGGCTTTTTGTGAGAAGTATCATCCCAAGCATGCGGTGCGGACTTCCATGTCGGATTTCCGTGAGCAGGACTGGATGACAAACATCCCGCTTTATAATATTGACCGGATTGGAGAATACCTCAAATGAGCACCATAACTCGGCTGGAATTTAAAAACGGGGCAAAAAAAGAAAATAAATATATCAAAAATGGGGCAAAATATGAAATGTTCGATTGAAAAAACGGGGCAAATTTTGTTATCATGGAGCATATGGAACAAATATGAGAAAAAACGAGGAAAATCCCATGAAAATGACAACCCTGTGTTACATAGAAAAAGACGGAAAATACCTGATGCTCCACCGCACCAAAAAGCAGCACGACATCAACAAAGACAAGTGGATTGGTGTAGGCGGACATGCAGAAGGCACGGAAGGACCGGAGGACTGCCTGTTACGTGAAGTAAAAGAAGAAACCGGCCTGACACTGACTTCCTACCAGTTCCGCGGGCTGATCACATTCATCAGTGATGAAGCGCCGGAGCCGGAAGAAATGTGCCTGTTTACCGCGGATGGTTTTACCGGGGAGCTGATCGAGTGCAATGAAGGCGATCTGCAGTGGATGGACAAAAAAGAAGTGCTTGCGCTTCCGACCTGGGAAGGAGATGCCATTTTTTTAAAACTGCTGATCGAGGAAGACGAGCACCGCTTTTTTACACTTCGGCTTGTTTATGAAGGAAGTAAACTGGTAGAAAAACAATTGTACCGGTATTCATAGAAAACAGATTAAATTTGAAATCATTAGTGCTCAGAGATTACTCTGCAAACAATACCTTCGCAACCTCATATAAAGTTTTGCCTTGCAAATGGTAAGAGGAGCTGTACCTGAACAGGAGAGGAAAGGAATAAAAAATGGAAAACGAAAACCAGACCCCGCACAAGCGCCGTGTGCATTATAAAGGAAAATACCCGAAGAAATTTGAAGAAAAATATAAAGAACTACAGCCGGAAAAATACAAAGACACCATCGCGCATGTCATCCAGAAAGGCAACACCCCGGCAGGCATGCATATCTCCATTATGGTAAAAGAAATTCTTGATTTCCTGCAGATCAAACCGGGACAGACCGGTTTTGATGCCACACTCGGCTACGGAGGTCACACGAAAGCCATGCTCGAGCAGCTGCAGGGGCAGGGACACATCCATGCGACCGATGTCGACCCGGTAGAATCGGCAAAGACGAAAAAACGTCTGGCAGAGCAGGGATTTGGCGAGGACATGCTGACCATCCATCTGCAGAATTTCTGCACGATCGATGAGATTGCAAAAGAAGTGGGTGGATTTGATTTTATTCTGGCAGATCTTGGCGTTTCGTCCATGCAGATCGACAATCCGGAGCGCGGATTTTCCTTTAAAGTGGACGGACCGCTTGATCTGCGGCTGAATCAGGAGGCAGGAATCAGTGCGGCGGAGCGTCTGGATACGATCAGCCGTGACGAGCTTGCCGGAATGCTTTATGAAAATTCGGATGAGCCGTACTGTGAGGAACTTGCAAAAGCGATCACCGATGAGATCCGCAAAGGACACCGCGTGGATACCACTACAAAACTGCGCAGGATTATTGAAGACACTCTCGATTTTCTGCCGGAAAAGGATAAAAAAGAAACCATCAAAAAGACCTGTCAGCGGACGTTTCAGGCACTTCGCATTGATGTCAACCGCGAGTTTGAGGTGCTTTATGAATTTATGGAAAAGCTGCCGGGTGCTTTAAAACCGGGCGGCCGCGTGGCGATTCTGACATTCCATTCCGGGGAGGACAAGCTGGTAAAGCGTGCTTTAAAAGAAGGCTGTCGCGCAGGTATTTATTCGGAGTATGCAAAGGATGTGGTGCGTCCGTCCGCGCAGGAGTGTGCGCAGAACGGACGGGCACGCTCCACGAAGATGCGCTGGGCGGTACGCAGCCTGTGATCCTGATACACAATCATAATTGCCATTATTTGAGCCGTTGATAGGTAATGGGAATTTCTTTTGCTCCTTTACGGTAGGAATCCACCCACTTTTTCAGGTCAGCAGCATCTATGGCGGTTTCTTTCCCTTTGGCATTTGTCAGGAGATATACGATACCGTCGTGATCCTTATCAGCGGAATCCGGAAATGAGGAAAATCCGTCAATGCTGTCTGCCCATTCTTTTTTATTCCAGTCGGTCACAAAACCTATTTGGGTGTAGGAGGCATCATCGGCCTGATAGGACCATACCTGATAAGGCCAGAAAGTGTTGGGGTCGGCTGCACCAGCAGTGGAATAAGGACCACCGTAAGGACTTCCGTGGGAAATATCCTCTTCCACAATTCCATTGTCGTAAAAACGGGAAAAGGTAAAGAACCCTCCAATTTCATGAACCAGAGTAGGTGCATTGGGATCATAGGTGTACACTGTAATGCCGCCGTCCGGACCACTATCATAATCAAAATCAAGCAGAAGCTCTTTTATGCCGTCTTGGTTGACATCGACAATTGCGTAGTAGATCGATAGTGATTCTTCCCAGTCAAACTCGGTGAACTCGGTGTCAGAACCCGGATACATGTGGTTTTGTCTGATTTTCCGTAATACGTTCCGGTAAGCAGAGACCGCGCTTTCAGTCTCCGTCTCGGAAGTTTCTGTTTCCGTCTTGGAAATTTCAGTCTCCGTCTCGGAAATTTCTGTTTCCTCTTTGGAACGAGAAGTACATGCGGTACAGGTGCACAGGACAAGGCAAAGCATGACGGGAAGAAAAGTTTTTTTAATATGTTTCAGCATGATGTTACCTCCAAAATTGCAGGATTTAATGATTCTTTAAATATTTATAAAGTATATTTGCATCCTTTTCTCTTTTATCAAGATGTGCTTCTCCAGCCCCTTCTATGGCAGATTCGAAATAATCACATACATCTTTGGTAGAAGTTTTTTGTTTAAGTTTTGGCCATTTATTACGATAAATTCCAGATGTCATTTCTTCTTGAAAGTGGGCTAATTGAGCGTTTAGATCGGATACATTTAAATTCATGTTATTAGCTGTTTGTAAAAGTTTCGTTTTTTCTATTTTTTCGCTCCATTGCATTAATCCATAACCTTTGCGATCAGATGAGTTATATTTATAATTAGGATCATGGTCTATTCTTGAAATATCATCTTGTAGATTATCTGTTGAAAAGTGGGATTCAAAAGATAAATTTCCACACACGCCAGCAGCCTGGGATGCTGATAAGCCCATTCTTTTTCTTAAAAAAGTCCATATGGTTGCCAGATTTGATTTTTCGGTACTATCTAAAGACAGTTCTTTTGCAGTCTGGTTAAATTTGCTATCATTTATAAGAGTACGTCTAAAACGAAGTAGTCCAAGGAGTTTTGTTTTCATTAATATAATATCATAATTAAAGACATGAAATAAATGAATTTATATTAAAAATGATAAAATAATTATATAAATATTTAATTAAAACATAAAAAATAAGAATACTTCATATTTACTTCACGATTTATTTAAGAAATGTATGGTATTATAAAAGTAATATGGAAGATATTAGATTCCATACATGCCAGAAGGTTGGGCAAAAGTAAATGGGAAAGGTAGGAGTGGGTATATTAAAACAACTGCGCTTAGAAAAAAATAAAGGTAAAGTTATATATGGAAAAAAAAGATAAAATAATATTACTCATAGAAGACGATTTTGATATTAGAAATGGAATTCGCATATTACTTGAAAGCCAGGGATATGAAATTATTGAAGCAAAGAATGGGAGAGAGGGGCTGAAAAAATTAAATGAAACCATATCTCTTGTAATATTAGATATCATAATGCCTGAAATGTCAGGGATTGAGGTTTGTAAAAAAATTAGAGAATCATGGTATGTACCAATTCTTTTTCTTACAGCGAAATCTTCTGAAACGGATAAACTGGAAGGATTTTCGGCGGGAGGGGATGATTACCTGGTTAAACCATTCTCTTATGTGGAATTAATGGCACGGGTAAAATCATTATTGCGCCGGTGCAGTGTATATAATACGAACTATACTGGTAATCAATTACAGAAAAATAAATGGCTGCATTATAATTCGCTGGATATTTGTATGTTTTCCAATTCTGTAAAGTGTAATGGAAAGGACATGGAACTTACAGAAAAAGAATATCAAATTTTAAAGTTGCTTGCTTCCTATCCGGACAAGGTGTTTTCTGTGGAAAATATTTTCGAAAGCGTATGGCAGGAAGTTTATGTGAATTCAGCAAGCAATACAGTAATGGTACATATTAAAAATTTAAGATCCAAAATGAAAAAATGCGGAAATTGTGATAGCGTAGTAAAAACTGTATGGGGAAAGGGGTATCGTTTTGAAGAAAATATTCCTCAAAACAACACATAGATTAAGGGTAATGATGTTGTTGGCGTTGATAAGTTCGACGTTTCTTTTTATGGTTCTTTATTATGTGGGAGAAGAATGGTTAGATTATTATTTTAATTCTTCAAGTTACATGGTAAATATGCAGAAACCTTATTTAGAAAGTTTACAACAATACATAAAAAAGAATGGTATCACAACAAAAGAATACAAGAAACTGAATCCGTGGATTCAAAAAAATAATATTTATTATTTCTCAATTTCAAAGGAACGTAAACTTATTTATGGGGTTTTATATAATGGAACATTTCAGTTAGATGGTAATGCACAGAGTAACCTTCATCGAACATGGCAGTTTATGGATAAGATCTCATTTGCAGATACAGATGCAGATGTATTTATTTATGTGAAGAATGTAAATGTTTATTATCGATATATGTGCATTATCATGGTAGTAATTGCAATTGTGACCAGTCTGTTAATTGCATTTGTTGGAAATCAGAAAATCATTATACAGTTAAGCAGAAATATGGATGAGGCAGAGAAGGAAAAGAAGAAAGAACAGGAAGAAAAGGAAAGGTTAATAAAAAGTCTGGCACATGATGTCAGGACCCCATTAACCGGATTAACTACATACGCAGAAATTGCACGAATGGATGTAAGTAAAAGAGGCTTAGATACACAATATATAGATATGATTATTCGTAAGGCAATGGAAATAAAAAATTTAACGGATCAGCTTTTTGAATTGTCTGTGATGCATAGCCAGAAAGAGTGTATATTAGAAGAGCCTGACACGATAGAAGAGGCTATTGGGGATTATTTGTCTGAATTCTATGCGGTTTTACAAAAAAATAACTTTCGCGTAAACATTGACAACTTAAAGTGGGAAAATGTAAAAATTTCAATTAATACGAATTTAATGAGTCGGATTTTTGATAATCTTCTTGATAATACATATAAATATGGAGACACAGAGGATTTCGTGTATTTAGACATTACATATGAGCCGGAGAGAATAGGTGTCATTATAAAAAATAAAGAGAAAGAGCAGCTAAGTCCCTGTAATAGAACAGGAATTGGTTTAAAAAATGTGGAATTTATGATGAAACAGATGCAGGGAACAATGACATGCCAAATGAAAGAACAATATTTTTGTGTCGCTCTGTGGTTCCCAATAAGAAAATAAAATTTTTGCCCAATATGTGTTTCTTTTCGCAGATGTAGAGAAAATGCAAAAATTGTGCTATAATGCAAGCGCGTGTTTTACAAAAAACACGCGCTTATTCACGTAGGAAGGAAAAGAAAAGTATGTTATCCACAATTGAAGCAATCAATAATGCGGTCAACAATTTCATCTGGGGTGTTCCTGCAATGATCTGTATCATCGGTGTTGGTCTGGTATTAAGCTTCCGGACCCGGTTCTTACAGATCCGCAAGTTCCCATACGCGATGAAAGTGACATTTGGCCGTATGTTTAAGAAGCGTGAGGCATCGGATGGAGCCATGACACCGTTTCAGGCGGTGTGTACGGCACTTGCGGCAACGGTCGGCACGGGAAATATTGCCGGGGTGGCAGGAGCCATTGCCATCGGCGGGCCGGGAGCCGTGTTCTGGATGTGGATTTCCGCAATTCTCGGTATGTGTACGAAGTTTTCAGAAGTGACGCTTGCGGTGCATTTCCGCGAAAAAAATGTGCATGGGGATCTGGTCGGCGGTCCGATGTATTATATTAAGAACGGACTGAAAAAGCACTGGCACTGGCTGGCGTATCTGTTTTCCGCGTTTGGCGTACTGACCGTATTCGGAACAGGGAATGCCACACAGGTAAATACGATTACAACAGCCATTAATACGGCATTAATGAATTACCATGTTATTTCAAAAGATGCGGTACCGACTGTTAATCTTGTGGTTGGGATCATTCTGGCGATTCTGATTGCACTCATTCTGCTTGGAGGTATCAGGCGGATTGGACGGGTGACAGAAAAGCTGGTACCGTTTATGGCATTGATCTATATTGTTCTGGCAGTGGGAGTGATTATTCTTAATATCGGTCATGTTCCGGCAGTATTTGCTTCCATTATAGAAGGGGCATTTCATCCGGCAGCAGTGACCGGCGGCGCGGTCGGCAGCTTTTTCATGAGTATGAAAAAGGGCGTATCCCGTGGAATTTTTTCCAACGAGGCAGGGCTTGGTACGGGATCTATTGCCCATGCCTGTGCAGACACGAGAAAACCGGTCAAGCAGGGATTTTTCGGTATTTTTGAGGTGTTTGTAGACACGATTGTCATCTGTACGCTTACCGCGCTTGTTATTTTGTGCAGCCAGGTTCCGGTCAGTTACGGTCAGGCGGCAGGTGCAGAGCTTACAATCAGTGGATTTACCGCAACATACGGAAACTGGGTATCTATTTTTACTGCGGTTGCCATGTGCTGTTTTGCATTTTCCACCATTATCGGATGGGGATTATACGGGACACGCTGCATCGAGTTCTTGTTCGGTTCCCGTGTCAACAAGCCATTTATGCTGGTGTATGCGCTGGTTGCCATCATAGGAGCCACGATGGATCTGGGTCTGATGTGGAGCATTGCGGAAACCTTTAACGGACTCATGGCAATTCCAAACCTGATCGCAGTATTTTTGCTTTCCGGTGTCGTTGTTAAACTGGTGAAGGAATACTTTGCCGGAGATGGTGCAAAAAGTTAAAGGAAGCTGAAAAGAAAAAGGGCGAAAAACTTGACATTTGCGCGTTTATCATAAATAATAAGGTACTGAAAAAACAAAGGAGGAACTTGTTATGAAAAAATTTGGAATCAAAGAAGTTGTAGCAACCGGTATCGGAACCGCATTGTTCATTGTTTTGACAGAAGTGCAGATTCCGCTGGGAATTATCCCGAATACATCCATGCAGCCGCGTGCCGCAGTGATGGCATTTCTTGCCGCAGTGTTTGGACCAGTTGTTGGAGGAATCATTGGTCTTTTGGGACATGCGCTCGGAGATGCACTGTTTTATGGCGGTGTATGGTGGAGCTGGGTATTCCCGGATGCAATTTTTGGGATTTTAGTTGGCTTATTTGCAAAGAGTTTTGAGATTAAGGCTGGTGGATTTAATAAGAAGAAAGTCATTCTTTTTAATGTGGTTCAGGTTGTTGCGAATGCAGTCGCATGGATCGTTGTTGCACCGGTGCTTGACATTCTCATTTATGCAGAACCTGCAAAGAAAGTATTCTCACAGGGCGTATTTGCGTTTGTAGCCAATATCATCATTGTGGGTGTACTTGGTTCATTACTCGGACTGGGATATACAAAGATTGGAGCAAAATCATCAAGTCTTACAAAGGAAGACTAAAAACGTATGGAACCGATTATTGAATTTGAAAATTTTACATTTAAATATCGGTCACAGATGGAGCCGACACTCCGGGATATCAATTTGAAAATTTATCCCGGAGAGAAGGTGCTCATCATTGGACCATCGGGATCAGGGAAGTCGACATTATCAAATTGTATCAACGGACTGATCCCTTTTTCGTATGAAGGAGACAGTACCGGAACTTTAAAAATCGAGGGAAAAGATCCGAAAAAACTTGGAATTTTCGGACTTTCCAAGATGGTCGGAACCGTGTTGCAGGATACGGACGGACAGTTTATCGGTCTGACGGTTGCGGAAGATATTGCTTTCGTGCTGGAAAATGACTGTATGGCACAGGAAGAGATGTTTCGCAAAGTAGACGATGTGGCAGAGACTGTAGAGGTAAAAGAACTGTTGCATCATGCACCATCGGAGATGTCCGGCGGACAGAAACAGAGAGTTTCCATGGCGGGGGTTATGATCGATGATGTGGATATTCTGCTGTTTGACGAGCCGCTGGCCAATCTCGATCCGGCGACCGGAAAGAAAGCCATTGCATTGATCGACCGAATCCAGAAGGAACAGAAGAAGACCATCGTGATCATCGAGCATCGTCTTGAGGATGTGCTTTATAAAGACGTGGACCGTATCGTTGTGGTAGGCGAGGGAACGATTGTGGCAGATATGAAGCCGGATGATCTGCTGGCTGGAAATATCCTGAAGGAACAGGGAATCCGCGAGCCGCTTTATGTCACGGCACTGAAACATGCCGGATGTACGATTGCGGCAGAAGATCATCCACAGCATGTGGAGACCATGAATTTTGAGCCGTACAGAGCGCAGGTCCGGGAATGGTTTGAGACAACGAAGATTCCGCAGAAACAGGAAGCAGAGGAAAAGGTGCTCAACGTGGATCATCTGCATTTTTCTTATCAGCCGGGAAAGGCGATTCTTTCGGATATCAGCTTTGATGTGAAAAAAGGGGAAATGATCAGCATTGTCGGGAAAAACGGTGCCGGAAAGACAACCCTTTCCAATCTGATCTGTGGGTTCCTCGAGCCAAGCAACGGAAAAATCGAACTGAATGGAAAAGATATCTCACCGCTTTCGGTCAAAGAGCGTGGGGAGCATATCGGAATCGTCATGCAGAATCCGAATCAGATGATTTCAAAACCCATGATTTATGAGGAAGTGGCGCTTGGTCTGACGGTGCGTGGGGTTCCGGAAGAAGAAATTCGTGAGCGTGTGTACGAGACACTGAAAATCTGTGGTTTGTATCAGTTCCGGAACTGGCCGGTTTCAGCATTGAGTTTCGGGCAGAAGAAGCGTGTGACGATTGCATCCATTCTTGTCATGAAGCCGGAGATCCTGATTCTGGATGAGCCGACAGCGGGGCAGGATTACCGCCATTATACGGAAATTATGGAGTTTTTAAAGACCATCAATGAGACACAGGGAACGACCATTATCATGATTACGCATGATATGCATCTGATGCTGGAATATACCAACCGCGCCATTGTTGTGGCGGATGGACAGCTGCTGACGATTGATACGCCGGCGAAAGTGCTGACGGATGAAACCATCACGGCTCCGGCATATCTCAAGCAGACATCTCTCTATGAGATGGCGGTCAAATGTGGAATTGAAGATCCTTCCCAGTTCGTGCAGCGGTTTATCAATTACGAAAGGGCGGTGCGGTAATGGCAAAGTTATTGACCTATGAGCAAAAAGATACCTGGATGGACCGGCTGTGTGGTGTCACAAAGCTGATCTATTTTCTGGCATGGTCCATCACAAGCATGCTTACTTATGATACCCGTGTACTCGCCGTGATGCTGGTTCTTAGTCTGATCCTGTTTAAGATTTCAAAAACAGAGTGGAAACAGGTCGGTTCTATTTTTAAGTTCATTATGTTCTTTCTGGTCATCAATGTGCTTGCCATTTTTATTTTTGCACCGGATCAGGGAACAAAAATTTATGGTACAAAGCATGTACTCTGGCAGCTTTCGGCGCATTATCCGATTACCGCTGAGCAGTTGTTTTATGAGTTGAACATTATTTTGAAATATTTTACAATTATCCCGGCGGTGTTCATTTTTGTCGTGACCACCAATCCGTCGGAGTTTGCAGCATCGTTAAATCGTATTGGAATCAGTTACAATATCGGCTATGCGGTGGCAATTGCACTGCGTTATATTCCGGATGTGCAGGATGATTTCCATAAAATTAAAAATGCGCAGGAAGCGCGTGGAATCGAGATGTCTGGAAAAGCGAAGTTGATGAGTCGGATTAAGAGTACAGCCTCTATCATTTTCCCGCTCATTTTTACAAGTATCGGCCGTATTGACACGATCAGTAACGCAATGGAGCTGCGTGGATATGGGAAACACAGAAAGCGTACCTGGTATATGGGAAGAAAATTACAGCGCAATGATTATCTGTGTATTGCACTGGTGCTTGGATTTGCCGTGGTTGCACTTGTGATTACCTATCATGATGGCAGCCGGTTTTATAACCCGTTTATATAAACAGTAGAGATTGCGCAGCTCGTCTTAATAAAATTAGAAAAGGAGCTATCGCACCAGCGAATATCGGTGGCACGACAGCTCCTTTTGTTTTCCATGTCTGTTTTTAAGCTTCGGTTGAAGCATCTGGTGCAGAGGCTTTAGTCGGGGTTTCGGAAGCATTTTCCGACACGGTCTCAGAAGCTGGTTCCTCAGACGGCTGTTCCGGAGGAATCACCTCGACGTCCTCTTCCTTAACCGGTTCCGGCTTTGGCTTTTCCGGCATTTTCTGTCCACAGGCACTGCAGAATGCAGCATCGGCATCCACGCTTGCACCGCAGGATGGGCAGATCGCTACACCTTTCATCTGGTGAATGCTTTCACGGCATTCCTTAATTCTGGCTTCGGAAACGGCAATCGCATCCAGCCAGGTTTTTACATCTTCTTCGGCATCTTCGCGATGTTTTTCCACATACCATTTTCCAATCTGTTCGTATGCAGTATCAATCTTGCGTTCTTCCTCGGAGATATTTAAGTTTAATTTTGCAGTATCTGCCAGATCTTTTGTTTTTTTAATGGTAGTCTGGCTCACATCACTGATCTTTTGTCCTAAGTTGTTTAAAAAAGACATATATTTCACTCCTTTCCTATATCAAAAACCTTATGTTATGAATTATCATAACATGTTGTCTGAAAAACACAAGGAAGTTTACAGATTATTTATGTCTTTTTCTGTTTTTCTTGCGGGACATGCGTGGTACCCGGACGGATGGTGCTGCAGCCGGAGTTTCTTCCTGAGAGGATTCTTCCGATGCCGAAGCTTCCGCAGGAGCAGATTCAACTGGTGCCGGAGTTTCCACAGTAGCAGATTCAACTGGTGCCGGAGCTTCCACAGTAGCAGATTCCGCTGATGCCGAAGTTTCCACAGGAGCAGATTCCGCTGGTGACGGAGCTTCGGATGAACCGGTGACAATTTCATTTAACAGCAATGCTTTTGCAAGATTTCCTTCCGCAGAAATTTTCCCACTCTGGTAAGCTTCGAGAATGTCAAGGCTGCCCTGCGCGAGTGCAAGCAGATCAGCAGCTGAAGTTGTGACTAAAATGTCACGGTCGTAATATTCATATGGTTCAATATGAAGCTGTCCATTTGCAATTTCCAGATACAGGGCACCTTCGGCTTCTCCCTGTATGTTAAATTGGATGGCAAGATGTTCGCTGATTTTGGAAGCATCTTTCTCCTGATAAGTATCTTTTAATTTTGAAACTAATTCCTGATAGGTCATATTCTGTTATTTCTCCCTTCTCCATCTGCTAATTAGAGTATAGCTTTTCTGTTATGCTTGTCAAGCAAACTTTATGAAATTATCATTGCGGGAAGCCGCTAAAAAGCGTACAATAGGGATAACAAAATTTTAAAATAAAGGAAGGGATCAAGATTATGAGAAAAACCAAAACGCACAATGTACTCAGGCGTCTGCTTGCGTTTGTCCTGATTGTTTCACTGCTTCCACTGGGGTATGCGGGCAATGTGATGGCTGCAACAACCGGTACACGGAACGTAAGTATTCAGGTTACATACGGACAGACGGATGCCAGAAATGTCTATGGCATGATCAACAGTATGCGCAGAAATTTATCCGATGCATGGTACTGGGATGCAAACAATTACACGAAGACATATTGTAATAATCTGCAGCCGCTTACTTACGACTATGCACTGGAGCAGGTAGCCATGAAACGTGCAGCAGAGATTGCACTTTCGTATTCACACACCAGACCAAATGGCACAAATTATTATACTGCTTACAGTGAAAACGGTGTCTATGCGGGAGTTTATGCAGAGAATATCGGTGTGAATTATTCTTCAGCATCTGCACTTCACAACGCAATGCGGGAAGACAATGCAAATTATTCCGGACAGGAACAGCGTAGAAATATGTTAAACAGCCAGTTTACAGCTGTCGGAATCGGACATGTATATTACAATGGATATCACTACTGGGTAGAGGAATTCGCCAACACAGTAACCAGAACTGCCTATACGGCACCAAACAACCAGACAACAACCGTAACTAATCTTCAGGTTGCAGAGAGCAATATTACTTCTGACCAGATTGTTGTTCCGTCATCTATTGGAACCTATATCCAGATGTCTGTCGGACAGACGAAAGATTTATCCGGATGCTATGAAAACATTAAGGTATCGAATCACTGGCCAGGCAATGCAAACTGCCCGATTGTACAGGGGCTGAATATGTATGTATCCAATACTGCGGTTGCCTATATCAGCGGAACAAAACTGATCGCAAATTCGACAGGGTCTACAACACTGACACTGAACCGTCCGGATGGTAAAATTCCCCTGCAGATTCCGGTTCAGGTAACAGGAACCAATAACAGCAGCAATACCTATTCGTACTATATTCCAAATGCTTCCGTTGGTACAATCGTTGACCAGATATACACCGGATATGATATCCGTCCGTCTGTATCGGTATGGCTGAATGGCGGATATCTGTATGAGGGAAGAGATTATACCCTTACTTACAGCAACAACCGCAATATCGGCACAGCATCCGTTACAATTAACGGAATCGGAAATTATTATGGAAGCCGGACGGTTTATTTCCGTATCGTAAATCATGGGAACGGAAATACAACGGTTTCATCCAATAACCTTGCAAATGCGGTGATCAGTAAGATTGCAGCACAAAGATATACGGGATCTTCCGTAAAACCGGAAGTTACCGTTACATTAAATAACATTGTTTTAAAAGAAGGTTCGGATTACTATCTGAATTACAGTGACAATGGTGCACCGGGAAAAGCTGCTGTTATGGTAGTGGGAACCGGTAATTATACGGGATCTGCAAAGACAAGCTTTATTATTAAGCCGGAGAAACCGGTTATCACAAGATTGCGTGCACACGGATCAAAAGTCCGTATCACATGGCTGCCAGGTACTTCCGTTACCGGCTATGAAATCTACCGCTCCAAGGGAGCATATGATTATGGATACAAGAAGATTGCGGCTACAAAAGATGGTGAGATGCAGTCTTATACAAGGGCAAAACTCACTAAAGGAACTTATTATTACAAGATCCGCAGCTATGTTACGGTAGATGGAACAAAGTATTACAGTCCATACAGCAGTGTGAAGTCTGTAAAGATCCGCCGCTAGGATCAAAGCATAATTGAAAATAAGAATTAAAAATGTCGGTAGATATCTGTCAGATATCTACCGACATTTTTGGTATACAAAGTTAAAAGATTTATTTCATCTGTGCGACCCGGTCAAATTCCTCTTCGATTTCTTTGGAAGGTTTTGGTGTCAGCAGACTGACGATTACGATCGCAGCGCAGGCAATCAGGAATGCAGGAAGCAGTTCATAGATGTTCCAGATACCACCGAGCGGGCGGATCAGGTATTTCCAGATAAATACCATGGAACCCCCGCAGACCATACCGGCAAGTGCGCCCCATTTGTTGGTACGTTTCCAGAACAGGGAAAACAGAACAACCGGTCCGAATGCGGCACCGAATCCAGCCCAGGCGAAAGAAACGATGGCAAATACGGAACTGTCCGGATTTCTGGCAATGAATGCGGCAACGACAGAAATTACAAGGAGTGTAATTCTTGCGGCTGCCATGCTTCCGTTTTTGTTGGAAGAATCTTTGCGGAAAGCACCGAGAATGTCAGAAGAAACCGCAGAAGATGCAGCCAGCAGCTGCGAGTCCGAAGTGGACATGGTGGAAGCTAAAATGCCGGCGAGAATCACACCCGCAAGCAGGGCAAATATCACACCGTGCTGGGAGAGCAGGGCGGAAATTTTTACGATAATGGTTTCGGAATTCGATCCGGTCAGCATCTCCAGTGCGCCGACTTTGCTCATGGTATAACCGATCACACCGATAAAGACGGCAACGAACAGGGAGATTACGACCCAGATGGTTGCAACGCGGCGGGACAGTTTCAGTTTTTTCTCATCCTCGATTGCCATAAAACGGAGCAGGATATGCGGCATACCGAAATATCCAAGTCCCCATGCGGCAGTGGAAACAATGGTCAGGGCATTGTAAGGAGCGGCCTTTCCGGTGTTTACATCATAGGAAAGTGTCATGGAAAGATATCCCGGAAGTTCGGAGGCGTTGTGGATAACGGCACCGATACCGCCAGCAGTTTCTACACCAAAGATCAGAACTACAATCAGAGCAACCGACATGATGATACTCTGGATAAAGTCCGTTGTGGAAGCAGCAAGAAATCCGCCAAGTGTTGTGTATGCCACAATTACGATAGCACTGATAATCATGGCGGTCAGATACTTTACCCCGAATAAGCTGGAAAAAAGTTTTCCGCATGCGGCAAATCCCGAGGCCGTATAAGGAATAAAAAAGATAACAATAAAAATAGCAGCAATGACCTGCAGCATCTTTTTTTCATCGCGATAGCGGTTGCTGAAGAACGATGGGATGGTAATGGAATTGTTGCAGGTGTGCGTATAGCGGCGGATACGTTTGGCAACGATCAGCCAGTTAATGTATGTACCAACAGCCAGTCCGATTGCGGTCCATCCGGCATCTGAAATTCCGGTGAGGTAAGCAACGCCCGGAAGTCCCATCAGAAGCCAGCTGCTCATGTCGGAAGCTTCGGCACTCATCGCGGTTACGAAAGGACCGAGTTTTCTGCCACCCAGATAGAAATCGTCAGTACTGTTGTTTTTCTTGGAACATCGGAACCCAATATAGATCATACCAATAAGGTATACGATAATGGCAATCATGATGCATATTTGTGCAGATGTCATAAATAAATCCTCCTCTTTTGTATGCTTTCACACGCTAATTGTTCATAGTATAGCACAGATGATAATTATACCGCAACCGGGAAATCCTGTTTGACACTATGGGCAATAAGATGATAAACTGTCTTTGTCTATACATGAGAAAAGCAATTCCGTTTGGCCTTCAACATGTGCTTGCCATGTTTGTAGCAAATCTGGCACCCGTACTGATCGTCTGCAGTGCAGCTCTGGTTCGGGGCATGGTATCATCTGCTGGTAGGTGCTCTGACACTTATCGTGTGTCTGGTGTCCAGATATGTGTTAAAGGGCGTTTATAAGAATCTGAATATTCTGGTAGGACTTATTTTCGGATATATTCTTTCTATTATATTTACGGTTGCAGGGATTGCACCTATGGTGGATTTCTCCGGAATTCAGGAGACCATTGATCAGGTAGGATTTTTCAGCATTCCAAAACTTGTGTTTTTTACCAGTCACAAGCCGGTATTTAATCTTGGAGCCTTTTTAACCATTGCGATTGTTTTTCTGGTTTCTGCAGCAGAGACAACTGGCGCGACAACTGCTGTGTGTACCGGAGCACTTGGACGTGACCTTAAAATGGAGGAACTTCAGGGCTCACTTGCCGTGGATGGATTTTCCAGTGCAATTTCCGGATGTTTTGGATGCCTGCCACTGACATCGTTCAGCCAGAATGTCGGACTGGTTACCATGACAAGGGTGATCAACCGTTTTACGATTTTTATTGGGGCACTGATTTTAATTCTTGCTTCTTTGTTCCCGCCACTCGGAGCATTTTTTAATTCGCTGCCGCAGGCAGTGCTTGGCAGATGTACCGTTATGATGTTTGGTTCAATCATGTATGAGGGGATCAAAATGTTAAAAAATTGCGAATTTAATGACCGTACAATGATTATTGTTTCCCTTCTGCTGAGCCTTCTTTTGCCGAAGAAGAAACAGGCAAATTAAATACACGTTGTTAAGGTAACGTTAAGGTGCAGCGATTTTTAAGATAAGGATTTGGTGTTATGATGATATCATCAAAAAGGAAATGGAGGAATTTGATATGTGGAGTCGCGCACAATTAAAGGGAAGGGCGAAAGCAACATTTAAACGAAATTATTGGAAATGTATTCTGATCAGCCTGTTGCTGACACTGATTGCAGGGGGAAGCGGAGCTGCTTCGGGCAACCTCAGCAGTGCAACCGGTTCCTTACATGGATCGGAGAATCAGGCAGGCAGTTCCTATGATTATGACAGCGGTTATGACAGTGATGATGGTTCACTGCGTGATTTTGAGGCTGGGCTTGAAGAAGGCTTTAAGGACGGACTGAAAGCAGGAAACAGGGGAGTGATGGGCGGTATGGTCGCAGCAGCGATCGCCATCGGCATATTCATAGTTGTTTTTCTGGTGATTTTTGTCCTTATACTTCTGGTTGATGTATTTATCATAAATCCGTTTGAGGTTGGATGCAGGAGATTCTTTATCCGCAACTTAAACGAGCCGGCACAGATTGGGAACATTGGATATGGATTTGACAATAATTACAGGAATGTTGCAAAGACAATGTTTTTCCGTGATTTGTTTACGGTTTTATGGTCATTGCTTTTTATCATTCCGGGTATTGTAAAAGCATATGAATATATGATGATTCCGTACCTTCTGGCAGATAACCCGCAGATGACCAAAGAGCAGGCATTCGCGGAAAGCAAGCGTATGATGCAGGGACAGAAATGGAAAGCATTTGTTTTGGATCTGTCCTTTATCGGATGGTACATTTTATCCGGACTGACACTTGGAATTCTTGCAATTTTTTATGTGTCACCATATGTGAATGCAACACATGCCGCACTGTATGAGGCACTGTGCTATGCAAACCCGGCTGGTTCAAACGGATTTACACAGCAGGCGGATCCGGTGAATTCACCTTTCCGGCAGGAGAATGTATGAATTATACGATTTTAATTGCAGATGATGAGCCGGAGATACGAACGCTTCTCCGGCTGTATCTGGAAAATGAAAATTATCAGATTATTGAGGCAGAAAACGGGAAGCAGGCACTGGAACTGCTAAAGAAAGAACATGTGGATCTGTGTCTGCTGGATATTATGATGCCGGAGATGGACGGATACCATGTGTTGCAGGAATTACGTAAAACAAGCAATATTCCCGTTATGATACTTTCGGCAAAGGATGCGGATTCCGAGAAGATTCTGGGGTTAAATCTCGGGGCAGATGATTATCTGGCAAAACCGTTCAATCCTTTGGAGGCAGTAGCACGTGTCAATTCAAATATCCGTCGGTTTTATGCGCTGGGGACAGCGGAACTGTCATCCGGTATGCTGACCGTCCGGGATCTGGAACTGGATCCGGAAGGCTGCGTACTCAAAAAAAATGGAGAACCGATTGAACTGACTTCGGTAGAGTACCGGATCATGGAGTTATTTATGAAGCATCCGGGAAAAGTGTTTACCAAACAACAGATCTATGAACAGGGATGGGGTGACACTTATGTGGTTGCAGACAATAATATTATGGTCTGCATCAGCAAGCTGAGGGCAAAACTTGATGAAGACCCGGCAGCTTATATTCGAACCATCCGCGGATTGGGCTATCGGCTGGAGAAATAGCAATGCGTGATTTACAGGCATTTTTGATCAAACGGTTTATTTATATCCTTGTACTGGTGACAGTTGCACAGTCGCTGATCAGTTTTTTGATCAGCCAGGCGGTTATGCCTGTGGTGATGAAAGTTTTTTTCCCGGATTACCAGAGGCAGTCATCCGTTGGAAAGACGGATCTGTTTATTTTTATCATATGTGTTCTGTTATTGCTGATAGTAAATGCCGTCCGGATGCTTTTGCCATCACCGCTGCAGGGAATGATGCAGTGGACAGGGGAAAGGTTACAGGACTGGCTGGGCAATGCACTTCCGGCGACAAGGAGTTCCGTCGTCGTACAGGAGATGGAAGGATGGAAAGCCATCCTGCTGTTTGTGGTTCTTCTGCTGTTAATGGTGTGTATGCTGCTTCCTTATATTTTGGGTGCGATAACGTTCGCGCGGATTGTGATGGCGGAGTTTCATCAGATCCAGGAGGAGCGCGAACAGCAGCAGAGAGAGTTTGACCGCAAGCGGAATCTGATGCTTTCCGATATCGCACATGATCTTCGGACACCGGTCACGACCGTATCCGGTTACGCAAAAGCATTGGCGGATCATATGGTACAGGAACCGGAAAAACAGCAGGAATATCTGAACGCCATCCAGAATAAATCGGTTCGGATCGGAAATCTGATCAATTTGCTGTTTGAATATGTAAAACTGGATAGTGAAGGGTTTGCATTAAATGGAAAAACACTTGATTTGTGTGAACTTCTCAGAGAAAATGCGGCAATGCTGTATGCAGAGATGGAAGAAAACGGAATGACACTGACAGCAGATATTCCGGAGGAAACGATACCGGTCTGGGCGGATGAACTTCAGTTATCCCGTGTAGTGACAAACCTTCTGACAAATGCCATGCAGCACAATCCAAAGGGAACAAGAATCGGACTGTTTGCTTATAGGGAGCTGGAGCGGATTTATGTATTGGTGGCAGACAGCGGAATTTTGATTCCAGAGGAACAGGCGCAGCATTTGTTTGATCCTTTTACGCGTGGGGACAAAGCGCGGGTAAGCGATGGGAGAAACGGACTTGGACTTTCCATCGTGTCAAAAATCGTGCAGATGCACGGATGGGACTTAAAACTGGTGCAACAGCCACAGATTCAGCATTATGCAAAAGCAGCCGGATTTGCAAAAGCATTTGTGATCCGGATGGAAAATGCCGGTATGTATTCTGTGCATCCGCTAAAATAAAAAAGTGGCAGAAAAGAGGGAGAGTCTATGATAATTATAAGAGCGATGAATCCGTATGAATTGCTTTGGATAGTACTTTTGATTGTGTTTGTTCTGGGAGAACTTGCAACAATCGGACTAACGTGCATATGGTTTGCCGCAGGTGCACTTGCGGCATTGGTTATGGCAATGGCAGGGGTAAATCCGGTGGTGCAGTTTCTGGTATTCTTAGTGGTATCCATTCTTTTGCTTGCTGCGACAAGACCGTGGGCGCGTAAATATGTAAATGCCAAAATGCAAAGAACAAACGCGGATAGCCTGATTGGGGAAAATATACGGATTTCCGAGCGCGTCAGTAATATGGATCAGACCGGGATGGCAGTTGTTCATGGACAGGAGTGGACGGTGCGTACCCGTAATGATAATGAGATCATTGAACCGGGAGAAGAAGCAAAAATTCTGGCAATCAGTGGTGTCAAACTTATAGTAGAAAAGGTATAGGTAAAGGAGGAAAAAGTTATGCCTGTTGTAATTCTCATTGTAGTGATCATTGCATTGGTCGTTATTGTGAACTGTGTGAAAATTGTTCCACAGGCGCATGCGGTAGTTGTGGAGAGACTTGGAGGGTATCTTACCACATGGTCGGTAGGGCTGCATTTTAAGGTGCCGTTTATTGACCGTATTGCAAAAAGGGTATTGTTGAAGGAACAGGTGGTTGATTTCCCACCACAGCCGGTAATCACAAAAGATAACGTAACAATGCAGATTGATACGGTTGTATATTTTCAGATCACGGATCCAAAGCTGTATGCATACGGTGTGGAAAATCCAATCATGGCAATTGAAAATCTGACTGCTACGACGCTTCGTAATATCATTGGTGATCTGGAACTGGATGAGACACTGACATCGCGTGAGACCATCAACACCAAGATGCGTGCAACGCTGGATGTGGCAACAGATCCGTGGGGTATCAAAGTAAATCGTGTGGAGTTAAAGAACATTATTCCGCCAAAGGCAATTCAGGATGCCATGGAGAAACAGATGAAGGCAGAGCGCGAGCGGCGTGAAGCCATTCTGCGTGCAGAAGGTGAGAAAAAATCTACAATTCTGGTTGCAGAAGGAAATAAGGAGTCTGCAATTCTCGATGCAGAGGCTGAAAAACAGGCTGCAATCCTGCGTGCCGAGGCACAGAAGGAAGCAACCATCAAAGAGGCAGAAGGTCAGGCAGAGGCTACATTAAAGATCCAGCAGGCCAATGCAGATGGTCTGCGTATGCTCAAAGAAGCTGCTCCGGATAATGCGGTACTTCAGATTAAGAGTCTGGAGGCATTTGCCAAGGCAGCAGACGGTCAGGCAACCAAGATTATTATCCCATCGGATATTCAGGGGATTGCAGGACTGAGCAAATCCATTGTGGAAATTGCAAAAGAAAACGGATAACACAGATACATCTGTGATGCATTGGACGAAACTGCTCCATGAAAATGGGGCAGTTTTTGTTATCTCAGTAAGGTCTTTATTTTGCACAGGGAAAATGTTATACTATAGATTATTGATGTGGGGGTATATTCCACAGTTGGGCGATGATGTGGAAAGAACAGGAGCGTAAATGAAATCAAAGGTTCGGTTTAAGGGAAAACTGAGATCGTATCTCTGCTGGCCATTGTGGCTGACGATCCCGATGACACTCGCAGATGTGGGGCTTTATTTTTACGATGTGACGGCAGGCTTTTTGCTGACGGTATTTATTGCTATCTATTTTGTACTGGAACTGGGATTATATTATAATACCAGACCGCGGCTTGCAAATGAGATTATCAATTTTGCCACACAGTATGCAACGGTACAGAAAAAACTTTTGAATGAGTTTGAAATTCCATATGCGCTGTTGGACTATACAGGAAAAATTCTTTGGGTGAATGAACGCTTTTCCGAGCTGACGGGAGTGGGGAGAAACTATCATAAATCAATTACAACCCTTTTTTCCAATATTACCCGTGAGTTTCTTCAGAAACACGAAGATGCACAGAATATTACGATTGAAAAAAAGGAGCGCATTTTCCGGATTTCCCTGAATCGTATTTATTTTGACGATATCATGGAGGAGAGCAAGGAAATTGACGTGAAGGATTCCGATGAATTCCTGACGGCACTGTATCTGTTTGATGAGACCGAACTGCAGCATTGCAAGCAGGAAAATCTGGATCAGAAGCAGGTATCGGCACTTGTTTATATTGATAACTATGACGAAGCACTTGACAGTATCGAGGATGTGAAGCGTTCGCTTCTGATTGCGCTTGTCGATCGAAAAGTGAACCAGTATTTCTCAAAGATGGACGCGCTTGTCCGCAAAATCGAAAAAGACAAGTATTTTGTAGTATTTAAGTATAAATATTTACAGAAGCTTATGGATGACCGGTTCAGTGTACTTGAAGATGTCAAGACGGTCAAAGTTGGCAATGAGATGGCGGTTACGCTGAGTATCGGTGTCGGTATCAAGGGGACTTCTTATAACGAGAACTATGAGCAGGCACGTGCGGCAATTGATCTGGCACTCGGACGAGGTGGGGATCAGGTCGTTGTCAAAAATGGTGAGGACATTGCATATTTTGGAGGCAAGGCAAAACAGGTGGAGCGCAACACCCGTGTAAAAGCGAGGGTTAAGGCACATGCGCTGCATGAAATTATTGAGAGCCGTGAGAACGTGATTATCATGGGGCACAGCCTGACAGATGTCGATTCCCTTGGTGCAGGGATTGGAATTTTCTGTGCAGCCCGTGTGCTTGGAAAAAAGGCACAGATCGTGATCAATGAGCCAACAACTTCCATCCGGCCGCTTATGGAATGTTTTACTCCGGAAAAAGGCTATCCGGAAGACATGTTTATCAATAGTGAGATTGCGATTGAAGAGGTAAGCCGCAATTCCCTTGTTATGGTGGTGGACACGAACCGTCCAAGTTATACGGAATGCCCGGAACTGCTTACGCGTACCGATACAATTGTTGTATTTGACCATCACCGTCAGGGCAGTGAAGTGATTGAAAATCCGCTGCTGTCCTATATTGAGCCATACGCATCTTCTGCCTGTGAGATGGTAGCAGAAGTTTTACAGTATTTCCAGGAAGGATTTAAGCTTTCTCCGGCAGAGGCAGACTGCATTTATGCAGGTATTTTGATTGATACCAATAACTTTATGACCAAAACAGGTGTCCGTACATTTGAGGCGGCAGCATATCTCAGACGCTCCGGGGCAGAAGTGACCCGTGTGCGTAAAATGCTGCGAAATGATATGGCATGCTATAAAGCCCGTGCGGAGGCAGTGCGTCATGCGGAAGTATACCGCGGTGCATTTGCAATTTCTGTCTGTCCGAGTGAGGACGTGGAAAGTCCGACGATTGTCGGCGCGCAGGCAGCAAATGAGCTGCTCAATATTATAGGAATCAAGGCATCTTTTGTGCTGACAGAGTACGCAGGAAAAATATACATCAGCTCACGTTCTATTGATGAAATTAATGTACAGTTAATCATGGAACGAATGGGTGGCGGCGGTCATTTGAATGTGGCTGGTGCACAGTTGACGGGATGTACGATTTCCGAGGCAAAACATGCCATTATGCGGACCATTGATGAAATGCTTGAAGAAGGAGATATACAGGAATGAAAGTAATTTTATTACAGGATGTGAAAGCTCTTGGGAAAAAGGGCGAAATCGTAAATGTGAGTGACGGTTATGCACGCAATGCAATTCTGCCGAAGAAACTTGGAGTAGAGGCAACGACAAAGAATCTGAATGACCTCAAATTGCAGAATCAGCATGCAGACAAAGTGGCAGCTGAAAATTTAGAGCACGCAAAGGAACTGGCGGAGGAGATCGGAACAAAGAAAGTTGTTGTAAAGATCAAATCCGGTGAGGGCGGACGTATTTTCGGGTCTGTTTCCACCAAGGAAATTGCACAGGCTGCAAAAGAGCAGGCAGGGCTGGATCTGGATAAAAAGAAGATGCAGCTGGGCGAATCCATCAAGGCTCTTGGAACTTATGAGATTCCGGTGAAGCTTCATCCAAAGGTAACCGCAACACTGCGTGTTCAGGTTGTTGAGGAATAGGAGGAAGTTCGCTTGGAAGAAACGCTGATCAAGCGGGTGATGCCGAACAGTCTGGAAGCCGAGCAGTCGGTCATTGGTTCCATGATCATGGATCAGGATGCCATTGTAACAGCCATGGAGATCCTTCTGCAGGAAGATTTTTATCACAAGCAGTATGGAATTCTCTTTGATGCGATGATCGAATTGTACAGCAGCGGACAGCCGGTGGATCTGGTTACACTGCAGAATAAACTCAAGGAAAAGGATGTACCACAGGAAGTCTCCAGTCTGGAATTCGTTGGAGAATTGGTGCGTGCGGTTCCGACATCCGCGAATGTCAAATATTATTGTAATATTGTAAAAGAAAATTCCATGAAGCGGAAACTCATCCGGGTCACGGAAGAGATAGAGAATGAGTGCTATGCGGGCAAAGAATCGCTCGAAAGTGTTCTGGATAAGACCGAACATGATATTTTTGCATTGTTGTCAAGCCGTACCGGTGGAGACTATGTGCCGATCCGTCAGGTTGTCATGAACGCACTGGAAAAGATTGAAAAAGCGTCACAGCAGGACGGAAATGTTACGGGAATACCGACAGGGTTTATTGATTTGGATTACCGGACAGCAGGATTACAGCCATCGGATCTGGTATTGATTGCAGCCCGTCCGTCTATGGGAAAGACAGCGTTTGTTTTAAACATTGCACAGTATGTGGCATTTCATGAAAACATGTGCACGGCGATATTTTCATTGGAAATGTCGAAGGAGCAGCTGGTAAACCGACTGTTCTCCCTGGAATCCCGTGTAGATGCACAGGCACTTCGTACCGGTAATCTGTCGGATGCTGACTGGGCGAAACTCGTCGAAGGAGCCGGAATCATAGGGGATTCCGAACTGATCATTGATGATACGCCGGGAATCAGTATTTCCGAGATGCGCAGTAAATGTCGTAAATATAAGCTGGAGCATGATCTGAAACTTATCATCATTGACTATCTGCAGTTGATGTCTGGGTCCGGCAGGAGTACAGACAGCCGGCAGCAGGAGATTTCAGACATCTCCCGTTCCCTGAAAGCACTTGCCCGTGAACTGAATGTACCGGTGCTTGCTTTGTCCCAGCTTTCCCGTGCAGTCGAGCAGAGACCGGATCATCGTCCGATGCTCTCCGATCTGCGAGAATCCGGAGCGATCGAGCAGGATGCCGATGTCGTGATGTTTATTTATCGTGATGATTATTATAACAAGGATACTGAACTGAAAGGAATTTCAGAAATCATTATCGCCAAACAGCGTAATGGTCCGATCGGTACGGTGAACCTCGCATGGCTGCCGGAATACACGAAGTTTGCAAATCTGGAACGATAAAATTTTTCTTATGATCATGCATCAAATTAAATACATTTGCCGAAATGCTTGCGCTTTGGACGGGTTTGTACTAGAATACCATTAAGCCAATAAGGCAATAATGATCATTATTCATAAGGAGGATTTTATTATGGCATACGTTATTTCTGATTCATGCGTTAGCTGTGGTACATGTGCAGGCGAGTGTCCTGTAGGAGCAATCTCTGCAGGTGCTTCTCAGTACGAGATCGATGCAAATAGTTGTGTTGATTGTGGTACATGTGCTGGTGTTTGCCCAACTGGAGCAATCTCTCAGGGCTAATCACATAATAAAACGAAACGAAGAGCTGTCTCTTAAACCACGGAGGCAGCTCTTTTTCGATTATAGAAAGAGAGGAATAACATGGATACATTAGGAAATCCTAAGAACACGATTGCAGTATTGCAGAAATACCAGTTTAATTTTCAGAAAAAATTTGGACAGAATTTTTTGATTGATACAGGAATTTTAGAGGAAATTATAGAAGCTGCGCAGATCACAAAGGATGATTTTGTGCTGGAAATCGGTCCGGGAATCGGAACCATGACACAATATCTCTGTGAGGCGGCACGCGCGGTAGTGGCAGTGGAAATAGATACCAATCTGATTCCGATTCTAAAAGATACGCTTGCGGAATATAATAATGTTGATGTATTGAATGAAGATATTTTAAAAGTAAATATTTCAAAGCTTGCGGAAGAAAAAAATAACGGGAAACCGATCAAGGTCGTTGCAAATCTTCCGTATTACATTACGACTCCGATCATCATGGGATTGTTTGAAAGCCATGTGCCGATCGACAGTATCACGATCATGGTACAGAAAGAAGTAGCGGATCGTATGCAGGAAGGACCGGGAAGCAAGGAATATGGCGCACTTTCCCTGGCGGTGCAATATTACGCAAAACCGGAAATCGTAGTCAATGTTCCGCCAAGCTGTTTTATGCCGCAGCCGAAAGTCGGCAGTGCCGTGATCCGTCTGACACGACACAGTGAACCGCCGGTTACCGTAAAAAGTGAAAAACTGCTGTTTCAGGTGATCCGGGCATCGTTCAATCAGCGCAGGAAAACACTGGCAAACGGGCTTGCCAATTATGGTGCATTCGGTCTTCCGAAAGAAGAACTGCAGGCATGTATTGAGGAACTTGGCGTACCGGTTAATATTCGTGGAGAGGCACTTTCTTTAGAGCAGTTTGCACAGCTCTCCAATATTATTTATGATCACAGGAGTGCTGTATAAAAACAGCGCGGGCAGTCCATACTATCATCAAAGACCATAAAACGAAATGATGATGGAGGTAAGCCAAATGAGAAAACAACAGTATATAGCCACTGTCGCGTGTCTGGTAGCGGGAGTGATTGGATTTGTCAGTGTATATGCCACGGATAAAGGAAAAGAACGCAGGGAAGCAGAACAGGAAATTGCGGCACAGACCCAGCAGGAGGCACCGGCTTCCTATGAAGTGAAACCGGAAATAAGTGTGGAAGATGCAACGAAAAAAGCGGAAGAACAGGCGTTAAAGCTGGCAGAGCAGGAAAAAATAAAACAGGAAGAAACACAGCAGGAGGAAGAGAAGAAACAGGACGAAGAAAAAACAGTAGAGACAGCAGCCACCGTGACACAGCATTTTGACAAGAGTTCTGCGGTCTGGCCAATTGAGGGAGATGTTCTGCTGGATTACAGCATGGATTCCACCATTTATTTTCCAACGTTAGAGCAGTATCGCTGCAATCCGGCCATGGTGATCAGTGGCAATGTCAATGATAAAGTGTTTGCAATGGCAACGGGAAAAATCACAGATATTCAGGAAAATGAAGAAACCGGATGTACGGTGATACAGGATCTGGGTGACGGATATGCTGCGGTTTACGGACAGTTGAAGGAACTGAATTTTGCAAAAGGGGATACGCCGGAAGCTGGTCAGGTGCTGGGATATGTCAGTGAGCCGACAAAATATTATACAACAGAAGGCAGCAATGTATATTTTCAGTTAAAGAAAGACGGAAAAGCTGTGGACCCGAAAGAGTATCTTCCGCAGATGGCGATGGATACGCTGGATTGACATTCATAGTTTTTTCTAATACAATAAAATGTAAACGGTTTTGGAGCTTTATGCGAAAAAACCGTACATAATCAAGAGGTATCTCAGCTTAAGAGGGATAAAATATGGAATTTAACCAGTACAATACAACCGTACAACAGTGGATTCATACAGTTCTGGAAAATCGGGAAACCAATGCGGACGTGGTGTTGGAATGCTGTCGGGATATCATAGCGTATGGACGGGAAACAGATGATCCAAAGCTGATGGGATTCGGTTTCTTTTATGGTGGAGAAATCTATTATGGATTAAATGACGGAGAGCATTTTTTCCATATGATGACAGAGGCACTGACGTATCTGGATCGTGCAGAGGAATGGGAACTTGTGGTGCGTTGTTACAATTATCTGGGAATCGCATCTATGAGCAGAGGAAATCCATCAATTGCACTTGATTATTATATGAACGGTCTTAAGGACAGTGATACATATGATCTTCCGATGCAAAAGGTTATGATTCTGATCAATATGGGGTTATTGTATCTGGAGTGCGAGCATTATGTGGATTCCGAGAACTCTTTATTAGAAGCTTATCAGGTTTTACAGACGAGACAGCAGGATGAAAAGTATAATTTTTATATGTATGTGTTTTATGGAAATATGGCAGAATGTCTGATCCTGCAGGATCGTCTGGAGGAAGCAAAAACATATCTGGAGTATCTGCATAAAGATGGCTGGGAACAGGCTGCCCTTACAGACCGGCTGTTTATCGCCATCGTGGATGTAATTTATTATCACAAGATGGGAGATGTACAGAAGCGGAATGAGAGCATTCAGATGATCCATCAGAACCTTCCGGATAATCTGACGGTGCTGGACTTTTTTTCGGATTATTACCGTTGTTGTCTGGTGTTGCTGGAAACGGATCAGGATGAATCGTTCTGGCGTATCATTGAAGTAATCGAACCACAGGTGGTGAATTTTAAGATCATTAATCTGCAGCTGAAAGTTCTGTCCCTGAAGATGAAATTTTACCGGAAGCATAACCAGAATGCAGAATATCTGCAGGCTGCCGGGCTTTACTATGAATTGTCTGAGAGGAACGAAGCAGTGACGCGCAACATGCTTTCGAGTGTGATCACGTTGCGCAAAAATCTGGAGAATATGCGCAAAGCCAGGATGAAAGCGGAACGAAAGAATATGGTATTACAGGAGCGTTCCGAGCAGGACCCGCTGACGCGTATGGCAAACCGGTTCCGTCTGAATGATTATGCGGAAGAAGTGTTTACCTATTCGCAGGAGAATGATATTCCGGTTGCGATGGAAATACTCGATATTGATTATTTTAAGGAATATAATGATAATTACGGACATCAGGAAGGAGACCAGTGTCTGGTAAGTATCGCAAATACAATCCGTAATCTTGTGGAGGAAGCGGAAGGATTCTGTGCACGGTATGGAGGGGATGAATTTGTTATTATCTATGCGAATGTGACACGGGAACAGGCTGTTTCCTATGCAGAAGAGCTGCGCAGACGTGTACTTGCACTGGAAATGGAGCACCGGTTTTCCAAGGCACTTCCCGTAGTGACGATTTCGCAGGGAGTCTGTTGGGGAATCCCGCGCAAGGGAAACCGCAGCTGGGATTTTTTGCATGCAGCAGATAATATGCTTTACCGGGTGAAGAAATTCAGCCGGAACAATTATTGTGTAGGGGGGCTTGATGAAACTGAAGACGTGACCATGGGAACCACATTGTAACGGCATGGCAGTCGAAACCTGGCAAAAAGAAAAGGATGAAAATGGAAACAGTTAAATTTGAAGAATTAGGGTTATATCCGCAGCTTCTGCGGGCAATCAAAGAGATGGGATTTGAAGAGGCAACACCTATCCAGTCACAGGCGATTCCGGTTGTGATGAGTGGGGTAGATGTGATTGGTCAGGCACAGACCGGGACCGGAAAGACGGCTTCTTTCGGAATCCCTCTTTTGATGAAAGTGGACCCTAATAATAAAAAAACGCAGGCAATCGTACTTTCTCCGACAAGAGAACTGGCCATCCAGAGTGCGGAAGAAATCCGGAAACTTGCAAAATATATGCATGGGATCAAAGTGCTTCCCATTTATGGAGGGCAGGATATTTCCCGTCAGATCAAGGCATTAAAAGGTGGGGCAACCATCATCATCGGAACACCGGGGCGTGTGATGGATCATCTGCGCCGCAAAACCATTCGCTGTGATTATATTAACACGATTGTGCTGGATGAAGCGGATGAGATGCTTAATATGGGATTCCGCGAGGATATAGAAACAATTTTATCCTATATCCCGGATGAAGACCGGCAGACCGTACTTTTTTCGGCAACTATGCCAAAGCCGATTCTGGAAATCACAAGAAAATTCCAGCATGATGCGACTACGATCAAGGTGACGAAGAAAGAACTGACGGTTCCGAATATTGACCAGTATTATTATGATGTGCGCAGAAATGATAAGATGGAAGTGCTGACACGCCTGCTGGATTATTATAATCCAAAGCTTTCGCTGGTATTTTGTAATACCAAGCGCATGGTGGATGAACTGGCATCGGAATTACAGGGGCGCGGCTATGCAGCAGAGGGAATTCATGGCGATATGAAACAGGTGCAGCGTGACCGAGTGATGAAAAAATTCCGAAATGGGAAAACAGATATCTTGATTGCAACCGATGTCGCAGCGCGTGGAATTGATGTGGATGATGTTGAAGCGGTATTCAACTATGACCTGCCACAGGACAATGAATATTATGTGCACCGGATCGGAAGAACCGGACGCGCCGGCCGTACCGGAAAAGCGTTTAATTTCGTTAAGGGCAAGGAAGTATACAAACTCAAAGAGATCCAGCGCTATTGCAAGACAAAGATCAAGGCGCAGCCAATCCCATCTTCGGATGATGTGGCAGCGATCAAGGCGGATAAGATTCTTGACGGCATCGGACAGATTATCGAGGACGGAGATCTGCGCGATATGATTGAACTGATAGAGCAGCAGGTGAACAACTCTGATTATACAGCGATGGATATTGCAGCTGCGTTTTTAAAACAGGCAATCGGCGGAGTGGAATTATCAAAGGAGGATCACGAATTTGATGATGCATTAGCAGGAGATACCGGAGCCGAGGAAGGGATGGTACGTCTGTTCATTAACATCGGAAAGAGCCAGCGGATCCGCCCGGGAGATATTCTCGGGGCTGTAGCCGGAGAGGCAAAGATTCCGGGCAAACTTGTGGGGGCAATTGACATGTATGATAATTACACATTTGTCGAGGTGCCGCAGGAGTATGGAAAAGATGTATTAAAAGCCATGAAAAATGTAAAGATCAAAGGAAAGTCGGTCAACGTGGAGCCGGCAAATGCACGATAGAGGATAAGACCGTTTTGGGGGGATGTTTACTATGGGGGAGGAAAGTATCCGTGTTCTGATTGTCGATGACGAATTTATCATGCGGCAGGGACTGCGCTATATGATACATTGGGAAGAAGAGGGATTTACCATCGTCGGGGAAGCTGCAAATGGTAAAGATGCCATGGATCAGATCGAAAAGCTTCAGCCACAGATTGTTCTCAGCGACATTGTAATGCCGCTGATGGACGGTGTCGATTTTACGGTGGCGGTACATCACCGCTATCCGCACGTCCAGATGATCATTCTCAGTGGATACGATAATTTTGAATATGTAAAGCAGACGCTCATGCAGGGGGTGGTGGATTATATCTTAAAGCCAACCCTCACACCGCATGAGCTTCTTGGCGAGCTTCAAAAAGCGGCAGCGCGGATTCCCGGCTGGCATCCGGATCATGCAATGACCGGGGAAACCGCGGAGGAACTGCTCAAAGAATTGTTGCTCGGGGAAACAAAAACAGGAGAAGAACTGCAAAAGGTATTTGCCGCATCCTATTACTGCATGTATGCGGTTACGATTGCGCATGGGAGTGAACGGGCGGCAGAAACAGCAGAACTTCTATGCGAAAAAATACAGCGTGCCAAAAGTGAATTTTCCGGAGTACAAAGCTGTGTTGCTTTGATGAAAAAGGAACAGATCTGTGTATTGTTTGGTTATGAAATGTCCCAGCGGAGTATGCTTCGGATTAAGCTGGAAAAATTAAATGGCGAGATTGGACTGATGTGTGAAGACACAATCGGTATTATCAGTACCCCATGCCAGAGTATGGGACAGCTGCGTGAAATTTATCAACGGGAGCTGGCACGTGGCGCAGATCTGTCCTTTTACTATCCGGGGAAAAAGCTGTTTGTCATGGAAAATGAAAAAGACCGCATTGGCGGAACGATAGAACGCTTTGATTTTACCCGTTATAACCGTCTGCTGCTCGGAGGACAATACCGGCAGGCGGCTGATCAGTTACTCGGATATAACCATGCGCTTTGTGAAAGCAGGGCAGATGTTTACCGGATGAAAAACCAGATCAAAAATATGTTTATGGTGTTTTTGGATATGCTGCAGCTGGAAGAAGACGAAAAATTACGGGTACAGGAACACTTCCTGTGGGAAGTGGATGCGGCAGGGGAACGTCTGTCTTATGAACAAACGGTTGCGCGAATCGCTTCGGAAGTAGCGGATATTTCTGCAAAACAGAATACGAAGGAAGATGCAAGAATGGATCAGATTCTTACATATATGGAACAGCATTATACAGAAGATTTGAAACTGGAAGATCTTGGGGAGAAGTTTGGTTTCAGCTATAACTATCTGTCGGCGTATTTTAACCAGCAGATGAACGAGGGCTTCAATGATTACCTGAACCGTGTGCGCATTCACAAAGCCTGCGAAATCCTGCAGGATCTTACGGTTCCGGTAGCGCAGGTCAGCGCACTGGTCGGTTATTCGGGACACAGTTATTTCTGCCGCGTATTCAAAAAATATACGGGAAAGACACCATCGGAATGGAGGAGGGACAGCATTGAAAAATAGTCTGGCGGGAAGAATACTTGCGATGGTGCTGCTTGGAATCAGCCTGATTGCCGTGATTGTGAGTACGGTCGTACTATCCATGTCGCGTAAAGTGTTTACGGAGACATACGGGCAGTCACAGGAAAAGGTTTTTTCCCAGGTAGAAAACGAACTGAATGATTTTCATACAAGTTTACAGAAAATGACGGATGCGATTGATTCAAGCTGGGCATTCCGTTTATTTCTGGATTCCCAGGAAAAGAGTGATAATACGCAGGTATTTCAGAATATTTATCAGATGGAGCAGGATTTAAATGCTGCCAACGCAACGGATATTGACCGCCTGAGTATTCTTGTGGTGGGAATGAACGGTGTTAATTATCTGTCCCGGACGGAGACGGTTGTACTTTCCAACGATCAGATTTTAACAAGTGCACCGGTAGTGCGTGCGCTGAAAGAACCGGACAGTATCCATTATACGTATTCCCATGGAGCGTATACGATGACGAGCCGTTACAGTGATGTGATCATTGCATCCAAAGCTTTGTATCTTCCGGAAAGCCAGAAAACGTATGGAGTAGTTCTGGTGACACTCGCAATGGATGATATACGCCGGTTTTATGATTATTTTACGTCTGAGCACACAAGCTGGTATCTGGTAGATGCCGATGGAACCCTCATGTGTGCAGACAAAAGCAGAAATATCGGAAAGAAGCTTGAGGAAGACTGGTATAAAAATATTGCCAAAAAACCGGATGGAAGATACCAGATTACAGGATCGGGGAAAACGTATACGGTGCTCAGCCAGAATCTGTCTTATCTGGGCTGTCATATGTATGGTGTGATTGATAATGAGATGGCGATTCAGGATCTGTATAATATGCCGTTGCTGATTCTGATTTGTGCTGTGACCGCGGGGTTTATCATGCTTCTTTGCCTGTTTTATCTTCAAAAAACACTGCATCCGTTGTCAAATCTGGTCAGCAAAATGGCAATCAGCCGGAGAAAAGAGTTCCGTGAGTATATTCCGGTAGAAGGAACTTGTGAAGTGCAGCAGCTTGCCAGTACCTACAATGAAATGCTCGATGACATTCAAAATTATATCGGGGAACTGCTTGATACCCAGCGGGCGCAGCGCAAGGCGGAGATTAAGGCATTGCAGATGCAGATCAATCCCCATTATATTTACAATACACTTGCAAGCATTAAGTGGCTCGTGTATCAGAATGATACCGAAAAAACAACGCGCACGATTGATGCATTTATCAGCCTGCTGCGCAATACGATCAGCAACACGGAGGAAATGGTTTCTGTGGAACAGGAGCTGGTCAACATTGAAAATTATATTCTGATTAATCATACGCGGTACGGAGATCAGATTCGTGTGGAATATGAGATTCAGCCGGACTGCTATAACTGTAAGCTTCCGAAACTGGTGTTACAGCCATTTGTGGAAAATGCGTTTTTCCATGGATTTCCGTCCGGGCAACAGGGAACTATCTGTGTGCGTATGCGGCGCGTGATGCTCGATGAGACGGAGGAAGTATTAGAGATTCAGGTAGCGGATGACGGAGTAGGCATGGAGACCGGAGAGCCGAAGAAAATTGTCAAAAACCGGAAAGAACATTTTTCCGGAATCGGGGTGCAGAATGTGCAGGAGAGGCTTGCGCTGATTTACGGGAAACGGGAGGAACCGGATTTTTACATTCATATTGACAGCGTGCCGGGGCATGGAACTACGATACGGATTCGTATTCCCAATATATGACAGACGATTGCGAAAGGAGAAGTTATGAGAAAAAGGTTTGTGGCAATTGCACTGCTTGTGGCGGTACTGTTAAGTATGATAGCCTGTGGCAGCAGCAGGACGCAGGTCACTTCCGAGTCTGTGGAGAAAAAGGATGACAGCATCCGGATATGGGCATGGGATGATACCTTCAATGCCAAGGCAGCACAGCTTGCAGCAGAGTACTACCGGAAAAAACATCCGCAGGCACCACGGATTGAAGTGACAACGAAGGAACGGGAGGAGATTCTTTCGGATGTGAAACTGCTGTTGTCCTCACAGGTGTATGATCAGCTTCCCGATGTGATCATGATTGAGGATTATGATGTGCAGGATGTGTTGCAAAATTATGAAGAGGAATTTGTTGCGCTGGATGACCGTGTGGATTATGACAAGTATGTGGATTATAAACGCAAACTGGTGGAACACGATGGAAAGTCCTATGGAATCCCGTTTGACTGCGGGATAGCGGCACTGTTTTACCGGCTGGATATTTTACAACAGGCAGGATTTAACGAATCGGATATGCAGAATCTGACCTGGTCGCGTTATATGGAAATCGGGCAGCAGGTGTATGAAAAGACCGGAGTTCCCATGTTGACGCTTGATCCGACGGATCTGCCGCTGGTGCGTATCATCATGCAAAGCTGTGGGCGCTGGTATGTCGCGCAGGATGGAGTGACAGCGGATATCCAGCAGAATGAGGCATTGCGGCAGGCGCTTGATATCTATACAGAACTTTTGGAGAAAAATCTTGGAATGAGCGTCAATGGCTGGAATGAATTTATCAGTGCATTTCAGAATGGAGAAGTGGCTTCTGTCATCAGTGGTGGATGGGTGCTTTCTTCTATTAAAGAAAATCAGGAGCAGTCCGGGCTGTGGCGTGTGACCCGTATTCCACTGGTGGAGAACAATCAAGATGCAGTTCCGGCATCAAACGTGGGTGGAAGTGCCTGGTATATTTTAAAAAATTCCGCACATGCGGCGGTGGCGGCAGATTTTATGACAGAAATGTTTGCGGAAGATGCGGAGTTTATGAACACACTTGTAGAACAGATCGGCATTATGCCATCGCTGAAAGATCTGTCGGTGCTTGAAAGTTATCGCAATACGGATGCTTTTTTTGGAGGACAGAGTGTTACGCGTTTACTTAACGGTTTTGCATCTGTAGTGCCCACGGTCAATTATGGCAGCAAGACATATGAAATAGAGGATATTTTAGAGTCTGAGTTTCAAAATGAACTTTCCAATGGAAATATGGATTCCTGCCTGAAGAGGGTGCAGATGAAGGCGGAGGCGGTTGCGCGGGAGTAAACAGGAAGAAAAATGTGAAATGGAATCGGATGTTTCATCGGGTTCCATTTTCTTTGTAAAAAATTTCTAAAATCGTAAATAAATGCAAATCTTATAAAAAATCCCATAAAATTGTGAAAATTTATAATAACTTACTTCTAAGTAAAACGGTTGCGCAAGTGTTAAACTTAACCCATGTTAAAAACAAGTCAAACTTTTGGGAGGAAAACACTATGAAGAAAAAACTTATTTCAACACTGCTTATGGGTGCTATGGCACTTTCACTGGTAGCCTGTGGAGGAGGCGGCAACAGCGCAGATAAGGATTCCACACAGGCAAAGGCAGCAAAAAGCGGTGACAGCAATACCCTGACGGTATGGTGCTGGGATGCATTTAACATGGATGCAATGAAAGATGCGGCAGCTATTTATGAGAAAGATCATCCGGATGTCAAGATTGATGTGCAGGAGACACTTTCCAATGATGTACAGACACTGGTACAGACGTATGCGATGAGCGGAGAGCTGGATTCTCTTCCGGATATTTTCCTGATGGACGATCAGGTATTTTCCAAGTATCTGCAGAATTATCCGGAAGTATTTGCAGATCTGACCGATTCCGGTATCAACTTTGACGATTTTGCTCCATCTAAGGTTTCTAACTCTGTAGTGGATGGAAAGAATTATGGAGTTCCTTACGACAGCAACACCGTAATCGCATGCTACCGTACCGATTATCTGAAAGAGGCAGGATACACGGTGGATGATCTGACAGATATCACATGGGATGATTTCATCAAAATCGGTGAGGATGTCAAGGAAAAGACCGGTATGCCAATGCTGACAAATGTACAGGGCGAGCCGGACTTACTGAACATGATCCTGCAGTCTGCTGGAATCTCTGTATTTGATGAGAATGGAAAGATTGCGTTAGACGGCAATGAGGGCTTAAAGGAAGCCATGAATGTGTATATTGATCTGGTAAACAAAGGAATCTTACAGGAACAGACCGACTGGTCCGGTTATCAGGGTTCTATCAATAACGGAACTGTTGTGGGAACCATCAATGGTTCCTGGATCTGCTCAACGATTATGTCTACCGATCAGGAAGAACAGAAAGGCAACTGGGCGGTAACCAATATGCCAAAACTGAATGATTATCAGGGAGCAACAAACTACAGTGCACAGGGTGGTTCTACATGGGCAATTTCTTCCACCTGCAAAAATTATGATCTGGCCGTTGATTTCTTTAAGTCTACATGGGATGGAAGCACCGAATTCTATGATCAGATTTTAACAGACCTTGGTGCAATTGCAACGTATTTACCGGCAGCAGATTCGGATGCTTACAATAAGCCAAGCGAGTATTTTGGAAATGAGGCAATTTACTCCAAGATCGTATCTTACGGAAGCAACATTCCAACCATCAACAAGGGAATTTACTGGAAAGAGGAGAAAGAAGCACTTGGAGTGGCTCTGTCACAGATTATCGGTGGAAAAGCAGATATGGATTCTGCAATCAAAGAGGCACAGAGTACAGTAGAGTTTAATGTCGGACAGTAAAAAGGTCTGAAAGATACCGGCTTGTGGAAACACAGCCGGTATTGCAGATATGAGGCAGGAAAGGATCTATTTATGAAACAGAAATTTACGGGGACGAAAAGAAGGAATATGACCGGCTGGGCATTTTTGCTTCCGGCTACCATACTGATCTTTGCGATGAGTTTTTACCCGATGATCCAGGCGTTTATCCTCTCCTTTAAGAGTGGAATCGGCAACAATCTGGTCTGGTCGGGACTGAGCAATTATAAGCGTCTGTTGGGAGACGGTGTGTTTAAGACTGCAATGGTCAACAACTTTGTGTACCTGATCATTCAGGTACCGGTAATGCTGATTCTGGCAATTTTGCTTGCCGTGCTTTTAAATAAGCCGCATTTGAAATGTAAGGGACTGTTCCGTACCGCAATCTTTTTGCCATGCTGTACCGCGCTGGTTTCCTACTCCATTATCTTTAAGACATTATTTGCATACGATGGATATGTCAACACGGTACTGTTACATCTGGGCCTGATTCATTCCCGTATCAACTGGCTGGGACAGACAGGTACAGCAAAAGTTATTTTGATTATTGCGCTGATCTGGAGATGGACCGGGTATAATATGGTATTTTATCTGGCCGGGTTACAGAATATTGACGGTTCCCTGTATGAGGCAGCAACGATCGACGGAGCGGGACCGGTGAAAACATTTTTCCACATTACACTGCCACTGCTTCGGCCGACAATCCTTCTGACAACGATTATGTCCATCAATGGAACCCTGCAGCTGTTTGATGAATCTGTAAACCTGACAGGCGGCGGACCTGCGAACTCAACACTTACGATGTCCCACTATATCTTCAAGACATCCTTTGAGTATAATTCCCAGTTTGGATACGCGGCAGCAATGTCTTACGTAATCTTTATTCTGGTAGCAATTCTGTCCTTTATTCAGATGAAAGTAGGTGATAAGAGATGAGAAAAGTAAAAAATGCAGCAGTATATATCGTTTTGATTCTGGCATCCCTCATCTCGGTATTTCCGTTATACTGGATGATTGCGGCAGCAACCAACAACAGTACCGATATTCTCGGTGGTAAATTGACAATTGGAGCAAATCTGGCCAGCAATCTGACAAACCTTCTGGCACGTCAGCAGATTGGCAGGGCATTTTCCAATTCTATGTTTTATTCGGTAATTTTAAGTGTGCTTTCCCTGCTGATCTGTTCCATTGCAGGATATGCATTTGAAATTTACCACGATAAGGCAAAAGACGTTTTGATGTCTGTTTTGCTTCTTGCAATGATGGTTCCGTTTGCAGCGACACTCATTCCGCTGTTTAAAATGTTTACCGGACTGCATCTGCAAAGTACATGGATCGCTTATGTACTGCCGACGCTGTCCACACCGTTTTTGATCATGATGTTCCGACAGAGCGCACGCTCTTTCCCGACAGAGATCATAGAGGCGGCAAGAATCGACGGACTTGGAGAACTTCAGATTTTCTTTAAAATCTTTATGCCGACCATGAAGTCCACCTACGCAGCAGCCATGACAGTAACGTTCATGAATGCGTGGAACAATTACTTATGGCCAAAGGTTATTATGATGGATGATACCTCCCAGACCATGCCAATGCTGGTTGCAAACCTCTCCAGCGGCTATAGCATTGATTACGGCGTGCTCATGCTTGGGGTACTCATCTGTTCCCTCCCGACCGGCATTCTTTTCCTGGTTCTGCAGAAAAGTTTCGCAAACGGAATTGTGGGAGCTGTCAAAGGATAATATGGCATACCCGATACCGTGGGTTTTCAGGATTTCAATGAAATCGGAAACCCACGGTTTTTATTATTCCTTCCAGACATCAGCAGGAAAATTCTTGCATGAATATAGTAATGAAAACTATGTGTAAAAGAAACGAATACAAATACATATTGACAAAGAAACTATATTGCCATATACTGAAAATTGTTTGATAGTCAAACAATTTTCGGTATATGGAGGAAACGTGCATGATAAGCACATATACATCAAAGTTGAAACAACTGCAGATCGGGGATCTGATTGCAAAAATTCCGATCATCCAGGGTGGCATGGGGGTAGGAATCAGCAGAAGCCATCTGGCGGGAGCTGTGGCAAAGGAGGGCGGTGTCGGTATCATTTCTACTGCGCAGATCGGCTACGATGAAGAAGGCTTCGAGAATGATCAGGCAGGCTGTAACTTAAAAGCCATCAAAAAACATATTCGGAAAGCAAAGGAGCTTGCCTGTGGAAACGGACTTGTGGGTGTCAATATTATGGTTGCATTAAAGCATTACAAAGAGCATGTCCGGGCAGCAGTTGCGGCAGGGGCAGATGTGATTATCAGTGGAGCCGGGCTTCCCATGAATCTGCCGGAGCTTGTCAGCAAAACCTGCCGGACAAAGATAGCTCCGATTGTATCCTCGAAGCGTGCAACCCAGCTGATATTGAAGATGTGGGCGCACCGCTATGACCGCACGGCGGACTTTATTGTAGTGGAGGGACCGAAAGCCGGCGGGCATCTGGGGTTTTCCAATGAACAGCTGGCACATATGGATGCCATTAATTTTGACGGAGAGATCCGGCAGATTATCGACTGCAAAAAGGAATACGAACAACGGTATCAGAAAAATATTCCGGTCATTGTGGCCGGCGGGATATTTGATCAGAAAGATATTTCGCATGCGCTGGATCTCGGCGCAGATGGTGTGCAGATTGCCAGCCGCTTTGTTGCAACCGAAGAATGTGATGCATCGGAGGCATACAAGGAGGCGTATATTCACGCCAGTGAGGAAAATATCGAGATTATCCAAAGTCCGGTCGGTATGCCGGGACGTGCACTGCGCAATAAGTTTATCGATCGTGTAAAGCGCGCAAAGCTGCCAATCAGTAAGTGTTACAACTGTCTGGAAAAATGCAGTCCGCAGAAAGTTCCTTACTGTATTACGAAAGCGTTGATCGATGCCGTGCGCGGGGATGTGGAAAACGGTCTGGTATTCTGTGGGGCGAATACGGGACGGATTCATGAGATTACTACGGTACATCATCTGATGCAGGAGCTGGCTGGAGATCTACAATAAAAATGGTTTGTGTGATTTTTCCTTGGAATCAAAGAATTCCTGTAGTAAAATAGGAAGTAAAGCAGTAATGCAGATACGGGAAAACAGGAAAGAAGGAGAACACGCAGCATGACAGTGGCCGCACACGGTGGGGATATTTATCAAAATCAGATCACATATGATTTTTCTGTAAATACCAATCCGCTGCCGCTGCCGGAGATATTGCAGAAACGGATGGCGGAAGCGGCGGTTCACAGCAACCGTTATCCACAGTATGACAATGTGCTGTTGCGGGAACGGCTTGCAGCACTTTATGGTTTTTCAACAGAAGAAGTAGTGTGTGGCAACGGAGCATCCGAATTATTTGTTGCGATTGTGCATGCACTGCGCCCGAAGCGGGTGGGCATTTTGGCTCCTTCTTTTTCGGGATATGCCTGGGCGGCTCAGACAGTGGGCGCCGAGGTATGCAGTATCCCGTTGCGGGAAGAAAATAATTTTGCCATAGATATGGCACAGATGGAGTCATTGTGCAGGCATCTGGATGGAATCAGCTTATTATTTTTGGCGAATCCAGCGAATCCGGCGGGAAACAAAATGGAAGCGTCTCTTTTGGAGACGCTTCTTGACGTGTGTGAAAAGAAACAGATTACTGTGGTGCTGGACGAATGTTTCATTGCATTCACGGGGACGGAAGGATATGTTTCCTGGATCTGGAAATATCCGCATCTGATTGTCGTGCGGGCATATACAAAGATCTATGCGATTCCGGGAATCCGGCTGGGGTATCTGCTGGCGCAGAAAGATATCTGTGAAAAAATTGCGCATCAGCTGCCGGAGTGGAATGTATCTGTGGTTGCGCAGCGGATCGGCATGGATATTCTGAATGATTCGCTTCCTGGTTGGAGTCGTAGAAAGTATCTGAAGGATACGATTGAGCTGATTCAGGAAGAAAAGCACTTTTTAAAACACGAGTTAACAAAAATGTTTGGAGATCAAATGAAAATTTTTCCTTCTGAAGCTAATTTTTTGTTGCTGAAAACACAACTTCCACTGTACAGATTATTGCTGGAAAGAGGAATTCTGATCCGAAACTGCGCAAACTATACAGGACTGGGACAGGACTTTTACAGAATTGCCGTAAAAGGTCATCCGGAAAATGTACAACTGATTGAGGCATTGCTGGATATAAAGAAGAAAGGGGAAGAAAAACGTTATGGAAAACATTGAATATGTTCTTCCGGGAGAGATTGAAAAACGAAGTTTTGCCATCATAGGGGAAGAACTAAAGGAGCGTGGTATCGTGCTTCCGCCGGAACAGGAGCCGGTGACAAAGCGCGTGATCCATACAAGTGCGGATTTTGATTATGCAAAGACGATGACGTATTCTCCCCATGCCGTGCAGATTGCCAAAGAACTGATTGCAGGTGGCGCTGACATTGTCACGGATACCAATATGGCGCTTGCAGGCATCAACAAAAAACGGTTAGGGGAATTTGGAGGAACGGTGCATTGTTTTATGGCAGATGAGGATGTGGCGCGGGAGGCAAAGACGCGGCAGGTGACACGTGCGACGGTCAGCATGGAACATGCAGCACATATTGACAAACCTGTAATTTTTGCCGTGGGAAATGCGCCGACGGCATTGATTTCGCTCTATGAACTGATGCAGAAAAGTGATTGGCGTCCTGCATTTATTATTGGAGTTCCGGTGGGATTTGTAAATGTAGAGGCGGCAAAAGAACTGATTTTAAAAACCGATGTGCCGCATATTGTCAACCGCGGTAGAAAAGGCGGCAGCAATGTAGCGGCAGCAATCGTAAACGCACTGTTATATCAGATCCGGCCGGTATAAAGGAAAGAAGGAGGCGTATCTGGTGTGAGGTACGGATTTACAACCGGCAGCTGTGCTGCCGCAGCTGCAAAGGCTGCGGCATATATGCTTCTGACGGGAAAAATAAAAAACTGTATAACGATTGAGACCCCAAAAGGAATTCCATACACCGCGGAAGTGACGGATATCGTGCGCGGGGAATCTCAGGTTTCCTGCGCTGTGGTCAAGGATGGCGGCGATGATCCGGATGTGACCAGCGGAAGTAAAATCTGTGCCACGGTCACCGCGGACAACCGTGGGGATGGAGAAAAAGAACTTCTGCAGATTGACGGAGGAAAGGGTGTGGGCCGTGTGACGAGACCCGGACTTGATCAGCCCGTAGGCAATGCCGCAATCAATCATGTGCCGCGGGAAATGATCACCCGGGAAGTGCAGGAAGTGTGCCGGATTTGTGATTTTCACGGAACACTGCATATTCTGATTTCTGTGCCGGATGGGGAAGCACTTGCAGAGCGTACGTTTAATCCAAGACTGGGGATTGTCGGGGGAATCTCAATACTGGGGACGACAGGAATTGTGGAACCGATGAGCAGTCAGGCACTTAAGGAGACCATCCGTGTGGAACTCCGCCAGCAGCGTGCAGAAGGGCAGACCATTGCGGCAGTTTCACCGGGAAATTATGGATTGGATTTCATGCAGCAGACCTATGGATATGATCTTGACCGCAGTGTGAAATGCAGTAATTTTATCGGTGAGACGATCGATATGGCGGCGGAACTGGGATTTTGTGCAATGCTTCTGACCGGACATATTGGAAAACTGATTAAGGTGGCGGGAGGCATTATGAACACCCATTCCCATGAGGGAGATTGTCGGATGGAACTTTTAGCGGCAGCAGGCATCCGTGAAAATGTATCTTTAGAATGTTTAAAGAAGATTTTAGATTGCGTCACAACCGAGGAAGCACTTGCGTTTATTGATGCCGAAGGTAAAAAAGAAGATGTTATGGAAGATACCATGGAAAAAATTGATTTCTATCTGAAAAAACGTGCGGCCGGTCGGTTACAGATCGAGTGTATTGTCTATTCCAATACCTACGGGCTGCTTGGGATGACTGCAAAAGCAGAAGAATTACTCAGGAGGTTGCTATGATTTATTTTGTCGGAGCAGGAAGCGGAGCACCGGATCTGATTACTGTGCGGGGAATGCGTCTGCTGCAGAAAGCAGATGTCATCATCTATGCCGGTTCGCTGGTCAATCCACAGCTTCTCGATTATGCAAAAGAGGGCTGTGAGATTCATAACAGCGCCAAAATGACACTTGAAGAGGTTATTTCGGTGATGGAACAGGCAGAAAAAAATAATTTAATCACGATTCGACTTCATACGGGAGAACCCAGTATATACGGAGCGGTGCGGGAACAGATGGATATTCTCGATCAGAAGGGGATTGCGTATGAGAGTTGTCCGGGTGTGAGTGCCTGTTTTGGAGCAGCGGCATCGCTGAATCTGGAATATACCCTTCCGGATGTGTCACAGTCACTGATCATCACCCGGATGGCCGGAAGGACGGCGGTACCGGAAAAGGAGAGTATTGAGAGTTTTGCCGCACACCATGCTTCCATGGCAATTTATCTGAGTACCGGAATGCTGGAGGAATTATCACGGCGCCTTGTAAATGGCGGATATGAGCCGGATACACCTGCGGCACTGGTGTACAAGGCAACCTGGTCGGACGAGGAAGCATATATCTGTACTGTGCAGGAGCTGCCGGAGGTGGCAAAGAAATATAATATTACAAAAACCGCTCTGGTGCTGGTCGGAGATGTAATATCAAATCAGCATTATACGCGCTCCAGACTCTACGCACCGGATTTTACAACTGAATTCCGCAAGGCAAAAACACCAAAAAACGCAGAAGACGATAGATTAATGCGTGACACGGATGCGGGAAAGGAGTTACCGGAATGATCCTGTATATGACCTGGTTTTCGGAACGTGGAAGAGAGCTTGCGGCACGAATCACAGAACTTTCACTTTCTGTTTCGTATGGATTTTGGCAGAGCCGTTACGGTGGTCACCCTGCGGTTTCAAAGATACAGATAAGAGAAAGAGGAAACCGGTCACTTCCGGATTTTCTGGAGGAGGCTTTTGCACAACAGTTTCCCGTGATTTTCATTGGAGCTCTCGGGATTGCCGTACGGGCCATCGCACCTTTGATCCGCCACAAAACCGTGGACAGTCCGGTACTGGTGCTGGATGAGGCCGGACAGTTTGTGATTCCGGTGCTGTCCGGACATCTGGGTGGTGCCAATGAACTGGCGCAGCAGATCGCAGAATCATTGCATTCCGCTGCGGTTGTGACGACGGCAACAGACGTGAATGGGCTTTTTGCCGTTGATGTGTTTGCAAGAAAAAATGGCCTGCGGGTGTGTAACCCCGAAGCGATCCGGCATGTGTCCGGAAAACTGTTACAGGGCGAAATCATTGTGATGGCGGTAGATCCGGCATGTATGTCCCCGGAGGAGGTGGCAGAATTACAGTCGCCAAAGGAAGTAAAGCTGATTTCGTGGAACGAAGCACAGGCGGAACATGCTGTGGATGTGTGGATTACAAAAAAAGAGCCACAGGAAGACCGTAAAACGCTTGTTTTAGCTCCGAAAACAGCCGTACTTGGCATGGGATGCAGAAAAAATAAAAGTTATAACGAGATAAAACAAATGATAAAAACATTGGTGAATAGCAGAAAAATAGACCTGGATGATATCTATGCCCTGGCATCGGTTGATGTGAAGGAAAAAGAACCCGGTCTGTGGGAGCTGGCACAGCATTTGCGGGTACCGTTTGTCGTTTTTTCTGCCGGAGAACTGAAAAAAGTGTCTGGTGAATTCACCGCATCCGCGTTTGTATCCCGAACCATAGGAGTGGATAATGTGTGTGAGCGTGCTGCGGTCGCTGCAGCAGACGGAGGTAGTTTGCTGATACATAAGCAGGCTATGGATGGCGTGACAATTGCCGTGGCAAAACGGGAGAAAATCGTATTGCAGTTTGTGTGAGACGAAAGGAAGGAGAAAGAAATGAAACATCGGATTTATGTGGTCGGTATGGGACCGGGACAGGAAAATATGATGACGCAGGAAGCCATGCAGGTGTTAGAAGCCAGTGATGTGATCATCGGTTATACCGTATATCTGACATTGCTTGGGGAACGGTTCGGGTGCAAAGAATTATTGTCTACACCGATGCGGCAGGAGCGGGAACGCTGCCAGATGTGTTTCGAGAAGGCAAGAGAAGGCAAAAAAGTGGCATTGATCTGCAGCGGGGATGCCGGAATTTACGGGATGGCATCCCTGATGCTGGAAATCGGAAAATTATATGATGATTGTATCATTGAAGTAATTCCCGGAATAACAGCAGCAAGCAGCGGTGCGGCAGTGCTTGGGGCTCCTCTCAACCATGATTTTTGCGTGATCAGCCTGAGTGATCTTCTCACCCCGTGGGAGAGGATTAAAAAACGGCTGATTGCAGCGGCAGAGGGAGATTTTGCAATGGCAATTTATAATCCGTCGAGCCATAAACGGGCAGACTATCTGGAGCGTGCCTGCAGAATTCTGATGGAACACGGGGTGGAACCGGAGCGTGCCTGTGGGTATGTGGAAAATATCGGACGCGATGATACGAAAGCCGTAACCCTTCCCATGGCGGAACTGGTGCATACACCGGTGAACATGTTTACCACGGTATTTATCGGGAATTCCCAGACAAAAATTATTGATGGAAAGCTTGTGACACCGAGAGGATACCATATATAGCAGCAGAAAACGGGGAAGAGGAATAAGATGGCAGAGAAAGTGTTAATTTATGCGGGAACAACGGAAGGTCGTCTTCTCGCACAGGAACTTTCACGGGCACATATTGCCTGTGATGTGCATGTAGCAACCGAATACGGTCAGATGGTCATGCCGGAACTTGCCGGGGTGAAGGTCTGTGTAGGAAGACTGGACGTAGAGGAAATGCGCGCCCTGCTGAAAAAAAACGGACAGAACAACTATGCGGCAGTCGTGGATGCTACGCATCCGTTTGCCACAGAAGTGTCTGCCAACATCCGGGAGAGTACAAAAGGAAGTGGAATTCCATATCTGCGGCTCCAGCGGCGAATGTACGATGGAATCTGTAGCATACCGGAAAACGAAGGCATGAAAGAGCGCGCTGGAACCGTGCATGTGTTTGCCGATTATGAAAGCTGTGTCCAGGCACTTACGGACACATCCGGAAACATTCTTCTGACAACCGGAAGCAAAGAGCTGGCGGTATTTGCACCCCTGAAGGAGCGTTTGTTTGTGCGTGTGCTTCCCGGATTGGAGAGTATCGGTCTCTGTGAAAAGGCGGGTATCCGCGGAAAGCAGATTCTTGCGATGCAGGGCCCGTTTTCGGAGGAAATGAATCTGGCAATGATTCATCAGTTTTCGATCCGCTATCTGGTTACAAAAGCCAGCGGTGCGCACAGCGGATTTCAGGAAAAACTTGCGGCAGCACAGAAGGCAGGGATTACGGCATGCGTGATCGGGAAACAGGAACAGGAGCAGGAGCAGGGAATGTCTTATGCACAGGTAACCGAAACACTTTCCCGTCTGCTTGGACATACGATTTCTGGTCGTCCGGAGGTGGAAATTTCCCTGATTGGCATCGGTATGAGTGCAGCAACACTGACACAGGAAGCAAAAAGGGCGCTGGAAGAGTCTGATGTGGTTTTTGGGGCAGAACGGATGCTCGAAGTGGTGGAAAACAGTAAGGAAACCTATCCTTTTTATCTCGCAAAAGATATTTTACCGGTTTTAAGACAAAAGGAATCCCAAATGGATGGCCAGAAACTGAAAGTCTCCATATTATTTTCCGGAGATACTGGATTTTACAGTGGAACAGAAAAAATAAAAACAGAATTAAATAAAAATAATTACAAAAAAATTCGTATTTTTCCAGGAATTTCATCCGTTTCCTACCTCTCTGCGGCAACGGGAATTGCCTGGCAGGATGCAAAAATTATAAGTATCCACGGGAAAAAAGATACCGCAGAGACCAGAGCACTCGTTCTCGATGCAATCCGGCATTTTCCCAAGACGTTTCTGCTGGTTTCCGGGGTGGAGGATGTCCGACGGATCGGATGCTGGATAGAAGAAGAAAAATTGACGCAAACCCGCATTATTGCTGGATTTCAGCTCTCTTATGACAGAGAAAAAATCCGCGAGCTATCGTATGGAGAGGCAAAAAATGTAAAAGAAGAAGGTCTGTATACCCTGTTATTATGCAATGAAAATGTGCAAAAAAGACGTCTTGTTCCAGGGATGTCCGATGAATCATTTTTGCGTGTCGTGGAAGGGGAAAAAACGGTTCCAATGACCAAGGAAGAAGTGCGTGCACTTTCCTTATGTAAACTTGGCCTGACAGAAGATGCTGTGGTATACGATGTGGGGAGTGGTACCGGATCGATTGCAGTGGAATGTGCAACGTGCAGTCCGGGGATTCGTGTGTACGCCATTGAGCAAAAAGCCACAGCACAGCAGCTTCTGCGCCGGAATCTGGAAAAATTTCATCTGGCAAATGTGATTCCGGTGGATGGGAAAGCACCGGATATATTGGAATCCCTGGAACCTCCGACACATGTATTTATTGGGGGAAGCAGTGGACGCCTTGCGGATATTCTGCATGTCATCTGGGAGAAGAATCCACGGACACGTGTGGTTGTCAATGCCATAAGTCTTGAAACCGTGGCTCAGATTACAGAACTTGCTGCAGGGAAAATGCAGACAGAAATCATACAGGTGCAGGTCAGCAGGGCAAAAACCGTGGGAACCTATCATCTGATGCAGGCTGAGAACCCCGTATATATCTGTGTGCTGACGATGGCATAATGAGGAGAGAACTATGTTACACAGTGGAATGGTACTGGCAGCGCCGCAAAGCGGCAGTGGAAAAACGACAATCACCTGTGCATTGCTGGCAGCAATGAAAAACAGAAAACTTGCAGTTCGTGCGTTCAAAAGCGGACCAGACTATATTGATCCCATGTTTCACCGTCAGGTGATTGGTGTACCGTCGCGCAATCTGGATACGTTTTTTTCAGGGGCAGATCAGATCCGGGAACTGTATGGATATGACCGGGAGAGCTTCTCTTATTCGGTGATCGAGGGAGCCATGGGATTATACGATGGCCTAGGAGGCACACAAAAAGAGGGCTCCGCCTATCATCTGGCACAGACCCTGGATCTGCCGGTTGTGCTTGTGCTGGATGCCCGTGGGATGGGGCGCACGATGGTTGCACTTCTGGCAGGGATATTACAGTATGACAGGGATCACCGGATCATTGGTGTGATATTAAACCGGACATCGGAGGGATTCTGCAGGACAATGACACCAGTGATTGAGGAAGAACTGGGGCTTCCGGTGCTGGGATGCTTTCCGGTACAGAAAAGTCTGCATCTGGAGAGCCGGCATCTGGGTTTGAAAATGCCACAGGAAATGGAAGGTCTGCGCAAGCAGGTCAATCAGGCTGCGGAAAAACTGGAAGAGACCGCAGATCTGGATCGGATGCTGCAGCTGTTGCAAAGCTGGGCACTTTTACATGCGTTTCGGGACGGAAAAACGAAACTGCCTAAATTACAGGAACCGGGAAAAGATAAAGGGGTTTTACAGAAAAAGAAAAAACAGCAGGAGGAATGTCCGGTTATTGCAGTTGCAAAAGATGAGGCATTTTGTTTTTATTATGAGGATAACCTGCGTCTTCTGGAAGCGTATGGTGGAAAACTCGTCTGGTTTTCACCGCTTGCACAGGAAAAAATTCCAGAGGAAGCGGATGCGCTTCTTCTGGGAGGAGGCTATCCGGAGTTGTGTGCCCGGCAGCTTTCAGAAAATGTCTCCATGCGCAATTCCATCCGGGAGGCAATTGAAAATGGTATGCCGTCCGTGGCAGAGTGCGGCGGGTTTATGTATCTGCATGAATCCATGACAGATGAAGAAGGAGAAAACTGGCCGATGGCAGGTATCATAACGGGCAGCTGTCATAACCGGGGAAAACTTGTACGTTTTGGCTATGTGAATGTGACGGAACAGACGTCCCATTTCCTGGCGGGAAAACCTGTCCGTGCACATGAATTTCATTACTATGACAGTGACAACAATGGAGAAAGCTGCGTGGCAGTCAAACCGGTAAGCGGAACATCCTGGACATGTATCCACGAGGACGACAGAAACTGGTGGGGTTATCCACATTTGTATTATCCGTCCAATCCGGCATTTGTGGAACACTTTGTACAGGCAGCACGCTTATATCACAGAGAGAGGAATGCAAAATAACATGAAAAAAGCAATTTTAATTGTGAGTTTTGGAACAACCTATCCGGATACCCGGCAGAAAAATATTGCAGCCATCACGCGGCAGGTCCGGGCATTGTATCCGGATGCCGTGGTAGAGGAAGCTGTCTCGAGTACGATTGTGCGTAACGCAATGAAAAAGCGCGAGCATATAGAAGCAAAGAGTCCGACGGAAGCTCTCGAAAGCATGAAAAAACAGGGAGTGACGCATGTAGCTGTATTTCCTACCCATGTGATTGACGGAATTGAAAATCACAGACTCAAGGAAGCGGCGAAAAAATATGCCGGTGCTTTCGAACAGATTGCAGTTGCCGATGCGCTTTTGGCAAAACCGCAGGATTATGAGGATGTGGCAAAAGCACTGTGGGAGTCGCTGAAGGAAGAGGTGGGAGATTTCCCATTGATTTTGATGGGGCATGGAACCGAACATGCGGCAGATGCCAGTTATGCGATGATGGAACAGTCGCTGCGTGCTTATGCAAAGCATGAAATTTATATTGCAACGGTGGAAGGCAGTATTACCATTGAAGATGTGATTGCACGGATGAAGTCCGGGCTGCAGAGCAGACAGAACGGGAAAGTGCTTCTTACACCGTTTATGCTGGTGGCGGGAGACCATGCAAATAATGATATGGCAGGCGGCATGCAGGACGGGGAGCAGCCGGATGCGGATTCCTTTGCCGGAAAATTACAGGCGGCGGGATACCGGCCGGAATGTGTGATTCGTGGAATTGGGGAGTATCCGGCTGTCCGGGAAGTGTATCTGGCACATTTGCGGCAAATAACGCAAAAATTATTTTGTGATTTAACAACAAAAAACCGTCCGGGTATCCTTTATGGAATCGGTGTGGGACCGGGAAATCCGAAACTTATGACCTTACAGGCACTGGAAACGATTCGCAGCTGTGATCTTATTGTGCTTCCGGCGGTGTCAAAAGAGGAATGTTATGCGTATCGGATCGTGGAGCAGGTTTGTCCGGAAATTGCAGATATGCCGCTTCTTTGCATGCCATTTCCGATGATCAAAGATGCGCAGAAACTGGAACTGGCACACAAACGGATTTATGATGCCATGGAAGATTATCTCCGACAGGGACTGCGGGTAGGAATGCTCACAATTGGAGATCCGGGGATATATTCTACTTATATGTATATGCACAGATGTGCAGCAGATGCCGGCTGGGAGGCGCGGATCGTAAGTGGTGTGCCGTCGTTTTGTGCGGTAGCGGCAAGACTGGGGATTTCTCTGGGAGAAAAAGATGAGGAAATCCATATTATTCCGGCGGCGTATGACGTGCGTGAGTCACTCGGTTTTCATGGTACACGCATTTATATGAAATCCGGGAAAAAACTCGAAGAGTTATTATGGGTGCTCCGGGAATCGATGCAGGATAAAGAGAGCAGAGTGCACCAGGACATTTATGGAATATCCAATTGTGGCATGGAGAAAGAACAGGTGTATTGTGGCCTGGATGAACTGGAACAGGCAAAAGGATATCTGACCACTGTGATTGTGAAGGAACATGTGGTACAATAGAAAGCGTTCGATTTTAGAAAAATCTTTTAATGTCTGGAAAAAAGGAGTGTCATATGTGGAAGATCAAGCACATTTTTGACGGAGAGTATGGGTGTGAGGAACTGGCAGAAGGGCAGCGGCCGAAGGTGTCAGTGACTCTGATTAATGAAAAAGAAGAAGAAACCTGTTTTTCTGTGGAGGACGGCTGGCTGATCGAACATGGATTAAATGAGGGAGATCTCTGGCCAAAAGAAGATGAGTTCCTATAAAAACAGTGAAATAAAAAGAGCAGGTGATACGAACCGTATCACCTGCTTTTGCTTGGCATTTTATAAGGAGATGTCAATATGCATATTCTGCGTGCTGATCAAGGACATAATGTTCTCCTGTACAGCGGAATTCATCTTACGGGAAAGCTTAACGAGCTTCTGCGGATATTCCTGATCCGAAGAGAGCAGCTTTCGTGCCTTGGAATTATTGGCAGTTTTCAGCAGATCCTTGTTGAGGTCTAAAGTTCCGTCGCTGTTTATCGTGATGCCAAGATCCTCCAGTTCGTCTGCGTGTTTTTTGCTCAGGGTGTTGAGCTGCTTGACATAGCGTTTGGTTTCGTAGTCGGAACTGGATTTTCCGGAAGTGATCGTATAATTGTAAGTATCCACAAAGGCTTCAATGGCGGCCTGTGATGTCTTATTGAGATCATCGTCTTTCTCATCGGTGTCAGAACCAAAATCACTTTTGGAAAGTCGCTTGGCAGCCCTGTTTAAAGCACGGCTGTCTTCGTAGGAAAGCTCCACATTACTGTAACCGGACCGACCGGAGGTTTTGGCTGCTTTCTGATTGTTGGTATAGAAATTTCTTAAAAAATAATTCGTGGATAATGATATTCCGGAAGAAACTTTTATGGACATAATAAACATCCTTTCTTTACTAAAAGGTTATAATTTCTATATTTCTACAATTTACATCGGCACTTGTTCTTTACTTCTTAACCCAAACAGGGTAAAATATTTTATTATAGATGTGATACAGAGCAGTAAAATTTTAGGAGGCAATTACAGTTATGGAACAAAAATCGTTTGGAAAGCTTGCCGATGGAGAAGGGGCAACGCTTTATACTATTTCTAACACAAAGGGGATGTGTGCACAGATTACAGATTTCGGAGCGGCGATCGTATCGCTTGTGGTAAAAGATAAGAATGGAAAAGACACCGATGTGGTTCTTGGCTATGAAGATGCACAGACATATCAGCAGCAGACAGCAAGTTTTGGAGCAATCGTCGGAAGAAACTGCAATCGTATTGCAGATGCTCAGATTGTAATCAATGATGTGACATATCAGCTTGAGAGAAATGATAACGAGAATAATCTGCACAGTGGATCACAGGCTACATCCAGACGTCTGTGGGATGTGGAAGAACATACTGCAAACAAAGTTACATTTGTGATCGAAGATGCAGATGGACAGCAGGGATATCCGGGAAATGCAGTTATGAAAGTGACTTATGAGGTGACCGAAGCAGATGAACTTTCCATTACATATCATGCAACTGCGGACAAAACAACTGTTTTTAATATGACAAATCATGCATATTTTAATTTGAATGGGGCAGGCAGCGGTACTGCCATGGACCAGATTTTGCAGATTCGTGCTTCCCATTATACTCCGGTAATCGATGCGAAGTCGATTCCGACCGGAGAGATTGCGTCAGTGGAGGGAACACCGTTTGATTTCCGTGAAGCCAAACCGATGGGCAGAGATATTGAGCAGGCAAATGATCAGCTTTCTTACGGCCATGGATACGATCATAACTTCGTTTTGGATAAGGAGCGGGCAGGGCTTGAAAAGATTGCCACCGCATACAGTACAAAGAGTGGCATAAAGATGGATGTGATTACGGATTGTATCGGTATGCAGCTTTACACTGCGAATTTCATTCAGGGACAGAAAGTGCAGGGCGGAGCAGTATGCAAAGATCGGGATGCTTTTTGTCTGGAAACACAGTATTTTCCAAATTCCATCAATGAGCCAAATTTTACAACACCATTGACAGAAGCCGGAAAATCATATGATACAAAAACGGTCTATGCATTTTCGATTGCATAGATATAAATACAGGATGTAAAGGGGAAGAGGATGTTAGAAAAGGCAGCCTCTTTTTCTTTTGGAATCAGAATAGGGTAGGAGGATCAAATGAAAATCGTATTTTTGGATGCAAAAACAATTGGAGATGATATTGATCTGTCTGCATTTGAAAAACTGGGAGAGGTGGTAACATATAATTTTTCCACTACAGAAGAAGCTTTGGAACGGACCGTGGATGCAGACGTGATCGTGTTAAACAAAGTGGAGATTAATGAGCATTCGATTGGAAAAGCAAAAAAACTGAAACTTGTCTGTGTGACGGCAACGGGAACAAACAATCTGGATAAGGAATATTTAAAAAGCCGTGGCATAGAATGGCGTAATGTCGCAGGATACTCCACGGAAAGCGTAGCCCAGCATACGTTTGCCATGCTGTTTTATCTTTGGGAAAAGCTTGCGTATTATGATCAGTATGTCAAATCGGAGAAATATGTGGGAGATGTTATGTTTACCCATTTTGAGAAAAGGTTTCATGAGCTGAGCGGAAAAACCTGGGGAATCATTGGTCTGGGAAATATCGGGAGACGTGTGGCGGATATTGCAAAGGCATTCGGATGCCGGGTGATCTATTATTCCACTTCCGGTAAGAATTCTCAGCAAGGATATGAACGTGTGGAATTTGATGCGTTGTTGGAACAATCAGATATTGTTTCTGTTCATGCACCTCTTGATAAAAATACGCGGGGACTCATGAACCGGGAAGCATTTCGGGAAATGAAATCGTCTGCAGTTTTTTTGAATCTTGGACGAGGACCGATTGTTGTGGAACAGGATCTGGCGGATGCGCTTGAGGCTGGAGAAATCGCGGGTGCGGGGCTGGATGTCCTTTCCGCAGAACCAATGCGGAAGGATAATCCGCTTCGCAAAATCAAAGACAGCGAAAAGCTGATTATCACTCCTCATATTGGCTGGGCAAGCGTGGAAGCACGCACGCGTTTGATGGAAATTATCTGTCAGCAGATTGCGGATTTCCAAAATCAGATTATATTATAATCATATGTCTCTTATATAATAGGAAGAAACTCTTTTATTCATCACAAGGCAGACCACTCAGAAATGAAAGATTACCGTACGCGGATAGAAAGCGTGCGGTTTCTTTTTGCGGGAAACCAGAGTGCTGCAGATGCGCGTAATCAACCAGACGTTTATGATAAATTTTCTCAGCCTGTTCATAGAGCTCCGGAAAAGAGGCATTGGAAGACTCCTTTGTCCATGGATGAATCCAGGTGTGATGTTTGAGGTTCATCGGGTCCTGTATAAAACGATAACAATCGCTGGCAACCATCGGAGATAAAAAAGCACGTCCAAGGAAAATCTTTTCGATCAGACGGGATAATACTTTCTTCTGGCCACTTGGATCATTCAGCAGGTGTGTTCCGAGTTTCATCCAGAACGGTGCGCCGCTCAGGGAAAACTCACTTACGGAAATTTCCGGATAGGTGTTCCGGTAAGCATAGCACAGCATCCGTACAATTACTTTTCGTTGAAGTGTCGTTAGACGGATGGTTGCATTCTGATGAAACTGGGAAGGATACAGATGCTTTTTCTCATATAAAAGTTCGGAATCGAGTTCCGTTTCGAAATAAGCATGCTGACCAAAATATTCCGTATTGGAAGGTGGGGTCTGGGCATTATAGCCTGTAAATGCATATACATAGGGATGAATCGTACAATCCAGTGTGTAATGGCCCATAAATCCACAGATGTAAGCGTCTGCAATAGAGAGGGAATGTTTTTTCCCTGCAAAAAGTTTGCGGCTTTGCAGCAGATTGCCAAAGAACTGGACAGTATCCTTGCGATGTGCCAGATCTCCAATATTTTTTCGATGCATCAGGTAAGAGGGAAGATAGTAAAAAAACAGATCAGGTCCCTGCAGACCAAGTGCAAATGCGCTGTGATCGCGTCGGATCATATTGTGCATGGATGTGGAGGTCAGACGTCTGCATGCGTCTACGCCAAACAGATAGTGGGTGGTAAAACCCGGCATACAATCACTCCAATCTTCAGTAAATAATCAATTTTTTAAAGAAACAACAGCATTATAGTATATTTTATTGCTTCGGTCAATTTGCGGCAGAAGTAAATATTTTAGGTTGACTTTACATAAGATAGTGGTATAATGTCACGTAGTATTCAAAACTACGTTTTGAGTCTGCAACAAAAATTATATCCAAAAATCGTTGGAAAAATGCACAAATCATGTTTTTTTAGACATTTTCAGAAGATTGTATATTGCAAACATACATGGTTTTGTGATTGAATATGTTCATTCGGTGGAAAAACAACTATACTTCCAATGGATGAAATATCTTATGATTTATTTACACAGGAAAGAAAACGGAGGAGTAAGAAAATGGCAAGTTTAAAAGATGCGGCAGAAAGACAGGCGTTTTCGCTCGCTATCGATGCTACGTTAAAGAGTCTGAATAAGGACAGAGAGAAAGGTTTGCTCAATATTGTAAACCTTGCACAGAAGTTTATGGGAAGCAATTTCCGTTCTGAGGCATACGAAGGCGCAAAGAAAATGATTCAGAATCCGGACAGCAAGTGGATGCGTTATGTGAATCGTCTTTTGGATGAGACAGATCCGCATGTTGCCAAGATGACAGCACTGAATCTTGGATATCAGGCAGCGTTTGCAGGAACCAAGAAGATTCGTAAAATGAGAGAAATTGAGAACTGCAATATTCCGTGGCTCATTCTTATGGATCCGACCAGTGCATGCAACCTCCATTGTACAGGATGCTGGGCAGCAGAGTATGGTCATAAATTAAATCTGACATTTGATGAGTTAGACAACATTGTTACACAGGGTAAGGAACTGGGCGTATATTTTTATATGATGACCGGTGGAGAACCACTGGTGCGTAAGGCTGATATCATCCGTCTGTGTGAGAAACACAATGACTGCGCATTCCATTGCTACACAAACGGAACACTTGTAGATGAGAAGCTTTGCGAGGATATGAAGCGTGTAGGAAATCTTTCCCTTTCCATTTCCCTTGAGGGATTTGAAGATGCCAACGATTTCCGACGTGGAGAAGGTGTATACAATAAAGTCCTTCACGCAATGGATCTGTTACATGAGAACGGACTGATCTTTGGAAACAGTGTATGTTATACAAGCAAGAATATGGATGCGGTTACCAGTGATGAGTTCTTTGATCTTCTGATCGAGCATGGAAGCCGTTTCGCATGGTATTTTCATCTGATGCCGGTAGGAATGAAGGCTTCACCGGAACTGATGCCGACCAAGGAGCAGAGAGAATATATTTACCACAGACTGCGTGAAGTTCGTGGATTTGAAGGTGGAAAAGAAATCTTCGTTATGGATTTCCAGAACGATGGTGAATACGTTGGAGGATGTATCGCCGGAGGACGTAACTACTGTCATATTAACCCGAAGGGTGATGTAGAGCCATGTGTATTTATTCACTACTCTGGAGCAAACATCCGCGAGAAATCCCTGCTTGAGTGTCTGAAGCAGCCGTTGTTTATGGCTTACCGTGATAACCAGCCATTCAACGAAAACATGCTTCGTCCATGTCCGATGCTTGAGAATCCGGAGATTTTACAGAAGATGGTTCATGAGACCGGAGCTCATTCTACAGATGTAGAACAGGAGGAGCCGGTTGAGCATCTGTGTGGAAAGTGCGTAGATTACGCAAAGGATTGGAAAGAAACAGCAGATAAACTCTGGGCTGCACATCCATATAAGCAGAAGGGATACACAAACTTCAAAAAGAAATAATTCGATTACTGTTCGCAGGGTAACCTGTGAACAGTAACATAATTCACACAAAATTAAGATTTCAGACAGGATTCCCGGTTTACATGCCGGGAATTTTGTTGTATTGTAATGGCATGAAACCAAAATTTAAAATCAAACTTCAATACGATAAAAAAAATAACATCTGGGCGGCGATTGCAATTATATTGGCAGTCGTAATGTATGTGACCATTGATTTTTCCATTGTTGCATTGATCGCATATGGATTTCTGTACTATCTGGTAAAAAGTCTGCATCTGGAACTGGATGACCGGTGTCCGTGGCTCTGGACACTGATTCTGTTTATCGGAGGTTCCTGTCTCACCACTTTTTCGATACAGTATATGCTGCTTGATCCTGAAAACTTTACGAGGACAACGTACGAGAAGCTCTTTTTAAATGTGCTTTGCTGTCTGATTGTCTATTTTGTTGTGCAGATTTTTACGAACAACAGTGGGCTGACCTGCATCATTGCCCATGTGTCGCTGCTTTCGTTTGGATTCGTAGACTATTTTGTATATCTGTTCCGCGGAAATGAATTTACGTTTTCCGATATCAGATCCATTGGAACCGGTCTGAGTGTGGCGGGAAATTATAAATTGCAATTGAACGATCGTGGAGTATATGTGATCTTTCTGGCAGCATTGTTTATTGCTTTTGTCCGCAAATGGCATGTCCGGTTTACCGGAAAAATTCAGATGCGGGTAATTTCTGTGATGGCGATTGCCTTAAGTTGTGTGATCATTGCAGCAAATGCTTATGATGTAAACACAGAGACGTGGGAACAGAAGGGAACTTATCGCAATGGATATCTGTTGAATTACGTACTGGGGGTTCGTGACAGTTTTATTTCTGCTCCGGAAGGATATTCCAAAGATAAGATCAAAGAACTGGAGAAAACCTATCAATCCGATAAAAAGGATTACAGCACAACAAATGAAAAAGCAAAAAATCCGACGATCATTGCCATTATGAATGAATCGTTTTCCGATCTGAGTGTGTTGGGGGATCTGCAGACCAACATGCCGCTCACACCGTTTATCGATTCTTTGAAAGAGAATACAACGAAGGGATATGCACTTTCGTCGGTATTTGGCGCGAAGACTCCTAATTCGGAGTGGGAATTTATGTCCGGAAATTCCATGGCATTTCTTCCGATGGGATCCGTTGTTTATCAGCAGTATATCAGTGATACTCCGACAACGATTGTGTCAAATCTGAAAGATGACGGGTATACGTGCATTGCCATGCATCCATATTATGAAACCGGATGGAGCCGGAATCTGGTGTATCCGCATATCGGGTTTGACGAAATGCACTTTATTGATTATTTTGACCAGACAAAGATCCTGCGGGAATATATTACCGACCAGGAACTGTATGATAAGATTATCAAGCGTTATGAAAACCGTAAAAATAATGAAAAACTGTTCTTTATGGGAATTACCATGCAGAACCACGGTGGTTATACGGAAACCTATGACAATTTTCCGGAGAATTATTATAAAGTTGGACGTTCTTATACGGATGCCAACCAGTATCTGTCCCTGGTACACGAGAGTGATGAGGCAGTAAAAAACCTGATCAGTTATTTTTCAAAGGTAGATGATCCGGTAGAAATCATTTTCTTTGGAGATCATCAGCCAAGCTTAAACAGTAATTTTTATCCGATTCTGAATGGAAAAGGACTCACAGGGCTGACGGAAGATGAGCTGGAAAAACTGTACACAGTTCCGTTTTTTATCTGGACCAATTATGATACACCGGAAGAAACGGTAGACATTACCAGTCTTGATTATCTGTCTACCATGGCACTGGAACGGGCTGGAATTGAGCTTCCGGCATACAATAAGTTTCTGGCAGATATGCAGGAGGTTGTTCCAGCCATCAATTCCAGAGGCTATTATTCCAAGAGTAAAGGCTGCTACCTGCATATCGATGAGGCCGAGGGAGAAGAAAAAGAATGGATTGAAAAGTATCATATGCTGCAATATAATTCGATGTTTGACAAAAAGAACCGCAGCAGCTTTTTCTTCCCATATAATCTAAAAAGCAAGTAGAACAATCAGGCAAGGGGAATCAAGATGAAACTGAGTGAGTTATTAGCGTATGACAATATTGTAATACAGTGCCATGACAATCCGGATGCAGATACCATTGCATGTGGATTTGGGGTCTATCTGTATTTGAAATCCAAAGGAAAAGAACCACGTCTGATTTACGGAGGGCAGAATGTGATCCGGAAAACGAATCTGGTGATGCTGATCCGGGATCTGAAAATACCAATCGAGCATGTGGATTATCTGCACAAACCAGAGTTATTGGTGATGGTGGACTGTCAGTACCATTCCGGAAATTCTGCAGTGTTTGAAGCAGAACATATTGCTGTAATTGACCATCACCGGATCTGCACGGAATTACCAGAGCTTTCCGAGGTGCGTTCTAATCTGGGCGCGTGCTCGACACTGGTCTGGAATATGCTCAAAATAGAAGGATTTGATGTACGAGGTAATCGTGAGTTGTCAACAGCACTGTATTATGGATTATATACGGATACCGGAAGTTTGACGGAAATTGTACATCCGCTAGACCGGGATCTGCGTGACGAGGCAAACTTTGACCCGGCAATCATGAGGAAACTCCGCAATGCCAATCTTTCGCTGGAAGAACTGGAAGTTGCTGGAGCAGCACTTCTTCATACGGATTATGTAGAAGAATTTCGTGCCGCGATTGTAAAAGTGGGGCAGTGTGATCCGAATATTCTCGGACTGATTTCCGATCTGGTACTGGAAGTGGATGCGATTGATATCTGTGTGGCATTTAATCTGCAACCAGAAGGTGTGAAGTTTTCAGTGAGAAGCTGTGTGAAAGAAGTCAAGGCGAGTGAACTTGCGGCAGAGTTGTGCAAAGGAATTGGTTCCGGTGGAGGACATCTGGAAAAAGCGGGTGGCCTGATTCCGATGGAATTGATGACACAGGAATATTTAAAGTTTTGCAAAGAACATCATTTTGCACCGCGCATGGAGTATGATGCACAGGGAAGACATGAACAGCCGGCAGCTTCGGGTATTAAATCTGTTATCGAGCAGCGTATGCGGGACTATATGGGAAATACCGATATTGTGTATGCACAGGATTGCAGAATAGAGGCAGAGGATGCAAAGACGTACTGCAGACGCTCCGTTCCGTGGGGATATGTCCGGGCAACGGATCTCTTTGCGGAGGGAACGCAGGTGACTGTGCGGACTCTGCAGGGAGATATGAAAGCTACAGTGGAAGCAGGAATTGTTTTTATCATTGGACCGAAAGGGGAATGTTTCTTTCGTAATGAAGAGGCTTTTATGGAAGAATTCCGGATTTACACGGATTGGAAGTTTGATCTGAGAAATGCAGAGTATGAACCTACCATCAAAGATGTAGAGAAAGGAATCATCGTAGAACCGATGAAATGTGCAAAGGTCTGCGTGCCAAAGGGAACTACAATTGTTCGTGCACGCAGGCTGGAGCGCAAGGTAAAACTGTTCCGGGATAAAGATGAAAACGAACAGTATACACTTGGCCGGGTTGGAGATTACATGGTTGACAGCAGTGATACGATCAACAATATCCGGATTATGCGTAAAGATCTGTTTGAAGAAATCTATCGGGATTCCGGTGAGCAGGAAGAGCAAAAAAGTGTGATCTTTGATCTGGACGGAACCTTGTTATATTCGTTGGAAGATTTAAAAAACGCTACCAACGCGGCATTGGAGTCACAGAATATGCCGACTTGTACGCTGGATCAGGTGCGCAGATATGTAGGAAACGGGGTGCGCATGCTGATGGTGCGTGCCGTGCCGGATGGGGAGAAAAACCCGAAGTTTGAAGAGACATTTGCGGAATTTAAAAAATATTACGGGGAGCATTGTCTGGATCATACAAAGCCATATCCAGATATCATGCATCTTTTGACTGAATTAAAGGCGCGCGGAGTGAAGACAGCAATTGTATCCAATAAGCTGGACTCGGCAGTAAAAGAATTGGATGAACGTTTTTTCCGGGGTTATATGACTACGGCAATCGGTGAGATGGAAGGTGTGGCAAAAAAACCGGCACCCGATATGGTACAAAAAGCCATGAAAATTTTAAAAACGGACACGAAGAAGGCCATTTATGTAGGAGATTCCGAGGTGGATATTCAGACGGCGGAAAACACGGGACTTCCGTGTGTTTCGGTCATGTGGGGATTCCGCGATGCGGAGTTCCTTCGTAAAAACAGAGCACAGGTACTTATTCAAAGACCACTGGAATTGTTGTACTTAATTTAAAAGTTATGGTATCATATAACCAACATACAAGGACAGGAGAAAAAGATGGAAGAAAGAATTTCAGGACATACAGGGTTACTTGCACTGATCGGTTCGCCGGTAGGACATTCCGGTTCCCCGGCAATGTACAATTACAGCTTTGCAAAGCTGGGGCTGGATTATGCATATGTTGCATTTGATGTAAAAGAAGATCAGGTAAAAGAAGCACTTGACGCGGTGAAACTGTTTCATATGCGTGGAATCAATGTGACGATGCCGGATAAGACCGAGGCGGCAAAGTATGTGGATGAGCTGTCTCCGGCAGCACAGATTATCGGAGCTGTAAACACAATTGTCAACGATGACGGCAGATTGACCGGATATATCACGGACGGAGAGGGATTTGTTCACAATCTCAAAGACCATGGTGTAGATATCAAAGGAAAAAAGATCACGGTTGCAGGCGGTGGAGGTGCTGCGACAGCCATTCAGGTACAATGTGCATTAGATGGAGCCAGAGAGATCACGATTTTCAATATTAAGGATGCATTTTTTGAGCGTACTCTTCAGACCGCAGAAAAGATCCGAAAAGCAGTGCCAGGAATTGTTGTCAATGTATATGACATTGCGGATACGGCAAAGATGACAGAGGAGATCACATCCAGTGACATTTTTGCAAATGCGACGATCGTTGGTATGAAACCGATGGATGACCAGAGTGTGGTAAAAGATTTATCTGCATTTCGCCCGGGATTGGTTGTATGTGATGCGGTTTATAATCCGGCAGAGACAAAACTGTTGCGGGAAGCAAAAGAAGCAGGATGTACCTGTATTGGAGGTAAGGGAATGCTTCTGTGGCAGGGAGTTGCTGCATTCCGGTTATATACAGGTATGGATATGCCGGTAGAAGAAGTGAAGGAGAAATTTTTTCATGAATAAAGAAAAGAAAAATATTTTCCTGATCGGTTTTATGGGAGCCGGTAAAAGCACGATTGCACGTGCGATAAAGCAAAAGCTGGGGTATCCGGTTGTGGAGATGGACGAGCGTATCGTAAAAGAACAGGGAATGCCGATCAGCAAAATTTTCGAAACATACGGAGAACTTTATTTCCGGGAGCTTGAGACAAAACTGATCCAGTCACTAAATCAGCAGGAGCCGACAATCGTATCCTGTGGAGGTGGTGTGGCAATGCGACAGGAAAATGTAGACTGCATGCGGGATGGGGGAAGAATCGTATTTCTTACGGCAACACCGCAGACCATATACGAACGTGTAAAAAACAGTACGGATCGTCCCCTTTTAAACGGTCATATGAATGTTGCATACATTTCTGAACTGATGGAAGCACGCCGGCCAAAGTATGAGGCGGCTGCAGACATTCTCGTAGCTACGGATAGAAAAACAAAAGAAGAAATCGCAGAAGAAATTATTGGGCGACTGGAGGAATAAGCGTGAAATTTAATTGGGATAATATTGTATTTCAGATGCTGGGAAAACTTGTGGACTGCGTGTGGGTCAGCATTTTATGGGTGATCTGCTGCATTCCGGTTTTTACGATCGGGGCATCGACCACCGCGCTGTATTACACGGTACATAAATCCATCCGCGGTGACCGCGGATATACCACAAGAACCTTTTTCGGAGCGTTCAGGGACAACTTTAAGGCTGCAACACTGCCATATCTTATATGGCTGGCCGTTATGATTGTTCTGGGCTGTGATGCCTATATCACCTATCAGGTATTAAAAACCGGCAGTATGAAGGGCGCATTTTTCTATTTCTTTCTGGTTATGATTGCTGTTGCGATTATGTGGAGCGCATTTTTATTCCCATATATTGCAAGATTTGAAAATACCGTAAAGCAGACATTGAAAAATGCATTTCTGCTGATGATAAGGCATCTGCCATGGGCATTGCTGCTGCTGGTGATTTTAGTTGCATCGGTTTTATCGGTTTATATCATACCGGTATTGCTTGTGGTGATTCCGGCAGTTGCATCGATTGTATTTGATTTTATTTTAGAGCGCCTGTTCCGCCGCTATATGAGTCCGGAGGATTTAGAGCGTGAAGAGGAAAATGATATGTATGCATCATAATACATAAATAAAAACAAAAAGAGAGGGAGAAACAAATGAGTGTAACAATTTCTGAAGCAGTAAAGTATATCGGAGTAGATGATAAGACGATTGACCTGTTCGAGAGCCAGTATGTGGTTCCGCATGGCGTATCTTATAATTCTTATCTGATTTTTGATGAAAAGGTAGCTTTGATGGATACGGTAGATGCCAGGGGCATGGAGCAGTGGGAGAAGAATCTGCTGGCCGCATTAGACGGACGGAAAGTGGATTATCTGATAGTTTCCCATCTGGAGCCGGATCATGCCGGAAGTATCGGACGTCTGGTAGAGCTTTTCCCGGAAGTGACCCTGGTGGGAAATGCCAAGACATTTCAGATGCTTCCACAGTTTTTTGACGAGCTTCCGGTAGATGAGAACCATAAAATTACCGTGGCAGAAGGAGAGTCTTTGTCCCTTGGTACCCATACGCTGAATTTTTATATGGCACCGATGGTACACTGGCCGGAAGTTATGGTAACATACGAGAGCAGTGAAAAGATTTTATTCTCGGCAGACGGATTTGGAAAATTCGGTGCACTGGATTATGAAGATCCGGAAGGATGGGCCTGCGAAGCGAGAAGATATTACTTTAATATTGTAGGAAAATACGGTGCACCGGTACAGGCACTGTTAAAGAAAGCGGCAGGACTGGATATCCAGACGATCTGTCCACTGCATGGTCCGGTATTAAAAGAAAACCTTGGTTATTACATTGGATTATATGATACCTGGAGCAGCTATAAGCCGGAGGATAAGGGTGTTCTTGTAGCATATGCATCGATCCATGGAAATACTGCAAAAGCAGCACAGAAATTTGCTGAGATGCTGCGTGCCAAAGGAGTAGAGAAAGTTTCTGTCATGGATCTTTCCCGTGATGATATGGCAGAAGTTGTGGAAGATGCGTTCCGTTATGACCGTATGGTTCTTGCAGCAGCAAGTTACGATGGCGGTGTATTCCCATGTATGCAGGACTTCCTGCATCATTTACAGTCCAAGGCATTCCAGAACCGTACCGTAGGTATTATTGAGAACGGTACCTGGGGACCGACGGCCGGAAGAACGATGAAGGGAATTCTGGAAACCATGAAAAATATTACCATTGTGGAGCCGATGGTAACGATCCGTTCCGCCATGAAAGAGTCCGACCTACCAGCGATGGAAGCTCTGGCAGATGTGATTGCAAATGCATAAGCACTTCGGAAAACGGACCAAAAAGAAACATCATATTGTGCTGATCTGTTCCGCTGTGGTCATTGCGGCGTTTGTGCTTCGCATGCCGGTGGAGATGAATGTAGCAGATGCCTGTGGAATGCAGCAGAAGGTCAATGTGCTTAGCAGCAGTATGCATAACCGGCAGGCGGAGGATTACCTGAATGATGCAGGAGAGTTTTGCATTTCCCAGACAGTGCTCAGGGAAGGGAAACCGTCCGTTGTTCCGCAAGTCAGGCGAATAGGGCTTCGTTTCCTTCCGGTGAGCCATATGACACAGCAGTGGCTGCTGGTACAGAGAATTCTGACCTCGAAGCCCAAATTTCTTGTTCCACCGGCGCGTCGGCTGATCGTCGGGCGGTATATCCGCGCAAATCCCGTCTGTGTGTGACAGAATGAAACTCAGGGGATACAAAAAAATTTGGATAGAGACAGGAGAACAAGCATTATGAGAAAAACAAAGATTATTTGTACCATCGGACCTGCAAGTGAAAGCGAATCTGTACTGACACAGATGTGTAAAGCCGGCATGAATGTAGCCAGATTAAACTTTTCCCATGGAAGCCATGAGGAACATCAGAAGAAGATTGATACGATCAAAAAAGTGCGTAAGGCGTTAGGTCTTCCAATTGCGATCATGCTGGATACCAAAGGACCGGAGTACCGGATCAAAACCTTCGAAAACGGAAAGATCACATTAAAAGATGGAGATACATTTACACTGACAACGGATGATATTGTGGGAAATCAGGAGAGAGTTTCCGTAACCTACAAGAATCTGATCAACAATCTGAAGGTGGGAGATCATGTCCTGATCAACAATGGTCTGATTATTCTGGAAGTAGAAAAGCTGAAAGCACCGGATGCCATCTGTAAGGTTCTTGTCGGAGGCGAGGTGTCGGATAAAAAGAGCATGAATTTTCCGAACAAGGTCATGGATCATGCATTTTTGAGTGAGCAGGATAAGAAAGACCTGCTGTTTGGTATCAAAAACGACGTGGATTTCGTTGCGGCATCTTTTGTTTCCGTAAAGAAAGATGTCGAGGATATGCGTAAATTCCTTGACGAGAACGGCGGCGAAGATATTGATATTATTGCAAAGATTGAGAACCGTTCGGGTGTGGAGCACATTGAAGAAATCTGTGAGATTGCCAATGGTGTCATGATTGCCCGTGGAGATCTCGGAGTCGAAATCCCGGGCATGGAAGTGCCTGCGGTTCAGAAGTATCTGATCAGTAAGTGCCGTATGCTCGGAAAACGTGTCATAACCGCGACCGAGATGCTCGAGTCCATGATTCACAATCCGCGACCGACACGTGCAGAGCTTTCCGATGTGGCAAATGCGGTATACGATGGATCATCCGCGATCATGCTGTCCGGGGAATCAGCTGCCGGTAAATATCCGGTAGATGCCGTGCGGAACATGGCAGAGATTGCTGAGTATACGGAATCCCAGATCAAATATACCAAGCGTTTCCGCACTTCTGATTTTGAGACCAGAAGCATTCAGGATGCTATTTCGCATGCAACCTGTGCGATGGCAGTTGATGTCCAGGCAAAATGTATTGTCGCAAGTACACTCAGCGGAACTACCGCACGTATGGTCAGCCGTTTCCGTTGTCCGGTAGATATCATCGGAATGACGACTTCCGAGAAGGTATGGCGGAAACTGAACTTAAGCTGGGGCGTAACTCCGGTTCTCTGCGAGGAATTCAGTTCGATGGAAGTTATGTTCTACCATGCAATGAAAAAGGCAAAAGAAGTATTTTCATTACAGAGCGGAGATGCTGTTGTTCTGACCGGTGGTCTGATCAATGGCAAAGTAGGAAATACGAATGTGATTAAGGTAGAAACCGTAAAATAAAATAGAACATAAGCGAATGCTGTGTAGTTGGAAAGCGCATGTGACATCTCTGTTGCATGCGCTTTTCGTGTGCTTTTGTGAAAATTTACTACCTTTACGAGGAAAATAGTTTATGCTATAGTATATTTGTACAGAAATAATCAGACAATATTTACAGTTTACCAGGGAAAGGCAGGCCTATGGTAGAAAAAATCGATCAGAAGAAGTGCAGGGATATATCAACAGAGATTCAGGAGACTCTGGCAAAATGGGGAAAGTATTTTTTTTACTATTATCCCAAAGAACACAGGATCAGACCATCAGAGTTTGCAGCCCGTCACATGGGAATCGTGGAGAATGTTGCGGATCTGGAGCATAGTATCCTCATGGACAGAATTATGGAAAAAGAGAAACTGTTAAAACTGCTTCAGGATATTGACCATGGCGCAAAGACGGTAAGTGCAAAGATTCAGTCTTCGGGAAAAGACGTGGTATATCAGATCTCTATGGGTGGGATTCAGGGCGGTTCACAGAAACAGCCGGAATATGTATTGGGCCTGATCGAACAGATCAGGGCAGACACACGCCAGAATGAGATTATTCAGGCACTGGGAAGCAATTTTAACAGTGTATATTATGTAGATGTGGATCATGATAAGGTATATGCATATAAAGTGAACTCCGCAGTGCGCTCTGTGCTCAATGATACGCTTAAGGCAATTCCGGGATATGAAGCTATCATGGCAGAATATGTGGGGAAGGTTGTCCTTACCGAAGACCGTGAGACAATGCTGTATGAGACCTCCATTGAAAATCTCCGTAAGCAGCTGAGTCTGAAAAAAGCATATCAGTATGATTACCGGATTGTGCGGGATGGGAAAGTAAAATACTGCCGTGCAAAATTTGTAAATACATCGGATGGAGGACAGCTGCACCGGATGGTAGCAGGATTTTCCGATATCAGTTCCGAAAAACAGAGGGAACTTGAGCGCATGGCGTATGTGGACAGTGTGACCGGCGGAAATAATTACGAAAGTTTTAAGAAGAAAATCCGGGATTTCCGGCAACCGGGATATCTGGTGTCCATGGACATCCACTCCTTTAAAATTATCAATTCGATCTGTGGAATTATCAAAGGGGATGAAACACTCAAAGGAATCTGGAAGTGTATTCAGGGGATACTGGAAAAAGATGATCTGGCAGGACATATCAATGCAGACCGTTTTGTGATTTACAGTAGTGGAAAGGATCAGGAAAAGACGATCCGGCAGTTACAGCAGCTGGAAACCATACTGGCAGAATTGTCGGAAAGACTGAAGGTTCCGAAGCTGATCCCTTATTTTGGAGTGACGAAGTGGAAACCGGATTCCAAAGTGGAAGAGGTATACAGCGAAGCAAATTTTGCCAAGAATCAGATCAAGGATCGCAAAGATATCAGCTATCAGTTTTACAGCCATGAAGATACGATCCGCATGCTTGAAGATAAAGCCATGGAGGATGAATTTAAACATTCTCTGGAAAATAACTGTTTTGAGGTGTGGTATCAGCCGAAATATGATCCGGAAACAGAGCGGATGGTAGGGGCAGAAGGTCTGATCCGCTGGAGAGATGAAAAGGGAAATGTTATTCCACCCGGCAAATTCATTCCGTTGTTTGAGAGAGACGGACTGATAAAAGTTCTGGATGAGTATGTTTTCCGAAAAGTATGTATGCAGCAGTTAGAATGGCAGAAACAGGGAAAGGAGATTATTCCGGTATCCATCAATCTGTCCAGGGCGAGTCTGTATTTTGACAGTGTGGTCAGCCGGTATCAGCAGATCGCTGATGAAATCGGAGTAAAAACCCATCTGGTTCCGATTGAGATTACAGAGAGCGCAGCAATTGACAATGACAATATCAAGGGGCTGGCAGATAAGTTCCATGACAATGGTTTTCCATTGCTTGTAGATGATTTTGGATCGGGGTATTCTTCCCTTGCAACACTGAACATGAAATGTTTCGATACGTTAAAAATTGACAAAAGTCTGATTGATTACATCGGGGATTTCAGTGGGGAACGATTGCTGGAACATACGATTTTACTTGCAAAGGAACTTGGATTGTGCGTTACGGCAGAAGGTGTTGAGAGAGAAGAACAGGTGGATTTCCTCAAACAGATGAAGTGTGACAGTATTCAGGGATATTACTATTCGAGACCGCTTCCAAAAGAAGAGTTTGAAAAACTTTTGCTGACAGCTTAAATGATAAGAAAACAGGGAAAACTTTTATGCAATCATAGAAGTTTTCCCTGTTTTATTTATTGACCGAGAAGGGAATCTACATAATTGCGTATTGCATAATTGTCTTCCGGCATCTGACATCCCACAATATATACACCTTCATCATCCGAGCACCGGATGACATGTCCTTCCAGATGGGACTGATCCGAAAGGGCAAAATTTTGGATATCGATAGCAACATCTGCATGTTTGTGATCCATGAAAAACGGATCCCGGATCAGAAATGCAAATCCATTGGCACTGATATTGTCAAGCTGACCGGAGAACGTTGTGTCGGAATCTTTCAGCGTGATGGTACATGGATTGGACACATCTGCCCGTGGGTATTTCCGGCGGTTTTTAATCTCCGGACGTGCGGAAAGCTGCAATGCATAGGCGTGGGAACCGGACGCCGTGTCAGCTTGTATCTGCGCCTGATCCCAACAGTAGAGAACATTGTCAACCGTGACCTGAACCTTACAGGTTTCGGATCCGTTTAACTGTGGATCGTCAGACAAAATCAGGGAAATACTATTTTCCGCAACAGATCTGACTTCTCCGTGATACTCCATGCGTTCCAGATGTTTTGGAAGAATAACTTTTGCTTTCATACCGGCATGAATATCATCCAGACCCATGAAACCACCGATGCCCAGTTCACACATCAGCTCCTGAATTACATTTTCTATGTTATTGATGTTGGAAGCACTTTCCTCATATTTGCTGAGCATGCGTTTGCTTGTTTCATCGGAATCACTGATGCATGTGGTCATGGTTTCCACGATGGAAGATACCTGTTCCATATTTTCCACCAGCTGACGATTGGAAGATTCCACTTCTTTCATGGCAGAATCAATTGTCTGGATGTGTTCACCCAGAAGAGAAGAATCCTGTGTAATTTTATTTACATTTTCACCGGTCTGGGTTACTTTTTCCAGAGTGGCCTGAATAAGTTTTAAGGTTTCTTCAATGGAAGAAGTCATTTTTCCTGAAATTTCATCCAGCCGCGAGAGTGCTTCGCTGATCTGTCCGGAAGAATCTTTGGTTTCGGTACTCAGCTTGCGGATCTGTTCTGCAACGACGGAGAATCCTTTTCCGGCTTCCCCTGCGCGGGCAGCTTCAATGGAAGCATTAAGTGCCAGCAGATTGGTCTGGCTGGAAATACTGTCAATGGTTCCGGTTTCCTGTTTTACGGTTTCAAATTCTGTCTTGAAAGCGTCCAGAATATGTTCTACCTCATTGGACAGATCTGCCATCGTTCCGGCAGTCTGTACCAGACTCTCCAGATCAACGGAACTTGTCTTTGCGTGTTTGCCGGATTCCGCAGTCAGGGATACCATATCATTGATCATGGAAGCAACATTCTGTACCTGGGAATTGATATCTCCCGTCATTTCCTGTGAGGAGGCTGTCCGGGACTGCAGCTGATCGTTATTGTCAGTCAGTTTGTTCATTCCGTCTACGACGATGTCTGAACCATGTTTGTTTTCCGTGGCAAGTTCGCGGACAACGGTGATTCCGTCCATGATGGTATTGCTGGCGGTTTTAACCTGTTCAACGGTTGTAACAACCCGTTTTAAATCTGCTTTGATACTGTCTGTCAGGGCACCGTCGGATTCGATGAGGTGGCGGATAGACATGATATAGCCGATATAACAGAGCAGGAGACAGGCAACCTGCAGCTGATAATTTTTCTGGTCCGTTGCAGTATTCTGACCGAGAACGACCAGATGATAAAAGACACTGACAATGACACTGGCGATATTGGCGATTGCACATCCCACCATAAATTTCTGGTCTTTGTAAAGAACCAGAAGACTGACAACCGGAAGAATATAGGTAAAGGCAATCGGTGAATCGGTGGTGCAGATCAGGAACGTGTAAAAAATACCGTAACCGATGACAAGTGCATACCGATAGCGGTCATCGGCCTTTCCCCTGATGCGCAAAAGAAGATCACCGGCAAAAAAAGGAACCCAGCACAGTATTAAAAAAATGATGTAATTTGTGGAAGGATACCCACCCTGGGATACATCTGAGCCGTAGTTTGCGCTAAGCAGAAGGGCAAATACAAGCCAGATGCGTCTGGCTTTGATATTGGCCTTGGCCTTAAATTCATTTTCATTATAATCCATAATACGTTTCTCCTATGTGAATGCTAATTCTATTGTATGACGGGATGAACGTTTTTTCAAGTAAAATGCTTTGCTTTCTGTGCATAATTTTTCCGGAATTCCGGCATACTACTCATACAACATGAATATGGAAAGTAATCTGGAAAACAGGAGGAAATTTATCATATGAAAGCGACTGGAATTGTGCGCAGAATCGATGATCTGGGAAGAATTGTGGTTCCCAAAGAAATTCGCAGGACACTGCGCATCCGGGAGGGGGATCCCCTGGAGATTTTTACAAGCCGGGAGGGCGAAATTATGCTCAAAAAATACTCACCGGTTGGGGAACTGGGCGAGTTTGCACGAAGTTATGCACAGGCACTGGCACAGACCACAGAGGCTCTGGTCTGCATTACGGATCGGGAATATGTGATCGCAGCAGCGGGAACCGGGAAAAAGGAAGTTGAGGGGGAACAGCTGAGCGAAGAGATGGAAGAAATGATTGAAAAGCGCAGCACAGTTGTGAAAACAGGAGAAGAACAGGCCTGCTCCATCACCAAAAAGACAATGTCAACCCTTCCGAAGGGAATTGTGCTTTCAAGTATTCTGTGCAATGGGGACTGTCAGGGAGCCGTGATTCTGGCAGATAACAGTGGGCAAAAGGAAACGCTTGGGATGCTGAAAGCATTGTCTGCCACAGCTGCGAATTTTCTGGGGAAAAATATGGAGCAGTGAAAATAATAAAATCTTAATAAAAAGATAATTTGCATATACTGTCCAAAAGAGATAAAATGTATGATGTATGTTTCCAAAATAAATATGGAGGAGAGTATATGTCAACCAGAAAGAAAAAGAAAAGAAAGAAAAAGCAGCATCGCTTTTTCTGGTTTGTAATAAAGCTGCAGATCGTGCTGATGCTTGTCGTGCTGGCAGGCTTTGGATATTACTATTTTGGCGGATATGCGGATCAGATACAGCAGATGCGCCGTGAGGCAGTGCAGGAGGTATCTGCTTCCGACGATTCTACGTTTATCCCTTCACAGACCTGCTCCGTTTTTGATAAAGACGGAAAACTGATCTCTGAACGAAGGGGAGACAAGAATGCGCAATATGTCAAATACGAGGATATTCCAAAGAATTTTGTCGCAGCGATTATCAGTATTGAGGACAAGAAGTTTTACCAGCATAACGGTGTGGATCTGAAGGCACTCATGCGCGCGGTCAAAGCCACAGTCATGTCGAAACTGAAAAAATCGCAGGGAGGCACGCAGGGTGGAAGTACGATTACCATGCAGCTTGCCAAGCTGATTTATATGCAGCCGAAACAGACGTGGCAGTACAAGGTGAAGCAGATGTTTCTTGCGTGGGAACTCGAAAAACGTTACAGTAAGGATAAAATTATGGAATTTTATCTGAATAACGTGTATTTTGCAAACGGCTATTACGGAATTGACGCTGCCTGTCATGGATATTTTAACTGTGAACTGAAAGATCTTGATGTATCGCAGACCGCGTATCTGTGTGCGATCCCGAACCGCCCGTCCAATTATGATCCGGTGACACACCCGGACAATACCATTACCCGGCGGAATCTGATCTTAAAGAATATGCGGGATGACGGGAAAATCTCCCAGGAAGAGTATTATGAGGCCACCAAAGAAGAGATTGCGCTGAACCGGCCGAAAAAGAGTGACACGGAGAAAATTAACAGTTCGATTGACACTTACACGTATGACTGCGCAACCCGTGCACTGATGGAACAGGAAGGTTTCCAGTTTAAATATTATTTTGATTCGGATAAGGAAAAGAAGTCTTATGGGGAAGCATATGACGAACTTTACAGTGCGTGTCAGAAGAAACTGTTTTCCGGAGGATACAAAATCTATACGACGATTGATATGGAAAAACAAAAGGAACTGCAGTCTGCTATCGATGATACCCTCAAAGGATTTAAAGACAAATCCAAAGACGGAACTTACAAGATGCAGGCGGCAGCAGTATCAATTGATAACAACAGCGGATATGTTGTGGCAATCGTGGGCGGCCGTAAGCAGGATTCGGATAACTATACGTTAAACCGTGCATATCAGAGTTATCGTCAGCCGGGAAGTTCGATTAAGCCATTGCTGGTATATACTCCGCAGCTGGAGCGCGGGTATACTCCGGATACCGTTGTGGATGACCATAAACTAAAAGACGGACCATCCAATGCAAATAATACATATGCCGGAAAGATTCCGCTCAGATATGCGGTTGCACATTCCATTAATACGATTGCCTGGCAGCTGTATGATGAACTGACACCAAAAACAGGTCTGCAGTATTTAAAAAATATGAATTTTGCACAGATTAAGGACGGAGATTATACCCTTGCCACATCTCTTGGTGGATTTACCAAAGGTGTTTCTCCGCTTGAGATGGCATCCGGGTATGCAGCGGTTGAAAATGACGGACTTTACCGGGAACCGACCTGTGTAAAATCAATTGTGGATTCTGATGAAAATGTAGTCTATACGTCCAGCCTGGCGGAAAAAACAGTTTATAAGCAGGATGCGGCGCGGATGATGACGGATATCATGACATCCGTTATGGACAGTGGAACCGGACGTTCTGCAAAGCTTGCCGATATGCCGTGTGCCGGAAAGACGGGTACAACAAACGATCACAAAGATGGATGGTTCTGCGGATTTACCAGATATTATACAACCGCAGTCTGGGTGGGATGTGATTATCCAAAAGCCATTTCCAATCTGAGTGGAAGCACATATCCGGCACAGATCTGGAAAGCATATATGTCTGCGGCCCACGAGGGATTATCTTCGCTTGATTTCCTTCCTTATGCCCAGCTTTCGGATGATTTTAAAAATCAGCAGAAGAAGGAAGAGGAAGAACACGACAAGATGCGCGAAGAAAACCAGACGGAGGAAAACCAGACGGATGACCAGCAGACTTCCGAGAGCCAGCAGAAAGATAATACAACGGACGGAAGCTCCGAAAATGATAACCAGCCGGACAATAACGACAGCAATGCCGGTGATCAGAATAACAATTCCAAACCGGAACATAGTGGGGACAACGATTCCGGAGAAAGCGGAGGAAACACTGATACACCGGAAAATGGAGAAAATACCAATAAACCGGACAATAGCGGAACCACGGATAATGGCGGTGATACCGGAGAGAGTGGAGATACCGGTGGTGGAAACGTACAATAAACATATATAAAACAGTGCAACCGGTGTATTTATGGATACATCGGTTGATTTTTTTTATCGATACTAGGCAGAAATTCCGGAATATGGTAGAATACAGATACATGGGGTAGAAGAAAAATACATATCACATAGATCAAGGAGGAATCAGGAATTGAAGAAATATGGATTTGGCGTAGACGTGGGAGGAACCACCGTAAAAATGGGATTTTTTGAGACAAGCGGAGGGCTTCTTGACAAATGGGAAATCAAGACCGATACCAGCGATAACGGAAAGGCAGTACTGCCGGATATTGCACAGGCGATTGATAACAAACTGGCGCAGGAAGGCATCAGTAAGAGTGATGTAGAGGGCGTGGGAATCGGTGTTCCGGGTCCTGTGCGGAGTGATGGCGTTGTTAACGGATGTGTCAATCTCGGCTGGGGAGTGATCAATGTTGCGGAGGAACTCGGTGCACAGACAGGTCTGAAAGTAAAAGTTGGAAATGATGCGAACGTTGCAGGTCTTGGCGAAATGTGGCAGGGCGGTGGAAAAGGAAGCAAAGATGTCATCATGGTAACGCTTGGTACCGGTGTCGGCGGTGGAATCATTGTAGACGGTCATGTGGTTGCCGGATATAACGGTGCAGGCGGAGAAATCGGACATATTACCGTAAACCATGATGAGATCGAGCCTTGTAACTGTGGGCAGTATGGATGTCTGGAACAGTATACTTCGGCAACCGGTATTGTACGCATGGCAAAACGTAAACTTGCCAAAACACAGGATGCGACAAAGCTTCGTGATTATAAGGATATTACTGCAAAAGACATTTTTGATGTGGCAAAAGAAGGCGATGAAATAGCTCTTGGACTGGTAGATGAAGTAGGAGAAATTTTAGGGTCAACCCTTTCGAATATTGCATGCGTGACCAATCCGGAAGTTATCGTGATCGGTGGTGGTGTGTCCAAAGCCGGACAGATTTTAATCGATACGATCCAGAAGCACTTTAAGGAAAGCTGCTTCCATGCATGTCGTGATACCCGCTTTGAACTGGCGCAGCTTGGCAATGATGCCGGAATATACGGGGCAATGCAACTCATTATCGGATAAGTTCAAAAAACAGAACCATATGCACAGCAAACATTTTCGTGTAGGAAGAAAGTGTTTGCTGTGCTTTTTTGTACTCTTTTATCATTACCCTGTTGAAAAAATATCTTGACAATCAAACTATCTTTGCATATACTTTGACTAAGAAACTGTTTGATAATCAAACTATTTCACAATCAAACAAAATTGAAGACAGTAAAAGGAGAACCCATTATGTTAGAAAAGTTAAAAGAAATCATTGCAGACCAGTTAAACGTAGACGCAGATTCTATCACCGCAGAGTCCCGCTTCAAAGAGGATCTTGAGGCAGATTCCTTAGATCTGTTTGAGCTGGTTATGGCTTTGGAAGAAGAGTACGGTGTAGAGATTCCTTCTGAGGATTTAGAGAAGATCCTTACCGTTCAGGATGTCATTGATTATATGAAAAATAAGGGTGTTGAGGCATAAGCTATGAAAACAAGAGTGACAGAGCTTCTGGGAATCGAATATCCGATCATTCAGGGCGGTATGGCATGGGTCGCAACACATGAACTGGCCAGTGCGGTATCCAATGCCGGCGGACTTGGCATCATCGGAGCAGGTGGAGCACCGGCTTCCTGGGTGCGTGAGCAGATTCAGGCAGCAAAAAAAGAAACCGACAAGCCGTTTGGAGTAAATCTCATGCTGATGAATCCGGAAGCGGATGAGATTGCAAAAGTAATTGTGGAGGAAGGCGTTAAGGTAGTAACAACCGGCGCCGGCAATCCGGCCAAATATATGAGCATGTGGAAAGAAGCCAAAATCAAAGTGATCCCGGTTGTGGCAAGCGTGGCATTGGCAAAGCTGATGGAGCGTGGCGGTGCGGATGCACTGGTCGCTGAGGGAATGGAGTCCGGTGGACACATCGGTGCCCAGACGACGATGACACTCGTACCACAGGTAGTAGATGCGGTATCCATTCCGGTCATTGCAGCCGGTGGAATTGCAGATGGACGTGGATTTGCGGCAGCTATGATGCTTGGCGCAGAGGCAGTACAGATGGGAACCCGTTTTGTTGTTGCAAAAGAATCCACGGTTCATGAAAATTACAAGCAGCGCGTGGTCAAAGCAAAAGATATTGACAGTGAAGTGACCGGCATGTCCACAGGCCATCCGATTCGCGTTATTCGTAACAAAATGACCCGCGAGTACTTAAAGAAAGAAAAAGAAGGTGCACCGTTCGAAGAACTTGAGCAGATGACACTCGGAGCACTGCGCAAAGCAGTTGTCGAGGGTGATGTCATGTACGGCAGCGTTATGGCAGGTCAGTCTGCGGGTCTGGTAAAAAAAGAAGAGACCTGTGCGGAAATTATCCGGGATGTTATGAGTGGTGCCGAAAAGTTATTGGGACAGAAATAGGAGAAGACAGTGAAGAGAGTATTTATGTTCCCTGGACAGGGATCTCAGTATATTGGTATGGGAAAAGAGTTTTACGACGCCATGCCGGAAGCAAAAGCGGTCTATGATCTGGCAAATGAAGTGACAGGTCTGGATGTGGCAGCTCTTTGCTTTGAAGAAAATGATAAGCTGAACATTACAGAGTACACACAGATCTGTATGCTCACAACCGAGGCGGCTATTTATACAGCATTAAAAGCAGCGGGAATTGGCTGCGACGTTACGGCGGGATTAAGCCTTGGTGAATATGGTGCGCTGATTGCATCCGGAGCGATGACAATGCGGGATGCATTTGCGGTTGTCCGCAAGCGCGGTATTTATATGGAACAGGCATATCCGGTAGGCGGCGGTATGTCTGCAATTCTTGGACTGGATGCGGAAAAGATCGCAGCAATCTGTGAGGAAACCGCTGCAAAAACAAACAAAGTTGTTTCCATTGCAAATTACAACTGTCCGGGACAGATCGTTATCACCGGAGCAGCAGATGCTGTAGGTGAGGCAGGAGATGCCTGCAAGGAAGCCGGAGCAAAGCGCGTGGTTCCGCTTAAAGTCAGTGGCCCGTTCCATTCTGCACTTTTAGCAGAAGCAGGAAAGAAACTTAAAGAGGCACTGGAAGATGTAACGATTCAGCCGATCACCATTCCGTATCTGACCAATGTGACTGCAGATTATGTCAAAGATCCGGCAGACGTCAAGGATTATCTGGTACGTCAGGTTTCTTCTTCCGTGCGCTGGCAGCAGACAATTGAGCGCCTGATTGCAGACGGAGCAGAGGAATTTGTGGAGATCGGACCGGGACGCAGCCTTTCCGGATTCATGAGAAAGATCAATCGCGAGGTTACCACATGCAACATCGACAAAATGGAGGATTTCAATAAATATGTTAACCGGTAAAAATGCACTTGTTACAGGTGCTTCCAGGGGAATCGGAAGAGCCATTGCGCTAGAGCTGGCAAAACGCGGAGCATTTGTTGTGGTGAACTACAATGGTTCCGAAGATGCTGCAAATGAAACGGTTGCAGCGATCAAAGCAGCTGGAGGAGATGCCGTGAGTGTTCGCTGCAATGTCTCTGATTTTACAGCCTGTCAGGAGATGATTGAATCCCTTATCAAAGAATATAAGCATATGGATATTCTGGTGAACAATGCCGGAATTACAAGGGATGATCTGCTGATGCGCATGAAGGAAAGCGATTTTGATGCTGTGATCAATACCAACCTGAAGGGAACTTTCAATACAATTCGTCATCTGTCACGCTATCTGTTAAAACAGCGTGCCGGAAAAATTATCAATATTTCTTCGGTATCCGGAATCCTTGGAAATGCGGGACAGTCAAACTATGCAGCCAGCAAGGCGGGCGTGATCGGTCTGACAAAATCTGTTGCAAGGGAGCTTGCATCCAGAGGAATCTGCGTCAATGCGGTTGCTCCCGGATTTGTGGAGACAGAGATGACCGCAGTATTGCCGGAAAAGACCCAGGAAGAATTAAAAAAGCAGATCCCGCTTGGCAGAGCCGGACAGGTACAGGATATTGCGAATGCAGTCGCATTTCTTGCATCACCGGAGTCGGATTATATTACCGGACAGATACTTTCCGTAGACGGTGGTATGGCCATTTAAGGAACCTGATAGAAAGAAAGGAAAAGGAAAATGAGAAGAGTCGTTGTGACGGGAATGGGAGCAATCACACCGATTGGTCTGAGCGTGGAAGAATTCTGGAAAGGAATCCATGCCGGACAGATTGGATTTGGTCCTATCACGAAGTTTGATGCAAGTGAATATAAAGCACATCTTGCGGCAGAAGTCAAAGGTTTTGTCGGAAAAGAGCATATGGATTTTAAGGCAGCAAAGCGTATGGAACTGTTTGCACAGTACGCAGTAGCAGCAGCCAAAGAAGCCGTTGCGGATGCAGGGCTTGATATGGAAAAAGAGGACGCTTACCGTTGCGGTACAGCCGTTGGATGCGGTGTTGGAAGTCTTCAGGCAATCGAGCGCGAGTATACAAAGATTGTGGAAAAAGGACCGGGCAGAGTCAATCCGATTTTCGTTCCATTGATGATCTCAAACATGGCAGCAGGAAATGTCTCCATCCAGCTGGGATTGCAGGGAAAATGTACCAATGATGTAACTGCCTGTGCGACCGGTACGAATAATATCGGTGATGCGTTCCGCAGCATTCAGTACGGAGAGGCAGATGTCATGGTAGCCGGAGGAACCGAGGCAGCCGTATGTCCATGTGCGATTGCCGGATTCGGTGCACTGACGGCGCTTTCTCCATCCGATGATCCGGAAAAATGTTCCCTTCCTTTCGATAAAAACCGCAGCGGTTTTGTATTGGGTGAAGGTGCCGGCATTGTTGTTCTTGAGGAACTTGAGCATGCGAAGGCAAGAGGCGCAAAAATCTATGCAGAAGTTGTGGGATATGGATGTTCTGCAGATGCTTACCATATTACTTCCCCACTCGAAGACGGTGCAGGTGCAGCACGCGCTATGCAGAATGCCATCGAGGATGCGGGGGTAGACAAAAACGAGATCACGTACATCAATGCGCATGGTACTGCAACGCATCACAACGATCTTTTTGAGACCCGTGCCATTAAGTTACTGTTTGGGGATCATGCAAAGGACATTAAGATCAATTCTACAAAGTCCATGATCGGTCATCTTCTTGGTGCCGCAGGTGCGGTTGAATTTATCACCTGTGTCAAAGAACTGGAAGAAGGATACATTCACCGTACAGTTGGTTATGAGACACCGGATGACGAGATGGATCTGAACTACTGTAAAGAAGAATACCACGAGTCATTTACCTATGCACTGTCAAACTCTCTTGGATTTGGCGGACATAACGCAAGTCTTCTGGTTCGCAAATACGAGGAGTAGAAGCTATGAGTATGACAACACAGGAAATTATGGAAATCCTGCCGCACAGACATCCGTTTCTGCTGATTGACACAGTGGAAGAAGTAGAGCCGGGCGTGCGCGCAGTGGCAAAGAAAAATGTAACCTTCAATGAACCGTTTTTTGCCGGTCATTTTCCGGGAAATCCGGTTATGCCGGGTGTGCTGATCGTGGAAGCACTGGCACAGACCGGTGCGGTTGCGATTCTTTCGCAGCCGGAATGGAAAGGAAAGACGGCATATTTTGCAGGAATCAATAAAGCAAAATTCAAGCAGAAAGTTGTTCCGGGGGATACTCTGGTGCTTGAAACCGAAATTATCAAGGTGAAGGGACCGATCGGTGTGGGGCAGGCAACAGCAAAAGTAAATGGAAAACTGGCATGTTCCGCAGAACTGACATTTGCAATCGGATAGGGGAAAGGCAATGTTTTTTAATAAAAAATATATCAAAGTAAATCACAACGAAGAACCAGAAAAAACACAGGCAGAAGAGCCAAAGCAGGAAGAGGCAAAGGAAGCAGCACCTGTTGTAGAGACCGTTACCTGTAAAATCTGCAAAAAAGAACTGGATAAACAGCGTGTCATCAAAAATAAATATGTCTGCTACGAGTGCGGATATTATTTCCGTGTCCGCACCAAAAACCGTATTCGTATGGTGGCGGATGCAGGAACTTTTGAAACCTGGGATAATGATCTTAAGACCGGAAATCCGCTGAATTTCCCGGAATACGAAGAAAAAGTTGCTGCAACACAGGAAAAAACCGGATTAAACGAAGGCGTAACCATGGGAAGTTGTACAATCAACGGAGAGAAGACAGTTCTCGGTGTGATTGATGCCCGTTTCATGATGGGAAGTATGGGACACGTAGTCGGTGAGCGGATTACACGTGCAATGGAAAAGGCAACGGAACAGAAACTTCCGGTGATCTTATTCTGCTGTTCCGGTGGTGCACGTATGCAGGAGGGAATTATTTCCCTGATGCAGATGGCAAAAACTTCTGCAGCCGTAAAACGGCATTCGGATGCAGGACTTCTTTATATTCCGGTTCTGACAGATCCGACAACCGGTGGTGTGACCGCAAGTTTTGCAATGCTTGGAGATATTATCCTTGCAGAGCCGGGAGCGCTGATTGGTTTTGCCGGTCCGCGTGTGATTGAGCAGACCATCGGGGAGAAGCTTCCGGATGGATTCCAGAGAGCTGAGTTTCAGCTGAAACACGGATTTGTGGATGCAATTGTAGAGCGTGACGAGTTAAAAGATACGCTGGGGAAAATTCTTCGTCTGCATCGTCCGACCGAAGGATATGCGAACTTTGATCCGGCACACGATGATGACCGTTATGAGCCGACGGAACTGATGCGTGAGAGAAATACGTTCTCCAGACCGTTAGAACCGTGGGATAAAGTGATGGCGGCACGTCAGATGAAGCGTCTGGCATCTGTCGATTATATGGGGCAGATTTTTGACGAATTTATGGAACTGCACGGAGACCGTTATTTCCGTGATGATCCGGCAATTGTCGGTGGTATTGCGTATCTGGATGGACAGCCGGTAACCGTGATCGGGGTGCATAAGGGAAAAGATTTAAAGGACTGCAAGGAACGCAACTTTGGTATGCCTTCACCGGAAGGATACCGTAAGGCAATCCGTCTGATGAAGCAGGCAGAAAAATTCAATCGCCCGATCATTACGTTTGTAAATACATCCGGAGCATATCCGGGAAAAGAAGCTGAGGAGAACGGACAGGGAGAGGCTATTGCAAGAAATCTTTATGAAATGTCCGGTATTCAGGTGCCGATCCTTTGTCTGATGATCGGAGAAGGCGGCAGCGGTGGAGCGCTTGCGCTTGCAGTTGGCAACGAAGTGTGGATGATGGAAAACGCAACGTATTCCATCCTCTCTCCGGAAGGCTTTGCTTCGATTCTCTGGAAGGATGGAAAGCGTGCAAAAGAAGCTGCATCGGTGATGAAGATCACAGCGCAGGATCTGAAAGAACTGTCTGTTGTGGATAAGGTGATTCCGGAGTATGGCGGAGCGGATGACGATGCGCTGACTTCGATTGCGGCATGGATGAAAGGAAATATGAAAGAATTTTTACGTGCACAGAATGACAAGAGTGGGAAGCAGCTTGCACAGGAGCGGTATGATCGCTTCAGAAAGTTCTAATTGTTCCATAGAGGAGAATCATAAAATGAAATTTTTAGGAACCGGAAGTGCGCTTCCGAAAAAAGTTGTAAGCAATGATGACCTGGCCCAGGTTATGGACACTTCAGATGAGTGGATTCGTTCCCGTACCGGGATTGGCATGCGCCATATTGCAGTGGAAGAGACAACAACTTCCATGGCGGTAGAGGCGGCAGAGAAAGCACTTGCAGATGCAAAAATATCCGGATGTGAAATTGATCTGATTATCGCGGGAACCATTTCCCCGGATTACATATTTCCATCGCTGGCATGTGAAGTACAGGCTGCAATTGGAGCAAAAAGTGCAACGGCATTTGATCTGAGTGCGGGATGTTCCGGATTTTTATTTGCACTGGCTACGGCGGATGCCTATTTCCGTACCGGACGTTACAAACATGCACTGGTTATCGGGGCGGAAACCCTGTCAAAAATGATGAACTGGGCAGACCGCAGTACCTGTGTGCTTTTCGGGGATGGAGCCGGAGCTGCTGTAGTTAGTGCAGAAGGAAGCCAGCTGCTTTCCATGGTGCAGGGATCAGACGGAGCCGGTGGCATGGCACTGCATTGTGAGAACCGTCCGGTGAATAATCTTTACCGCCAGCTTGGTGCACAGCATTATGCGTTCACCCAGATGGATGGGAGAGAGGTTTATAAGTTTGCCGTGCGCACGGTTCCAAAGGCGGTCAGTGAAGCACTTGAACAGGCAGAACTTCCAATTGAAGATGTAAAATATTTTCTGCTTCACCAGGCAAATATCCGGATTGTTGAGTCAGTGGCAAAGCGTCTGCATCAGCCAATGGAAAAATTTCCATGTAATTTACAGAAGTGTGGAAATGTTTCGGCTGCAAGCGTACCTATTTTACTTGATAATGTCCACAAACATGGTATGATAAGCGGGGGCGATAAAATCGTATTAGCTGGATTTGGTGCCGGACTTACCTGGGGGGCATGTGCAGTCGAGTGGTAGGTCACACCAGATCATGAAGGAGTTTAACATGACGCTGGAAGAGACCTTAAATGATCTTCTTGTAAAATTATTCAAAGATATTCTGGAGATTGAGGCGAAAAGCCTGATCACAGAAGAGTTTAAAGACATTAGTTATAATGATATGCATATTATTGAGGCAGTGGGAATTGATGAGCCGCGAAATATGAAAACCGTTGCAAAACTGATGTCCGTTACAACAGGCACACTCACGAAAGCAATGGATGCCTTGTGTGAGAAAGGATATGTTGTCCGGGAACGGAGTACGCGGGATAAAAGAGTAATAAAGCTGCGCCTGACAGATAAAGGGAAAGCTGCCTATTATCATCACGAACAGTTTCACCGCCAGATGATTAAAAATGTTGCGGATGAGATGAACGATTCTGAAAAAGAGATACTTGTCTTTGCCCTGGCAAAACTGGTGGATTACTTTAAACTGACCTACTATGATACGGACGAGGAATCCGAATTCGTTGACTGGTCGAAAATAAGCAGGGATAAATAAAATATATACTTATTTAGTGTTATAACCGGGCGGCTCAGAATGCAAGTTTTGAATCGCCCTGTTTCATTTTGTACTCAAAAAGCTACTTTATTACGCCGTAGTGGTAGAAAATTACAATAATAAAGAATTTTCTATTGCAAAATCCTGCATTTTTCGTTACAATAAAAAAGGTTGATGTAGAAACAGACAACAGATTATGATCAGGACATGACGATTCGGGATTTTACTGGTTCCGGACGTTAAAAATTAATATTAAGGAGATAGAGAAATGGGTTATGTTGATGAAGTACTCGAAGTAGTAAAGAAGAAAAACGCAGATCAGCCTGAGTTTTTACAGGCAGTAACAGAGGTTCTTGATTCTTTAAGACCTGTGATCGATGCAAATGAGGAATTATACAGAAAGAATGCGATTCTTGAGAGAATCACAGAGCCGGATCGTCAGATCATGTTCCGTGTTCCTTGGGTAGATGATAACGGACAGGTTCAGGTAAACAGAGGTTTCCGCGTACAGTTCAATAATGCCATTGGACCATACAAGGGAGGTTTAAGACTTCATCCTTCTGTAAACCTTGGAATTATCAAATTCTTAGGTTTTGAGCAGATTTTCAAGAACTCTCTTACAACACTTCCAATCGGTGGTGGTAAAGGTGGTTCTGATTTCGATCCTAAGGGTAAATCTGACAGAGAGATCATGGCATTCTGCCAGAGCTTCATGACAGAACTTTCTAAATATATCGGAGCAGACGTAGACGTACCAGCCGGAGATATCGGAACAGGTGCAAGAGAGATCGGTTTCATGTTCGGACAGTACAAGAGAATCCGTGGATCTTTCGAAGGTGTACTTACCGGTAAGGGTCTTTCATACGGTGGATCACTTGCTCGTACACAGGCTACCGGATATGGTCTGTTATACTTAACAAACGCTTTATTAAAGGACAACGGAATCGACATCGCTGGCAAGACTGCTGCAGTATCCGGATCAGGAAACGTAGCTATCTATGCAATCGAGAAGGCTCAGCAGCTTGGTGTTAAGGTTGTTACATGTTCTGATTCTACAGGATGGATCTACGATCCGGAAGGAATCGATGTTGCACTTCTTAAGGAAGTAAAGGAAGTAAAGCGTGCACGTCTTACAGAGTATGCTGCTGCTAAGCCATCTGCAGAGTATCATGCTAAGCAGAACGGTGAGCACGGTGTATGGCAGTACAAGGTAGATCTTGCTCTCCCATGTGCTACACAGAACGAGTTAGACCTTGAGGATGCTAAGATGCTCGTTGCAAACGGTGTTACATCCGTAACAGAGGGTGCAAACATGCCTACAACTCTTGAGGCTACCAAGTATTTCCAGGAGAATGGTGTTCTCTTTGTAGGTGGTAAGGCTGCCAATGCCGGTGGTGTTGCTACATCTGCACTTGAGATGAGCCAGAACTCTGAGAGACTTCACTGGACATTCGAAGAAGTTGATGGAAAGCTTAAGGGAATCATGGAGACAATCTACGCAAATATCAGTGATGCTGCTAAGAGATACAATGCAACTGTTGGTGGAAAGACTGATTATGTAGCAGGTGCAAATATTGCCGGATTTGAGAAGGTAGTAGATGCTATGTTGGCTCAGGGTGTTTGCTAAATATTAGCAACTAATAATTAGTAGCAAATAAATAATTATTCAAAATGAGAAGCCCCACATGTGCGGAAGCCCGCAAACATGTGGGGTTTTACTAGTTTGCTATTTGTATAAAAAAGCAGTAAAGTAAGCGGTTTATACATGAGAAAAGGAGATAAGTTACAAGTAATATACAAACGATTTTGCATAATATACAAGGAATATTCGACTAAAATATATTTTTATAAAATAGGGTAAAAACATAGCACAGGGTAATCAATGAAATTACGATTTATTTTGAACAAGAATTTTGAAATGGAGATTGTCGGTTTATGTAAATTGTGATACACTACCGACATGAGAAGTAATCGTGTACAGAGTGGTAGCCTCCCAGACTAGAGATAGAGGGGAGGTGGTGCTGATGGATATGTATGAAGTTTTAAGCCTGTTATTTTTAGGCGGTTCATTTCTAATCGCACTGCTTGCCTACATAGATAGGAACAACAAGCGAAAATAAATAAGCCACTCCTGTCTTGGCGGACGAGTGGCTTATTAAATAACCATTTACGAGGCTAACCACTTTGTGGGCGGTTGCTTCTCTTTATGTTTATTATAGTATGAGGTGGGTAAATTTTCAAGACATAAATTTGTTGTAAATAGCAAAATATGATAAGAAAGCAGATGTGCAAAAATAAAGAATAATCGGTTGCGCGTTTGTGCAATTTTTCGTAAAATTTCCTGAAACTAGGAATTTAGTACTGTAGAACTGCTCAGAAAAGTGAGAGAACTTTTCTCGACTTTGTGCACACTTATCCGGCGGAACATGGTAATATAATAACCGTAAAAACCCCCCAATACA
>OGFQ01000044.1_pt1 | contig 103576 bp, 92 predicted proteins | sample 1570961 | NCBI WGS metagenome assembly OGFQ01 (sample SAMEA2582022, study PRJEB24529) | metagenome | biome: Human gut stool | place: China | collected 2011
GATTACAAAACATCTGAGCAATATTTTTAAAGAGGGAGAATTAGATGAAAATTCAACTTGTGCAAATTTTGCACAAGTTGCCGACAATGGAAAAACATACAAATATAAATTTTATTCGTTAGCAGCTATTATTGCTGTGGGATATCGCATTAATTCAGAACGGGCAACACAGTTCAGGACATGGGCAACCAAAGTGTTGGATACATTTACAAAGCAGGGTTATGTTCTTGATAAAAGCAGATTGATTAATGGACAGATTTTCGACGAAGATTATTTTGAGCATCTTATTGCTGAGATTCAGGAAATTAGAGCAAGTGAGAGAAGATTTTACCAAAAAATCACAGATATATATGCAACAGCAGTTGATTATGATAAGAATTCACAGGTGACAAGAGAGTTTTATGCAAACAAACCTGCAATTCACCAGAACTACACTCAATAATGACAATATAGCAATGGTACTGGATTGGTACTAAAAATATGTGAAACAAAAAATAATGAGTGGAAAAGATGCACATTATCAATACAAGATGGTATAGATAACTGCATTAAAACAATCAGAATCAAACCAAACTTTGCGAGTTTGAATAGGGGAGATTTTTTCACTTTGAGATTTGGTGTTAAAAAAGAGATGTGCCAGCTGTACTCTGATTTCAATCAATCCACCACTTCAAAATTTTCTTGCAACTCAGTTGTTATAGTTATATAATTTTAGTTAGTTTAACCTAATCAATGAGCGGGCGATTATTTGTTCAATAATATAAAATTTTGTAACTGTTATTGTTGACGAAAGGCGGGATGATTATATGACAGTTCAAGAGTGGGAAAAGGATTTTTATGGAAATAATGTAACAATCACAACGAGAGATAATGAATGCGTCATTTATAGAATTCGGGACGATTCGGGAGATTCAGTTCTAACACGTTTTGAAGTATATCCTGGAATTGCACTGGTTTACAACGATGTGCATACAGACTATATTTCAATTAAGGAGTTAGTCGGATATGATAACGTATTGGAAATCAATCATTGTCGTGAGGGGAGAATTGAATTTGAATCATCAGAAGGAGAGTATTTATATGTGAAAAAGGGGAATATGGCAATTAATATGAAAACTGGAGTAAAGTCATATTCCTATTTCCCGCAGTCACATTATCATGGTGTGACAATAGAAATTGATTTTGATAAAATTGAAAAAAATCAAAACATGATTCTGAAAGAAATGCAATTGACCCCCAAAATTCTACAGGACAAATTATGTAATCACAAGCAATGTATTGTTCTACATGAAAAGCAGGAATTTGAACATTTGTTTTCGGAAATTTATTGTGTTCCTGAACAGATAAAAAAGAGCTATTACAAAATTAAAGTGATGGAGATTCTGCTATTTTTATCTGCGCTGGATACAACAAAGGAGAAGATTGAGAATCGTTATTTTAACAAAAATCTGGTGGCAAAAGTAAAGGAGATACACCAATACATGTTAAATCATCTGGATGAGAAGTTAACTATTGCTTGGCTGGCAGATAAACATCAAATTTCTGCAACGAATCTTAAGAAATATTTCAAGGAGATTTATGGGCAGAGTATATATGCATACCTAAAAGAAAAGCGCATTCAAAAGGCGGCAGAATTACTTAGAGAAACGAACTATGAAATAGGCAAGGTTGCAGGCATGGTTGGATATGATAACGCAAGTAAATTTTCCAACAGTTTTAAAAGCATTATGGGAATCAATCCAGGTGAATATAAAAAGTCTGTCTGAATGGAGCATTTCATACTTTTTGGAGTAGATGAAAATTGAAACAATGATTATAATATCAAATGAGTTTGGCAAGATGTTTGTCTTGCCTTTTATTATAATATCGAGTTAGACACTGCTAATTTTAGAAAGGAGCAACAAACATGAACAAGACAACTAAAAGTTCAAGATTGCAAGGAAAGGATTTGATGAATATTGGAATATATTCGGCTATTTACTGTGTCATTGTAACTGGTGTAGCGATGCTTGGCTATATCCCAATTATGATGCCGATGTTATGCGCGTTAGTACCACTGATTGCTGGAGTTCCATTTATGTTATTTCTGACGAAGGTAAAGAAATTTGGAATGATATGGATTATGAGTATCATCATCGGAATCTTTATGATTTTAACTGGAATGGCACATTATGCGTTGATTGTGGGATTTTTTACGGGCTTAATTGCAGAACTAATTTATAAAAGCGGGAACTACGCAAGTCAGACAAAAGCTGTGCTTACATGCGGCGTATTTAGCATGTGGGCGTGGGGGAATTTTATTCCGTTATTTTTTAACAGAGAGGCATATTGGGCGACAAGACAGAGTTTTGGAGAAGAGTATATTACGACTTTAAATAGTCTGATGCCAATGTGGTTATGCCCAGTTCTTTTGATTGCCAGTTTTGTTTTTGGAATCATAGGCGGAATGCTTGGAAAAGCATTACTAAAGAAACATTTTAAAAAAGCGGGAATTGTATAATGAAGAATGAAATGATGAGTAGTGGAAAGGGGAAACGAAAAATAACTCTTGATCCAAGGACTAAACTTGCTTTACTTCTTATGGTAGCTACATTCGTGCTTGGCGGTGCAGGCGGAAATGAGCTGATATGGGCAAGAATTTTATTGGCAATAATACCAGCAATACTACTTCTTTTTAGCGGTAAGGTGAAAGCTTTTGTCGTCTTTGAGATACTGTTTTTGGCAGGATGTCTTTTACAGTATTATCTGCTTGGAAAGCTGAGCGGTTTTTTTAATTTCCTCGTGTTAGCAACAGCGGGGATTCTTTCCCAGTTTATACCCGGGCTTATGATGGGATATTATACAGTTACAACAACAACTGTCAGTGAATTTGTGGCGGCGATGGAACGTATCCATATGCCAAAGCAAATTGTGATACCGTTATCAGTTATGTTTCGGTTCTTTCCGACGGTAGGAGAAGAGGCGTCAAGCATATCAGATGCCATGAGAATGAGAGGAATATCCTTTGGTGGAAAACATCCAGGAAAAATGTTGGAATATCGATTGGTACCCCTTATGACTTGTTCTGTCAAAATTGGAGACGAGCTTTCTGCGGCTGCCTTGACAAGAGGACTTGGAGCAGATGTGAAAAGAACAAATATCTGTAAGATTGGATTTCATTTTGTGGATTATATTATTTTGCTGGGCTGTATCATTACTTTGGTATATTTATTGATTGTTAAGATTGGAGGCATTTTATGATTGAGTTACAAAATATATGCTTTGAATATGGATCAGAGAATCAAAATATAGCCGGAAATGGGGCACTTCATAACATCAATTTACATATTCCGGAGGGACAGATTGTTTTATTGTGTGGAGAATCAGGATGCGGAAAGACAACAATTACCAGATTACTGAATGGATTGATACCACATTTCTATGAAGGCAATCTTACTGGAACGATTTGTATTGATGGGAAAGAAATCAATGATCAGCCAATATATGAAACTGCATTACTGTCTGGAACTGTTTTCCAAAATCCAAGATCACAGTTTTTTAATGTGGATACGACAAGTGAATTAGCATTTGGCCTTGAGAACAGAGGCATGGAAGAAACACAAATTCTTAAAAAGCTAGATAAAACAGTTCAGGAACTGAAATTGGAGAAACTGATGAATCGAAGCATTTTTGATTTGTCAGGTGGTGAAAAACAGAAAATTGCTTGTGGATGCGTATCTGTCTGCTCACCGAATATTATCATTTTGGATGAACCATCTGCAAATCTTGATTTAAAATCCATGGAACAGTTGCACGTTATGATTGAAAAATGGAAAGTAGAACACAAAACAGTTGTGATAGCAGAGCATAGGCTTGCGTATATCTGGAATTTGATAGATCGCATGGTTTTTCTAAAAGAAGGTAAGATTGAATTTGATTTCAGCAAGGAGGAAATGCAAAAGCTGACTTCGAGAGATCTACACCAGATGGGGCTTCGTTCAAACCAAGATGTAAAAATGGTTCATTATAATCGAAATGAGAATATAGACCGGATTGTATTCAAAAATTTTGTATTTGGGTATGAGAAAAATCATAATATTCTGAATTTGAAAACAATGGAAATAGACCAGAACTCAATAACAGCTATTGTAGGAAATAATGGAATTGGAAAGTCTACCTTTTTGCGATGTATACGTGGACTTGAAAAAAAGTGTAAAGGAATCATGGAGATTGATGGAAAAGTATATAAGAGGAAAGAGCGCTTGAATGAAATATTTCTTGTTATGCAGGATGTAAACCATCAACTTTTTACAGAAAGTGTATTAGATGAAGTTTTGATTAGCATGAAGGAAGAGAATGAAGAAAAAGCACTGGATATTCTAAAATCACTGGACTTATTAGAGTACAGGGAGCGACATCCGGTGTCGTTATCTGGAGGAGAAAAGCAAAGAGTTGCGGTTGCTACTGCTATAGCATCAGAACGTTCTGTCTTACTGTTTGATGAACCGACAAGCGGACTGGATTACCGTCATATGCTTCAGGTTGCCCGCTTATTTGAGAAGCTACGAAATCATGGAAAAACAATTCTGGTTGTGACTCATGATTTGGAATTTATAGAAGCATTACATGCAAACACGATTTGTTTGGAAGAATTACAGGCATAAAGGAAGGGGGAATTTTCGTGCAAAATAGAGAAAGAAGTGCAGTCAGCTGGCTTATGGAATTTGCGGGTGAAAAACGAATATTTTATATAGTGAGTGTGGTTGCAGCAATTATCGGTGTCATATGTAGTGTGACTCCGTTTTTATTTGTAAGCGATATTGTTATACGATTGATTGAAAGGAAAACGCGGTGGAGTAGATATTTAATGGATGGTGGTGCAATTGCAGTTTTGTGGATACTTCGTTATCTGTTTCATGGCATTTCAACATGCTGTTCTCATAAGGCGACCTTTCAGGTACTGGCAAATATTCGCAAACGTTTGTGTGATAAATTAGCAAAAGTACCACTGGGAAAGGTTAAGGATACACCGTCGGGTGCACTAAAAAATATAATTGTGGAACGTGTAGATAGTATTGAAACAACACTGGCTCATGTCGTTCCGGAATTCACATCTAATCTGCTGGCACCTGTTGTTGTATTTATGTATCTATGCATTCTTGACTGGCGAATGGCGTTAGCGTCATTAATAACACTTGTATTTGGTATTGTTGCATATATGTTTATGATGGTAGGATACCAGGAAAGCTTTCAGAATACGATTAACAAGACTAAAATATTAAATGATACTGCTGTTGAATATATTAATGGTATCGAAGTAATCAAGGCATTTGGAAAAGCACAGTCTTCTTATGAGAAATTTGAGGTTGCAGCAAAAGAAGGTGCAGATTGCTATGTAGAATGGATGCGCCGTTGCAATGTGCCTTTTTGTATTGCTATGGTTGTAATGCCGTGTACAGCTCTTGCTACAGTTCCAATAGGCGGTTTTTTGTTTATGAACGGGAGTCTGAGCCTTAGTACGCTGGTTATGTGTTTGATTCTTTCGATGGGGCTTGTTACACCACTGATTACAGTTATGAGTTATAGTGATGATATTGGCAAAATGGGTTCGATTCTTGGAGAAGTGACAGGGGTGTTATCATGGGAAGAGCAGGTGAGACCTATAAATGATAATAAACAGATAAAGGATTATTCAATTTGTTTAGAAAATGTAAGATTCTCTTATAGGGAAAAGGAAGTACTTCATGGCGTAAATCTTAAAATAGAAAGTGGAACAGTAAATGCATTGGTTGGACCAAGCGGGAGTGGAAAATCAACTATAGCAAAGCTTATTGCATCATTATGGGATGCAGATAGCGGCAGTATCAAAATCGGTGGGGTTGATATAAGGGAGTTATCCTTAAAAGACTATAATCGTAAGATAGCCTATGTTTCTCAGGATAATTACCTGTTTGATAATACGATTTGTGAAAATATTAGAATGGGAGATTTGAATGCAACTGATAAACAAGTAGAACAGGCAGCAAAAGACTGTGGCTGTCATGAGTTTATTATGGCACTTCCGGATGGCTATGATACAATAGTCGGCAGCGCAGGCGGGCATCTTTCCGGAGGTGAGAGGCAAAGAATCTCTATCGCCAGAGCAATGCTAAAGAACGCTCCGATTATTATCCTGGACGAAGCAACAGCATATACAGATCCAGAAAATGAGGCACTCATACAACATTCTGTTGCCAAACTTATAAAGGGAAAGACGTTAATTGTGATAGCACACAGACTTTCTACGATTGTGGATGCAGACCAAATCTTTGTTATAGAAAACGGAACAGTGGCAGAAACAGGAACACATAATGAGTTGTTAGCTAACGGTAAAATCTATTCCAATATGTGGAGAGCACATATGAGTGTGAAAGATTCAGAACAGGAGGTGGAGCCTCGTGCTTAGGATATTAAAAAGGTTCTTTGATTTCTGTGGTGCAGAAAATAAAAAGAAATTTTATAAGGCATTGTTTTTGGGTGTGGTATTTGCATTATTGGAGGCAGTAAAAATTCCGGCGATTCTTTTGTTGATTGATGGAGCGATTAAACAAAATGTTACCGAAAGTCTGATTCTTCTATGCTTAGGAATGCTTGTAGCAAGCCTTGCTGCAGCGTCAGTAGTAAAATATCAGATTACTATGTTACAGTGTGAAGCAGGCTATTATACCGCATGCGGAAAACGCATTGAGATTGCAGAACATATGCGATATCTGCCGATGGGATATTTCAATCAGAATAGTCTTGGACAGATTACCAATATTACAACGAATACAATGGAACAGCTGGCTGATGTGGCTACCAGAGTGGTTATGATGACAACGGGCGGTGTCCTTACAAGCGCTGTAATTACAGTAATGATGTTAATCTTTGATATAAGAATTGGCTTTATTGCTATGGTTGGCATGGTTTTGTTTTTTACTGTAAATAGTTTCCTGCAGAGAAAAAGTAAAGCACTTGCACCGGTAAAAGCAGCATCGGATGAATTCGTTGTAGAGAAGGTATTGGAATATGTTCAGGGAATTTCAGAAGTTCGAAGCTATAATCTGACAGGTTGTGCATCTAAAGAGCTAAATGAAGCAATTGATAAGAACAGGAGCATTAATACAACAATGGAACTTAAGACGGTTCCGTGGATGCAATTGCAGTCCATTATATTGAAGCTTATGGGTGTGGCTATAATTTTGACCTCATGTGGATTTTACCTTGCGGGCAGTATGACATTACAGAATTGTATTGGCATGATTATCTGTTCTTTTTTGGTATTTGAAAGTCTTGGTTCAGCAGGCAATTACTCGACACTTCTCAGGATTGTGGATTTAAGTGTTTCAAAAGTGGAAAATGTCATGAGAATAAAAGAAATGGATATTGATGGGAAAAATATTATTCCGAAAAACTTTGATATTGATGTTGAAAATGTAGACTTCTATTATGACGAGAATCACGCAGAAGACGCAAAGATTATTAATCATTTATCAGTACACATTCCGGAAAGAACAACCACGGCCATTGTTGGACCTTCTGGTGGCGGGAAGACAACGTTGTGTCATCTGATTTCAAGATTTTGGGACGTAAGCAATGGAAATATCAGTCTTGGTGGGGAAAATGTAAAGAACTACAATGTGGATAGCTTGATGAAAAACTTTAGCTTCGTATTTCAGAATGTCTATCTGTTCGAGGACACCATTGCAAATAATATTCGTTTTGGGCAGCCTGAAGCGTCAATGAAACTCGTTATGGATGCTGCTAAGAAGGCATGCTGCCATGATTTTATTATGGAGCTGCCAAATGGTTATGATACCGTAATCGGGGAGGGAGGAACCAGTCTTTCCGGTGGTGAAAAACAGCGTATATCTATTGCACGAGCTATTATGAAGGACGCACCTGTGATTATTTTGGATGAAGCAACAGCCAATGTAGACCCGGAAAATGAGAAGGAACTAATGTCTGCTATAGAAGCGCTTACAAAAGAAAAGACGATTATTATGATTGCGCATAGACTTAAAACGGTAGAACATGCAGATCAGATTCTGGTATTAGATAAGGGGCAGATTGTTCAGCAGGGAAGACATAGTGAACTCTTGAAACAGACTGGGATTTATCGTAAATTTATTCTTGATAGAGAAGAGGCAGTAGGCTGGAAAATATAGAGAAAGCTTTACAATTCCAGATTTTTTAACCTTATTCAACACGATTTTTACGGATCGCGGATCTGAATTCGGAGATCCGGAGTCTCTCGAAAACGGCATTAATGGCATTATGCGGTCAAGCATCTATTACTGTGAGCCGATGAGAAGCGGTCAAAAAGGCGGCATCGAACAGGCACATACCATGCTTCGAATGATTCTTCCTAAAAAGACCAGCTTTGAATATCTCACCCAGTGGGATTTAAGAACTATCGTAGACCACATAAATTCAACCCCAAGAGAAAGCCTTGGTGGTCGAACACCGTATGATGTAGCACTTGAAAACTATGGTATAGACATCTTAAAAGCACTTCAGCTTAGGCCGATTCCACCCGATGAGGTCAATCTGACGCCTAAGCTGATACGCTTTAACCACTAACTTAGCATAAAAATCTGCTGTCAGGCTGGAACTTAACAATTCACATTTTTTGAATGCGGTCTGTGGAATTTAGTTTCGCACAGAAACTATCCAGAGGCTTGTTTGCCATGCCTGAAAGTAAGATGTTTTATGGAAAGTTAATCTAATTATAGCAGTTTTATAAGGATTTAGCCTCCCACAATTCTAAAAAATCAAAGAATTTTAAAGCGTGGTGGAATTTACCCCTGCACTGGAATTTACTTTTTCAAGTCAGCGCAAGTATTCTCTTAGCGTCCTCTGTCTTTGTCACGGCTTCTTTGAAGGTGTTTTGAGCCTTCTCGTTCTCTGCCTGCAACCTTCGGTTCGCCTCTATAGGTGGTCTGTCCTTTTCTTTTGGTAAAAGAGGACATCGCCCGCTCCTTACTTGCTGTTTGCTCCATAATAATTTCACCTCCTCCTTGGAATACGAACGTATGTTTGCTATAATCAAAGTATCTTTGACGGACTGCGACAACGGATAAGATAAATCTTCATAAAATCCGGTTCCTTTTTTCTGGTATTAAGTAATCTTTTTCAGATAAATAAGATTACTTTCTCACCTATAGGAGAAATGCAGTATCTAAAGCGGAACTGTTTCTACAAATTTTGGAAAAATATTTTTGAAAGGTGGTGAATCCCTGTTGAAGGAATGTACAAAGGATTGGAAAAGAAAGAATAATTACTTTTTTGGATTATGTGATTATGATACAATTACGGAAAATAGTGTTTTATGAATCTGATCAATCGAATTTTTTGTGTAAAGGAGAACTTTATGAAAAAGATATTAGTGACAGGCGGAACAACTTTTGTAAGTAAATATGTGGCAGAATATTTTGTGAATGTGGGTTATGAAGTTTTTGTACTTAACAGAAATTCTAAGCCACAAGTTCAGGGTGTAAAACTCATTGAAGGAGATAGGCATAATTTGGGTGGTGTATTAAAGGATACATTCTTTGATGTTGTAGCGGATATAACAGCCTATAATGATAACGATATAATTGATTTTGTTAGGGAATTGGGTTCTTTTGATCAGTATATTATGATTAGTTCAAGTGCTGTTTATCCTGAGTATGGTGTTCAGCCATTCCTGGAAGAATCAGAGAAATCCGAAAATAAATTTTGGGGTTCATATGGAACCGATAAAATAGTAGCTGAAAAGGCATTACTTGAAAGAGTGAAAGATGCATATATATTAAGACCGCCTTATTTATATGGACCAATGAATAACGTGTATAGAGAGGCTTTTGTATTTGATTGCGCCTTGGCGGACAGAAAATTCTATTTACCTAAAGATGGCAGTATGAAATTACAATTTTTTCATGTAAAAGATTTATGCAGGTTGATGGAGGTAATAATTAAAGACAAGCCACAAGAGCGTATTTTAAATGTTGGTAATGTTGAAGCAGTTTCTATTAAAGATTGGGTCACAAAATGCTATGAAAGCTTAGGAAAAATACCGGATTTTGTAAATGTTTATGAAGATATTGAACAGCGAAATTATTTCAGTTTTTACAACTATGAGTACTATTTGGATGTATCGCGTCAAAACAAAATATACCCAGAAACCATATCATTAGAAGACGGATTGAGGGATAGTGTTAAATGGTATTTGGAACATAGCACAGAAGTTAATAAGAAACCTTATTTTAAATATATAAATGAAAATCTAGTGGAGGATTAATTACAAAAGCTATCAAAGATTATCAGCGATTAAAGAAAGATGAAGCAGATCGGTTAGCGATTGGATGGGATGTAAAGAGAGAACTTTCAAAAATAAACTATCGTATCCACACGGATGCAGTAAAAGAATTTTTGATAAGTTTCATTTGAAAATGGGGTTTGCGGAAGCAAATAGAATTATTTGTTTTACGAAAAGGTTAACAGATTTAGAGGAGTAGTATGTGATGGCGAAAAACTATGAATATAAAAAAGCAACCATAGCAGACATTGATGAACTTGTAAGGACTAGAAGTATCGTCCTTCGTACTGCCAATAAACTATCGAATGATGTGGATATGTCATTGGTGGAAAAAGAATCCTATGAATATTATAAGAACGCATTAGAAACTGGTGAGCATATTGCATATCTGGTGTATGATAACGAAACCTTTATTGGCGCTGGTGGTGTCAGTTTTTATCAGGTTATGCCGACATATCATAATCCAACAGGTAAAAAGGCTTATATTATGAATATGTATACGGCATCGGCATATCGGAGACAGGGGATTGCATTTCATACATTAGATTTACTGGTAAAGGTTATAAGGAAACAGGGCGTATCACAGATTACTTTAGAGGCGACAGAGATGGGGCGACCGTTATATGAAAAGTATGGATTTGTAAAAATGGAAGATGAAATGGAGCTGATCAAATGACAAGAGTTTATTTCGTGCGTCACGCACAGCCGGAACACGATTGGGAAGAAGACAGGACAAGACCTTTGACGGAAGAAGGTAAGAAAGATTCTGTGGTGCCATATATTATCGAACTGGACTTTGAAAGCAGCTGTAACGAAATGGAATCTGAATGTCCGATTTACAGTTTTAAGTTGATTGCCAAACAGGAACATTGTTATATAGAGAAGGAATTTAAAGGTAAGTAGCGTGCGGATAAAAAGTAATATTGTTTTCTCTATGGAAGGATTGTAGTTATGCAATATGCAAGAAAATTGAGAAAAGGCGACAAAGTAGCAATTGTAAGCTTGTCAAGTGGAATGCTCGGTGAAGAATTCTGCAGTCATAATATTGAGATTGGCGTAAAGAGATTAAAAGAATATGGTTTGGAGCCGGTATTTATGCCTAATGCTTTGAAGGGTATTGAATATTTGCAAGTTCATCCGCAAGCAAGGGCGAAAGATCTAAAAGATGCATTTCAGGATAATTCTATTGCAGGGATTATTTGTGCAATTGGTGGTGATGATACATATAGGCTTTTGCCTTATCTGATGGAAGATGAAGAGTTTATAAAAGCGGTAGAGGAGCATCCAAAATTATTTACAGGATTCTCAGATACTACGATCAATCATTTGATGTTTTATAAACTGGGCTTGTCTACTTATTACGGACCAAACTTTATTTGTGATTTGGGAGAAATTGCAGATGAAATGTTACCATATACCAAAAGGGCATTTGAGAGTTATTTGGAAGGTAATGAATCTGATGAAATTATATCCAGTGATACTTGGTATGAAGAAAGAGAAGATTTTTCAAGAGCCGCAATAGGAACAGAAAGAAAAACTCATAAGGAAGAACGTGGGTTTGAACTTCTCCAGGGAAGTGAAATTTTCCAAGGAGGATTATTAGGTGGATGTTTGGAAAGCCTTTATGATATATTGACCAATAGCAGATATGAAGATGAAAAGGAAGTTTGTGAAAGATATGATCTGTTTCCAAATAAGGAAGAGTGGATTGGGAAAATTCTATTTATAGAAACCTGCGAAGAAAAACCGACTCCTGAATTGTTTGAAAGAGAAGTGTTATTACTGAAAGAAAAGGGAGTATTCGACGTGGTAAATGGTGTATTAGTTGGAAAACCACAGGATGAAGCTTATTATCAGGAATATAAAGATATTCTTATTAGAGTGATAGACAATGAGAAACTTCCGATTGTTTATAATGTGAATTTCGGACATGCTATGCCACGATGTGCGTTACAGTATGGTGCTGTTGCAAAGGTAGATATGAAGCAGAAAAAGATTTATGTGAATAGGTAAATACTATGGCTGTGTCATATAACAAATTATGGAAATTATTAGTGGATAAAAAAATGAGCAAATCTGATTTGCGTAAAAGGCAGAAATTGCTCCTAACACGATGACAAAATTACGTCGTGATGAAGAAGTAAGTCTTACAAAGGTTATTGATGTGGTATGTAAAATCATAGACGAAGTTTCATTTGCAGGGGCTGATTCCGTTATGCATGGCACGATAGAAAAAATGGCAGAACACTGACAAAAAGTTATGGAAAATTTTCCTGATGAATTTATAAGTTCATCAAAGTAGTGAAACTCATGCAGGAATATGTTATACTAAAGGCAGACAAAGCTGGAGGATATATGGATGAGCACCTGCAAGGCACTGTTATCTAAAATTATAAATAAAGATGCTTTTTACGAGCAGGCGGATGTGACACAGAATATTTTTTCGTTCCGTGTGGTGGGAATCTGCATTTTATTCTATTCGTTTGTGATGATTCTGAACTGCCTGCATATTTTTATCGTGGATCAGGCGATTTTTACCAGAGGCTATGTGGCGGCATGTGTGCTGGCACTGATTTATGGATTGCTGCTTGTGAAGATGGGGCTTGAACACCCATTTACCAAGTATCTCAGCGTTACGGCCATCGGGCTGATCGTCATGGTCGCGAGTGCATCCCTTACCTACCATATGATCATTATTATGATGATCCCGATTATCATTGCAAGTATGTATACTTCAAAGAGACTGTCGGTTTATGCCTTTATATTTACAGTGGTTGTGATTACGATCAGTACTTATGTGGGCTATTATTTTGGGGTATGTGATGCAAACATGGCACTGCTGACGGCGACATCACTGGATCATCTGCAGAAGGATGGTGTGTTTTTGCTCAACAAAGTAAACGAAAATCCTATGGTTACGCTGGCACTTTATTATGTGATGCCGCGATCGCTGATGGCGGTTGCATTTTATTATGTAAGTAACAGTGTAAACAGTATTGTGCGCAAGTCCATGGAAAATGCAATGCGTATGGTACAGGCGGCTTCCATGGATGATATGACGGGACTTTACAGCAAAAATAAACTGCTTGAAACAGTGGAACATATGGAGCCAAAAGAACGCCCGGTTGCGGTTATTTATTGGGATGTCAACCAGTTGAAATATGTAAACGATACGTTTGGCCATTTGTACGGAGACCAGCTGATTGCCAAAATTGCGGGATCCATTCGGGCAGCAGTGACGAGTGAGGAAACCAATGCTTACCGTTACGGTGGGGATGAATTTCTTATGATTATTCCGGATGGGACACAGGAGATTGCAGAAGATGTCATTGAAAAGTGGAGGCAGGTGATGAAGCCGATTCAGAAAAACAGTGAGATTCCGGTATCTGCCTCCGTGGGATATGCCGTGGGAAAATATGAAAATATAATGGAACTGATCGAGATCGCAGATCAGAGAATGTATAAGGACAAACAAATACGCCGCCAGTAGCGGCGTATTTTATGGCTCAGAGGGATAACAGAACCGAAAAGGGGGTAGAGAAAATTTGAAAACAAACAAATATGAAATAGATATGTGCAATGGTTCGATCATGGATAAACTGATCTCGTTTGCACTCCCACTCATGCTGTCTGGAATTTTACAGCTGATGTTCAATGCGGTTGATATCATTGTTGTGGGGCATTTTACGGGAAAACAGGCACTGGCGGCAGTGGGATCGACCACGGCACTCATCAACGTGTTCACCAATCTGTTTATCGGAATTTCGCTGGGGGCTAACGTGCTTGCGGCACGTTTTTTTGCGTCCGGCAGGGAAAAAGAAATGTCAGACACGGTACATACCGCCATTTTGCTGGCACTGATCAGCGGAATTCTCATGGCTGGAATCGGGGTAATCAGTGCAAAAGGTGCGCTGCTTCTTATGGGAACGCCGGACAATGTCATTGCACAGTCAACCCTTTACATGCGGATTTATTTTCTGGGGATGCCGTTTTTTATGCTCTATAATTATGGGGCAGCGATTCTGCGTGCGGTGGGAGATACCAAGCGGCCGTTGTTGTTTCTGGTGATTTCCGGATGTGCCAATGCACTGCTGGATCTGATTCTTGTGATCGGTTTTCATCTGGGGGTGGCAGGCGTAGCTACTGCGACGATTACGGCACAGATGATCTCCTGCATTCTGGTTTTGTTATGCCTGTACCGCACCGACAGCTGCTATCAGCTGCGCTTTTCGAAGCTGAAAATAAAAAAGGTTTATCTGCTGCAGATTTTTCAGGTGGGAATTCCTGCCGGGATTCAAAGTACGGTTATTAACTTTTCAAACGCGCTGCTGCAGTCTTCCGTGAATTCCTTCGGAGATACGGCGATGGCGGGGTATACAGCGGCAAATAATATTTTGGGATTTTTGTATATGTCGGTAAATTCCATTACACAGGCATGTATGAGTTTTACGAGTCAGAATTATGGTGTGGGAAAATATAAACGTATGGATCGTGTGCTGATCGACTGTCTGATTCTTACGGTCAGTGTTTCCCTGCTGCTGGGATGTGGCGCATGGTTTTTCGGACCGCAGGTACTTAGTATATATACGAGAGAAAAGGATGTGATCGAGAGCGGCATGGAGATTCTTGCCATTACAACAGTGCCGTATTTTCTGTGTGGCATTATGGATTTGTTTCCCGGAGCACTGCGGGGGATGGGACATTCGGCAGTGCCGATGATCCTGTCGGTGATCGGTACGGTCGGAACGAGAATTCTCTGGATTTTTGGATTTTTCCCACATCACAGATCGTTGTACTTCCTGTTTATTTCTTATCCGGCATCCTGGATCATCACGATTGTGATGCAGGTCATCTGTTTTTATTTTGTGAGAAAAACGGTGCGCAGGGAATTGATGCGGGGATAAAACGCAGCGTAAAAAATGTGCCCAAAAATCGGAAACGATTTTTGGGCATTTAGTTTCTTGAAGGAAGAGAGAGAACATGCTACTATAATGGAAACTGAAATGAAGAAAATAGTTTCCTTCCGGCAGAAAGGATGAAAAGAATGAATAAAGAACTGAAAGAGAACATTATGCAGGGAACTTTGCAGGCATTCAATCAAAAGGGTTTGAAATTTACGATGGATGATATTGCAAAGATTTTAGGGATCAGTAAAAAAACGATTTATCAGGTGTTTCGTGATAAGGAGGCTTTGTTTCTGGAAACGGTGGACTATTTGTTTGACCGGATCAAGGACAGTGAGCAGAAGATCGTAGAGAATCCGGAGATGGACACCCTGCAAAAGATTCACACAATCCTTGGTGTGATGCCGGAATGTTATCAGGATGTGGATTTTCGACAGTTATATCAGTTAAAAGAAAAATATCCGGAGATTTATCATCAGGTGGAAGTACGGCTCGAAACAGGCTGGGAAACGACCATTGCCCTGTTGGAACAGGGCATGCAGGAAGGTGTGATCCGTCCGGTCCAGATTCCGATTTTAAAGATGATGCTGGAAGCATCGTTAGAGCAGTTTTTCCAGCGCGATATCCTGCTGCAGAATGAAATTACTTATGCGCAGGCATTGCAGGAGGTTGTCGGGATTCTGATGTATGGAATTGCTTCGGAGAGGTAAAACGAAAGGGGAGCATAAAGAAGCATGGAGAGGTTGTATTGGAACAATGACTGGAAATTTGCCGAAACATGGGAAGAAGCCATGAAAGAGGCAGTATATCCGGAAAATGAGATGGAGGATGTGCGGCTGCCGCATACCTGCAAAGAGCTTCCGTATCATTACTTTGATGAGCATGCGTATCAGATGCTGTGTGGATATCGCAGACATTTTATGGCGCCGGAAGCGTGGCAGGGGAAAAGTGTGGAACTGACCTTTGAGGGAGTGGCGCATGATGCGGTTGTTTATGTCAATGGGACAGAAGTGAAAGCGCACCATTGCGGTTATACGGCATTTTTTGTGGAAATTGCAAAATACCTGAAATATGGGGAGGACAATGTACTTGCGGTGCGTGTCGACAGCCGGGAAAATTTGAATATTCCGCCGTTCGGATATGCCATAGATTACATGACTTTTGGCGGGATGTATCGTGAGGTTTATGTGCAGGTGAGAAATAAGACACATCTCGCAGATGTATTTATCAAGCCACAGATACATCCTCTGCAGGTGACTACAGAGATTACGGTACAGAATATTTCGGATGGGATAACGTTGCAGCAGGAAATCCGCAAAAAAGGCGAGGGTGCATATAGTCCCCTGGGAAAAAAGCCGGTAAAACAGACAAATGTGCAAACCGTTTTTCCGGTGCAGGAGATCCGTTTGTGGGAACCGGAAAATCCATATTTGTATGAAATCCGTACGAGTTTGTGGAAAAATGGGGAAATGATAGATGCGCGTGTGGATATCACAGGGTTTCGGGAGGCCGGATTCCGAAAAGATGGTTTTTATCTGAACGGAAAGAAACTGCGGCTTCGTGGGTTAAACCGTCATCAGAGTTATCCGTATGTGGGATATGCAGCACCGGCATCCATGCAGATTTTCGATGCCGATATTCTCAAAAAAGAACTTGGCGTGAATGCTGTGCGCACTTCCCATTATCCGCAGTCGCAGGATTTTATCCGTCGTTGTGATGAAATCGGTCTGCTTGTGTTTACCGAGTTTCCGGGGTGGCAGCACATCGGGGGTGAAGAATGGAAGCGGCAGGCGGTGCAGAATTTAAGGGAAATGATCGTGCAGTACCGCAATCATCCTTCCATTATTCTCTGGGGTGTGCGGATTAATGAGTCGCAGGATGACGATGTTTTTTACAGGGAAACAAACCGGGTGGCACATGAACTGGACGATACACGTGCAACCGGCGGAGTGCGGATGCTAAAGAAAAGCCATCTTCTGGAGGATGTTTATACATACAACGATTTTCTTCACGATGGCAGACATCCGGGGTGTAATCCGAAACGAAAAGTTACACCGGATATGAAAAAACCGTATCTGATCAGTGAGTATAACGGGCATATGTTTCCGACCAAGCCGTTTGACGATGAGGAACACCGGACGGAGCATGCAATCCGTCATGCAAATGTATTAAATGCGGTGGCACAGGAGCCGGATATTGCAGGAAGTTTTGGCTGGTGTATGTTTGACTATAATACGCACAAGGATTTTGGCAGCGGTGACCGGATCTGTTACCATGGCGTGATGGATATGTTCCGCAACCCGAAACTTGCGGCGGCGGTGTATAGCAGTCAGCAGGAAGATACACCGGTTTTAGAACTGAGTTCTTCGATGGATATTGGAGAGCATCCGGGCGGAAACCGCAGCGGAAACTGGATGATTACAAATGCGGATGCCGTGCGGATGTACAAAAACTCTAAATTAATCAAAGAGTATCATCGGGAGGACTCCCCATATCGTGCACTGGCGCATGGACCGATTCCTGTGAATGACTTTATCGGAAATGCGATTGTCGAAAATGAGCCAATGAAACCGAAACAGGCCAGACTGATGGGGCAGCTGCTTAACATGACGGCGTATTACGGGCTGAACAATCTTCCGGCAAAGTTCTACCTTCTGGCATTGCGGCTGATGGTCTGCTATCACATGAAACCAAAGGATGCGGTTGCGCTTTACACACGTTATGTCGGGGACTGGGGGACGACTTCCACGGTCTATAAGTTTGAGGCTGTCAGGGACGGAAAAGTGGTAAAGACCGTGATCAAGGAGCCGATGCAGCAGGCACATCTGGAGGTGAAGGTAAGTGCACATAACCTGACCGAAGGCAGAACCTATGATATGGCGGCGGTTCGTATCCGGGCACTGGATGAAAATGGAAATGTGCTGGGATTTTTCAATGAACCGGTGCAGTTTGAAGTGAAAGGTGTTCTGGAACTGATCGGCCCAAAGACCATATGTTTACAGGGAGGTATGGGCGGTACTTATGTAAAGACGACCGGACAGGCCGGAGAAGGAATTTTGACAATTGAAAATGCGCAGACGGGGAAAATCTGTGAACATTTTCAGGTGGCACGGGAAGAGTAAGGGGGAAATACAATGAAATTATCAGCAAAAGAAAAAACGGCATTCGGCCTGGGGGCGGTCGGAAAAGATATGGTATATATGCTTTCGGCGAGCTATATTCTGTATTATTACCAGGATGTTCTCGGAGTAAGTGCGATGGCAATGGGAATTATTCTCATGGCAGCGCGGGTGTTTGATGCATTTAACGATCCGATTATGGGAGTGATTGTTGCAAAAACCAGAACACGCTGGGGAAAATTCCGTCCATGGCTTCTGGTTGGAACCCTGTGCAATGCGATCGTGCTGTATCTGATGTTTGCCGCACCGCCGGCATGGAATGGAAGTGGGATTGTGGCATATGCAGCCATTACCTATATTGTGTGGGGAGTCACTTATACCATGATGGACATTCCTTTCTGGTCGATGATTCCGGCATTTACAGAAGGCGGAAAAGAGCGCGAAAATTTAACAACTATGGCGCGTTCCTGTTCGGGTGTCGGTTCCGCTCTCGTTACGATTATTACGATGAAATGTGTGTATATGCTGGGACAGGGAAATGAGCGCACGGGTTTCCGCTGGTTTGCACTTATTGTTGCGGTATTGTTTGTGCTGTTTATTACGATCACCTGTCTGACGATCCGGGAAAAATCCACGGTTCATATGGAAACGCCGACCGTACGGCAGATGTTTTCGGCGCTGATTCACAACGATCAGGCAATGACGGTTGTCATCACCATTGTACTGATTAACTGCTCTTTGTATATTACGTCCAATCTGCTGTTGTATTTTTTCAAGTATGATGTGAGTGGGGAGAGCTGGTATAACAGCTATACACTTTTTAGTACATTTGGCGGAGCGGTACAGATTTTGTCCATGATGGTATTGTTTCCGCTGCTGCGGAAGTTTATGAGCAGTATCCGTGTGTTCTACCTGAGTTTTGGAATGGCAATCGCAGGGTATGCGATTCTGCTTGTGCTGATGATTGGCGGTCATACTGCGCTTGGAGCCCTGGTGGTGCCGGGATTTTTGATCTTTGCGGCATTTGGCATGCTGACCGTGCTTACCACAGTATTTCTGGCAAATACGGTAGATTATGGGGAAATGAAAAATCACCGCCGTGATGAAAGTGTGATTTTTTCCATGCAGACGTTTGTTGTGAAACTGGCTTCGGGAGTTGCCGTGCTGATCGCAGCGATCTGTCTGTCTCTCTGTAACCTCAAGCAGGATACAAGTGCGGCGGTTGTTGCGCGTGCAGCGGATTCTTCGGTGCTGGGACTGCGGCTGACGATGGCGGGAATTCCGATGATCGGTCTTTTCATCGCGGTATTGGTATTTCGGAAAAAATATATTTTGACAGAGAAAAAGCTGCAGGAGATTAATGCAGCAATTAAAAATCAGGAGAACTGCTAAAAGAAAGGGTGACAGCTATGATTCGTAACATGGGACAGACATTTGTACTGGATACCGCGCATACAACGTATGCATTTTCAGTTTTGCCGAGTGGACATCCGGAGCATCTGTATTATGGAAGACGCCTTCATGCAGACTGTGAGGAGGATCTTGCAATTCTGACAGAAAAGCATGTGTTTGCACCGGGAAATGTGAATATCTGTGAAAAAGAGCATGCCGGTTTTTCGCTGGAGGATGTGCGGCTGGAAATGTCTTCGTATGGAAAGGGCGATATCCGTGAGCCGTTTGTTGAGGCCATTCTTTATGATGGGGCAAAGACTCTGGATTTCCGCTATGAAGATGCCGTTATTACCGGGGAAAAAGATGCGCTGGACGGACTTCCGGGTTCCTATGGAAGTGCGGGAGAAGTGCAGCAGCTGTGTGTGACAATGTTGGACCGGCAGTATGATCTGAAGCTGTTGCTCTACTACTATGTCTACGAGGCAGCAGATGTGATCGGACGGAGTGCGAAGATCGTCAATGCCAGCAGTCAGGATGTACAGCTTACCCGTCTGATGAGTCTGCAGCTGGATTTTGATGACAGTGATTATATTTTTACGACATTTCGCGGCGCATGGGCGCGGGAGATGCACCGCTGTGACCAGACGCTGACCGGTGGCAGAATTGTCAATGATTCTTTTACCGGAACCACGTCGAGCCGGGCAAATTCGTTTGTGATGCTGAGCCGTCCGAAAACGGGAGAAGATCAGGGAGACTGTTACGGATTTCATCTGATCTACAGTGGAAATCACTGTGAGACTGCGGAGGTCAGCAGTTTTGGAAAACTCCGGCTTCTTACGGGGATCAATCCACGGGAATTTTCGTGGAAACTGGAGCCGGGAGCACAGTTTCAGGCACCGGAGGCCTTTATGACCTATGCACCGGATGGATGGGGAGGCATGAGCCGGCGGATGCATGCGTTTATCCGGGAGCATATCGTGCGCGGATATTGGAAAAACAGGCCGCGCCCGGTACTTTTAAACAGCTGGGAGGCCTGCTATTTTGATATCAGTGAGAGCAGGCTCTTAAAGCTGGCAAAGGCGGGAAAAGATGCCGGAATCGAATTGTTTGTGGTGGATGACGGCTGGTTTGGCAGACGAAACGATGACACTTCTTCATTGGGAGACTGGGTGCCGAATACAAAAAAACTGCCCGGCGGCTTATCGCGCCTTGCCAAAAAAATTACAGATCTGGGGCTTTCTTTTGGGATCTGGGTAGAGCCGGAGATGGTCAGTGTGGACAGTGACCTTTACCGGAAGCATCCGGACTGGACCATTGAAATTCCCGGAAAACCACATGCAGAAGGACGAAACCAGAGAATTCTGGATCTTGGCAGGAGAGAAGTGCAGGAGTATATCATTGCCAGTATGACAAAGGTCTTTTCTTCGGCACCGGTTTCTTATGTGAAGTGGGATATGAACCGGACGTTTTCCGATTATTATTCACAGAGCCTGCCGGCCGCACAGCAGGGAGAGGTGGCACATCGTTATGTGCTGGGACTGTACCGGTGCATGGAGGAACTGACCTGTCGTTTTCCGGAAATTTTATTTGAAGGGTGTGCAGCAGGCGGAAACCGTTTTGATCCCGGCATTTTGTGCTATTTTCCGCAGATCTGGGGAAGCGATGACACAGATGCCTGTTGCAGGGCGGACATACAGACAAATTACAGTTACGGGTATCCGCTCTCGACGGTGAGTGCACATGTATCTGCGTGTCCGAACCATCAGACGCTGCGCCGGACACCGCTTACGACCCGCTTTGCAGTTGCCGCATTCGCAGTGCTGGGGTATGAATGTAATTTCTGTGACTGTACCAGAGAGGAACTTGAGGAGATCAGGGCTCAGATTGCACTGTACAGGAAGTGGCGTAGTGTATTGCAGCAGGGCACATTTTATCGTGGGCGGACATTTGCTGACGGAAATCTCACAGAATGGACCTGTGTTTCAGAAGATCAGACACAGGCAGTCGGCATGCTGATGCAGAAACTTGCGGAACCGAATACACAGTTTCATGCGTATTATCCCAAAGGACTTGCAAAAGAGAAACGGTACCATTTTACTAACCGCGCGTTAACGTACAGTATTCTGGAGTTTGGGGATCTGGTCAACACGGTTGCTCCGGTACATATCCGCCCGGATTCCGTGACACATCATCTGCTGGCAAAATTTGTAAAGATGGATGGGGAAACGGAGGATTTCTGTGCATACGGGGATGCCCTGATGTATGGAGGTGCACATTTGCACCCGGCATTCGGAGGCACCGGATATGATGAGAACGTACGGTATTTTCCGGATTTTGCGTCTCGTTTGTATCTGATGGATTGCAATTTATAGCCGAAAAGTGCTATGATACAAAAGAGCAATTCAGGCAGGACAGGAGATAAGAAAATGCAGAAACGAAAAAACAGATGGTACATAGCCGTTGCAGCAGTTGTAATTTTAGCAGTTGTTCTGGTATTGGCAGTTGTGCTGGGGAAAAAGGGAAAGAACAAAAAAGATCCAAAGATGATTGAGCCGACGCAGCAGGAGCAGGCATCGGAAATACCGACGGAAACAGAGGAAGTATTTGATTATTCCGCTACGGAGACCGCAGAGACAAAATCGCTTCCGAAGTCCGTTGTCAGCAAGCAGGGAATTCTCATTGATGTGGATGCCGGAACGATTCTGGCTGGAAAAGATGCATTAAAACGTATGATTCCGGCATCTATGACCAAAATCTTTACCGTGCTGGTAGCAGCGGAAAATATTAAGCCAGAGCAGCTGGACGAGCTGGTTACCATCAGTATTGATGCCACAGATTTCAGTTATAGTAATGACTGCAGCAATACAGGATACGAAGTGGATGAGCAGGTAACGGTAAGGGATCTGTTTTATGGAACCATTTTGCCATCAGGGGCAGATTCTGCGGTTTCTCTGGCAACTTATGTGGCCGGTTCACAGGAAGCATTTGTGGATATGATGAATCAGGAACTGGAAAAAATGGGATTGTCGGAGACCACACATTTTACCAACTGTGTCGGCATATACAATGATGACCATTACAGTACGCCGTATGATATGGCAATGATTTTAAAAGCCGCAATGGACAATGATCTGTGCAGGGAAGTTCTTGGAACGCGAACCTATACGACATCAAAATCCAAACCACATCCAGATGGGATTACAATATCCAACTGGTTTTTGCGGAGAATTGAAGATAAGGATACACACAGTGAAATTATCGGGGCAAAGACAGGTTTTGTGAATCAGTCCGGAAGCTGTGCGGCAAGTATGGCACAGACGCCGGACGGAAAAGAATATATCTGCGTGACGGCTGGCTCTACCAGCAGCTGGCGCTGTATCTACGATCATGTGGATATCTATGACGCATTTCTGCCGGAGACGGCACAGCCTTTTGAAAGTGAAGAGGTAACACAATAAAAAGGAACAGCGAAAGCTGTTCCCTGTTGTTTAAAGAATGATGATATTGGCACAATTGATATCTTCTCCAAGGTTGTAAACATTACCGCTGGTAAGCCCGACAACCACAGGACGGAGAATATAGTGCGGAATATTTTTGACCACACGCGCCTGTTCGCCGTTACTCAGTTCCACGATGCTGTCTACCGGATATAGAATCATGCTTTCAAGGAAGCTCTTCATGGCAGTTATGTCGAGTTCCATGGTCATGGACATAATCATTTCCACGGCATCTCTCTGGGAATAGGCTTTTTTATAGGGGCGTTCGGTAACCAGGGCATCATAGATATCCGCTACGGACAGAATCTTGGCATAGGGGCAGATTTTCTCCGCAGACACACCCATCGGGTATCCGCTTCCATTGATCTTTTCATGGTGTTGCAAAACACCAAGGCAGACAGCCGGAGAAAATTCCGCACGATCCTTGATCATGTTGTAACTGTATGTCGAGTGCTGCCGCATAATGGCAAATTCGTCATCATTGAGTTTGCCCGGTTTGTTTAAGATAGCATTTGGAATTTTGGTTTTTCCAATGTCGTGCAGCAAACCACAGACACCGATTTCCCGTACTTCTTCGGGAGAGAGTCCTTGCTGCTTGGCAACGATCATGGAAATGGTTGCTACATCCACGCTGTGTTTGAATGTGTATTCGTCACTGGTTTTGAGTGTGGAGATATCAATTGCGATGGCATCATTGCTTTTAATGGAACGCATCAGGTCATCGGCAATGCTCTCTGTGGTGGCAACCATTTCCTCGGAGGTTGTATTGTTGTAGATAAACTGGATACCGGTAGAGACACGTTCACGGATACTGGCAGAAAGAGTAACTTTTGCGCGGTCTTCGGTACGGAGCCGTTCGATATTTTTTTCTGCTTCCGGAGAAGTAGGAACCTGTTCTGGGTTTTCCTCTTCTTCCCCCTCCTGAATGTAAACAGACATAATACCCAGTTTCAACAGGGAATCAATCATATAATCATCCAGTTCGGCACCTCTGGCAACGAGATTACGTCCCAGACGGTCAACGACCGGATGATCGAGCTTCATGCCCGGTTTTAATTGTCTTGTTCTCATGTACTTTCGTTTTATCATATTTATATTTTACTATTTGTTGGATATTTTGCCAAGTTTTTTTGGAAAACTTTAGGAGAAATTTAGGAGAAATGATATGCTTCCACAACTTTTTTTAGATCGAATGAAACAAATGCTGGAGGAAGAATACCCGGCATTTCTAAACAGTTACGAAGATGCGCGTTATCAGGCACTGCGGATCAATCCGTCAAAAACTGACCGGAATCGGTTTGCTGAGGAAACTTCCTTTCACCTGCAGCCGGTGCCATGGGAAGCGAACGGGTTTTATTACGAAAAGGAAGATCAGCCGGGAAAACATCCGTATCACGAGGCGGGCGTGTACTATATTCAGGAGCCGAGTGCCATGGCACCGGCTGCATATCTGGATGCGCAGCCGGGCGAAAAAGTTCTGGATTTATGTGCGGCACCGGGGGGCAAAAGTACACAGATTGCGGCAGCGATGCAGGGAAAAGGGCTCCTTGTCAGCAATGAGATTCATCCGGCGCGGGCAAAGATTCTTTCCGAGAATATGGAACGGATGGGTGTAAAAAATGTGATGGTGACAAACGAGAGTCCGCAGACACTTGCGGGAATGTTTACGGAATATTTTGACCGGATCATGGTAGATGCCCCGTGTTCCGGGGAGGGAATGTTTCGTAAAAATGAGCAGGCATGTGAGGAGTGGAGTCCTGAAAATGTTCAGGTCTGTGCGGCGCGGCAGCAGGAAATTCTTGCATGTGCGGCCTCCATGCTCCGGCCGGGAGGACGTATGGTTTACTCTACCTGTACTTTTGCACCGGAGGAAAACGAGGGAACGATCAGCCGTTTTCTGGAACAGCATCCGCAGTTTCATATTGTGCCGGTGAAAAAATATCCGGGAATGGCAGACGGTGTAGCGGCATGGACAAAACATCCGGCAGCGGAGATAGGAGATACGATCCGGTTATTTCCGCATCATCTGCACGGAGAGGGACATTTCGTTGCGGTTCTGGAAAAAGAGGGAACCGTTTCGGAAAATTACCGGGGATATTGTGCGAATGGAGAAGAAAAACCGCTGGCAAAGGGAGAAGCAAAAGCGTATCTTGCAGGATTACAGGAGTTTCTTGGAAAGATACCGGCAGATGATGCCGGGAGGCTGCTTCTTTTTGGAGAGCAGCTGTATCTGATGCCGGAACATATGCCGGCAACCAGACGGCTGCATGTGCTGCGTCCGGGCCTGCATCTTGGCACAGTTAAAAAGAACCGGCTGGAACCGGCACACGCACTGGCGCTTGCAATTTCTCCGCAGGAAGCATGCCACAGCTGGAATCTGTCTGTGGATGAAGCACGCGCGTATCTGGCCGGGCAGACGTTTCCGGCAGAAGGGGAGAAGGGCTGGTATCTGATCACGGTAGATGGATACAGCCTCGGCTGGGGCAAACTTGCGGGTTCTGTGATGAAGAATCACTACCCGAAGGGGCTGCGGAAGCTGCTCTAAAAGAAGTCCACCTGATACGGTTGCACTACTTTCGCTTATTTTTATTTATACGATAAAAGAAGCATTTGGGGGTAAGTGATTCTACAGATCAAACATTAATTTATGTGAAAGTATGTAAGGATAAAATTATATCATTAAAAGGTAAAAAAAATAAAAAGAAAAGTATAACTTATTTGGATTCATATGATGTTTCTGGTGGAAAAAATAAAAAATTTGATATTCTGATATCGAAGGATTATAACAGAAAAAAAGAAAATGGTGAAGTGTTATATAATTTCGCAGTATATCAGTCAAAAATATATGCTTTAGTTCGATTGAGAAACAGTTCAGGGAAGGACTCATGGATAATAGAAAAGTATAATTGTGCTGGAAACTATATTGATAGTTTGAAGCTGGATAAAAAAATTATCAATTTGCTAAAAAATGAAAGAATTTCAAAGTTTGAGATGTCAGGAAAATATGGTTTTATAAGAACATTTAGTGGGAGTGGAGTACTTTTTCGTGTAGCATCGGGGAAGACCGTTGCAAAAATAATAAATAAGATAGATTTGGATATTGCGATACCTGGCAGAGATAAAAAAGCAGATTATGCTTTGGTATATTCCAGGGATACAGGAGAAATCTGGAATATTGACAGTCGCCATAATAAGCTTAACAAGATAGACTTGCCATATGAATATTTGAACTACTTATATACAGATAATGGAAAAATTTTAATATCTTCAGATAATACAGTATATGGGGAACTTGATAGTTTTCTTACAAAAAAATAATGAAGCGTTTATCTGACAAGTGGAAGGTATATTAAAAATGACATATGATTCAAATAAGGGCAGTTTAAAAACTGCCCTTATTAATAGTTTTGCTTAAAATATAAGAAACTCCTGCAAATGCGCATTTTTTAAAGCATTGTTTTACCACAAATGCGCATTTTCTACAGGATTATATACTGTGACCGCCACCACCACCGGAGTGACCGCCACCACCTCCGCCGCCGGAATGGCCACCACCGCTGCTGCCGGAAGATACCGGACTGTAAGTACGCGACTGGCGGATGAATTGTGTGCGTGGGTTATTGATCTGCATCTGTGCATACAATCCGGTCATCACCTGTCTGCGGTCTGCCGTGTGGGAACGTGAACTCCACAGCGCGAAAAAGAGATTGAGAAACAGTGCAGCAACAATGGCCAGCAGCGCACTGCAGAGGTAGCGCATCGGTTCTGCAATCCGTTTGCCCTGCATCAGCGTTTCGATCTGGGTAAAGACCTTGTATGCACAGGTATAATAATCCTTATCGCGCGCGTAGGTATAAGTGTTATCGGTAATTGAACGTGCGCGGGAATTGGTGATGATTTTGTGCGCCTGTCCATCGCTGTAGAGATAAATCTCATTCAGGCAGCGGTCAATGACGAAGATCGTACCGTTGGCATGCGGACCAAAGACATCATCAAAATAATCTGCAGCAAAATCTTCGGTGGAAGATTTACTGTGTCCGGTTGTGGTTACAAAAGCAACATTGCAGTATGCGGTCAGATCATACAGCTGCTTTTGCAGACTGTTTTCCTGGGAGTCTGTCAGAAAATCGGCAGAATCATCCAGCACATAAACGTAGCCGGTTTCCTCATTGGAAGCGGAAACTGCGGATGCACAAACCGGTATGGTGCTGGCGGAGAGTATCAGACAAAATACAAATGCCGTAAGGATACGTTTTATTTTACGCACGGTCATCACCTCCCTGTTTGTCAAATTGTGGCAGCCGGCGGGTGGACAACAGATTATACGCATGGATAATACTGATGAACGACACGAGGATGGCAGCCATGGAAAGAATTGCGGCTCCGTAATAGTAGAGATCCGATACCGGATGCAGGAACCATACCCCAAACGAAAGTACCGCAGCACAAAGCGGAAGAATCCAGCCAAGCGGATTCGTTTTTGCGGCTGGCTTTGGCTGGGCTTCAGGGGTTTTCGGTTTGTCTGCAGCAGAAGCTTTCTTCGATTGGATGAACATTTTGCCCCGGTCATTTGCCCCGGTATCTTTTTGGTGGATAGAAACGCATTCGTAACAATAGACACCGATGGAAAGCAGTGACAAAAGCAGGGTAGTCATTACCAGGGAAGAGGGCTGTAAAAATGCCGACCATGCCAGAAGCGCAAAGATCGGAATTGCTAAGAGTAGCGAACCGAGCAGATAACGCTTCGGATCAATCGGGATATCCGCAACGACCAGTCCGGTCTGTCCGTTGACCGTTGCATAAGCGACACGGTCTTTTTTGCGGTAGGATAGAAACCATACCGGAAACATGGTACTGTCGATGGTTTCCGTTTTTGTATGGAGCTGTTCAGGACGGATGGTATCCATGGTAAAACCGGCAAATGTCCCGTCAGAAGCAATACGCTCGGTTGTTTCCGCAGATGCAGTGTATTCGGCATCGCCCTGATATACTTTTGCATCCACATCGGAAGTGTCCGCGTAAAATCCGCTTAAATAGGCGGGGGTAAAGGCTTTCATGCCTTTTAAATTATAAGGAGCCAGTTCTTCACTGATATTGTCATCAAAAGAGGATGAGGCATCATAGGAAAGACCTTTGTAGTAGGCATCCAGATCCCCGGTAAGTGCGTAGTGATCGGTAATAATATAATCACCGCGGCGGGAAGTCTTTTTTCCATCGAGCGAGAGAGAACCTTTCTGGGAGATATAAAACGCCCAGTAAGGCATGTAAATTCCGCGGAAACTATCGATATAAGAAGGATCGCGGAGTTCTTTTGGCGCAAAAATGGAATGTTTCATACGGCGTGCGTACGCTTCCTTACATTGTTCCTTTGTCTTCTGGAACGGAATAATATAATTGGGCCGTTTTTCGTGACTGATTCTGCTGTAAAGAATCGTGGAGGCTCCGCAGAAACTGCAGAAACCGGCAGCTGCATTGTCGGTACTTAAAATTTCACCGCCACACTGCGGACAGGTAAAGATCGTGACCTCGTAATCTCCGTCGAATGTCTTTGATTCTTCGGCATCACTTGTTTTCCCGTCAAAATCATAAGGATCAAACAGTGTGTGACAATGCTCGCATGAGAGTTGCTGGGAAGGAATGTCAAATTTGAGATTTCCTCCGCAGTTTGGACATGATAGCATAGTGTTTTCCCTTTCCAAAACATTTTCCTTTGTAACTATTTTATTCTAGCATTGTGGAAATATTTTTACAATGGGTTTAAAGTCATAGAGCCTGAAAATGCTGATTTACACGGATTTTACAGACTTTACGCAAATTTACAGCAATTTTACAACATTACGGAAATTTTACACAGAGTTTACATTCTGGGATGGTTTGATTTTACACTCCGATGATAAACTTATTACAATCTCAAAAAAAAAGTATACGGAGTGTAAAGTTTATGAAAAGAAATGGGGAGGAACCATAAGTGAACGAGATGATGAAAATTATTTTCGGACTGGTCGGAGGTCTGGCAATCTTTATTTACGGCATGAATATGATGAGCGAGTGCCTGCAGAAAGCAGCAGGGGAAAAGATGAAGAAAATCCTTGCCCTGCTTACAAAAAATCCGATTCTTGGTGTGCTTGCGGGAGCTTTGACGACCGCAGTGTTACAGAGCAGCAGCGCAACAACGGTTATGACAATCGGCTTTGTCAGCGCAGGACTGATGTCGCTGCCACAGGCGATCTCCATTATTCTCGGTGCCAATATCGGTACGACCATGACGGCACAGATTATTGCATTTAAAATAACGGATTATATTTATCTGTTCATTTTTGCGGGATTTCTTATTTCTTTTGTATCAAAAAAGGAAAAGGTGAAAAATATCGGACAGACAATTTTCGCATTTGGTTTGTTATTCCTTGGAATTGAGACGATGGGCGATGTCATGAAACCATTGGCATCCAGTGCATTCTTTGTCAACATGATTGGAAAAGTATCCCATATTCCGATTCTTGGGGTATGCGTGGGTGCTGTTATGACACTTGTTGTACAGAGCAGCAGTGCAACGATTGCCGTATTACAGAATTTTGCAGCCCAGGCAGGACCGGACGGTGTGACCAGTATCATCGGACTGGCAGGTGCCATCCCGATTCTGTTGGGAGACAATATCGGTACAACGATTACCGCAGTGCTGGCATCTATCGGACAGCCAAAAGATGCCAGAAGGACGGCGTTTGCCCATTGTGTATTTAATATTTCGGGAGCAATTTTATTCCTGTTTCTTGTAAAACCGTATGCAGCCCTGATTCAGTTCATTTCGCCGAAGGGAAACGAAATTGATGTGATTTCACGGCAGATTGCAAATGCCCATACCGGATTTAACCTTGTCATGACGCTGATCTGGATTCCGCTCATTCCTCTGATGGTAAAGATTGTGATGAAACTTGTACCGGATGGAAAGGGAAAGGAAACGGAAGTCGAAGTAGATGAAAATCCGAAATATCTGGACAACAAGCTGATTGCACAGCCGGCAGCAGCATTGCAGCTGGTGGCAAAAGAAGTAATGTACTGTGCAAAACTTGTAGATGAAATGATCGGAAAACTGCAGTACAGAAACGGAAAGATCGATAAAGAAAATGCAGAACTTGTAGAAGAAAAGGCGAAAATACTGCAGAAGCTGTATGCTTCGGTCAATGATTATTTTGCATCACTGTATTCCGGAGGTGTGCTGACCGAGGAACAGGCATCACAAAGTGCCGGTATGCAGTACATTCTCTGTGATATTGACCGGATCGGGCAGCTGACGAGGGAAATCATGGAAACCGTAGCAAAACAGAATAAAGGAAAACATAAGTATTCCAAAGATGCTTTGAAAGAACTGAAAAAGGCAATGGAACAGATCCAGATGATTTTCGGAAGCTGCATTCAGGCGATTTCCGGGGATGTGAATATGGATATCAAAGAACTGATGCGGCAAAAAGAAGACATCATGCAGCTGGGTGAAAAAATGCGCAAAAACCATATTGCCAGAGTGGGAAAGGGAAAGTGCGATTCCAAACTTACCATTCCGTTTAATGATGTGCTCCATAATATTGACCGGATTGGAAACAGTTGTGTAAATCTTGTGGAGGTAGCAAAGGAAAATGTAACTATGCAGGCATTTTTTGCAGAGGATTAGGGCATGCAATAAATAAAGCTGTCAGTAATAACGGTTCGCGGAAATCTGCGAACCGTTATTTTTATACAGGTACATAACTCTGATCCACATGAATCATAAACTGGTAGTTTCCTTCGATTTCCTGAAGCTTGTTTTCAATTTTTTTCTTCAGGTCTTCCGGACGGATCCGCATACCATAGGGGATGACCGCGTCAAAGGCAATGCCGGTGTGGGTATCGCAGTTGATCAGGCGGAAATCGTGGATGGTAATACGGCGGTCAATTTCAAGAACCTTTTGTTCTACCTGCTGCTGTATCTGGGCAATTGCGGCATTATTGGTTTCAATCGGATCCATGTGGATGACGGCTTCACATCCGAGTTTCTGATCCAGCTCCCGTTCAATGTGATCAATCATGTCATGGAGCTGAAAGACATCTTCGTCCCCCGGAACTTCCAGATGCAGGGTGATCATGCGGCGGCCGGGACCGTAGTCATGTACGATCAGATCATGGATACCGTGTACTTTGGGATGGGACATGACAATGGCACGGATTTCCCGGACAAATGTCTGGTCCGGAGCTTTTCCGAGAAGCGGGTCCATGGTGTCTTTGACCGCTTTTATTCCGGCATAGAGGATGAAAATGGCTACCAGCAGACCGCCAAATCCATCGACATTGATGGATGTCAGGCGCATAATAATCATGGCTGCCAGAACCACAGAGGTGGCAATGGTGTCGGAAAGCGAATCCATGGCGGTCGCCTGCATGGCATCCGAATCGAGTTTTTTCCCAATATAATGGTTGTAACAGTACATGTAGATTTTTACCAGAATGGAGCATACCAGAATTCCCATGGCAAGCAGACTTGTGTCTACGGCTTCCGGATGCAGAATTTTGGAAAAGGAAGTTTTTAAAAGCTCAAATCCCATCATCAGGATAGCAATCGCTACAACAAATCCCGACACATATTCAAACCTCCCATGTCCGAACGGGTGCTCCGAATCCGGAGTTTTCCCGGCATAAAGAAATCCGGCAAGTGTAATAAAAGAGGAACCGGCATCGGACAGGTTGTTGAACGCATCCGCTGTGATGGCAACGGAACCGCTTAACATTCCGGCAAAATATTTTCCGGCAAACAGGCAGACATTTAAGCAGATTCCAACGATACTGCACAGGGTGCCATATGCCTGCCGTTGTTCTTTTGCCGGACGGTTTTTGATAAAGATTTTCGCTAACATTGTAATCATGGATATCCCCCCAAGAATCATACATGTTCCATTGGTTTTTCCTATTATATGCTACGTTTGGGAAAAGGTCAAATTATATAAATTTTACCTGCATTTTATACATGCACCACCCACAAATGCAGGAAGCTGTATTCCTTTCATCGTAAGTCTTGTTTTTGTACTTGGGTATCAGAAAATGGGACTTTCTTTTGAAACAGGAATGATGATTGCGTTTGCCGTGGTTGCGGCGTGGTGGTTTGTGATGTCGCTTCCTTTAATGAAACAGTATCGTCAGGTTCATTATGTAGAGCGGAAACCGCATGCCATGAGGGAAAGCGTTGGACGTATCATAGAAACGCTGCGCAGTGTACGGAAACAAAAGAAAATCTTTCTGTTTCTCATAGCATTCTTCTTTTTCATTGATGGAGTCTATACGATTATAGATATGGCAACGGCGTATGGTTCTGCCCTGGGGCTGGATTCCACAGGACTGCTTCTTGCATTGCTTGTGACACAGTTTGTTGCATTTCCGTTTTCCATTCTGTTTGGCAGGCTTGCGGAAAAATACGATACCGGAAAGCTGATTTTAACCTGTATTGCTGCGTATACGGGGATTACTGTTTTTGCCGTGTTTATGAAGGCACAGTGGCAGTTCTGGGTGCTGGCAATCTTTGTGGGAATGTTTCAGGGGGGCATTCAGGCACTGTCCCGGTCTTATTTTGCAAAAATTGTTCCGCCGGAGCGTTCCGGAGAGTATTTTGGTCTGATGGATATCTGCGGAAAAGGAGCATCCTTTATGGGAACGACGGTGGTCGGACTGGCTTCCCAGGCTTTTGGGAGTATAAACATCGGGGTATCCGCGATCGTATTTCTTTTCCTTGCAGGAGCATTGTTTTTTATGAAAACAGAGCACAGTGGATCGGAAAGTATGAAAAATCAGGAGAACATTATCATGGAACAGCAGCTGTTCCATGATTAAAGTAATACAATATATGATGCGAATTTGTAATAGAAAATAATATAAAACTTTATTTAATATTTAATTAATATTTGATGAAATTTGAAGAATTCATTGACATATTTGATAATAGTAGTAAACTGATGTTAGTTGCAACTTACAAAAGATTGCGCAGACTAAAATGATGTGAAAAAAATAATTTTGTGTTAGATACTATCAGTGTAGAAGAAGATAAGGATAAAAAAGAAATTTCAAACATACCGGATAGCATTTATTTTGACGGTGAAAGATGTGTTAGTCATTCAAGTGGAAAAATATATTATAGATACAGAGGCGATTTTTATTCTGATTCTTCTGAAAAAGTTCTTTTGAAAAAAAATGTTTCTTGGTCTAGGCGGTGGGGACATTGAGAAAAATAAGGAGATTGCATATGAATTATGGTTTTGAATTAATGTCAGAAATAATTCCTCTTTGTATTGCAGCTGTGTTAGGAATTGATATGAAAAAGGGAGGAGAAAAAGATTTTTTACCATCTATTATTATTTTATCAATCATAGAAATCCCAACACTGATTGTAACACTTTTTTGTATGTTCATAAAAATTCCACAATCAAATAGCAGACATATAATGGCAACTGCTCTTTTTGCTTTCGTTGCGCTTATATATGTTCTTTGTCGAAAAAAAAAATAGAAATATTGTTCATTTAAACAATAGGGAGTAATTTATTTGAGTATTTGAAATAATAAAAGACCGTGTGGGCATGAGAGGATGCACACGGTCTTTTGTTGTCATAAAACGTATTCCATGTTAAAATGATAGGCGAATAAACGGATGAAGGACAACAGAATGGATTTTTTAAAAGCAAATTATCATGCACATACCTGGCGGTGCCAGCATGCCTGTGATACGGAGAGAGAATATATTGAAGCGGCAATTGCCATGGGAATAGAAATCTTTGGATTTTCGGATCATGTTCCGTGTCCGTATACGGATGGATATGTATCCGGAATTCGCATGACGATGCAGCAGGCACCGGAATATGTAGAGACGATCCGGAAACTAGAAGCAGAGTATCAGGATCAGATAAAAATATATGTTGGATTTGAAGCGGAATACGTTCCGGAGTTTTATGAGGAGCAGATGCGGCTGTTTCGGAATCTTGGATGTGATTATATGATTATGGGACAGCATTTTCTCGGTTCCGAACAAATGGGACCATATACCGGTACAGAGACGGAGGATGAAAGCCGTATCCGCAGGTATGTGGATCTCGTAATCGAAGGGATGAAGACCGGAAGTTATGCATATCTTGCCCATCCGGATCTGATGAATTATCAGGGAATGGATTCGGTATACGACTGGGAGATGACCCGGTTGTGCAAAGAAATGAAGGAACTGGACATTCCGTTGGAGATCAACATGCTCGGCATGGGAGAAGGGGCAAGGCATTATCCGGCAGAGCGTTTCTGGAAGATTGCCGGGGAAGTCGGAAATAAAGCGATTCTCGGATTGGATGCCCATTGTGTGAGACATATTCAGGATGTGGATTCTTACAGAAAATGTATGGAATTGGCGGAAAAGTATAATTTGAACTTAATAAATAAGCTGGAGCTCTAGCGCATTTTTCCTGTTTCGTCAAGTGAAAATTTTTACAAAACAGGCAGGTCTATTTGTGAGATTTGACCTATGGTCTTTACCTACCATATATTGTATAATGAAGATCGTCGTGAACAAAACTTGGTAGTAATAAGGAGCAAAAAGAAGTATGTCAGATGAAGTTTTAGACGATGTCATGTTAAAGGGAAATTGTAAGGGGAAGGCAGATGCAATTGTAAACTGCCAGTGCAGCATTGAGACTGCACCAAAGCGCTGTGAGCAGGCGGAACACTGCATGTTTTATTCCTACTACAAATGTAGTAAGCAGTGGAAACGACTGGGATAGTCATCGCTGAAATGAGAAGGAGAAAAGACTTTTGCCTTGGCGAGGATGCCGGAGCAAAGGTCTTTTTGCTTTTTAAACGAAAAGGAGTATGTTTTATATGAAGAGAATTCTGGTGCTCAGTGATTCGCACGGAAATGTAAATAATATGGTTACGGCAGTCAGCCGATTACATCCGGATATGATCATTCATCTGGGAGACTGCTGGGCAGATGCAGAACAGCTGCACCGGAAATTTCCTATGACTGTGATGGAACAGGTGCCGGGAAACTGTGATTGCCGTCAGGAAGTTCAGGAACGGATTCTTCTGATCGAAGGGAAAAAAATACTGATCTGTCATGGACATACATTTAATGTAAAAGCCGGATATCTGAATCTGGAATATGCGGCAGAGGAGCGGAAGGTCGATGCCGCGCTGTTCGGACATACCCACCGGGTTTTTTATGACAAACACAACCGTATTACCTACATGAATCCGGGAAGTATCGGACAGCCGCCTTACGGAATACCGCCATCATACGGGATTCTGCAGGTGGACGGATCGAGTAATACGATCGCAACGGATGTGATCTATCTGGAAGAAAATAATTGACGAAAGCCAGACGGTAGAAGTATAATAGCAGAAGTTATTATTCTTGAAGGAGAAAAGTTAAAAATGGTTAAGGTTGTAAAATTTGGTGGCAGCTCGCTGGCGAGTGCCGAGCAGTTTGCCAAGGTTGGCGATATTATCCGTGCGGATGAATCCAGAAAATATGTAGTGCCGAGTGCTCCTGGAAAGCGTAATTCCAGAGATACCAAGGTTACGGATATGTTATATGCATGCTACGCGAAAGCAGAGGCAGGCGAGGAGTTCCGTGTTCCTCTCATGAAGATCAAAGAGCGTTATGATTCCATTATCAACGGACTCGGACTGAAAGTGACACTGGATGAGGAGTTTAAGACAATTTCCAAAAACTTTAAGGAAAAAGCCGGTGTGGATTATGCGGCTTCCCGCGGAGAGTATCTGAATGGTATTCTTATGGCAGATTATCTTGGATATGAGTTTATCGATTCTGCAACCGTAATCTTTTTTGATGAAGAAGGAAATCTGGATGCAGACAAGACTGACAAGGTACTGTCAAAGAAACTTTCAGAATGTGAAAAAGCTGTCATTCCGGGATTTTATGGAATTGGTGCTGACGGAAGGGTGAAAACATTCTCCCGCGGCGGTTCGGATATTACCGGGTCCATTGTTGCAAAAGCATGTCATGCAAGTTTATATGAGAACTGGACAGATGTATCCGGATGTCTCGTAGCAGATCCGCGTATCATTGACAATCCGCAGCCGATCCATGTGATCACATACCGCGAATTAAGAGAGCTTTCTTATATGGGAGCTTCAGTACTTCATGAGGACGCGGTATTCCCGGTACGAAAGGCCGGCATTCCGATCAATATCCGCAATACCAATGATCCGGAGGCAGAAGGAACCCTGATCGTAGAGAGTACCTGTCAGAAACCGGAATACACGATCACTGGTATCGCGGGGAAAAAGGGATTTGTCGCAGTAAGCATTGACAAAGATATGATGAATTCCGAAGTTGGCTTCTGTCGTAAAGCATTACAGGCATTTGAGGAAAACGGAATTTCGATCGAGCATATGCCATCTGGTATTGACACCATGACCGTATTTGTGCATCAGGAAGAGTTTGAAGGCAAGGAGCAGCAGGTGATCAGCTCCATCCGCCGTCTGACCCATCCGGATGTGATTGATCTGGAAGCGGATCTGGGTCTGATCGCTGTCGTGGGACGTGGAATGAAATCTACCCGCGGTACGGCAGGCAGAATCTTTTCTGCACTGGCCCATGCGAACATCAATGTCAAGATGATTGACCAGGGATCTTCCGAGTTAAATATTATTATTGGTGTCAGCAATGACGATTTCGAGGCTGCCATCAAGGCAATCTACGATATCTTTGTAGAGACCAGACTTTAGTAAGAACGATCTTGCACCTTATGACGCTCTCTTTCATATGTTATATGGAAGGGAGCGTTTTTATATGACCGGAAATATCGTGATTTTTGTTACGGATCAGCGACAAAGCAATCTTGCCGCATGTCTTCCGGGAAAGATACACCGACTGGACTGGAGACGGGGAGTGGAAAAGGAAGAGGCACTGGAAGTGCTGGACAACAGCAAATATCTGGTGCTGCCGGTTCCTGTTACGAAGATTGAGAGAAACCATGATGTAAATCTTATATTAAAGGAGGAACTGACAGGGAAAAAAGAACGGGACTGGATATTGTTTGGAGGGGTTTTTGGACCGGAGTGGAGACAGCGCTGTGAGGATGCGGGAACAGAATATTATGATATGATGACAGATGCGGTGGTTGTGCATCGCAACGCATGTATTACAGCAGAAGCAACGGTTGCTGAAATTTTAAAATACAGTGATTATTCTATCCGGGGGCAGAAAATTATTGTCAGTGGGTATGGAAGATGCGGTAGGGAGATCGCCAGGGTTTTGTCTGCGATGGGAGCAAAAGTGACAGTGCTGGCAAGGAGCGTAGAGGCACGCCGGCTGGCACGGACAGAAGGACATGAGGCAGTGGACTTTTCGTACGGTCCGGAGGAAGCCTATGGGGCACGCACGGTTGTAAACACGGTTCCGGCACTTGTGATCCGCGAGCCGATGATCCGTGAAATGCATTCGGATGCCGTGATCATTGATATTGCATCAAGACCCGGCGGTACGGATCTGATGGCAGCGGAGGCATATGGAATCAAAGTTGTGGCGGCATTGGGACTTCCGGGGCTGTATACGACAAAGAGCAGTGCCAAAGTGCTGGCAGATGCAATTCTTGAACACAGTAAAATCAGGCAGGACAGGAAAGAGGCAAAGACATGGATTTATCAAATCGCAATATAGGGTATGGGATTACCGGTTCTTTCTGTACATTCGCAAAAACCAGGAAAGAGATTCAGAGACTGACGGAGATGGGAGCACATGTGATTCCCATCTTTTCTTATCAGACGCAGAACTGTGATACGCGGTTTGGAACGGCAAAAGAGTTTATGGAAGAAGTCTGTGACATAACGGGGAACCCTGGAATCCGCACACTTCAGGAGGCAGAACCGATCGGACCGAAGGGATATCTGGATGTGATGGTGATTGCACCGTGTACAGGAAATTCTGCGGCGAAGCTGGCGAATGCAATCACCGATACTCCGGTTCTGATGGCTGCCAAAGCGCATATGCGCAATGGCAAACCACTGGTAATTGCCATATCCACCAACGATGCACTGGGAGCTAGTTTTAAAAATATCGGGATGCTGATGAATACGAAACATATTTATTTTGTGCCATTCGCACAGGATAATTATGAAAAAAAACCAAATTCGATGGTGGCAAAAATGGAACTTTTGCCGGAGACGATTTCAGCAGCTTTGGAAGGAAAGCAGTTGCAGCCGGTGGTACGGGGATAAAAAAGCCCCCAGACAGATCTGTCTGGGGAGGCTTTTACATAATCCGGTAATGGTATTATGCATTTTTTTGTGCATCATAGGCTTCGCGCAATGCCTTGGCAAGCTGATCACCGCAGGAGGTGTTTTTCATGCCGCAGTGAATACCGGAGATACGGCGTTCCACTTCTTCAACAGTCATGCCCTCAACCAGACGGGGAATTGCCTGAAGATTTCCCTGACAGCCGCCGGTGAATTTAACATTTTTAACAATATTTCCGTCCAGCTCCACTTCGATCTGTGTGGAACAGGTGCCTTTTGTTTTGTAAATATAAGACATGGGTTGTTACCTTCCTTTCTGTTTCTTCCTTGTGTTTGGAATACAATAATCGTTCTCTTATCATAGCAAGCTGTTTACAAATTTTCAATAGCAGAATCCCGTTCGTTCATAAAAAGTTTATAAAACATTCATGGCCTTTGAGTTGTGTAAATGTGGAGAAAGTGGTACAATACCTATATTCTATGCGAGTTAGGAGCAAAATATATTATGAGTGCATTGACTAAAATTTTTGGTACACACAGTGACAGGGAGTTGAAACGAATTACGCCCCTCGTAGATAAAGTGGAATCTTATCGTGACGAGATGAAGGCACTTTCGGATGAAGAATTACGGGGAAAGACAAAAGAATATAAGGAGCGTCTGGAAAAAGGAGAGACACTTGACGATCTGCTTCCGGAAGCGTATGCGACCGTACGTGAGGCAGCAAGCCGTGTGCTTGGCATGGAGCATTACAGAGTACAGATTATCGGTGGTATTATCCTGCATCAGGGACGTATTGCAGAGATGAAGACAGGTGAAGGTAAGACACTGGTATCTACACTTCCGGCTTATCTGAATGCGCTGGAGGGCAAAGGGGTATATATCGTCACGGTCAATGATTATCTGGCAAAACGAGATTCCGAGTGGATGGGAAAAGTGCATGAATTCCTCGGACTGACCGTTGGTGTTGTATTGAATGATATGAGCAACGATGAGCGCCGCGACGCTTACAATTGCGATATTACATATATTACAAATAACGAACTTGGATTTGATTACCTGCGTGACAACATGGTGATCTACAAGGAGCAGCTGGTACAGAGAGGTCTGCACTATGCGATCATCGATGAGGTCGATTCCGTATTGATCGATGAGGCGCGTACACCTCTTATTATTTCCGGTCAGAGTGGCAAGTCCACCAAATTATATGAAGCATGTGATATTTTAGCGCAGCAGCTGACACGTGGTGAGGATGTACCGGAGTATTCCAAGATGGATGCCATCATGGGAATTGAGCAGGAAGAAACCGGAGACTTTATCGTAAATGAAAAGGACAAACTGGTGAATCTGACACAGCAGGGTGTGGAAAAGGTTGAGAAATTTTTCCATATTGATAACCTGGCAGATCCGGAGAACCTGGAGATCCAGCATAATGTGATCCTTGCGCTCCGTGCACATTATCTGATGTTCCGCGATCAGGATTACGTGGTAAAAGAGGATCAGGTTATGATCGTTGACGAGTTTACCGGACGTATCATGCCGGGCCGCCGTTATTCCGATGGTCTGCATCAGGCAATCGAGGCAAAGGAGCATGTAAAGGTTAAGAGAGAGAGCAAGACACTTGCAACCATTACATTCCAGAACTTCTTCAATAAATTTGAGAAGAAAGCCGGTATGACCGGTACGGCTCTGACGGAGGAAAAAGAGTTCCGTGATATTTACGGCATGGACGTTATTGAGATTCCTACCAACCGTCCGATTGCACGTATCGATCATCAGGATGCGGTATATAAGACGAAGAAAGAAAAATTCAAAGCAGTTGTTGAGGAAGTCAAGGAAGCACATGAGAAGGGACAGCCGGTTCTGGTTGGTACCATCACGATTGAGACTTCCGAGCTGATCAGCGGAATGTTAAAGCGTGAGGGAATTCCGCATACCGTATTGAATGCAAAATTCCATGAGCAGGAGGCCGAGATCGTTGCACAGGCAGGACAGCACGGAGCGGTTACTATTGCTACGAACATGGCTGGACGTGGTACCGATATCAAGCTGGACGAGGATGCACGTGAAGCCGGAGGTTTAAAGATCATCGGTACCGAGCGTCATGAATCCCGCCGTATCGATAATCAGCTGCGTGGTCGTGCCGGACGTCAGGGAGATCCGGGTGAATCCCAGTTCTTTATTTCTCTGGAAGATGATCTGATGAGACTGTTCGGTTCCGAGCGTCTGATGTCAGTATTTAACGCACTTGGTGTTCCGGAAGGTGAGCAGATTCAGCACAAGATGCTTACTTCTGCCATCGAGAAGGCACAGGAAAAGATCGAGTACAACAACTATGGTATTCGTAAGAATCTGTTAGAGTATGATCAGGTAAACAACGATCAGAGAGAGATCATTTACAAAGAGCGTATGTCCGTATTAAATGGAGACAGCATGCGTGATGCGATTTTTAAGATGATTCAGGAACAGGTGGAGAAATCAGTCGATACCTGTATTTCGAATGAGATTCCGCGCGAAGAGTGGAATTTAAATGAATTAAATGAAATTCTTCTGCCGGTGATTCCTCTTGAACCTGTTACAGAGAAAAATATCGAAGATATCAAGGATGTCAAAGAATTAAAGCAGCATCTGAAAGAACAGGCAGTGCTTTTATATGAAGCTAAAGAGACCGAATTCCCGGAGATCGAGCAGTTCCGTGAGCTGGAGCGTGTCGTATTGCTGAAGGTGATCGACCGCAAGTGGATGGATCATATCGACGATATGGATCAGCTCCGTCAGGGTATCGGATTACAGGCATACGGACAGAGAGATCCGCTGGTTGAGTATAAGATGGCTGGATTTGATATGTTCGATGAAATGATCGCGGGTATTCAGGAGGATACCATTCGTCTTCTCTATCATGTACAGGTAGAGCAGAAGGTAGAGCGTGAGCAGGTCGCAAAAGTAACCGGAACCAATAAGGACGAGAGTGCGGCAAAAGCACCGAAGAAGCGTGAACATGCCAAGGTATATCCGAATGATCCGTGTCCATGTGGCAGTGGTAAGAAATATAAGCAGTGCTGCGGACGTAAGGTTGTATAAAATCGAAGCAGATAACAAAAACGTGGAAACCATCATGGTTTCCGCGTTTTTTTGTAATGACACTATTTTTGTTTCTTTGGAAATTTAGAATAAGATTTGTTCTGTTTCATGCCGCCCCGGCACTCTGCAAGTTCGCTGACAGTGACGAGCTGATATCCGCGTCTGGTAAGTTCCGGAATGATTGTCTGGGAGGCAGTGGCGGTCGCTTTATACAGATCGTGCATCAGTACGATATCTCCATCCTTTACATGGTTCAATACGGCTTTCTGGGTACTTGCGGAATCCCGCGTTTTCCAATCTAAGGTATCGATGGACCAGATGATGGAAGGCATTCCCACCCATGATTTGATGTTGGAACTGGTGGCACCTCCCGGTGGGCGCATCACAACCGGATTTATACCGATTACTTTTTTGACGGCACGATTGGTTTTGGAAACCTGTTTTTGAACTTCCTTTTTTCCAACCCGGGTCAGAATTTTGTGATCATAAGTGTGATTGCCAATCTGACACCCGTTGTCATAAGCCTTCTGTACGGTTTTGGAGTAAGTCGATACGCGGCTGCCCACCACAAAAAATGTGGCAACGGAATCATTTTTCTTCAGGGTTTTTAAAATAGTTGGGGTATAAACCGATGGTCCGTCATCGTAAGTGAGGGCAATCATCTTTTTGTTTTTATCGATTTTCCGTGTCAGAACCCCTTTTTTATTAAAGTAACATAAGTAATGGGAAATATTCTTTTTCCCGGTAACTGCCTGTCCGTTTTTTCCGAAATAGTATTTGTTTTTGCCAACCTTTTTCCACCGGTTTTTCAGCTTTTTTCCATTCTGATAAAAATAGAAATGTCCGTTTTTATCATGGATAAGTCCCTGCAATACCGGTTTGGGATTTTCCGTGGAAGGAACCACCGGTGTTTCCGTTGGAATTTCGGAAGAAATTTCCGTGGAGTCATTTGCGGGCAGTTCTGTATTCAGATCTGCCGCATGGATAGCAATCCGGCCTGAAACTATGGTTAATGTCAGGGCAAATAACAATATTCCAAGGGGAAATAAATGAAATTCTTTTCTTCTTTTCATACAAAATCTCCTTATCTTTTGTGACGTGTATTTGCTGTTATCATACACACTTTACAGGCAAAAAGAAAGATGAGAACAAATGTTCTGATTAAGATAGACAAAGTCAGATCTTTGTAGTAAAATTAGCATATATGTGCAGACTATAAAGATATGGATTTTATCTTTTTTTCATGGAATAAAGTTAATTTTACGATAAATTTGAGAAGGGAGAGGGCATTATGGAGTTCAAATTACATGCCCCATATGAGCCAACCGGTGACCAGCCGAAGGCAATTGAAAAATTAGTCAAAGGATTCAAAGAAGGCAACCAGTTTGAAACGCTGCTGGGTGTGACCGGTTCGGGAAAGACCTTTACGATGGCAAATGTCATTCAGGCACTGAATAAGCCAACGCTGATTATTTCCCACAACAAGACACTGGCGGGGCAGCTGTACGGAGAAATGAAAGAATTTTTCCCGGAGAATGCCGTCGAGTATTTTGTTTCCTACTATGATTATTATCAGCCGGAAGCGTATGTGCCGCAGTCGGACACTTATATTGCGAAAGATTCTGCGGTCAATGATGAAATTGATAAGCTGCGCCTTTCTGCCACGGCAGCACTGGCGGAGCGAAAAGATGTCATCATCGTGGCATCTGTCTCCTGTATCTATGGCATTGGTAGTCCGGATGACTATATGAACATGATGGTTTCCCTGCGTCCCGGAATGGAGATTGACCGTGATGATGTGATCAAGGGACTCATTGACATGCAGTACACGCGCAACGAGATGGATTTTAAGCGTGGTACGTTCCGGGTGCATGGCGATGTACTGGAGATTTTTCCGGCGAATAATACCGACACGGCGATCCGTGTGGAGTTTTTCGGGGATGAGATCGACCGGATTACGGAGGTGGATGTGCTTACCGGAGAGATCAAATGTATATTAAAGCATGCGGCTGTGTTTCCGGCGTCCCATTATGTGGTGCCACAGGAAAAAATGAACGCAGCGTGTGACCGTATCGAGGCAGAACTGGAAGAGAGGGTCAGGTATTTTAAGGGGGAGGATAAGCTGCTGGAAGCGCAGCGTATCGCGGAGCGCACGAATTTTGATATTGAAATGATGAAGGAAACCGGATTTTGTAGCGGCATCGAAAACTATTCCCGCCATCTGGCAGGACGTGCCGAGGGAGAAATGCCGGAGACACTGATGGATTATTTTCCGGACGACTTTCTGATTATTGTGGATGAGTCCCACATTACGATTCCGCAGGTGCGTGGAATGTATGCAGGGGATCGCTCAAGGAAGCAGACACTGGTGGACTATGGATTCCGTCTGCCGTCCGCACTCGATAACCGCCCGCTTAATTTTGAAGAGTTTGAGAGCAAGATTGATCAGATGCTGTTTGTATCAGCTACGCCGAATGTCTATGAGAACGAGCATGAATTGCTGCGTGTGGAGCAGATTATCCGTCCGACCGGACTTCTGGACCCGGAGATTTCCGTGCGACCGGTTGAGGGGCAGATCGATGATCTGATCGGGGAAGTTAACAAAGAGACGAAAAATCACCATAAAGTGCTGATCACGACACTGACCAAGCGTATGGCGGAGGATCTGACACAGTATATGAGCGAACTTGGCATCCGTGTAAAATATCTGCACTCGGATATTGATACCTTAGAGCGTGCAGAGATTATCCGTGACCTGCGTCTGGACGTGTTTGATGTACTTGTCGGTATCAACCTGCTGCGGGAGGGATTGGATATTCCGGAGATTACGCTTGTGGCGATTCTGGATGCGGATAAGGAAGGATTCCTTCGTTCCGAGACTTCACTGATCCAGACCATCGGACGTGCGGCAAGAAACAGTGAGGGACATGTAATCATGTATGCGGATAAGATCACGGATTCCATGCGTGTGGCCATTGATGAGACGGAGCGCCGCCGCAAGCTTCAGCAGGCATACAATGAGGAACATGGAATCACACCGAAGACCATCCAGAAATCTGTGCGTGATCTGATTGCAATCTCCAAAAAAGTGGCAGCAGAGGAGATGGAATTTGATAAAGATCCGGAATCTATGAGCCGCAGGGAATTAGAAAAACTGATCGGGGACATCCAGAAGAAGATGAAGAAAGCTGCCGCAGAACTCAATTTTGAGGCGGCGGCAGAGTATCGTGACAAGATGGTAAAACTGAAAAATATGCTTCGGGATATTGAGGAATAGATAAAAGAGAGGAAACAAAATGCCGAAAAAACAGAGAAAATATATTAAAATACGAGGCGCCAACGAACACAACTTAAAATGCATCGATGTGGACATTCCGAGAGATGAGTTTGTTGTTCTGACCGGACTGTCAGGTTCCGGAAAGTCTTCGCTTGCGTTCGATACGATCTATGCGGAGGGACAGCGGCGCTACATGGAGTCTTTGTCTTCCTATGCAAGACAGTTCTTAGGACAGATGGAAAAACCGGATGTAGAGTCAATTGAGGGACTTCCGCCGGCAATCTCCATTGACCAGAAATCGACGAACCGAAACCCGCGTTCCACCGTCGGAACCGTGACGGAAATTTATGATTATTTTCGACTGCTGTATGCCCGCATAGGAATTCCACATTGTCCGAAGTGTGGACGTGCCATCGAGAAACAGACGATCGATCAGATGGTAGATGCCGTGATGAAACTGCCGGAACGCACACGCATCCAGATCCTTGCGCCGGTTGTGCGCGGGCGTAAGGGCGAACATCAGAAATTATTCGAGAAAGCAAAAAAAAGCGGTTATGTGCGTGTGATCGTGGACGGAAATATGTATGAACTTTCGGAAGAAATTCCGATGGATAAAAACATCAAACACAATATTGATATTGTGGTCGACCGTCTGGTGGTAAAACCCGGAATTGAAAAGCGTCTGACCGATTCCCTGGAAAATGTTTTTGAGCTGACCGGGGGAAATGCGATTGTAGATGTGGTGGACGGGGAACCAATGAATTTTTCCCAGAATTTTGCGTGTCCGGATTGCGGAATCAGTGTGGATGAGGTGGAACCGCGAAGCTTTTCGTTTAATAATCCGTTTGGTGCCTGTCCGGTCTGCTACGGACTCGGTTACAAGATGGAGTTTGATGAAAATCTCATGATTCCGGATAAGACACTGTCTATTTCCGAGGGGGCAATTCAGGTAATGGGCTGGCAGTCCTGCACCGATCCGTCCAGCTATACCTATGCCACCCTAAAAGCGTTGTCGGAAGGATATGGATTTTCTCTCGATACACCATATAAAGATCTGCCAAAAGAAATTCGGCATATGCTCATTCATGGCGGAGATGGCCGGATATTAAAGGTGCATTATAAAGGACAGCGTGGAGAAGGCGTCTATGATCTGAACTGGGAAGGCCTTATTAAAAATGTCGAGCGTCGTTACCGGGAGACGGGATCGGACACGATGAAGCAGGAATATGAGCAGTTTATGCGTATTACACCGTGTGCTGCCTGCCATGGACAGCGTCTGAAGCAGAGTTCTCTTGCGGTTACGGTTGCAGACAAAAATATATATGAGATGACCGATATGTCGGTAAAGGATCTCGTGAAATATCTGGCGGAAATGCAGCTGACGGAACAGCAGCAGTTCATCGGCAATCAGATTTTAAAGGAAATCCGTGCCCGTGTGGGCTTTTTGCAGGAGGTAGGTCTGGATTATCTGACATTGACACGTGCGACTGGAACCTTGTCCGGAGGAGAGGCGCAGCGCATCCGCCTGGCTACCCAGATCGGTTCCGGACTGGTCGGCGTGGCATATATTCTGGATGAGCCGAGTATCGGACTGCATCAGCGGGACAATGACAAGCTGTTGCATGCACTGATGAATCTTAAGAATCTGGGAAATACGCTGATTGTCGTGGAACATGATGAGGATACCATGCGTGCGGCCGACTACATTGTGGATATTGGTCCGGCAGCCGGTGTCCATGGTGGAGAAGTCGTTGCGGCCGGTACTGCGGCGGATATCATGAAATGCAAAAAATCCATTACCGGCGCTTATCTGAGCGGCCGGATGAAGATTCCGGTACCATCAAAACGGCGCAGACCGACCGGATTTCTTACCATCAAAGGAGCGCGGGAAAATAATCTGAAAAATATTGATGTGCAGGTTCCGCTTGGTATCATGACCTGTATCACCGGAGTATCGGGATCGGGAAAGAGTTCCCTGACCAATGAAATTCTGTATAAGCATCTGGCGCGAACTTTAAACCGGGCACGCTGCATCCCCGGAGATCACGATGATATTCTGGGTGTGGAACAACTGGATAAGATTATCGATATTGATCAGTCACCGATCGGACGCACACCGCGTTCGAATCCGGCAACCTATACCGGTGTGTTTGACATGATCCGTGATCTGTTTGCGGCAACTCCGGATGCAAAGGCACGTGGATATAAGAAGGGACGTTTCAGTTTCAACGTCAAAGGCGGACGCTGTGAGGCCTGCAGCGGAGATGGTATCATAAAGATCGAGATGCATTTCCTGCCAGATGTGTATGTGCCGTGTGAAGTCTGCGGTGGCAGGCGCTATAACCGCGAGACACTCGAAGTGCGCTATAAAGGAAAGACGATCTATGACGTGCTGGATATGACGGTGGAAGAGGCATTGGAATTTTTCAAAAATGTACCAACGATCCACCGAAAGATTCAGACACTGTACGATGTCGGACTTTCCTATGTAAAACTGGGACAGCCTTCCACAGAATTATCCGGAGGAGAAGCGCAGCGTATCAAACTTGCCACAGAACTGAGCAAACGCGGAACGGGAAAAACCATTTATGTACTGGATGAGCCAACCACCGGACTGCATTTTGCGGATGTACACAAGCTGGTGGAGATTCTCAGAAAGCTTTCGGACGGCGGAAATACCGTTGTCGTCATCGAGCATAATCTGGATGTCATCAAGACGGCTGACTATATCATTGATATGGGACCGGAAGGCGGTGATGGTGGCGGAACCGTGATTGCACAGGGGACTCCGGAGGAAATCTGCAAAGTTCCGGAATCGTATACCGGTCAGTTTTTAAAACCGTATCTGGAATCGAAGAACGTATAAAATAGCGAAAATGCACAGATTTTTGTCCCGGGAACAGAGAGATTCCTTAAAATTTAATTAAAATGCTTTAACCTATAAAAAAATGTTTGAAAAATGGGATGAATTGTATATAATGTTACTGTATGCATAAAAATATGATTAACTGCAGATTTGCGCCATAAACGCAGATCAGATTTTGATAAAGAAAGATAAAAAGAAAATAGGAAGGGGCATTCGGGATGATCGGATCAGATATCGGAATTGATTTAGGTACTGCGAGTATTTTAGTATATATTAAAGGAAAAGGTGTTGTATTAAAAGAGCCTTCCGTTGTTGCATTTGACAGAGATACCAATAAAATTAAAGCAATCGGTGAGGAAGCAAGACTGATGCTTGGAAGAACACCGGGAAACATTGTGGCAGTCCGTCCTCTTCGCCAGGGTGTGATTTCAGATTATACCGTCACAGAGAAGATGATCAAGTATTTCATCCAGAAGGCACTTGGAAAGAAGAGCTTTCGTAAGCCGCGCATCAGCGTCTGCGTACCGAGTGGTGTTACAGAGGTTGAAAAGAAAGCCGTAGAGGATGCAACTTATCAGGCAGGGGCCCGCGAAGTAGAGATTATTGAGGAACCAATTGCAGCAGCAATCGGTGCCGGTATTGATATTTCCAGACCATGCGGAAACATGATCGTAGATATCGGAGGAGGTACTTCGGATATCGCAGTCATTTCTCTGGGTGGTTCTGTTGTGAGCACTTCCGTGAAAATTGCAGGAGATGATTTTGACGAAGCTCTGGTCCGCTATATGAGAAAGAAACATAATCTTTTGATCGGTGAGCGTACCGCAGAAGATATCAAGATCAAAATTGGTACATGCTACCCACTGGCACAGAATGAGACGATGGATGTCCGTGGCCGTAATCTGGTAACCGGTCTGCCAAGAACCATTACGGTAAGCTCTGAGGAGACAGAGGAAGCTCTGCGTGAGGCAACATTACAGATTGTGGAAGCTGTACATTCCGTACTGGAGAAAACTCCACCGGAACTGGCAGCAGACGTTGCAGACAGGGGAATTGTCCTGACAGGTGGCGGCTCCTTGCTTCGCGGTCTGGAGGAACTGATTGAAGAACGTACCGGAATCAACACGATGACGGCAGAGCATCCTATGACCTGTGTAGCAATCGGAACCGGAAAATATGTAGAATTCCTTGCAGGAAAAAGAGACGAGGATTAATGCATAAAGTGCGCGTTTATGCGCACTTTTTATCGCATGTCTATAAAGCTCGTGAGGGCATTGGCCGATATAAATTAAAACTGTGAAAATTGAGGTGTCATAAATGGTAAAAGGATTGTATACCGCCCATACGGGAATGGTAAACGAAATGAAGCGTCTGGATATTCTGGCAAATAATCTGGCAAACGCAGACACAACAGCATATAAAAAAGAAGGAACGACGAGTCGTACTTTTGCCGATGAGATGTCTTTGCGCATTAAGGATTCTTCTAATATGGGGATTCCGAAAAAGCTTGGAGATATTACATATGGGGTTCACCTTGGGCAGGTATATACGGATTATTCCACGGGAAATTTCAAGGTGACAGATAACACCACAGATTTTGCGATTGAAGGAAATGGTTTTTTTGCCGTGGCATTCACGGACAAGCAGGGAAATACTTCCGTGAAGTATACGCGGGATGGAGCCTTTACCGTAAATAAAGAGGGGTATCTGGTGACGAAGGATGGCGATTATGTTTTAAATGCCACTGGTGCAATGAATGGCGATCCGGGTCAGAATAATTATATACATTTGGATCCAAATGCTGCGATTACTGTGAATAAACTGGGATACGTCATGCAGAATAACCAGATTGTCGGAACGATCGGCATGGTGGATGTGGATAATTATGACTATCTTGAAAAATACGGCGAGAATCTGTATAACCTTCTTCCGGGAGGAAACCGGATTGCAACAGATGCCAATATAGAGCAGGGCACACTGGAGACTTCCAATGTAAATGTTGTAAATGAGATGGTAAATATGATTACAATTCAGAGAGCCTATGAGGCAGGACAGAAGGTAATCACTTCCATAGATGGAACACTTGACCGGGCAGTTAACAATGTCGGTAAAGTATAATAGCCGTTGAAAGACCGCAAGGAGGAAATAGAAGCGTATGATGAGATCGCTTTATACTGCGGCAACCGGAATGATTGCGCAGCAGACAAATCTGGATACAATTTCAAATAACCTGTCCAATGTGAATACGACAGGTTATAAGACGGAACGTACCGAGTTTAAATCTTTACTGTACCAGACACTGCAGACAAAGACAACGACGGCAAATGGTGCCAATAAACCGGTAGGTGCACAGGTAGGACTCGGAACCAGAGTGGCAGCGACCATGTCCAACTATACGCAGGGGGCGCGTGAAGAGACAGAGATTCCGACCGATTTTGCACTGGAAGGAAAGGGATTCTTTGCCGTGCGGGGTGTGGATGGACAGACATATTACACCAGAAACGGTAACTTCTCCTGGAGTCAGGATTCGAATGGAAACACAATTCTGGCAACCTCAGAGGGGCTTCCGGTATTGGATTCCAGAGGAAATACCATTCGTGTGCCAAGAGGCGTATCTTCGGAAAGCATGGTATTTTCGAGCAATGGAACGATTGGCTATAAAGATGCAACCGGCAATGTCGTGTCATTAAACCAGTCTTTTGGAATCTATCAGTTTAACAATCCGGCAGGACTGGAGAAAATGTCAGGAAGCAAACTTGCAGCGACTGCAGCTTCGGGAAATCCGATGCTGGAGGGACAAAATGCAGGGTTGACGAAGACCGGTGTATATCAGGGCTACATCGAAGCTTCAAATGTACAGGTTGCTGATGAGATGGTAAATATGATCATTGCACAGCGCGCATATGAATTAAATTCCAAGGCAATCACGACCTCGGATTCCATGCTGGAGACAGCAAATAACCTGAAACGATAGGCAGCAGTTCCGAATTACTTACATAAGAGGGATATACTATGGATATTTCATCAATCAGTACAAATTATACGGTTGCAAATGCAGACAAAAGTGCAGAGCAGAGCAATTCTCTTCAGAGTTCATTAAAGAATATTTCATCGGACTCCTCAGAGGAACAATTAAAAGGTGTCATCAAAGATTTTGAATCTTATTTTGTGGAGCAGGTCATCAAACAGATGAAAGATACATTTACCTCGGATGATGACGGGGATTCTACGATGTCACAGTACAAAGATCTGTATATGGATCAGGCAATTGAAACGGTGGCAGATGAAATGGTGGATCAGATCGGAGAAAGCTATACACAGACACTGTATGAGCAGATGAAACGTAATATTGGCCAGTAGTAACATCAGCACAAAGAAAAGAGGAGAGACTGTTTACAACAGTCTCTTTTTTAGAGAATGGGGAACATATTTTGGAAGAGAATCTTGAGAGCATTGAAGGATATGTAGATCACATCATCTATCGAAATGCAGACAACGGATATACCGTACTTGTTCTGGTGTGTAACGAAGAAGAAGAGACTTGTGTGGGGGTATTTTCGGATATTGCCGAGGGAGAAAACATTAAGGCAAAGGGAAGTTATACAGAACATCCGACTTACGGCAGACAGTTTCAGGTAAAGAGTTTCGAAGAAAAGGCACCACAGGATGAGGTGGCAATTGAGCGGTATCTGGGATCAGGGGCGATCAAAGGGATCGGAATTGCCTTAGCGGCAAGGATTGTGCGAAGATTCAAGGCAGATACCTTCCGTATCATTGAAGAAGAACCGGAGCGGCTGGCGGAGATCAAAGGCATCAGCCAGAGAAAGGCGATGGAAATCGCGGATCAGGTGAATCAGAAAAAAGATCTCCGGCAGGCAATGATTTTTTTGCAACAATATGGGATCAATACCACACTTGCAGTGAAAATATATAAAACATACGGGCAGGAAATATACGGAATACTGAAAGAAAATCCATATCGTATGGCAGATGATGTGGAAGGGGTCGGATTCCGCACGGCAGATGAGATCGCATCTCGTGTGGGAATCCGCACCGATTCCGATTTCCGGATTCGAAGCGGTATCCAGTATGTGTTGCTGCAGGCTGCCGGAGAGGGGCATACCTATCTGCCGATGCAGGAACTGACGCAGCGGGCAAGCCGGCTTCTTGAGGTAGACCCGGAGCACATCGAGCAGCATTACATGAATCTGGCGATGGATCGCAAGATCATTATGCGCCAGGTGGAAGACAGTACGCAGATCTATGCGGCAACCTATTTTTATATGGAGGCAAATACCGCTACCCGTCTGACACAGCTGAATGCTGTGTTTGATGTTCCGGATATCGAAATTGAGGACAGAATCCGAAAGATTGAAAAGAAGACGGGAATGGATCTTGATGAGCATCAGGTAGAAGCGGTAAAGGAAGCCGTAAGAAACGGTGTTCTCGTGATTACCGGAGGTCCCGGAACGGGAAAAACAACGACGATCAATACGATCATCCGGTATTTTGAATTATCCGGAGAAGATATTATGCTGGCGGCACCGACCGGACGGGCAGCAAAGCGCATGAGCGAAACCACCGGGTATGAGGCACGGACGATTCACCGGATGCTCGAACTGAATGGCGGAATGGAAGGAAATGCCGGATTTGAGCGCAATGAACAAAATCCGCTGGAGACCAATCTCATCATTATTGATGAGATGTCGATGGTGGATATTTCCCTGATGAATTCCCTGCTGAAAGCAATTTTGCCGGGCACGCGTCTGATCCTGGTGGGAGATGTGAATCAGCTGCCGAGTGTAGGGGCGGGAAGTGTGCTGAAGGACATTATTGATTCGAAGATGTTTCCTACGGTAATGCTGACAAAAATTTTCCGACAGGCAAGCACCAGTGATATTATTGTCAATGCGCATAAGATTAACCGGGGAGAAAAAGTCAGCCTGGATAACAAGAGCATGGATTTCTTTTTCCTGAAGCGTTATGAGGCAGATAAAATTATCAACGTTACGCTGCAGCTGATCAAGCAGAAACTTCCGAAATTTGTGGGGGCAAGCGAATACGATATCCAGGTGCTTACGCCTATGCGGAAAGGGCTGCTCGGAGTAGAACGTCTCAATACGATTCTGCAGATGTATCTGAATCCGCCATCGGACAGAAAAAAGGAGAAAGAGCATGGGGCGATCGTTTTCCGGGAAGGCGATAAAGTCATGCAGATCAAAAATAATTATCAGCTGGAATGGGAGATCCGCAGCAAATATGGACTCTGCATAGACAAAGGAACCGGGGTGTTTAACGGAGATACCGGAATTATTGAAGAGATCAATGATTTTGCAGAGACCATCACGGTAAATTTCGATGAAGGGCGTATGGTGGAATATTCGTACAAACTGCTGGATGAGCTGGAACTTGCGTATGCTGTGACGATCCATAAATCACAGGGATCGGAGTATCCGGCCGTTGTCATTCCGCTTCTTTCCGGCCCCCGCATGCTTATGAACCGGAATTTATTGTACACAGCGGTTACAAGAGCAAAGAAATGTGTTACGATAGTAGGAGATGATACAACATTTGAACAAATGATTGAGAATAATTCCCAACAGAGACGTTACAGCGGTCTGAAGGACCGGCTGTTGGAAAACAAGGAGGAAGCGTAAATGAAAGCACAGATTTTAACGGAAGATCAGATTCCGGAAGCGCTCAGTATTGCAAGGGGTGTCTTTGATTACTGTCTGCGTGCGCGGATCACGGATCTGGAAATGATTCATATATTTCTGCAATATACGGAAAACACAAACATCCGGAACATGATTGCAGAAGGAACTCTCACCATGTGGGGAATTTTTGAACAGGGACATATGATCGCCATGTCAGGAATGCAGAAAGAGGGACATATTACCATGCTGTATGTGCTTCCGGTATTCCAGCGCAGAGGATGTGGCAGATGTCTGTTGGAAGAAATGAAGGCGTATGCGGCAAATCAATATCAGTTACAGAGGGTGACGTTATCGGCAATGCCGGCATGGACAGCGGATTATTTTACCAAACGCCGGTTTCATCCAATGGAGGTAACACAGCCGTGTTCATTTGTTCCGATGCAGGCAAAAACCGTGGCACGCGCGATATATGAAAAGAAAGAAATTCCATCCGGCGTGATCCTCGGAACCAGCATTGGCGGTCTGGCAGTCTGTGCGGCAGTTGCTGTCGGGTTCATGGTATTGTGGATGCATGGAATTGTATAATATGTATATTTATTCATAAAATATGTCACTTTTTTCTCTTGCAAAAAAGGTTGAAAAAAGTGACGATTTGTGATAAAATTTTTACAATTTAGGTAAAGCTAACTCAAGGTAAAAAAAAGAGATTCTCTCTTTTTTTTTGCCAAGATGCAAGAAAGGCAGGGCAAAGAATGAAAGCTTTTTTGATACTGGAAGACGGAACCGTGTTTACAGGTACAAGCATTGGTTCTACACGCGAAATCATCAGTGAGATCGTATTTAATACCTCAATGACCGGATATTTAGAGGTACTTACAGATCCGTCCTATGCAGGACAGGCGGTTGTGATGACGTATCCGCTGATCGGTAACTACGGAATTACACCGGATATGGAATCCGCCAGACCGTGGCCGGACGGATATATTGTAAGAGAGCTTTCACGTATGCCGAGCAATTTCCGCTGTCAGGGAAGCATTCAGGATTTCCTGACAAAGCATGATATTCCGGGAATTGCAGGAATTGATACCCGTGCGCTTACCAAGATTCTCCGCGAAAAGGGAACCATGAACGGAATGATCACGACAAACGAAAATTATAATCTGGATGAAATTCTTCCAAAACTGAAAGAATATACAACCGGAAATGTTGTGGATAAAGTTACCTGCAGCGAGAAGAACGTATTAAAGGGAAGCGGAAAGAAAGTTGCACTGATGGATTTCGGTGCGAAGAACAATATCGCAAAATCGTTAAATGCCCGTGGCTGTGAGGTGACGATTTATCCGGCACACACATCGGCGGAGGAAATTCTCGGAGCCAATCCGGATGGCATTATGCTCAGCAACGGACCTGGAGATCCGAAAGAGTGCACAGCGATCATCGAGGAATTAAAGAAACTGTATGCAAGTGACGTACCGATCTTTGCCATCTGTCTCGGTCATCAGCTCATGGCACTGGCCAACGGAGCGGATACACACAAGATGAAATACGGACACCGTGGTGGAAACCATCCGGTGAAAGATTTATCAACCGGCCGTGTTTACATTTCTTCCCAGAACCATGGGTATGTGGTAGATACCGATACCCTTGATCCGAAGGTTGCAAAGCCTGCATTCGTCAATGTCAATGACGGAACCAACGAAGGTTTGGAATATGTCGGAAAGAATATTTTCACCGTGCAGTTCCATCCGGAAGCATGCCCGGGACCACAGGACTCTTCGTACCTGTTTGACCGCTTTATTCAGATGATGGGAGGGAATCAGTAATGCCAAGAAATAAAGATATCAAAAAAGTATTAGTAATCGGTTCGGGACCAATCGTCATCGGACAGGCAGCCGAGTTTGACTACGCAGGAACACAGGCATGCCGTTCCTTAAAGGAAGAAGGCGTGGAGGTATGTCTGGTAAACTCCAATCCTGCCACCATCATGACCGACAAGCAGATTGCGGATCAGGTATACATTGAGCCTTTGACACTTCCGGTTCTTGAAAAAATTATTTTAAAGGAAAAACCGGACAGCATCCTTCCGACACTCGGTGGACAGGCTGGATTAAATCTTGGTATGGAACTGGCAGAGTCCGGCTTTTTAGAAGAGCACGGAGTAAAACTGATCGGTACGACCGCAGAAACCATCTTTAAGGCAGAGGACCGTCAGGCATTTAAGGATACCATGGAAAAGATTGGTGAGCCTTGTGCAGCTTCCCAGGTTGTAAATACCGTAGAAGACGGTATCAAGTTTACTAATACGATCGGATATCCGGTTGTGCTCCGTCCGGCATTCACCCTCGGCGGAAGTGGCGGCGGTATCGCCCACAATGAGCAGGAGCTGGTCGATATTTTAAGCAACGGACTCCGTTTAAGCCGTGTCGGTGAGGTACTGGTTGAGCGCTGTATCGCAGGATGGAAGGAAGTCGAGTACGAAGTAATGCGTGATGCGAACGGAAACTGCATCACCGTATGTAACATGGAGAATATCGATCCGGTTGGTGTGCATACCGGAGATTCCATTGTAGTGGCACCTTCCCAGACACTCGGGGATAAAGAGTACCAGATGCTTCGTAGTTCTGCATTAAACATCATCAATGAGTTAAAGATCACCGGTGGATGTAACGTGCAGTATGCATTGAATCCGGATTCTTTTGAGTACTGTGTCATCGAGGTAAACCCTCGTGTATCCCGTTCTTCCGCTCTTGCCTCCAAGGCAACCGGATACCCGATCGCAAAGGTTACCGCAAAGATTGCATTAGGCTACACACTTGATGAGATCAAGAACGCCATCACACAGAAGACCTATGCAAGTTTCGAGCCAATGCTTGACTACTGTGTAGTTAAGATACCGAGACTTCCGTTTGATAAATTCCTTACTGCAAAGAGAACGTTAAGTACACAGATGAAAGCAACCGGAGAGGTTATGAGTATCTGTGATAACTTCGAGGGCGCACTGATGAAAGCCATCCGTTCCCTGGAACAGCATGTGGACAGCCTTATGTCCTATGATTTTACCGGACTGTCCGATGAAGAGTTAGAGGCACAGCTTCATGTGGTCGATGACCGTAGAATCTGGGTGATCGCAGAGGCACTGCGCCGCGGCGTTTCCTATGATCATATTTATGAAATTACCAAGATCGACCGCTGGTTTATCGACAAGCTGGCAATTCTGGTAGAGATGGAGCAGCACTTAAAGAGCGAAGAACTGACTGTAGATCTGTTAAAAGAAGCAAAGAGAATCGAGTTCCCGGACAACGTCATTGCAGAGCTTACCGGAAAGACCGAGGAAGAGATCAAACAGATGCGTTATACAAACGGTATCGTTGCAGCATATAAGATGGTGGATACCTGTGCCGCAGAGTTCGCCGCAGAGACACCGTATTACTACAGTGTTTACGGAAGTGAGAACGAGGCAGCAGAGACCACACCGCAGAAAAAGGTTCTGGTTCTTGGTTCCGGTCCGATCCGTATCGGTCAGGGTATCGAGTTTGATTTCTGTTCCGTACACTGTACCTGGGCATTTGCCAAGGAAGGCTGGGAGACCGTCATTATCAACAACAACCCGGAGACCGTTTCCACCGACTTTGATATTGCAGACAAGCTGTATTTTGAGCCGTTGACCGCAGAGGATGTCGAGTCCATCGTAAATATTGAGAAACCGGACGGAGCTGTGGTACAGTTCGGTGGACAGACAGCGATCAAACTGACAGAGGCGCTTATGAAGATGGGCGTTCCGATTCTTGGAACCAAGGCAGAGGATGTCGATGCCGCAGAGGATCGTGAGCTTTTTGATGAGATTCTGGAGAAGACTCATATTCCGAGAGCAGCCGGTGGAACCGTATTCACCGCAGAGGAAGCCAAAGAAGTTGCAAACCGTCTTGGTTATCCGGTTCTTGTCCGTCCTTCCTATGTACTTGGCGGACAGGGAATGAAGATTGCGTTTAACGATGAGGAAATCGAGGAGTTCATCGGAATCATCAACCGTATTGCACAGGATCATCCAATTCTCGTAGACAAGTATTTACAGGGTAAGGAGATCGAGGTCGATGCCGTATGTGACGGAACCGACATTCTCATTCCTGGTATTATGGAACATATCGAGCGTACCGGAGTCCATTCCGGAGACAGTATTTCCGTATATCCGGCTCCAACGATCAGTGATAAGGTAAAGGATACCATCGTAGAGTATACAAAGCGTCTGGCACAGGCACTGCATGTGGTCGGTCTGATCAATATCCAGTTCATCGCCATGAATGAGGAAGTATATGTCATCGAGGTAAATCCGCGTTCCTCAAGAACCGTGCCGTACATCAGTAAGGTTACCGGTATTCCGATCGTAGATCTGGCAACCAAAGTGATCATCGGTAACACGATCCGCGGTCTGGGCTATGAGCCGGGACTTGCACCAGTTGCCGATTATATCGCAATCAAGATGCCGGTATTCTCCTTCGAGAAACTGCGTGGAGCAGAAATCAGCCTTGGACCGGAGATGAAGTCTACCGGTGAGTGTCTGGGTATCGCAAAGACATTCAATGAGGCACTGTACAAAGCATTCCTTGGAGCAGGTGTACAGCTTCCGAAATACAAGCAGATGATTATGACGGTAAAGGATGCCGATAAGCCGGAGGCTGTCGGTGTGGCAAAGCGTTTTGAGGCACTCGGCTACAAAATCTACGCAACACGAAGCACTGCAAAGTATCTGCAGGAGCACGGTGTCAATGCACTGCGTGTCAATAAGATTTCGCAGGAGTCACCAAATGTAATGGATCTGATCCTTGGCCACAAGATCGACCTTGTCATCGATACACCAACACAGGGTAACGGTGATAAGACAAGAGACGGATTCTTAATCCGCCGTAATGCGATTGAGACCGGTGTGTACTGTATCACCGCTATGGATACCGCAAATGCGCTGGCACGTTCTTTAGAGACCGCTCACGGGGAGCTTACTCCAGTGGATATTGCAACGGTTAAGAATATGTAAGATAAAATAAAAACAGTCCCTTACCAATAGGTACAGGGGCTGTTTTTACATATAAAATTTTATTTGTCCAGATGCTGTTCGATAAGAACCAGAATCACATAGGCAATCAGGGAATAAAGAATAAATAAGACACACCGGTCTACGAAAGAACCAATATCAGCCGGCCCACGGAACTGATGAATAAACTGGTTTATCCCCAACAGAGGACAGATGCATCCGACAGGTACCACAATTTTCCGGAGAAAGTGAATGATTTCCTGTTTATGGCGCTTTCCGCTCAATAAAACAAGGGAGCAACAGATTCCGATGTAAATGAGGAGTGTTGGAAAATTCCAAAGATCCAGCATATCCGGTAAAAGCATATGTGTAAATATTGCAAACAGTCCGGTAAGGATCAATAAAATGATACCCGCTGCACAGGGAAGGAGTGCAAAGCGCTGTTGTTTTTGATTGTCTTCCAAAAGGTTCATCATATTTTCCTCCGCTTTCATAGAATAAATTTCCGGTGTTAATTTTTCACCGGAGAGAAGTTCATTGACATTGATATCGAGAGTAGCACAAAGTTCGTTCAGAATCGAAGTGTCAGGAATGCTGTTTCCGTTTTCCCATTTGGATATGGTTTTATCACTGACGCCGATCCGGTCACCGAGATCTTTCTGTGTAAATCCTTTGGCTTTTCTGGATTGTTGTATAAATTCGCCAATATTATTTTGTGACATAGTGGAACCTCCATTTCGTAAGAGACAGTTGCTGCAGTGTCTGTCTGCTTTCAGTATAGAAGAAACGTGCAGAGAATACAATCTATGAGTTGGAGAGTTGGAGGTTCGCAGTCTCAGAGAAAGAGAAGGACGGTTCCGTTAAAAGAATTCTCCCCAAAGGAGAATCTGAAAGAAATAGCTTTCAAAAAGAAACCTCTCATTTTATAATAGAAAGGAGCAGATAAGAGAGGATATGAAATATGAATAAGAAAAATGAATATCAGGATGAGGGATTAAAGGGCAATGAAAGAATAGAAGATGCAATTTTGGCGCTTCAGAAAGAAGCCACACAGGAGCAGCTTGCACATACGTTGACGGTGATCCGGCGGCGGATGAAAGAGGGAGGACAACTGATCATTGCTGTGGAACCGGATCCGGCACAGGCACAAATGAAGTTACAGACAGTGAGAACTCCGGACGGTAAAATCTGGTGGTCGGCATTTACCAGCTTTGAGGAAGAATTAAAAGGTGCAGATCAGGTGAAGTCGACATTTTTGTCAGAGATCGGCAGGATGTTTGAAGCAGCACTTACTGTGCCGGAGATCGCAGGGATTATTATCAATCCCTGGAATCGGACAATCATGTTGGATAAACATCTGATTCGGATTATTATGCCGGACTAAAAAATTTTATATTTTTTGTAACTATATGAGATACGATTCGAAAAGAACAGTGATACTATCGGGGAAACAGTATGTTCAGACCAATGAGAAGAAAGAAAAGGGAATCAGCACAGAGACAGCAAAACAATTATTGCTTCATGAGCGGCGCAACAGTCGGATCAATATAGAGCTTACCGATCCGGAGGCGGATGTGACATTTTCTCGTATGAGACAAAATTAAGGAGGTATACAATGAGGATGATGGTCATGATAATCTATCTATTATTTTTAATATGCATGATCGTTTATTATGGAAAAATGATGTATAGAAATTATCAAAAAGAACTTCCTTTAGGATATGGGCAAAATAAAATCGTGTATTTTATGATCCTGCTATGTATCATAATCGGTCAATACACCATTCCTTCTGCCTGGGGACGACTGAGTGTAATTTTAATATTCGGAGTTGCATTCTTTTTGATCTATGCCATGATTGGTCTCCATAATAGAAAGAATCATTCCGGAGAATTATTTCGCTTATATCAAAAAGAAGTCACCACAGCAAAGAGGTGTATCATCATAGGCACAGGAGTTGTTGTAGTTGCTTTATTTTTGGTCTGTTTTATAAAAAAATAAACTAAATCGGCCTCCGGATGACAAGCCTCCCCGCTTCTTAAGCGGCATCCATCTGCCCGTGCATCTGCTCCACCAGCGCCCGTGCAATGAAAGCCCAAGTCCGGTCGGTCATGGTAATGTCTGGTGTGATCCGGTGTCTTTTGAGCACCGCATACATTGCGGCAATGCTTCCCTCTAAAATGCGATTTACCGACACTTCCTGCAAGGATTGTGCCAAAGGCACAGACAGGACAACCGAATATCGGAACAGTTCTTCCGTCAGTTGTGTCATCACATCCGTGCGTTCCCGGATGATGGCAACATACTGGCGGGAGACAGCAGATAACGGTTCCTTTTCCAAAAGTTTCAGGTAGCAGCAGATGGCAGTCAGCGGTGTGCACAGATCGTGGGAAATGCTGGTGATTTTCGGATACAGAAGAGGTACGCAGATGCCTGGCAAAAGGGAGATGCGTGGATACTTCAGATTTTCTTAAGGATATCTTAGAATTTCATACACAGGACGGTCACAGTTGGCTGATAACCTGTAACAAGCAAAAAGAAAGGAATGAAAGGGAATGAAACTACAAAAGAAAGCAGCCGTACAGCTGCTGCTCCTTGCAGCAGCAATGCTTATGGTTTGTTATGGCGCGATGCGTGGGGAGGCAGCCACGGTACTCTCCAAAGCAATTAAATTATGTCTGGAGTGTGTTGGCATTGGATAAAAAAAAGCATAAGGCATCACATATTCTTGCACATGTCCGTGGGTGGATTCAGGCTGTGGCAACGATTCTTACGAATATTCATCTGCCGAATTTTTTTAAGGGAGAGATCTACCGTGGTAATGCAAAGACGGTCTGTGTGCCGGGACTAAACTGCTATTCCTGTCCGGCAGCAGCGGGAGCGTGTCCGATGGGGGCCTTTCAGGCAGTGGTTGGTTCATCAAAATTTAAGTTTTCATATTATATAACCGGTTTCCTGATTCTGGCAGGGGTTCTGCTGGGACGGTTTGTGTGTGGTTTTTTGTGTCCGTTTGGATGGTTCCAGGAACTTTTGCATAAGATTCCATTTAAAAAAATATCCACCCGGAAGTTAAAGCCGCTTCGGTTTATCAAATATGGAATTCTTTTGGTTTTCGTTATTCTGCTTCCTATATTGGTGACGAACCAGCTGGGAATGGGGGATCCATTTTTTTGCAAATACCTCTGTCCACAGGGAGTATTAGAGGGGGCACTTCCACTTTCGATTGCAAATGCAGGCATCCGTGCGGCATTGGGAAAGCTGTTTACATGGAAGGCCGGAATACTGGTTGCGGTCGTGTTGTTAAGCCTTATGTTTTATCGCCCGTTCTGCAAATGGATCTGTCCGCTTGGCGCAGTCTATGCGCTTTTTAATAAAGTATCTCTTTTACAGATGCATATAGATACCGGTAAATGTGTATCTTGCGGCAAATGTGCCGGTGTCTGTAAAATGGATGTGGATGTGGTCCGGCATCCAAATCATACGGAATGTATACGCTGCGGAGCATGTGTGAAGGAATGTCCGGTAGAAGCAATCAGTTATAAGTATGGATTTGCGGAAAAATCAAAAAAGAAGAAGGAGACTAATTAAAATGAAAAAACTTACAGTAATGTTACTGGTTATGACTCTGGTATTTGGACTTGCCGCTTGTGGCAATGCCTCGGAAAAAGGCAGCAATGTGACGGAAACGCAGGCACAGTCTGCGGAAGATACAGGGGCTGGTAATGCAGAACTCAACAAACTGTACGAAAAGGAAAATGCCATTATTGCGAAACATCAGGAATTGTGGAATACGGTTTTTAATAACATTGACAAAGACAAAGCTGCAGACGCAGGAGAACAAAATTATGGAACGTTTCTGGAGACACAGCTGGATCATGTGAAGGACCAGTTTTCGGAGGCAGACCTGAAAAAGCTGGATAAGGATATCGAAGAGATTAAGAAAATCGAGGATCAGGTAACGGAACTTACCGCGCAGATGGGAACAGAAAATTCCGGCGCCCAAAGCGCGAATGCAGAAACATCCGTCTTTCCGTCTTTTCAGGCGAAGGATCTGGATGGAAATAAGGTGGACAGCAGCATTTTTTCACAGAATGCGGTAACGGTTGTTAATTTCTGGTTTAATGGATGCACGCCATGTGTGGAGGAACTTCCGGCACTCAACAAATTAAATGAAGAACTGAAGGCAAAGGGCGGTCAGGTCATTGGCGTAAACACGGATTCACTCGATGGTAATAAAGAGGGAATTGCGGAAGCAAAAAGTATCCTGAAAAAACAGGGGGCAGACTATACCAACCTTTCCCTTGATTCAGACAGTGAGGCCGGTAAATACGCAACAAATATTATGGCATTTCCAACGACAGTTCTCGTTGACCGTAATGGCAACATTGTCGGAGATCCGATCATGGGCGGAATCACGAGTGATGAAGTCTACAAAAAGGTGACAGCTGCGATTGACCAGATCTTAGAGAAGGATAAGCAGTAAGATGGATACGGATAGGGTGGTAACTTTAAAAGGAGAATCCCATGGAATATGAACACATTGTCCATTCGTTTGAACCGGTGTACGACAAAGCTTCCGAAATTCTCATATTAGGAACCCTGCCGTCCGTCAAATCAAGAGAAAACAATTTTTATTACGGGCACAAACAGAACCGTTTCTGGAAAGTGCTTGCAACACTTTTAAAGGAGCCGGTTCCGGATACAATTGAGGAGAAAAAAGCAATGCTTCTTGCCCACCGGATTGCCCTGTGGGATGTGATCCAAAGCTGTGACATCAAAGGCTCAAGTGACAGTAGTATTAAAAATGTACAGCCGACGGATATTGGCATGATTCTGGAAAAAACGAACATAACACGTATTTATGCAAACGGAAACAAGGCAGGACAGCTTTATAAAAGATACCAGTTTCCGGTCACGGGGATCGAAGCGATGGTGCTTCCATCCACAAGTCCGGCAAATGCCGCGTGGTCGCTGGAACGGCTGTGTGAGGCGTGGCATGTGATTCTGGAACAATGATAACAGAGCCTTTTATAAAAGATTTAAAAAGCCATCTTTGTAAAGAAAGATGGCTTTTTTTAGTATAAATCAACGGCGAAGTGACGAAATGGAAAAGAAAAAATATGAAAAAATTGAACAAATAACGGAAAAATATGAAAATTTTTAATGTGAATCAAAAAATATTCTATAGTTTATGAGATGAAAACCTCTTATACTAGCATTACAAACAAAACAAGAAGGGGGAAATTCTTATGAAAAAGAAAATTGTTGCAATTATGATGATGGCAGTATTGGCACTTTCAACTGCTGCATGCGGAGCAGATGGGGGCAACTCCGGCAAAGACACACAGACAGGAAATACAGGGGGAGGCACTTCTACCTCAACTGTCGCAAATAAGGATAAACCATTGGTATGGTTTAACCGTCAGCCGTCAAACAGTTCCACAGGAGAGCTTGATATGACAGCACTCAATTTTAACAAAGATACTTATTATGTAGGGTTTGATGCAAATCAGGGTGCAGAACTTCAGGGTACCATGGTAAAAGATTACATCGAGAAAAATATTGACAAGATTGACCGTAACGGAGATGGCGTGATCGGTTATGTTTTAGCAATCGGTGATATCGGTCACAATGATTCCATTGCCCGTACAAGAGGTGTCAGAAAAGCACTTGGAACAGCAGTGGATAAAAACGGCGAGGCAGACAGTGCACCGGCAGGAACCAATACCGATGGAAAAGCATCACAGGTTCAGGACGGAAGCATTGAAGTAGGTGGAAAAACCTATGTGATCCGTGAACTTGCTTCCCAGGAAATGAAAAACTCAGCAGGTGCTACATGGGATGCAGCAACAGCCGGCAATGCGATTGGTACATGGTCATCTTCTTTCGGGGATTCCATTGATGTCGTTGTATCCAACAATGATGGAATGGGAATGTCAATGTTTAATGCATGGTCAAAGGATAACGGTGTACCGACATTCGGATATGATGCAAACAGCGATGCAGTTGCAGCAATTGCAGAAGGCTACGGTGGAACGATCAGCCAGCATGCAGACGTACAGGCATACCTGACACTGCGTGTTCTTAGAAATGCACTGGATGGTGTAGATGTTGACACGGGTATCGGAACTGCAGACGATGCAGGAAATGTATTAAGCAGTGACGTTTATGTATACAAAGAAGACGAGAGATCTTACTATTCCCTGAACGTGGCAGTAACCGCTGATAACTACAAAGATTTTACAGATTCTACCGTTGTATGGGAACCGGTATCCAAACAGTTAGATGCATCTGCCCATCCGACAAAGAAGGTATGGCTGAATATTTACAATGCTTCTGATAACTTCTTAAGTTCTACCTATCAGCCGCTGTTACAGAAGTATGATGACCTTTTAAATCTGGATGTTGAGTACATTGGTGGTGACGGACAGACAGAGTCTAATATCACAAACCGTCTGGGCAATCCGGGACAGTACGATGCTTTTGCCATCAACATGGTGAAAACAGATAATGCAGCTTCTTACACAGCTCTTTTAAATCAGTAAAACAACTTAACTTCGGGGGGAGAAATACTGGTTCTCTCCCCGAAAACAAAAGGATAGGAGCGGATAGTATGGGGGATCAGAGCAAAGATATTATCTTATCGATACGTGGCATGAGTAAATCATTTGGCCGCAACAGAGTACTTGATCATATCAACCTTGATGTGAGAAAAGGAACAGTTATGGGACTTATGGGAGAAAATGGTGCCGGTAAGTCAACAATGATGAAATGTCTTTTTGGAACTTATCAGAAAGACGAAGGAACTATATACCTTGACGGAAAAGAAGTGAATTTTTCCGGCCCGAAGGATGCACTCGAAAATGGGATTGCAATGGTGCATCAGGAGTTAAACCAGTGCCTGGAGAGAAATGTTGTGGATAATCTCTTTCTTGGCAGATACCCGGTAAATTCCCTTGGGATGATCGATGAGGGAAGAATGAAAAATGAAGCCTCGGAATTATTCCGGAAACTGGGAATGACGGTGAATCTGGATCAGCCGATGAGAAATATGTCCGTTTCCCAGCGGCAGATGTGTGAAATTGCAAAGGCGATCTCATATAATTCGAAAGTAATCGTATTAGATGAGCCAACATCATCACTTACCGTACAGGAAGTGGATAAACTTTTTGATATGATGCGGATGCTTCGTGACCAGGGCATCTCCCTTATTTATATTTCCCATAAAATGGATGAAATATTTGAGATCTGTGATGATATTTCCGTACTCCGGGATGGAAATCTGGTCATGACAAAAAGTGCAAAAGAAACAAATATGAATGAACTGATTACTGCAATGGTAGGCCGTGTGCTGGAAAACCGTTTTCCACCGGTGGATAATCAGCCGAAAGATGTTATTTTATCAATCCAGCATTTGTCCACAAAATATGAGCCGTATTTACAGGATGTTACATTTGATGTCCGTGAAGGGGAGATTTTTGGCTTATATGGCCTTGTGGGAGCCGGACGGACAGAATTGCTGGAAACCATATTCGGTATCCGCACAAGAGCCGCAGGCCGTGTTTATCTGAACCATAAGCTTATGAATTTCAGCTGTGCAAAAGAGGCAATGGATTATGGATTCGCGCTTATTACGGAAGAACGGAAGGCAAATGGATTATTCCTGAAAGGGAATCTTACATTTAATACAACCATTGCAAATCTTAATGCATATAAAAAAGGCGCGGCACTTTCAGAACCGAAAATGACAAAGGCTACCGCAAATGAAATTAAAGTCATGCATACCAAATGTCTGGGACCAAACGATATGATTTCAAGTCTTTCCGGAGGAAACCAGCAGAAGGTTATTTTTGGAAAGTGGCTCGAGCGTGAACCGAAGGTGTTTATGATGGATGAACCGACAAGGGGAATTGATGTCGGCGCAAAATATGAAATTTATGACCTGATCATACAGATGGCAAAACAGGGAAAGACCATTATCGTGGTTTCTTCTGAGATGCCGGAAATCCTTGGTATTACAAACCGGATCGGTGTCATGTCGAACGGACGGCTTGCGGGCATTGTCAATACAAAGGAAACGAATCAGGAAGAATTACTTCGCCTCAGCGCGAAATATTTATAGGCAGGGGGGACAGATATGGCAAATAGCAAGATTCTTACAGCGGAGCAGGAAAAAACACTGCGTCAGCCGATTGAGGAATATGTCGGAAAAATACAAAAAGAGATTGATGAACTCAGAAAAGATGGTACGGCAAAAGTCATTATGTACCAGAGCAGGATCGAAAACGTAAAAAGAGATAAAACACTTTCCAAAGGGGAAAAAGATTCTGAGATTGCATCCTGCCAGAAGGAGCTTGAACAGGCAAAAGCGGTAGAGGCACAGAACAAAGACCAGATCGCAAAACTGATCGGGAAAGCAGAAAATTATCTCAAAAATAATTTTGACAAGTATTATAATGCAGTTAAGGCAAGTTGTATAGCGGAAAAGGAACAGGCACTGCAGGAGCATCAGCAGAGACTTGCAAAGATTGAAAAGGAACACAAAGAAACTCTGGCAAAGACTTCCGCCCAGGCCGAGGTCAAAGAAGAAAATTATGTATATAAGAACCGTGTTTCCAATGAAAAGATTGAACTGGAAAAAGAGTATCAGAGGATTAAAGACCGGAAGCATGATGCGTACAGTTACAAGTATCATCTGATTGATCTGCTCCGGTTGTCCAAATTTACATTTGCAGAAAATCAGGCACAGAAATGGGAAAATTATAAGTATACATTTAACCGGAGAACATTCCTTTTACAGAATGGACTCTACATCGCGATCATTCTTATTTTTGTTGCGTTATGTATCATAACTCCAATCAAAAAAGGAACGCCGCTTCTTACGTATAATAATATTTTAAATATTCTCCAGCAGGCATCGCCTAGAATGTTTTTAGCACTTGGAGTTGCAGGTCTGATCCTTCTTACAGGAACGGATCTTTCCGTTGGACGAATGGTTGGTATGGGAATGACAACCGCAACCATTATCATGCATCAGGGTGTAAATACAGGTGGTGTGTTCGGACACATCTTTGATTTTACGAAAGTACCGACACCGGCAAGAGTCGTGCTGGCACTTGTGGCATGTATTGTATTATGTACGTTCTTTACAAGTATAGCCGGATTTTTTACAGCGAAATTCAAGATGCATCCGTTTATATCGACCATGGCAAACATGCTTGTCATTTTTGGTCTGGTCACCTATGCGACAAAAGGTGTTTCCTTCGGAGCGATCGAGCCGACCATTCCGAATATGGTAATTCCAAAAGTCAATGGATTCCCGACCATCATTCTCTGGGCAGTTGCAGCAATTGTCATTGTATGGTTTATCTGGAACAAAACAACCTTTGGTAAAAATCTTTATGCAGTCGGAGGAAATCCGGAGGCAGCAGCTGTTTCAGGAATTTCTGTCTTTGCAGTAACACTTGGTGCATTTATTATGGCAGGTATCCTTTACGGATTTGGTTCCTGGCTTGAATGTACCCGAATGGTAGGATCCGGTTCTGCCGCTTATGGACAGGGCTGGGATATGGATGCCATTGCAGCCTGCGTTGTCGGTGGTGTATCATTTACCGGTGGTATTGGTAAGATTTCCGGTGTTGTTACCGGTGTATGTATCTTTACAGCATTAACATACTCCCTCACAATCCTGGGTATTGATACCAACCTCCAGTTCGTATTCTCGGGTATTATCATCCTTGTTGCAGTAACACTGGATTGTCTGAAATACGTTCAGAAAAAATAAAACATATACTCTCCTCTATAATGAAAAAGCAGGGATGCCGGTGATGCATGAAACATGCAGGGCATCTCTGTTTTATGTTGGAAAGGTTTTACTTTATCTGGACAAATTGCTATAATAAATAAAATAACATGGGGGAAGAGGTATGTATACATTATTGCTGGTGGATGATGAAGAAGAAGTCATTGAAGCCATCGTTAAAAAAGTTAAATGGGAGGAACTCGGCTTTCAGGTTGCCGGGCATGCAAACAACGGATTTAAAGCAATGGACATGCTTGAAGAAATGCAGCCGGATGTTGTTATGACGGACATCCGGATGCCATATATGGACGGACTGGAATTGTGTGCACATATAAAAGCAAAGTATCCGGCAACAAAAATTCTGCTTTTTACCGGGTTTGATGATTTTGAATATGCAAAAGAAGCCGTGCATCTTGAAATTGAGGAATATATTTTAAAGCCGCTTAATGCTGTGGAAATAACAGAAGTGTTTAAGCGTCTGAAAGAGAAACTGGACTATGAGATCAGTGAAAAAAGAAATACGGATCTTTTGAAAAAATATTATGCGGATTCCCTTCCGATGCTGCAGGCGAATTTGTATACAACGCTTATTGAAGGACGTATTCCGGAAGAGGAGATGCCGCATTATTTTAAGGATTACCAGATTGCTTTTACAGGCCCGTGGTATTGCTGCCTGATCATACACACATCGGCAAGCCAGATTCCGGAGGGCATGGATATACGGCTGCTTTCGGTATCGGTAGACCGGCAGGCAGGGGAGAACCTTGGGGAAAAATGGAACGCGAAGCGTTTTCGCTATCTTGGGGATACCATTATGATTATGCAGTTAAAAAGTGAGGAAGAAATTTCAGAACTAACGGATGCCTGTGACCGTTTCTGTAAATATATCCATCATATTATGGGGGCAAAAGTAACCATAGGGATCGGTCAGGTATGCGGGCACATCGCAAAGATTGCAGCATCCTATCAAAGTGCCAGGGAAGCGGTTTCCTATCGTGTTTTATATGGAAGCAACCGGGCAATAAATTTAAAAGAGATTGTTCCGCAGAGAAAAATCCAAAGGGATGCCGGAGAGGGAACAGAACTGTCCAATGTGTTTAAAAAGATCTGCCTTGGAGAAAATGAAGATATTGCAAATGCCATAGAAGTTTACGTGCAGCATAATTTCCATGATCTGAAATCATTGGAAAAATATCATGTGGCGGTTATGGAACTTATTGGTGAACTGTATCATTTTATGGTCAACAATGAAATGGATACCACAAAAATACAGGGAGGCATCAGTTCTTTGTATAATGAACTGTGTAATTTGGAACCGCAGGTTTTGCAGAAATGGCTTTTAAAATTCTGCTGTATGCTGCATGATGACATGGCGGATGCCCGGTACCATTCCAAGAAATCCCTGATCGGGAGGGCAAAAGAATATGTGCACGACAATTATCAGCAGGAAGATTTGGGGCTTGACGATATCTGTAAAGAACTGGGCGTGTCAAATTCTTATTTTTCAAGCATGTTCAAAAAAGAAACAGGGAATTCTTTTGTCGGATACCTGACGGAATACCGTATGGATAAGGCGGCACGCATGCTTGTGGAAACCGCGGAAAAAAGTTATATGATTGCAAAGAGTGTGGGATATTCCGATCCAAATTACTTCAGTTATGTGTTTAAAAGACAGTTTGGGGTATCCCCTTCAAAATACAGGACAGCATATGAAAAAAATGAAAAATAAACCGGGAGATATCCAGTCAACCATCATGATTGCATTTTCTGTAATATCAACCTTAATTATGGTCTGTATGGGTGTGATGGTATATTGGAGATTTTCGGGTATTACGCAGCAGAATATTGTGGATAATAACCGAAAGATTATGGATCAGACGGTGGATTCCATAGAAAATTATCTTGTGAATATGAGGCAGGTATCGGATGCCGCATATTATGATGTTATAAAGGAAAACGATATCCGGGAACAGAACGAATCCATCCACAAAGGGTTAAATCTTTTATATGAGGCAAATAAAGAGAACTTAAGGAGCATTGCTATATATAATGGATACGGAAGCCTTATGGCAGCAGAGCCGGTTGTTGCCCAGAAAGAAGAACCGGATGTGACCAGACAGGGATGGTTTATGCAGGCAAAAACACGTATGGAGAATATCCATTTTTCCACACCCCATGTCCAGAATTTATTTGATGACGGTACCTGTCGGTATTACTGGGTGATTTCTTCCAGCCGTGTCGTGGAACTTACGAATGGGACAGATACACAGTTGGGGGTGCTGCTTGTGGATATGGACTATTCCGGGATTTCACGTATGATGGAACGGATCAATACGTCAGGAAAAGGACAGTATTTTTATCTGTGTGATGGTGAGGGAAATATTATTTATCATCCGCATCAGGCAAGAATTGACAATGGCATGGATACAGAAAGCAGCGTAAAGGCAGCTTCGTCCAAAGAAAAAATTTACGATGAATATTTGGAAAAAACCCACAGAAAAGTTATGGTGGGTGCAATCAGTTATACAGGATGGCGCCTGGTCTGTGTTATGCCGTATGAAATATTCACAAATAAGATGGCCGATGTAAAGCAGTTTGTCCTGCTTATTTTACTGCTTATGGCAATGATGCTTGTATTTGTAAACCGCATCATTTCCGTGCGGATATCGCGGCCGATTATGAAACTGGATCACTCGGTGCGTGAATATCAGGAAGGGAAAGAAGAAAAGATTGCAATCGGAGGCTCAACAGAGATCCGGCATCTGGGACAATCCATTCAGGAATCCTACCGGCAGAATTCCGAACTGATGAAAAAAGTCATATGGGAACAGAATGAAAGAAGAAAAAGCGAATTTGATGTGCTGCAAAGCCAGATCAACCCGCATTTTTTATACAATACATTAGACTCCATCACCTGGATGATAGAGAGCGGTAAAAATGAGGAAGCTGCCTTTATGATCACGCAGCTGGCAAAGCTTTTCCGGATCAGCCTTTCAAAAGGACATACGGTTATCCGCATAAGGGATGAACTGCAGCACGCGCAAAGTTATGTTAATATACAAAAAGTGCGGTATAAAAACAAGTTTGAAGTTGTATTTGATATCCGTCCGGATATTCTGGATGATTGTATCGTGAAACTTGTGCTGCAGCCGATCCTTGAAAATGCGATCAATTACGGCGTAAGGGAGATGGATGACTGCGGAAAAATCCTCATTCGCGGATGGAAAGAACAAGAAAATATCTTTATGCAGGTATCGGATAACGGAATGGGGATTCCGGAAGAGGAGATTGACCTGTTATTAAAGGATACAAACCGTGTACATAAAAAGGGCTCCGGAGTCGGGCTTGTAAATGTAAATAACCGGCTCCGGTTATTGTTTGGAGAACCATACGGACTTCAGATAGAAAGTGAACTGGATGAGGGAACGACAGTGACAGTTATCATCCCAGAGATTGTTTACAGTGAGGAAAACTGCAGGAAATTTGAGGAACACCATATGCCGGAGGATTCTTAAAATGAAACATGGGAAAAAAACATTTGTGATAATAGAGGCAGTTCTGGGAATTCTCGTGATTCTGGTTCTCGGCTTTATCATCTATAAGCAAAACGGCCATGATCCAGAAACAATTGCGGTGATCATACCGGATGTGGATGAGAGCGAGTGGTCAGCGTTTAAATACGGACTGAAAATGGCAGCACGGGAATATGATACAGATGTTGTGATCATCAGTAAGGACAATATGGAAACCGCCAATGATGAGATTGAGATTATGAATCAGGAAATTGCAAAAGGAGCAGATGCGGTGATCGTAAAACCGATTGCAAACCGGGATGGGCAGCAAAAGCTAAAACAGCTGGAAAAAAGTGTTCCTATAATGGCCGTGGGAGATACATTTCCCGAAGAACCGTCCGGATTGCATACAATAGAACCTGATCATTACCATATGGGTGCGGATCTTGCCCAAAAGCTTCTGGAAAATTACCGTGGAAATCTGATCGGGAAGAAGATTGGGATCTATTCGCAGCATGCCACTTCAGAAGCAGTGATAAAAAGAAAGAAGGGGATTTGCGATACATTAAAGGGGAGTGGCGCAGAAATTTTATGGTCTGTATCAAAAGAAAATGATTCGAAAGAGAAAATCAATCTACAGACACAAAGAAAGGTGGATATCGTGATGGCTTTGGATAATGCAAGCTTTGTGGAAGCCGGGGAGGCGGCAAAGGATAATGACCTGTATGGGGCGGTACTCTATGGAATTGGAAATTCAACGGAGGCAGTTTATTATCTGGATGCAGGATGGGCACAATGTCTGGTTGCTCCGGATGAGTTTGACGCAGGCTATGAAAGCGTTGCAGAGCTTATTAAAAAACGACATAATTTTTTCTATAAAATGAAAGACCGGCAGATTACACATACCATTCTCACACGGGAAAATCTTTTTTCGGAGGAGAACCGGAATCTGCTGTTTACAATCAGCCGGTAAAATCAGGGGTTATCATGGATAAAAGAAAAATAAAAAACACTATGGCATTATTTGGTCTGATGGGAATTCTTTTGTATGGTGCATGTGGAAGCGAAAAAAAGGAAATACCGAAACAGATTTATATTGGGGTCGCATGTTATGACCAGAGAGATACCTTTCTGGGGGAACTTCTGGAGAATTTTAAAAGGGAATGCAGGACACTGGAAAAAAGGGGATATGATATCAGCCTGACCATTATGGATGCTGCAAATTCGCAAAGAACGCAGGACGATCAGGTGCAGGAAATGATCGGCAATGGCTGTGATATTCTGTGCGTCAACCTGGCAGACCGGACGGATCCGTCACAGATCATTACAGCCGCGCAGGAACACGATATTCCCATTATATTTTTTAACAGGGAACCGGTGGAAGAAGACCTGATGCAGTGGGATCAGTTATACTATGTCGGAGCAGAAGCAAAACAATCCGGACAGATGCAGGGACAGCTTGCAGCAGCTTATATCAAAGAACATCCGGATGTGGACCGTAATCATGATGGAAAGATCCAGTATGTGATTCTTGAGGGGGAAATGGGGCATCAGGATGCCATTATAAGAACCGAAAGTGTTGTGGAGAGTCTGAAAGAACAGGGAATTGAACTGGAAAAGCTGAGCTATCAGATTGCAAACTGGAACCGTGCACAGGCACAGAACCGTATGATGCAGCTGATCGGACAATATAACAACCGGATGGAAGTTGTTCTTGCCAATAATGATGCAATGGCACTCGGTGCTATGGATGCTTATGAAAAGCTCGGGTATACGGAAACAAACCGGCCGGTATTTTTTGGAATAGATGGAACAAAAGAAGGGCTTGAAGCGGTAAAAGACGGAACACTTGCAGCAACCGTATATAATGATAAAGAAGGGCAGGCAGCAGCAATGGCAAATCTTGCATTTTCGATTGCCACAGAGGATGAAAATAATCCAAATCCGTTTAAAAATTATAAATATATATATCGCGCATATCAGAAGGTTACAAAAGAAAATGTGCAGACATTTCTGGAGAAAGAAGAATAAGGGATGCGATCAGAAAAAAGGAGAAACAGACATGAATAACTGGGAAAGAATGAAAGCCGGCAGACTCTACAATGCCGACAGCAAAGATCTGGAAAAATACCATTCGTTTGGGATGCTGACTTGAATACAGAAATAGCAAATGCTGTGAATGCAACAGATGATAAAGCACAATATGATGAGAGGCTAAGAGACTGCTTGGTCATAAAAGTATTCTTGCACATATTTTAGTTGATACGGTAGAAGAATTTCGAGGTATGAATCCCAGAGATGTAGTAAAATATATTGAGGGGAGAACCTAAGATTGGTGTAGTTCCAACGGAACCGGGACTTACAAATGTTAATGGTGAGCGTGTGGTTGGAATGAATACGGAAAACACAGAAATCAATGAAGGAACAATTAATTTTGATATTGTGTTTTATGTGCGAATGAAAGATGGCTTATCGCAGATTATGGTAAATGTGGAAGCACAAAAAGATATGCCAACCGAATATCATATATTAAACAGAGCTATCTTTTATGCATGTCGTCTTGTTTCATCACAAAAGGAAAGAGATTTTGTTAATAAAAAGTACGATGACATTAAGCAGGTTTAACACCGGCTACTGGGAGCTTTGTTATCACAGAAGCTTTCACAAAATGAAAAGCTAAACATAAAAGAAAGAGCCTGCAATGGCGTAAACATTATGAACGAAAATAATTAAAAAATAAGGAACGGCAAATCATCAACAATATGTTGAGATGATTTGCCGCCTTTTTGAAGTCTATACGTTTCTCCCTTTTATACCGATACATCAATAGAATTACGAACGAGTCTGTTACCATTTTGGACAAGTGTAGCTTCTACGGATTCTCTTGTGAAATTATCAAGAATGCCTGTATCAAATGCTTGTCCGGGCTTCCAATTTGGATTGGCTGATTTTACGGCTGCGTACATAGCAGATCTGTACTGTCCTTCATATTGTTCTAAAGTCCATGTACCACTTAAACGATTACAGTAACATCCATACCTGCAACACCGTTTGCATTCAGTAAATCTCCGTCCGAATCAAACTGTTAATATTCATTGACATATAAAAGCCTCCCTGCAAATAAATTCAAAACCTGTTTAGAATGTGCGTATAATCATAAAAATTAGAACTAACATATATGCGCATAATCTGGAGGAACCATGATATTAAAAAGAAAAATATATAAAAAACTACTGGAATGGAAAAATGAATGTTAGGGGAAAAAGCTTTACTGACAGAAGGCGCCAGACGTATGGGAAAGTCTACCATCTGCGAAGAATTTGGAAAAAACGAATACGAAAGTTATATTATTCATTCAAGAAATTTAATTGTAAAAGATGGAATTATATGCATTCCCCCATATATGACAATGAATATATAAAGATCTGACATACACACTTGATTTTAAAATAATTGTTATTATGATATTATAAAGAAATGCCAAAAACAAAGGAGAGATGTATGTACCACAAGAAATTAGAATCAGATATCAGATGTCCATTGGAATACGGCCTGGAAGTCTTTGGAGGCAAATGGAAATCAAGAGTTATATGTGTTCTGGCGGATAAGAAGACATTAAGATATAGTGAGTTAAGGGCAGAACTGGTGAATATTACAGATGCAGTTCTTTCAACAACATTAAAAGCATTGATTGCTGATGATATTGTTTCAAGGAAATCATATGACGAGATTCCGCCAAGAGTTGAATATTCACTTACGGAAAAGGGCTTATCTGTAATGCCGATATTGCAAAGTATATGCGACTGGTCATGCGCATTTTACAAGAAAGAAACTGACAAAGAAACGAGCCAGTGCATGAAGTGCGACCATAAGTAATGGATGAAGGAAGGTTATTGTGTGAAAAAAATAACCTTCCTTTTCAAATTAACATTTATTGTGTAAAATGTTACATAGAACTACCTAAGCGGTATACTGGCGAGCAGTAATACGACACACGCAATATGCAGAAATGGAGCGGAAATTGAGCAGATTAACGATTATAACCAAGGATAAGGCTCAGGTTACAATGGAGTCTTTATATCAGGATTTGGAGAGAAGAATAGTAGCAAGTCCACCGGGACTGTGTACTATCGACCTTACCAGGTCATTTATAAAAATGTGTCTTGCACAGTCATGTGGTAAATGTGTCCCATGCCGTGTGGGACTTAGACAGCTTGCGAGACTTTTTGATGATGTGCTTGATGGTAACGCAACAGAGGAAACTCTTGATGTTATCAGGCTTACAGCAGAGGGAATCTATTATTCCGCTGACTGTGCAATCGGATATGAGGCAGCAAAGCTTGTACTAAAATGTATTGATGGCTGCGAGGATGATTTCAGGTCACATATTGAGAGAGGATTTTGTTCATGTAACAGTAACCAGCCGGTTGCATGTGTGAAGTCATGTCCGGCAGGAGTAGATATACCGGGATACATAGCACTTGTGCATGAAGGCAGATATGCAGACGCGGTTCGTCTTATAAGAAGAGACAATCCAATGCCTACAACATGCGCATATATATGTGAGCATCCATGTGAAAACAGATGTAAGAGAACACTTATTGACGCGCCGGTCAACATCAGGGGACTTAAGAAAATGGCAGTTGATAATGCCGGTGATGTTCCGGTTCCGGCATGTAATGAGCCAACAGGTAAGAAGGTTGCAATAATCGGTGGTGGTCCGGGAGGACTCAGTGCCGCATATTATCTGGCTCTTATGGGGCATAAGGTTACTATATTTGAGCAGAGAAAGCAGCTTGGTGGAATGTTAAGATATGGAATTCCTAACTACAGACTTCCTAGAAAAAAGCTGGATGCGGAGATTAACGCTATATTGTCTACAGGAATAGAAGTCAAGAAAAATATAAGCGTAGGAACAGACATTACGCTTGAGGATATTAATAAAGAATATAATGCAGTATACATTTCTATCGGAGCACATGCAGACAAGAAGATTGGAATTGATGGTGAGGATGCTACAACAGGCGTAACATCAGCAGTAGAAATGCTTCGTGCAATTGGTGATGATGAAATGCCTGACTATACTGGCAAGCGAGTGGTTGTTATTGGCGGTGGAAATGTAGCAATGGATGTTGCCCGTTCTTCTGTAAGATTAGGTGCTGAGAAAGTAAGCATTGTGTATAGAAGAAGAAAAGCCGACATGACGGCGCTTCCGGAAGAGGTTGAAGGTGCAGAGGCAGAGGGCTGTGATGTTCTTGAACTTATGTCACCAGTCAGAATAGAGAAAGATGAAAATGACGCAGCAGTTGGTTTATGGGTTCAGCCACAGATGATAAGCAGGATAAAAGGTGGCAGACCATCACCTAAGACTGCAGCTAAGGACGAGGTTCTTATTCCTTGCGACCTTATTGTAGTTGCCATCGGACAGGGTATCGAAACAAGATATTTTGAGGAGCATGGCGTTACAGTCAAGAGAGGAACAATTGAGGCACTTGATACAAGCGAGATTAAAGAACATAAAGGAGTATTTGCAGGAGGAGACTGCGTAACAGGACCTGCAACAGTAATCAGGGCTATAGCAGCCGGAAAGGTTGCGGCAGCCAACATTGATGAATATCTTGGCTACCATCATGAGATAACTTCAGATGTAGAGATACCTTATGCCGGATACGAGGACAAGGTACCTTGCGGACGAGTTGAGGTTGCACTGCGTGATGCCGCAGACAGAAAGAAAGACTTTGAACCTATTGAATATGGATTTTCATGCGAGGAAGCATGTCAGGAATCTGGACGCTGCTTAAGATGTGATCATTTTGGATTTGGTTCATTCAGAGGAGGCAGAGAGAAACAATGGTAAATTTAACAATTAACGGTAAAGCTGTATCAGTAAAAGAAGGAACTACCATTCTTGAAGCTGCCAAAACAATAGGAGAGACAATACCTACACTCTGCTATCTCAAAGAAGTCAACGCAATTGGTGCATGTCGTGTATGTGTTGTTGAAGTAGAGGGTACTGACAGATGTGTTACAGCATGTAATAACTTCGTAGAAGAAGGCATGGTTGTCTACACTAATTCAAGAAAAGTGCGTACAACAAGAAAGACTAATGTAAAGCTCATACTTTCACAGCATGATTACAAATGTGGTACATGTATAAGAAGTGGTAACTGTGCGTTACAGTCAATTGCAAATGAACTTAATATATCAGAGATGCCATATGATTCAATCTTAGAAAAAGATAATTGGGATAAAACATTTCCACTTATCAGAGATGCCCAGAAATGTATCAAATGTATGCGTTGTGTGCAGGTGTGTGATAATATTCAGGGAATGCACATATGGGATGTTGTAAATACAGGTTCGCGTACAACTGTAAATGTGCGTGCAAACAGGAACATTGCGGAGACTGCATGTACACTTTGTGGTCAGTGTGTAAGCAACTGCCCTGTAGGTGCACTTACAGAAAGAGACGATGTCGGAATCGTGCTTGATGCAATTGAAAATGAGGATATCATTACAGTAGTACAGATTGCACCAGCAGTAAGAACAGCATGGGGCGAAGATTTTGGCATGTCTAAGGAATATGCGACAGCACAAAGACTTGTTGCAGGACTTAGAAGAATAGGATTTGATTATATATTTGACACAACATTTGCAGCAGACATGACAATTATGGAGGAGGGAAGCGAGTTCCTTGAAAGGCTTCCAGAAATCAAGGAGTCAGGACTTCCAATGTTCACATCATGCTGTCCAGGATGGGTGAAATTCGTAAAGAGCGAGTTCCCTGAGATGGCAGGCAGACTTTCAACAGCAAAGTCACCACAGCAGATGTTTGGTGCAATAACAAAGTCGTATTATGCAGAAAAGCTTGGGGTTGACCCGGAAAAGATATTCTGTGTGTCAATCATGCCTTGTCTTGCAAAAAAGGACGAGTGTACATGGGACGGCGGCAAAGATGTTGACGCAGTTCTTACAACAAGAGAAGTTGAAAGAATGTTCAAAGCATTTTTCATAAAGCCGGAAGAACTTGATGAGGACGAGTTCGACAATCCTTTAGGTGAAGGAACAGGTGCTGGCGTTATATTCGGTGCAACAGGCGGTGTTATGGAGGCGGCACTCAGAAGTGCTTACTATCTTGTGACAGGAAATAATCCTGACGCGGATGCGTTCCAGTCAGTGAGAGGTCTTGAGGGCTGGAAGGAAGCAACATTTGACCTTAATGGAACAAGTATAAATGTAGCTGTTGCCAGTGGGCTTGGCAATACAAGACACCTTATGAATGCAATAAAGAAGGGCGAAGTTCACTACGATTTCGTTGAAATAATGTCCTGTCCGGGCGGCTGTATCAACGGAGGCGGACAGCCTTACAAGGAAGACGCTGTGATGGTTGAGGAGCGTCGTCATGTGCTGTACGGGCTTGATAAGCGCGATAATCTTAGATTCTCACATGAGAATCCATCGGTTAAGCAGTGCTATGAGGAGTATTTTGAGAAACCGTTGTCACATAGGGCTCATGAGATATTGCATGTGTAGGGTTTAGACAGCCTGCTCTGCGGGTGGGGAGTGTGGGGCATCTGCTTTCAGTATTCCTCGCTTAGTAGAAGTATATGCCGCCAGCTGCAGAGCTTTTTACAATGTGCGAAAGCAAACGCGCTTCGCTTGAACGAGCTTTCGCACACTGAACTTTTGCATCTGGCGGCATTAACTTCTACACAGCTCGTCATTATTCAAGCATCTGCCTCGCACTCCCAACCAGCAGAGAGTGTCTGGCTAATCTGGGGAGTTCAGCTGGGTGTATGTGGCAACTGCCCTTCGGGGGGTGGTGTACGGACGCACCTGGGCGTTGCACTGCAGGTGCTGGGATTAGTGTATGTTATGTGACTTTGTTCATTTGGGATAGTGTCAAATAGCACATGAAATCAGCGCATAAGTAGGGAAAAGCCTACTAATGTTGCTAAATGTGATGAATTAGTAGGTTTATTTAGAAGAAATTATGATGAAAATAGAGAAGAAAAAAGAAAATTGCCTACTAAATTTATGATTTATGCGAGAATAGTAGGTTTTTTGGCTGACAAGAGATGTCTAATATTGTAAACATATGAGGAAAAGACCTACTAATCTTGCTAAATATGATGAATTAGTAGGCATTTAATGGGGAAAGAAGCATAATAAACCAACTAACAATGTAAAAAAGACCTATCAGATTGTGAAAATTGATGAAAAAGTAGGTTTAGGAGGCTTTTTATGGATATAAATGAGTTATCACCATCAGAGGTTTTCTCTTATTTTCAGGAGATTTGTGCGATTCCGCATGGTTCTGGGAATACTGGGATGATTGCGGATTATTGTCTGGAGTTTGCTAAGTTGCATGGGCTTAAGGCAAGGAAGGATATGTCTGATAATATTGTTATATTTAAGGCTGGTTCTTCTGGATATGAGGACTGTGAGCCTGTGATTTTGCAGGGACATCTTGATATGGTGTGTGAGAAAGAGCAGGACTGCGATATTGACATGAGTGTACAGAGCATTAAGGTCTGCACTGATGGTAAGATGGTGTGGGCTGACGGCACAACTCTTGGCGCTGATGATGGAATTGCAATTGCATTTATACTGGCAGTGCTTGCTTCGGATACGATTGCGCATCCTCCGATACAGGCAGTGCTTACGAGTGATGAGGAGATTGGAATGCTTGGCGCAAGAGACCTTGATACTTCTGATCTTACAGCAAAGAGGCTTATCAATATTGATTCTGAAAGTGAGGGAATATTGTATGTAAGCTGTGCTGGTGGTGTGAGAGCTGAGTGCGATATTCCGGTTGAGTATGAGGATGCTGCGGGCTGGGTGGCAGATGGTGCAAGTGATGTGCAGAATGGTCAGGTCTGCTTCGAAATTAAGATAAGCGGGCTTGCCGGCGGTCATTCCGGCGTTGAGATTCACAAACAGCACACTAATGCGATAAGATTGCTTGCTTCACTTCTTTCACATGCCAGCGGGGCAGCAGATTTCCGTCTTGTGTCGCTTTCAGGTGGCGGCAAGGAAAATGCAATTCCAAAAGAAGCAAAGGCAGTTGTAAGCGTCAGAAGCTGCGATGCCACAACATTTGAACAAAGCATCAAAGAGAGTGAGGCTGTGTGGATGCAGGAAATCAGAGCGACAGAGCCATATGCTAAGATTGAGGTTGAAAAGACAGATGCTGCAGCAGACAAAGTTCTCAATTCTCATAGCACTGAAAATGTAATATATGCCCTCTGGTTAAGTCCTGATGGTGTGTACAGAATGAGTCAGGAGATTAAGGGCATGGTGCAGACTTCACTTAATCTGGGCACAGCGTATCTTGAAGATGACAAGCTCGTGTACAAATATCTTATAAGAAGCAATACAGCGGCTGGAAAGAAACTATTGCTTGAGAGAGTTAATACATTTGTAAAACATTTGTCAGGAAAAGTAGTCACAATGTCGGACTATCCTGCGTGGGAATACAAGAGGGATTCGCAGTTAAGAAAGATATGCGTTGATAGCTTTACAAATGTGTACGGCCACGAACCGGAAGTGACCTCAATCCACGCCGGACTCGAATGCGGCATACTTGCCGGGAAAATGCCGGGAGTAGATATGATATCATTTGGACCGACACTTGAAAGTGTGCATACGCCTGATGAGTGTATGGATGCGGCTTCAGTGGAGCGGACTTGGGAATATCTGATGGAGATACTTAAAAGTTTATAATTAAATTTGCGGGAGTAAGTGTGTGACGGCAGATTGCATCACATTTACTTCCGCAAATTTAGTTATATACTACAGAAAAATGGGCAGAATATGTTATAGATTAACCATAAGGAGAATTTATACATGATAAAAGATGGATTTTTATACCTTGCGGCACTTATATTTGCAGCCGCAGTATTAGTAAATCTGCCTAAGATTTTTAAAGGGAAAAAGGCACAGGTGTTCTTTAATTTTGCACCGCCGATTGTACTTATATACCTGGGGCTTATGCTGCTTTGCACAATGAAAGTGTGGGACCTTAGTGCAACAAGCGCTGTGTACAAATCAGTCAAGAACCCGATATTATATGCGATGCTTTTCATAATGCTGCTTCGATGTGATTTGAAGAAAATCATCAAGCTTGGACCTAAAATGCTTATCGGTTTCTTCGCAGCAACTTTGTCAATCGGACTTGGATTCTTTGTTTCATATGCAATATTCCACCAGCTCTTAGGCGCAGGTTCATGGAAAGCACTCGGCGCACTGTGCGGAAGCTGGATGGGCGGCGGCGGCAATATGCTCGCAATCCAGGCAGCACTTGATGTTGACGAAGCAACAATGGCTTACGCCCTTGTTATGGATTCAATCTGCGCGACACTTTATGTAATGTTCCTTCTGTGGGCAATCGGAAATCACGAGAAGTTCAACAAATGGACAAAGGCAGACACAAGCATAATCGACGGCGTTGGAGCAGCACTTGAAGAGGAAGCAAAAGCCAACACAAAGCCTCTCGTATGGCAGAACATCATTCTTCTGCTCGGTTCAGGACTCTTAGTATCTGCAGTTTCAATGGAGCTTGGCAGCATGATTAATGCACATTTATCATTCTTTGACAGCACAACATGGACAGTCCTTATCGTATCAGTGCTTGGTATCGTATTCGCCCTGACACCATTTGGCAAGATTAAGGGAACTGAGGAGATTTCAAATGTAATGCTTTATATAGTCATTGCCTTAATCGCCTCAAGAGCAGACCTCGGAGCAGTCGGCAATGCCCCAATATGGCTTCTCGCAGGATTCGTAATCCTCCTTATTCATGTGGCAATCATGATTGCACTTGCGAAGATATTGAAACTCGACATCTTCACATGCAGTGTTGCTTCCCTCGCAAACATCGGTGGAACAGCAACAGCACCGGTCCTCGCCGGCGCATACTCTAATGCCCTCGTACCGGTTGGTATCATGATGGCGCTGCTCGGCTATGTCATCGGAACCGGCGGCGGCCTGCTTGTGGCTAATCTGATGAGTATATTTGGGTAGATTTTAATGGAATAATTGATGGAATGGATAGCACTTCGGCAGTAGATGGGTACTGCCGGGGTGCTGTTTTTTTATATGTTGTAGAAGTGGTGAAAATAAAAAAGAAACGAGCATCCTTTTCCAGTCGTGAGACTTTACTCAGTCATATTAAATTCTTAAAGAATAATCAAGAAAAATATAATTTTACAAATTATTGCAAATAACATTCATTGTCGACATAATTTGACAAATTTTGTATATGAGGAGTAGTAGTATAAGTATATATACAAGATTGGAGGATAAAAATATGGATGAAAGGGATATTGTTTTAAATAGTGTTTTAGAAGAACTTAAGAATAAAAAGCTGATAACAGAATTAGAAAAAGATATAGTAGATGCTATTAAAGTGTTTTTGGAACAACCTATAGATAGAAATAGTATAAAGACAAAAATAAACGAAATTGATCTTAAATATAATACTTATTCTGATTTGCTTATGGTAATGCCACAGGATTCTTTATGTACTTTAGATGAATTGAATGATGCTGAAATGAGAAATAACTTATATTTGAGAATTAATGTGTTATTGGGGAGAAGAGTTAATAGGAAGGGGGATAGCATTTAATGAACAATTTAAATGAAGAACAAATGAAAATGTTAGAGCCCTATATGCGAAATAATATGCAACATTTGAAAGAAATGACAAGGAGTATTTTAAGTAAAACGGGTGAAGAAATTTATGATTTAGATTATGATGATTTTTATTCTATAGCAAATGAAACTGCATGGAAAACAATTATGACGTACAATAGTGCAAGAAAATGTAAGTATGATACATATTTATATGCAAGTATAAATTTTAAGGTTAAAACTGAAATACGAAATAGACACAGGCAAAAAAGATGGATAAATTATATAGCAATACATTACTACTGTACTGATGATGAATTTGATACATTATATAATATTGATTCAGAAATAGATTTATTTGAAGAAATAGAAAAAGATTATAAGTATATTGATTTGTATAATGAGATTAAGAAATATTATCCGCATGTAACTAAAGAAGAGTTTATAGTTTTGTTTTATAAAGCAAATGGTTATAAAGATAAGGATATAAAGAATTTCTTAGAAATTACATCGTATAGATATGGGAAAATAAAAGAAAATATCAAGAATATAAAAGTAATATAAGGGTTTGTTCTGTGAGTTATATAACAAGATATGGGAGTGTAGTGCTCATAATGTGGCAGAAATATAATTTTTGAGTGGTACATAATCGTAAATCAGTAAGGTTTGAAGATAAATAAAATTGAAATTGATATCTAAATAAAAATTCGATACAATAATTTTGAGATGCTATATGAAGTTAGTGTACTTTCTAAAATATTAATTACTTAAATAATGTTTGAAAATATAATTAGAACAATCATCAATGAACTTTTTAAAGTTTGAGAAATTTATATATGAACAGATGGGGATAAGAATGAAAACTAATGAAATAAAATTAATTGAAACTGAGAATCTGCAGAAATGCGATTTAATCAATTTTTCGGAGTTATTTGAAGAAATAAAAGCATGTAGATGGAAAGAAGATTTGGTTAATACATATGCAAGATATGGAATTAAAGATGATACAAAAAAGACAGGATCTACAGATAATATAGATAAATCTGGGAAATCAAAAGATTTATATGCTTCGTTTAGAACACCAGATAATAAGAGAACGGCAACACATATATTATTTGAAGTTAATAAGATAAGGGTAAATACAAATGATTCAATAGCATTTAGTCCATATTTTTCTAATTATGAAATACATGATAATACAAACGATGGCTCATATAGAAACAAATACTTTTATATTGCATATGATGTTGATGAATTCAAATATGTTATGGCATATTTTTTGAAATATGATTTGAACTGGCTTGATAGAGAATATAAAGAAATAGAAGCTGTTAACAAAGTGAATTTTCAAGAAAGTGTTATAAGTGAACAAAATAAAATCGTACAGGAACATTTGAATAATATCGCATCAATAATTGAAAAAGAGATAGAACAGGTACCTGTATATGGGGAAGAAAAAAAGGCGTTAACAAAAATAAGAATTAATCAATCAGTATTTAGAGAATTGCTTTTAAAACGATATTCGAGTTGTTGCTTATGTAATGTAAATGATAAAAATTTCCTTGTAGCAAGTCATATAAAGCCGTGGGCGAAAAGTAATAGCGAGGAAAAACTGGATGTAAACAATGGATTATTATTATGTCCTAATCATGATAAGTTGTTTGACGGTGGTTGGATATCATTTAATGATGATGGACATATTTTGATTTCGGATGAATTAAAATCTAATGATAAGATTTTTATGAATGTTATGGATGACATGAAGATTATTCTTACTGAGAAAAATAAGCAGTATCTGCAATATCATAGAGACAGCGTTTTTAGAGACTTGATAAGTGAGGAGAACATAAGAAATGACATTTGAAACGAAAGATGATTTTCTAAAATGTGTTAGAAATGAATTAGTACCTGAAAATCCTAAAACAAGTGAAGGGTTAGTTGGATTACTGGAATATAGGATAAATGCAAGTGAAGGACGGAACAAAAGACATCCAGATTCATTGTATGAAGGATATGATGAAAAAAAAGGAAAATACTATGGAAAATCTATAACATCTGAATGCTTTAATGAAATTTATGGAATAGATCCTTTTTTAGAAGGTAGCAGTGATACAATATTTAACTGCTGGTCATATATATCAATTTTCGCAAGGGGAAGATTAAATAAGCGATATATAAATGAAAAAAATATTTTGGAAAACTTGAATACGATATTTTATGGATATGAAAATGTTCGATTTTTGCTTGATAAATTAGCTAATTATCAGCATTCTATGGCTAATTTAATGCCAGCGCCTATTGGGTTTAATGGAAGCAAATCACATGATGGAAAAGGAAATTATAAAAAAGACAATGATATGCCTGATATTTATTACCTGAGAGCAAAATATGATTTTCCAGAAATGTATAAATGGATTAATGACAAAATGGAATTATATAAGCTTTCCTTTTTTAGAGATTATGAATCTGGATTTAGTGATGGAGTGGCAAATGTTTCGATAAGATCTGATGAGGAAATAGAATTACTGATAAAAAGCATAATAAATGCAATAGATTGTATTGAGAAGCGAGCAGGGAAGTTGGCTAAAATGGTTGAAAATCCTTAGTGGTTACCCATCCACTTTTTACTCCGTTTTTACTATGTCTGCTGTAGACATCTTGCAAAATTTTGCTAAAATTTGCATTTTATGTACAGAAATGACCGATACATAAAGAAAAATTAATAACGCGCAAAATAAGGATTTGAGTGATGCTTACGAAAGCTACAAGCTTGGCATGACAGACAGAGAGACTTATCTGGAGCAGAGAAAGACCTACGAGCAGTTGTTTGTGCATATGCAGGAGAATATTGAAAAACAGAAGGCAGCGGTCAGCAAGCTGCCTCTTGTGGACCTGCCGGAAGTGGCTGGTTTTGAAATGCTTGAAGGACAGATGAAACTGCAGAAACTGAATAAGGAAATCGTGGAGGCTTTTATGGCGGAGATTGTTGTGTACGATAGGGAGAGGATTGAGATAAAGTGGAAATTTAGGGATGAGTTCAAAGAGGCGGAAAAGGGAGAAAATTGTAGTAAACGTTAAATTTCAGGCGAGGTTCCCGATGCCCTAAAATTGCTTTTTGGCAGAGTAAGTTCCCGAAAAATGGGAGCTTGTTTATAAATTATTGTGATATATTTGAAAAAATAGTATAATAAAATCACTTTCGTAGTGATTTTTGCGCACTCTAAGTAGCAGGAAGTTCGGCACTTCAAAAAAAGAATAGAAGTAACTTCCCGCTGGAAAACAAGTATTTATGCTGATTTGATATGGGTGCCCAATATTTATTTACGAAGTAATCTTATACTTAAGTTAACATCGTCATATGGTATCTGGGAAATACCAAGTTTGGAGATGTTATCTAATCCAATAAAGCCTTGACCGGCTTCAAAAGGAGATTGGTTGTTAAGTGACTTTCTAGGTACTGAGTTGATATGAGAAGCAAGAAGATTGCAGTCTTCTTGCGTTAATCCAGCAAAAGAAGTTCCTTTTGGAAGGACATATCTTAAATACTCATGGTTCTTTTCAATAGAGCCTTTTTGCCAAGATGCGTTGGGATTGCAGAAAAAGACATATGACAACCTTTCTCCATTTATTGAAGAAAGTTCAATGTTTTCTGGGTCAGAAAATTCAGTTCCATTATCAGTTAATATAACTTCAAAAAGTCTGGAAAATTCAAAATCACCTAATGTCTTTTTTAAATCCTGAAAAACTTCATTAACATACTGAACTCTTTTATAAGGGAGCAGGTAAATAAGCATGAAATTAAAGGTTCTAAATAGTAAAGTAAGGAAGCATTTGCCCCCTTACCACCAGATGTACCAATAACGGTATCCATTTCAACAATGGATGCCATAGGATGAAGCTCCATATAATCCTGAAAATCGTGATACTGTCGACCTAGACGATATTTATGGTCAATCTTTTCATGAGAGTAATCGTATTCTTTTTTTACACGAAAACGAACCTTTCGCTGTAAATCAATGTTTTTAACATCAAGCAGCCCTAAATCTACATATCTGTAAAATGTAGATTTACTGAAAGGGAGTAATTCGGGATGAGAAGCAAAAACATGATTGACACTATGATGCTTATGAATCATCAAAGGTGCAATAACATCATTAATAGCAGCGACCTGATCTTTTGTAACTTTAAGATTAGCACGTTGTAAAGAAAGAGTTTGTCTGTATTCATGATCGGCAATAGCGGCATCATAAATGAGTTTAGCTTTGCGGCATTTACCTATATCAGGGCAGGCATTGCAAACATATGGAGCTTTATTAAGATTAGGGCAGCTTATTTCTTTAAATTTACCAAAAGGCTTAATAAAGCGATGAGATTTAACCTCTTTAGCAACAGTAGTTCTATCTTTATGTATGCGGTTACAAATAGTTGTAAAGGAATATCCGTAATTAAGAAATTCATGGATGACGGATCTGTCCTTATATGTTAAATGTAAATACTTCTTTTCATTATTCTTTTTCATGTGAGTGTCCTTTCTGTAGCACCCATATCATATGAAAACAGTATAACAAAAAAGGAACTCCCCTGAATTTTTTTTAAGGTAAGTTCCCGATTACTATAAAACGAGAAGTTTCAATAAGAATTTACAAAAATTGTAGTAAATGATATGGAGATTCAGGGGAGGGGGTAGTATAATAAATAGTAGTTTTTCGTAAAAAAGTAATTGGAAGGAGTTGAGTAGACATGTATTATTATGATATTAAGAGAAAAGTGTTTATCTCTTATTACCATGGCGATCAAGAAGCTGTTAACAAATTTGTTAGAGATTTTGGCGATGTGTTTATACCTAAAACAGTAGGAGTGAAAGATGGAGACTTTGATTTTGTCAGTAACAATCCTGAATATATTATGAGACGTATTCGAGAAGAAAAACTGGGAGATTCTACAGTTACGATAGTACTTATTGGGGAATGTACACACAGTCGAAGATATGTGGATTGGGAGATAAAAGCTTCATTACAACAAGGTCAGTCGTTGCCAAACGGGTTGATAGCAATTAATTTGCCTTACATGGGGATAAGAGGAAATCTTCCACATAGATTAGATTTGAATATTCAAAGAAATCAATACAATATGGATATTGGTTATGCAAGATATTATGCTTATCCATTAAGTAAGGAAGAACTTAAGAAGTGGATAGAGGATGCCCACCAAGCAAGGACATGTAGATCAAATCGGATAAATAATCCGAATGATATGATGCATTACAATGGAAAATGCATTGTTCATGGAGTAACTCATTAGTTTGAATTGTTTTGTAAGAAGGGATGACTGGATGGATAGAGATTATGTATGGGAAGCGGATTATGGAAAAAGGACAAAGCTTACCATTTTTATGAAAGAATTGCTAAATAGACAAGATTCGAAATCTTTGCAGACTTTGGGGATTTTTGTTAATAATAATCCGTATAATTTGGAATTATTTATATTTGTGAGCTATGATAATCCTAAGGATGATGACATACTATTTATGAAAGAGGGTTTTGAAAAATTAGGTTTAATATATAGAAGTGATATAACTTTAGATAAAATGTTAGAGCAGATGTCTAATAGACGATATGATTATAGAAGCTTTACGGATGCGGAAATGGTGGATTGGATGATGGAAAACTCGTTTGCATTTGCTGAGCGTCAGAAATTAGAAAGGCTAGGATATCAATTTAAACCTTTTGGAAAAAGAAAGCAAATCTTTATTAGTCATGCTTCTGTAGATAAAGTTGAAATTGAAAAAATTGTCCCATTTTTAAATGCAATTAATGTGAATGTATGGGTTGATAAATATAATATCAATGTTGGAGATTCTATAGAGAAGAAGGTTTTTGAAGGAATCGATAATTCAAATGCAGTTATTTTCTGGATTACAAAAGATTTTTTGAAGTCGTCGTGGTGTAAGGAAGAAATGGAGCAATTTATTAACCGAGCGTATGATGAAGATGTTCTTATAATTAGTGTTATAGATGTTGATGTTGATATCAAGGAATTGCCAGAAAATCTGAAGGGTATAAAATACATAAAAAAAGAAAAAAATGAATTTTTGGAAGTTGTTGTTGCAGGGATCGTTGAAACATTGAAGAAAAAATATAGTATTAGATAGGAGAAAGGATTTTTAAGATGAAAGTTAAGGATTTATTTGAGAATTGGGGACTTACAAATATTAAGTTGAATGTTGGATTTATGGAGGCAGAGTTTGAGGCAAAGCCGGATGATCAAGAAGCTGCATGGGAAATGTATGTAGAATTAATTACTCGTACTTTGACACAAGAGTTGCGAGATGAAGATGGAGACGAAAAAACTGCTTTGGATAGCGTGCATAGCTTGTTTCCCATCACTAGAGAAATCTTAAAAAGTAAAGGGAGAAAGTGTGAAGCTTTTACTAAAATTGCAGTTATTGTTTTGAATCAGATTGTAAGACCATTTACTGCAAAATGGCATAAACTTGAAATAGAAGGTGCATTTGATAACCCTGCGAAATGTAAAGAATTTAGAGAGGAATTGAAGCAATTGCAGAGAAAAATGAGAGGATATTCTGCTATGCTCGCATCAATAGCAGGGGTAGAAGATATAACTGCATTGTGCGAAGAGGAGAGTTAAATGTCAGGTTTTACAAAGCATATGTATGAAAAAGATGTAGTTGAAATAGAAAGGCAGCTTTCAGCGTATGTTAAGCAATTAAGTGCTATATTGCCACTTGATTATGATTTTAATTCTCTAGTTGAGTTAATAGAAGAATTTTATCCGTATGAATTCAGAGTGATAAAGGAAAAGCAAGAGGAATATTGTATTCTCGACAGAAAAATAATTAAAATGAAGGGGAAAGCAAGGTTTAACATGCAATCTCCTTTGGAAATTCTAGAAAATATACCTATAACTAAAAATATATTGTCAGATGCTTATAGGCAGAAATATATAGAAGAATTTGATTTGGAAGATTATGCACGTAAAAAAGAAGTAATAGTACGTGATAGGATGCCTAAGATTAAGAAAAAGAAGGATAAAATAGATAAAGCAATTGCTAAAACACAGCAAATTGAACCACAATTTCTTGATAAACTTATAGGATTATATGAACGTAAAAATACGACACAAATGGATAGAGTATATATTATGCTTGAATTGCAGAAATATTATTGTCCTAAAATAATAAAGTTTTTTAAAAAACGGGCACATAGTGAATTGAATTTTCAGTTAAGGGAAATGGCGGTATTGTTTTTACACAGTATGGGACACCATGCAGTATTACGTAAGCAAAAATATATGCAGGTGCATACTAACAATAGAAAAAAGAAGAAAAACCTGAAGCAAGAATATGCAAAGCAAAAATTTAATATTAGAGCTATTCCAAACGAACTGGAGTATAGAATAAATAACAATGCTATGGAGCAAAGATTAAAATCTTATGATTATTTTATTTCGCATAGTAGTATAGATTATGAGAATGTACAAAAGCTTATATATGAATTGAATAATAAAAGGAAGAATGTATATTGTGACTGGATAAATGATACCGATTACCTAAAAAGAAAATTGGTATGTGATGCTACACTGATGGTAATAAGAAAAAGAATAGAGCAATCCAAGGCAATTATTTGGGTAGAATCGCAAGAATCAAGTGATTCAATTTGGGTAAAGTATGAGTTAAATTATGCTCAGAGATTGAATAAGCCAATTTATTGTATTAATAGAGATTATGTTGAAGATTTATCTAGAATGTATAAGTTGAGTGATTATTGGTTCTTTGATGAAAAGTATGAAGAGGTAAAACTATATTGAAACATAGCACTGTGTTCAGAGTGATTGCAAAGTGGGAGTCATAGCCCGCCACCGCATTATGCGAGGATGGCGCAGCGGAGAGGCGCAGTACCAATTATGGTAAAGGACGCAGGTTCGACTCCTGCACCTCGCTTTGTACCTTTAAAATGAATAACCTCTATCCGAAAAAAATACAAAAAAATCCCCTTCACACCCTTGACACGAGCGGGAACAGGTAAAACTTATGCTTCCGCATTTGTAATGAGAGAACTGGGATTTAAGAGAGTGTTATTTTTAGTTCATAGGGGACAGCTTGCAAGACAGACTAAGAAATCTTACGAAAAGGTGTTTGCAAAATCTGTTTCTATGGGTTTAGTTGGCGCGGGTTATCATGAATATGATGCAGATTATGTATTTGCTACGGTTCAGACATTAAATCGAGATGAGCATTTGCTTCAATATGATAAGAATGCATTTGATTGTATTGTGTTGGACGAGGCACATCATGTAACTGCTGACACATATCAGAAGATTATGAAACATTTTTCGCCTAAACTTTGGCTTGGAATGACGGCAACTCCTGATAAGAGAGATGACAATGTTGCAGGTAGAAATGTTTATGAGTTATTTAATTATCAGATTGCTTATGAGATAGGTTTGCAGCAGGCTATGGAAGAAAATCTGTTATGTCCGTTCCATTACTTTGGAATTACTGATTTGTCTATAGTTGGAGATGATAAAGATAATCGTGATTTTAGTATGTTAACAAGTGATGAACGTGTGAAACATATAATCCAGCAGGCAAATTACTATGGATATAGTGGAGAAAAGGTTAAAGGACTTATATTCTGGAGTAGCATTAAAGAGACACAGGAATTATCACATAAGTTTAACAATATAGTTAATTCGGATACAGGGAAATATTTTAGGACAATAGCATTGAATGGTGATGCTAACGAACAGGAAAGACTGGACGCATTTGAAAGACTTGCAATGAATGAGAGTGAGGCAAATGTCCATAAGCAGCCATTAGATTATATATTTTCTGTAGAAATATTGAATGAGGGTTGGGAATTTCCAGGTGGAAAAATAGAGACAGGAGAAACACCACAGGAAGCGTTAAAACGTGAGATTATGGAAGAATTAGATACAGAGATTAAAGTTGGAGCTTTAATCGACACAATTGAATATGATTATCCTAATTTTCATCTTTCAATGGATTGCTTCTGGTGTGAGATATTAAGCGGAGATCTGGTGTTAAAAGAGCATGAGAACGCAAAATGGCTGACTAAACAACATCTTGGAGAGGTTGAATGGCTGCCGGCAGATGTTACTTTGATAGAGAAGATAAGAAGATACATATAAATAGGAGCATAAATGAGAAAACGAATATTCGAGATAATTGAGGTTTCTGAAGATAATGATAAGTACAGCAAAATATATGATGCATTTATGATGATAACGATATGTATCAGTATATTTCCATTGGCATTTAAGAATCAGACGGGATTGTTTAATGCAATTGATAAAGTAGCAGCATTTATATTTATTGTGGACTATATCTTGAGACTGTCAACAGCAGATTACAAGTTGAAAAAGGGTGTAATATCTTTCGCGATGTATCCGTTTTCGTTTATGGCTATTGTGGATTTGCTTTCAATTTTGCCATCTGTAATTATAGTAAATAATAGTCTGAAATTATTGAAAATATTTAGATTTTTTAGAACTTTCCGGGTGTTTCGAGTTTTTAAATCATTCAGATACTCAAAGAATATTCAAATGTTTTTAAATGTTTTTCGCAAGCAAAGAGAATCTTTGACTGTCGTCTGCGTTCTGGCTATTGGATATATTTTTATTTCAGCGCTTGTTATATTTAATGTTGAGCCTGAAACATTTAACAATTTTTTTGATGCTATATATTGGGCTACAGTATCTTTGACAACAGTAGGCTATGGTGATATATATGCAGTTTCAATCGCTGGCAAGGTTATTACCATGATATCATCAGTGTTTGGTATTGCAATTGTGGCGTTGCCAGCAGGCATAATTACAGCAGGATATATGGGGGAGTTAAATAAAGATAAATGATAATGCACAAATCAACGATTCGAGTAGGAACAACAGAAGGGCGTTTTCGCATGATTATGCTGTCTGTTATGAGACAGTTTAAAGAAATGTACAGCAATTATGATATCAGGGGCGTGATTGGCAATGCGGAACAGTTGCGGGAAATGCTTGAAAAGGAAGGGGTTACGTTGAATTGCGTACATACATCTGGCCACTTTGATTTGCATCAGCAGATGGCACAGGAAAATCTGGCGGCATGTTTCAGCCTGACTATGTATCTGCTACATTTGCACGAACTGAACAGATATAATGACAATAAGCTGCAGGTGTTTCCTATAAAGGATTTGACGGAAACCAATCCTGTATACATACTTACGAATAAGGATAAAACGTATGTTGAAGGGACTAAGGAATTTAAGAATTTATTGAAAAATGTGGTGAAATCTATGGAGTATGCTGAGTAATAGGGACTCGTTGGATTAAGAAAATTATATATGGGATTAATAATATGACAAATGAATTAATGAATGCAATAGTAAGTGCAATAACAGGAGCGGTAGCTGGTGGAATGGTTAACTTGTTTTTAGATAAGCGAAAAGAAAATCTCGAAGACATAAAAGAAAAGAAAAAGATATATGAGGATCGTCCAGAGTTACAAATAATCGAGTATAAAGAATACATAAAATGTTCTGCGTACAAATTTAAAAAAGAATGTGATATTAATTTGTTCATGACAAAAATGGGAAAAGTGTCAGTTGAGAATGATATTGTGACGGCACATTATAACAAAGACTATTTTAATGAAGAAGAATGGTGTTGTGTTATTTATGAATTTAAAAATGCTGGAAAAACAGATATTAGGTGCGTTAGTCCTGTATGTACATATAAAAAAGATACTATGCTTTGTGATGTTTCTAATGCAAAAATGATTTTGGAATATGGATGGTTGAGTTATTCAACGATGTTCGATAGAAAAATTCGTGTAGGCGAGTCTTTTACAACGAAGATTTGCTATCATAAAGATTGTATTGTGTCAGGCATGATGTCTTCAATAATGTTTATGTGCTTAGAAGATTGTAATAATAGATTTTGGAATCAACCGTTATTTGCACCAAACAATAAAATATATGATTCTTATGAGATAACTTATAAAGAATACAAAGATGAGTATTTACCAGATAGTGCAATAGAGTGTTTTAAGAAGCCATGGCTTTGGTAAGACTGGATGGAAGCGAAAAAACAAGGCTAGATTAGAAACGGATGCTTTGATTCATAAATTAGAGACGGAAGCAAGAATTTTGAACTACAAGTTCAATGACAAATGTATCTGTATAACTTAATATATTAAATATAAAATATATATTAAGGAAGAATATAGATATGAATGAGGCGTTATATATATTGTTTGATAGAAAGTGCTATGATATAGTTGATATAAGAAATGCACAACACAAAATAAGTGATATGCTGGGACCATGTGGGATGAAATATGTTGGGGGATATTCAGTATATGCTCCACAAGATAAGGGTAACAGAGATAACATCATGCATGATGCTATGCAGATACTTAATAAGAACAAGTGGGTTGCAGATATGAGTACAGCTATATTGGTGAGTGATTGTCTAAGTACAATATCTTTAAGTAGGATTGATTGTTCAGGGATGACAGAACCAAGACCTGAGAAATATAAGTGTTATGAGGATTATTATAAGAGGACAGGGGAATTACCTCATGATATATTAATAGACGAAAATAATTGTATTGTGGATGGGTATATAACATGGCTTTTAGCTAATAAATACCAGAATGATATGGGTATGCAATGGAAGTTTAATATACACAAGGCAGATTCCACCATACCACACGCAAAGATTGTTGAAGGTCGTCATGTTAATGTGTCCGAATCAGATATAACCATAAGAGGACCGCAGTATTTTAAATGGATATATAATAAAAAGGAACCAGTTGTGCATGGGGATATATTGAAGGTGGATACAAGAAAAGGAGATGCCTATATGGTTGTTGAGGCAATCAGATATATTGCGGGGTCTAAGAACTGTGCAGAATACAGGCATGTTATTGAACATACAGGGATGATTATGCAAGAACAGAGCATAAGGTAAATATGATATGTATGATTATACAGGATAATGGAGGGGATTATGTTTCCAGTAATTGACAAACGAGAGACAGGTATTAATATGAGCAGAATTATGACTATGCGAGGAATTACAGCAAAGAATGTGCAGGATTATCTTAATCTTGGTTGTGTTCAAAGTGTATATCGCTGGCTGGATGGCGTCAATATGCCATCGATTGATAATTTGTATGCGTTAAGTGGACTTTTTCAGGTGCCGATTGATGAAATTGTGCGTGGCAACAAGGAACGCATTGTTCCTGAGATTAATGTTAAACCGATGGATTGTCAGACGGAAAGATTATTTGTGTATTATGATAAATTAAACGAGAATCAGGCAGCATGATTTTTTGAACTACAGCTTCAATGACAAATTATACATTCTACCTTACTATGATATAGGGAACATAATTCCAACATCGCCAGGGGCGAATGTAAATAGAGGAATGGCACATTGCTATGATATACCCAATGTGTATTATAAACGGCATGCTAAATTTACGAAACTAGTTTATGGTAGTATTTATAGAAGTGTATTCATAGAGGAAATTTTAGAAAACGATAAATATGATACTGTTGAAAAGTTATTAAAGTTGCAACCAGAACAGTATGTTAAGTTTCTAGAATATATTGTGGATGTAATTATTAATCGAAATAAACAGTTGCAAGATATTTTACAGGAGGGAAATGGGCATGAATAGTTTTGAATTGATTCCTACAGAAGAAAATTTGATACATACATTGGACAAAGATTTATTGAAACGAAACAAAGATTTAGTGCGTTTTTATGATTTGATATTAGCACAAGAAGGAGATTCTTCTATTGCTATTGATGGCAGATGGGGGAGTGGAAAGACTTTTTTCGTGAAACAATCTATGTTGCTAATAAATGCAAAAAATCCGATGAGCGATATGGATGATGAAAAGAAAGCAAGTATTGTATACGCACTTCCATTTCCGAAAAAAGCAGAAGACATGCCAGAGAATTATAATGTGGCAGTTTATTATGACGCATGGGAAAATGATAATGATACAGACCCGGTATTTTCTTTGGTGTTCGAAATAATAAAGCAGTTAGGAATAAATTATGCTTTTGATGATAATAGCAATGCATTCAAGTTGGCGGGTTCTGTGTTAGAGGCACTTACTGGTAGAAATATAAACGGTATTATTGAAAAATTAAAAAGCGATAATCCGCTTACAAAGATTAAAGAAGAAAAAGATTTACACGAGAATATTAAAAATTTCTTTACGGAGTTGTTAGTTGAAAGAGGAAATCGGTTAGTGGTTTTCATAGATGAATTGGATAGATGTAAGCCAAGCTATGCTGTTCAATTATTAGAAAGAATAAAACATTATTTATATGATGACAGAATTACGTTTGTTTTTTCTGTTAATTTAGGTGAGCTACAACATACAATAAAGCATTATTATGGTAATACATTTGATGCGTGCAGATATTTAGACAGATTTTTTGATATGAGAATATCCTTGCCACCAGCAGATAAAACTGCATTTTATAGGGAAATGGGGTTGGAATCTAGTTATGTCTTAGAAAAAATATGTCGAAAAGTAATAGATACATATAATATGGAGTTGCGTGAAGCCACTCGTTTTTATCGACAAGTGAAAACAGCAGCATATGAGCCTACACATGAGAGTAGAAAATTTGATTTTTCTTTTTCAGATGGGAAAGGAAGACAACTTTTATTGATGTATGTGGTTCCAATTCTTGTAGGACTAAAAATTGTTGATATATCGTTATATAACCAATTTGTATGCGGAAAAAGTTCGAAACCACTTATGGATATTTATAAAGATTCTGATAAGGGAGCATGGTTGGCTACACGATTGCTGAATAGAAATGAAGCCTTTGAAGTGGAAGAAGGTAAGAGTGTAGTTACTGTTGAACAAAAAATCCAACAGTTATACGATGCAATTTTTGTTACAGAATATACGGGAAATGTGTATCATACCATACTTGGAGAGTACGAGTTTGATGATAATTCTAAGAACTTTGTGAAGAGTGTTGAGAGTATGCTTTCAGTATATGCAGATTATAATATATAATCCTTAGTAGTAAGCCAACTCCATTTTACTACCAACTTTACTACTAACAGTCCGCAATAACTTGCTCCATCTTGCTATATTTTGCCAGGAGTTCAGCAAAAATACACATTTTACAAATCCCTAGAATCCCTTGCAAAACAGGGCATTCCGAGGCAAAACAAGGAGAAACAAAACAATGATAAAAATATTATTCATCTGTCACGGCAGGGCTTTGGGTACAGTTATAAGTAGCGATGAAGTGCGATAAAGTGAGGCAAATCGTGGTGGAGTGATAGGAAAGTGACTACGGTTTTTATACGGGTTATGGAAGAAAAATAACCGGATGAAATGTACAGTCATTCAATGAATAAATGTGGAAGTAGCAGATGAAAAAAGTGCCTGCTATTTTTATTATTTGACGTGGTGATTTGTATTGTAAATGTTGCACAAAGATGATATAATTTAGAACATAGGAGGACTTTGAAATGAACAAGACAATTTCTATGAGTATTAGGGTTAGTGAAGAAGAACTGGATAAGTTGAAACAAGCTGCAAGACTTGAATCATATGCTTCGTATAGCGAATTTATTAGAAGAACAGCACTTATTGAGGCGGAAAAAGTTATTAGAGATAATATGGAAAAACTTGAAGAAAAGGAGAAAAATTAAAATGGAAATAAGAGATATATTAGAACCAAATGAATATAATTCACTAAACCAATTTTCACAAGAAGATAAAGATTGGATAAATGGAAGAATTAAGATACGTAGAAATGGTTCTGCTGGAATAGAATGTGTCAAAAGAGGAATGAATAGGGATGGAGATTATTTTGAGTTGACACCAGAGGAAATTGTTCGTCAGCATTACGCACACAAGTTAATAGAAGAATACGGTTACAAAAAGGAACAGATTTCTTTTGAGGAACCAGTGTTTTTTGCTGGAAGATCAAGAATTAGTGATAAGCGAGTGGATATTACTGTTTTTGATGAACAGCATAAAAATATTATGATGATTATTGAGGTGAAACGTCCCAAAATAGATGATTACAATAAAACATGGGAGGGGGAAGATACAACACCTTTTCAGCAAATGCAAACGTATGCAAATCAAAAGCATCCACATGTTGGAGTACTAGTCAATGGTGTAAATCCACCTGAATTTTATGACGAAACAACCTATGAGAATAGACTTGGACTAAATAGATTTCCATATTGTTCGGAAGATATTAGTGAATGGAAAAAGAATCAAACATTTACTTTAAAGCAATTAATGATTTACGATCGTCTACATCACGAGACATTGAAAGATATAATATTGCAGGTTGAGCAAAGATATAATGCGAATGATGTTCCTGAAAATGATTTTGAAGAAATTTTTAAGCTTATTTTTACAAAATTATTTGATGAAAAAAAATCTAGTGATGATGCAGATATAATATCGCTTGAAATGAAAAGATATGGAAAACAAATTGAACAGATTGACGATTCGGTCTTTAGACCAATGGAATTCCGTGTAAAATCTAGTGAGACTGATGACCAGATATTTAATAAGATCAATAATCTATTCAAAGAAGCACAAATGGAGTGGCAAGGCGTCTTCCCGGATAACTCAAGATTAAATATGCAACCAGCTACTGTAAAGTCATGTGTAAGTGAATTACAAGATGTAAAATTATTTAATTCAAATTTAGAAGTAGTGGATGATGCATTTGAGCATCTTGTAAATATGCATCAAAAGGAAAAAATGGCACAATATTTTACTCCAAGATATATTATTGATATGTGTGTAAAAATGCTCAATCCAAAGCGAGATGAAAAAATGATTGACACAGCTGCTGGAAGTTGTGGCTTTCCAATGCATTCAACGCTTCATGTTTGGAAACAGATTAATCCCCAAGCCGATAATCTGTTTACAACAAGCAAGAGAACAGTGTCTGAAAAATTGTACGTTCAAAATAATGTTTTTGGTATAGACTATAGTGAAAATAGCGTTAGAGTAGGGCGAATGCTAAATATTATTGCTGGAGATGGGCATACAAATGTTTTACATTTGAATACATTAGATTATCGAAATTGGTTTGCGAAATATGTTAACAATGCGGACTGGTTTGCTAAATATGGGGAAGGATTCCGTAAACTTGCTATGCTTAGACAAGATAAGACAACATGTTATAGTAGAGATATTTTGGATGGAGATTATAGTCGATTTGAATTTGATATTGTTATGGCTAATCCACCATTTGCAGGGGATTTAGAAGTCAAAGACCATGAGGAACAAATAAAGCAATATGATTTAGGACATAAAGGTGGTGATGTATCTCAAAAATTACAAAATAAAGTTGGAAGAGATATTCTTTTTATTGAAAGAAACCTTAGTTTTTTAAAGCCAGGAGGAAGAATGGCAGTGGTACTACCACAGGGACGTTTCAACAATTCAACAGATAAATATATTAGGGAATATATTATGGATCGTTGCAGAATATTAGCTGTTGTTGGAATGCATGGAAATGCATTTAAGCCACACACAGGTACAAAGACAAGTGTATTATTAGTACAAAAATGGACGGATGAAAACTGTGGATATCCTAATATTTGTCCAAAACCTAATGTAGACGAGAATGGTGATATTGATTATCCTATTTTCTTTGCAACTATGAAAGAACCAAGCAAAGATAATTCAGGAGATAAGATATACGTTACAGAAAATTATGTTACATGGACTTCATATTCATATAAGACTGTCAAGATAATAGTACGTAAATCCGATAATACTGTTTTGTCTGAAGAAGAGTATAATAGTATTGCAAATAAAGATAATTATGAGAAGAGACAAAAAGAGATATTGTATATCAGAAAAACAGATTCTGCTATGGTTTCGGAGGAGGAGTATAATCAGAAAAAATCAGATTATAAAAAGAAAACAATTTATGAATATAAGAGATTATCTGACAACTCTGTTATTTCAGAGGATGAATATAAGGAATTAACAAAGAAATCTGCATATAAAATTACAATTGAGACATTACCGTTTGTTGAAGAACATAAAAACGATGATGGTTCAACCAGATTTATTAAGGATATATTTATTTCAAAATATGGTGCTATAGATAGTCATAAGAAATGGATAAAAGAAAATAGTATATATGTTTTGAAAGAAGATAATGATGCTTATCGGGCTACGATTACAATCGAAGATTGGTTGCAGTTGGAGGATAATGAGCGTGATTTATATAAAAAGAAACTAATTCTTGGTGATAATAACAATTCCATTATTTCTAATGAAGAATATGAGATGCTTTCTGAAGAAGCGAAGAAGTTTTATGTTGTGGCAGAACAAGTTACTGAAACAGTGGAGCGTGTAAAAGATACGCATGGACATATTTTTGTGAAACATGATTTGTTTAATCACGATCCAGCACTGATAAATTCTAATGCAAACAATATATACTCGCAAAATGGAATTGCAGAGGCTTTTGCAAAATTTGCTTTTGATAATGGATTAAGTTTTGCTCCAACTGCTGAAGAACTAAATAGAATTATGCATCCGGAGAATGAAATCCCTTTTTAAGCAGCCTCTCCGTAGATGGAGTTTATAATTATTTATTGGAGAGGCTTGATATTAGTCTGGTTAGTTTTAAAACAGTTATCAATGATAATACGAAATATAGGATAGATGACAAATACTATAATAAAGAGTATTTAAAGGCATACAGTAAAATCTTGTCGAAACCACACATTATATTAGGTAATGAGATAGAAGTGTTAACAGATTTTCATTCTAATGGTAGTTATGAAAGTATTGCAAAAATATTTGAATTGTTAGATATTGAAGATTATGCGTATATGGTTAGAACTACTGATTTGGAAAATGATAATTATACGGACAATGTTAAGTATGTTACAAAGAAATGCTATGAGTATTTGAAAAAATCTAAGGTCTACGGCGGAGAATTAATAATCAATAAAATAGGTTCTCCAGGAAGATCATTTTTAATGCCTAATCTAAATAGACCAGTATCTTTGGGCATGAATCAATTTATGATTAGAACAAATACAAATCACGTTCTAGAAGCTTTTTTGTGGGTATATTTCAATTCTACTATAGGAAAAAAGATTATTTATAGAAAAGTCAATGGAACAGTTCCATTGACAATAGATAAAGAATCGGTAAGGAGTTTGCCGGTTCCTGATTTCACGATTGATTTTCAAAGGAAGATTGCTTCGTATGTAAATAGAGCTAATGAAATTAAACTTCGATCTAAAGAAAAATATGAAGAAGCTGAAAGATTATTGTTAGCTGAATTGGGTTTTGATGAGTCAGAGCTCGAAGTAGATAATGAATCAATGTCTGTGAGATCATATAAAAAAATAATAAACTCAGGAAGAATAGATGCGGAGTATTATTTACCTAAATACGATAAACTTTTAGAAATATTGTCACAATATCCTTGTAAAAAGATAGGGGATATTGCACCACCAATGAAGTCAATAGAGCCTGGTAGTGATGCCTATGAAGAAAGTGGAATACCATTTTATAGAGTAAATAATATTTCAAAATATGGATTGTCAGAAACTGATGTATTCCTTGATGAAAAAATATATTTTAAGGAAGAACTATCTTTGAGGAAAGATACTATATTGTTTTCAAAGGATGGCAGTATAGGTATTGCTTATAAAGTTGAAAAGGATGAGAAGGCGATGACATCTAGTGCATTATTACATTTGAAGATTATAGATGATGGAATATTGCCAGATTACTTAACTTTAGTTTTGAATTCAACAATAGTGAAACTACAAGCAGAAAGGGATGCGGGTGGTTCGATTATTCAACACTGGAAACCAGATGAAATTGAAGAAGTAATTATTCCTATTATAGATAAAGATAGACAGGAACTTCTTTCAGGTATTGTAAAAGAAAGCTTTAAGCTTAAAGCTGTAAGTGAAGGAATAACTGAAAGCCTAAAACTGATTGTTGATTCTGCTATTGAAGTAGATGAAAATGAGGGAAAAAGAATATTTGAAGAATTAGAGGCAACTGGGGTACTAAAGCTATAATGCTATTTATTTCAAATTGTCGAAAGAAGCTAGGGGGGATATTAATTTCGACTGCTTTTTGCACAGCCGACCGATGCCCCCTCTCACGCGTATTTTCGCGAAATTGCAAAGGGGGTATTGTTTTTTGTCTGGTATTTGCCGGAGAGACTTGATTTTAAAGGATATGGGGAGATATTTGTGCGCGAATAATTATGGTGTTTTGTGTAAAAGTATTTCAGATTTCACTTGCTTTATTATTCAGTTAGAGTGATATATGTACATACCAAAAAGAAAGGTGGTATGTGCAATGATTACAGAGATTGATTTTAAGGTTAAAGGAGAGGAACGAAAGAAGCTGGTTTATGCCATAGGTGAATTGCTTGGAATGCAGGTGAAGTATACTAGAACACCCAAGTTTGATTATCTGATTGGGAGCTGCATTCTGGATAAGAACGGAGTGTTTCATACATCCGGGAATTTGTCAGAAAGTAAATTGGAATTGATTTTAGAACGGTTTTACAAAGGTGAGCCCATACAACAATAAGAGCTGCCAGAGGATGAAACTGTGGAAGCAGATGTATTAAGCATATCAGTTCCAAGAAACATGTTTACAGATGACAAGCTGGAAAATTTGCAGAAGTTGATAGAAGGGAAGCAAACGCTTTTTAAGCACGCATTCCGAGTGGAGCAGTTGGAGGTTGCTATTACCGAGAATCAGGTTTCATTTCCCTGGTTTCCACTTGCGTCCGAGCCGGATGCTGTGAGTGCATATACAGAATTTATTTCCAAATTATGCGAATTAGCAATAAAACTAAAACGAGTATCGCATAACCATCCAGAACTAAGGTGGGTATAATGGCAAAGGCAGGAAGAGGTCAGATAAGGTGGGATTCCAAACGCAGAGTATTAAGACCGGGAGAAAGCATATGAGCAGACGGAAAATATCAATATAAATATCACATTGATGGAAAACCACATTTTGTATACAGTTGGAAACTAGAGCCTACGGACAAACTTCCAAAGGGCAAGAAGCCATGCCTCTCCCTTCGTGAATTGGAAAAACAGGTAAACACAGATTTGGATTTGCTTGTAAATATCGTGGACGGACAGATGACAGTATGTGAACTGGTAGACCGATATTTGAAAACAAAGACTGGAGTAAGGCAAAGCACGA
>OGFQ01000063.1_pt1 | contig 88935 bp, 81 predicted proteins | sample 1570961 | NCBI WGS metagenome assembly OGFQ01 (sample SAMEA2582022, study PRJEB24529) | metagenome | biome: Human gut stool | place: China | collected 2011
TAGCAAAAAAGAGAATAGCTTTTAAATAGTATATAACGACTAAAAAAGTTTTTTTTTGATTAAAATTGATAGCAAATAATATATATAGACATAATTAGAACGACTTTTAATAAAAGACGACCTTATAACCGTTTGATTTACAACAGTATAATAATTTAATATAAAGATTAGGGTAGGTGTACCCTGAGTGGTGATTCCATACGTGCCCGGAGGGTAAATTTTCAAGTCTCGTTTTTAATTGGATTTTAAGCGTTGCTAGCAAAATAGTTTTCGATTTTATTTTTTGTATGAATATAAGAACACACATAACAAATAATTCATTCTATATTTAAGCAAAATAGCTTTTTGTATTTAGATGAACAATCAGAATCTATATATTTATATATATTATTACACATACATTCTAATTATATCATTATTACACACTTGCAGTCAAAAGCTGAGAATGAATAGACTATTTGTTTTTCTCATCAAGTTATTGTGTTTTTTCAAACACACAACCTTATATAATACTCCATTCAGGTCTCGCATATACAGTTATGCCTATTTACTTATTTGTTCAGTTTGATACCCTATTTAATGGCGTTAAATATTTATTGTTTTAAATAGAACTTTTTTATTTCGAAGTTTAAATGGTATCTTTGCAATAGATGTATAAATTCTATAAAATCAAAATAATACAAGAATATATTTTAGTATTTGAAACTTGAAATGAAAAACAGGACCCAAATTCTATCATTTATCAAGACAATCAAGCCAAAGACTGTAGTAGATAAAAAGAAAATTATTCAATATTGTTCCCAGATGGGAATACAATTTGCGTTCAATGCCAATAATGATGATCTTAAACGAACCACCTTCAAAGAGTTCCTAACTTGGGCTAATAACGATTCCCCAGAAATAGGCAAAATACTTGTTTATCCAAACCCTTTTGTCACAATTGGCATTGTATCTATGGTGACTCCCGAACAAATTTACCTAGGACCAGCCTTATTTGGAGAAGATGGATTGGTCATCAACAACGTTGAGAAACCAACATCCGGATATAGAGAGGCTACAGAACAAGAGACTCTAAAACTACATCAAGTGCTACTAAATAAAGGCTTTTGTTGGAATCTATGGCAAAATAAATTTGTAAAAAGTATCTATATCCCAAGGCAAAACCAATTTGTAAGATTCCGGTCCTATACCACCAACCATGAAGGCGTAGGGATATTTAAAAAAATCACAGACACTGGAGATATTGTAATGTATTGCGTTAAATCAGACAATTCTCCAATACAATACTCCCTGCATGAAGTTATAGGAAAAAAGGATTGTTATCAGTTTGCTGCAGCCACCAAAAAAGACATTCGCGCTTTGAAAGACGAATTGTATCAAGTCGGAAAAATCTGGAATGGTTATTATAGTCGGATACAACCTGTTGAATTTTTCGTTAATAACGGCGAGGAATACTGTTACATATCTGATAAAGGCAAGATTGAACATGGACGTAGAAACAACTCGATTGCATGTAAAGAGAGAATCGCTTTTGGTAATATTTTTGCAGACACTAAACAAGCCGAAGATTTTCTGCGCAAAGTACAAGAAATAATAAAGAGTGAATTATGCAAACCGACAGTTGAAGGCAATGCCTTAAAACGCATCAAAGAAGCCCGTAGTTAAACGTTTGCCTTCAAAACATATCCGTCATCCATTTACATGGCAAAATTCAGCACAGGGAAAAAGAAAGCGGTTCTATTGAAGATATTGCCTAAGGATGTTCATATATATAATTTTAAGATACACTCTAAATAGCTTTTAGTTTTAATGTATACCACCTAAAATACCTATAGAACAATATAATATCTTTTTAATATAAAGACAAACCCATAGGGTTTGCTATATAGTCCTCTCTTTTTGGTTCTTTTTCTAAGGTTTAGAAAAAGAACAGTTTCTTTATTAATATTCTATATAATAACCCTATATATACTCTTACTATAAATATATATTATAATATCTTTATATATAACTTATATATTATATAGATGATAGTTTTCCAAAGGGGGGGGTAACCCATTTTAGTTACCCCCTGGATTCAGACATATTTCCAGCATTTCTAATCGGGATCAGGGAAAGATGGATATTTAAGGGATGAAATGAGACGGGTATGTCTCAGTTTTACAATTTCTCTTTCAGCTATATCTTCGACTAATCTGCCCTGTTTGAGATACATCTCACAAAACTTTATCAACTCATCAACATTATTGGTACATGAAAGGATATTCACCAACTTCCCATACACTTCCAGATCGAATGAATAATAAACCCTGTTTCCCAGTTTGTTATTCCACTTCCTCAAAAGTTTCATATGGATGAGTTTCTTTACGGAGTTATTAAACGCATTTTTACTGATTCCCATGCGTTTTATATATTCTGCATTACTCCAGTTAGTTGAAAAGCCATGCTTCTTAAGATATTCAAAATTTATCATATGCAAAATGAAACGGGTCTCTGATGGGGTAAAAAGGTATGAAAGACCTAAAGGATATTCCACGTATAAAAACTTTCTCAGACATTCATTTCTCATCATCTTCTTTGTTTTGTTTTCAAAATTCTAAATTAAAACTTCTACAATTATAAATCTGGTATTTTCAAAATCAAGCTCTGTGCTTCATTAAAGCGTGCAAAAACGTTCAATACCTTTTCAACATTCTGTTCATCAATCCAAGTTTTAGCAACTTGCCAACTTATGGATTTATTAAATTGGTAATTATCCAGTTTAATCGTATGATGTGAAAGCTTTCCTTCTGTAGGCTTCAATCCTAGATCATGCAGCTGGCACAACCCATTCTCAAAAAAGATGCATCCTTTCTCCAGCTTTTGTGCCTGAATCATTCGGATAGTATAATTAACCCTTCCAAGAAACAACCCAGTAGCCCACTCCGTCAATGCAAGTTTATCAATAAAACCAGCATCAATCAGACTCAAAATGTCATCTGGAGTTCCTAAGCAGGGAGTTCTCAGACACTGTTTTTTACACTCTTGACATTTACAACCTATCGGTTTACGTCCAGTTTTCCGTATTATCTTCTCAAATATAGATTCACTCATTACTTTCATGTTAAATATTGATTACTATTCCTTTGCTTGTGTACCCAGATTTTTGGATTTCCATAGTTCTAGAATATATTCACGACCAGCAGGCGTCCATCTTACTTCTTTGTTATATGTATTTGTCTTCCCTTTCTTGTTTTTCCAGTAATATGGGACTACACATTGAAGAAGTGCATGATTCTCATGTACAACTAACTGTTGATTTTTACGTATGCATATTTTCTCTTGCAAGAGGAAATTATGTAATGTCCGGGTACTTATTTGAAGTTCTTCAGCAATTATACTGGACTTGAAATAATCCCGGTTTTCTATGAATTTCTGATAAAATTCAACTTTGGGCTTGTTCTTTGCCGCTTCCTCCTTAAGTTCCTTTATTTCTTCGAAAAGGGTAACAGTTAATTTTAAAGCTTCATCCATTGTTTGGGGTACTGAATAACCACTAACCAAATCAGAGTGTCCCCTACTCGGCTTACCAATAGATTCATTTTTTTGAATCACTGAATCAAATTGTTCTACTTTTAGTTCCAATATCCTGTCACCACACCACTGAGCAAAATCTGCTGACAGCCATTCAGCAAACCCCTGAACTAAAAACTCATCTATCCATGTTGCACCATTAATACCTCTAAGTGTAATCACCTGGCCTTCATAAGATGTGGATTTTCCACCGGAAACCAACGAATGACGGAGTTCCGAAGTGGATTTAAAACGTATCCATACAGCCGGGGATTTTCCATAAGCTTTAGCCATTTCTGTCGCATTCACAAATATTTTACCGTTACCTATTTTGAAAGTTATAGGAAACTTATCCATGAAAGTGAATACAACAGGCGTTTTTTGGTCGATAATAAAGAGGTCAATTCCATTATCCCTAAAACTTCCTGCCCATATTTCCAGTTCCTCACAAAGTCTTTCCATCAGCTTACTTTCATTTTTGAGTAGAAAGACCAGCTTACTTACATCTCTGGGGCGAATGGCGTACAAGGGTTTATCATTCTTCTTAAAAATGATTCTACTACTGGACGGACACAAGTTCTGTGCTTCCCTAGTCTCCATCATCATTGGTCGTTTAAGTACTTTACATAAGTCATATAGACATATCCAAGTTCCATTTGCACCTCCTTCTCTTAAAATTCGTATCGGCTTGTTCCTAAAGTCGATTACCTGATAACCTTCTCTAGTCTTCATCTTCCCGCCTTCTTTTGTTTCTGGAATGATGAGCCTTACGCCTATGAGCCATATCTCTAACAGAACGATAACTTCTATTGGTTTCTCCACATAGCTTATCAAATTCTTTTAATTGCAAAGCACCAATATCTTCCAGGGATACTTCTACATTCTCATTAGCGTAGCGGTAGTAGTAGCCGCCAGTCGAAATATAAAGACCGGTACAAGCAAATGAAATAGATTGAAGGTTACCACCAGAATACTCTGCGGTCGTGTTTAGAGATCTTAGAATACCGATAAGAACTTGTGCACCATTGAAAACTAGTACCAATTTCGAATCTTTAAAAGGTTTTTTCATCATGTTTTAAAAGTTTAGTTATTTGTTCCTCTGATAATCTGTCTTTAACCATTAACGCCAAGCATGTATCTGAAAGTACAATACCGTCTAGTAGCATGTCCGACATTCTTTCCAGTATATGTATTCCAAATGCTGGATCAACGTAGGCTACCAGTGCCAATGCTAAAGATTCGTCAATTAAAAAATGTCCCCTATCGTTCATAATGATTAGACTGTCAGGCTTCAACTCATAAGTGTCACATACGGATTTTATCCAGAATGCAAACTGAGCACTAAAATCTATTACAGTATGTTTATCGGCATTCCCTTTGTTTTGAATATAATGCGTTGCGTCTGCATACGCAATGCCCTTTGCCGATGTGGCGAACAATAGTTCCGGGAACTCTCTGTACTTCATCTGAGTACAGGTAATGTTTTCAATGTTCATTCTCTTTTTCTCATACTTATTTTTATTAATGTTAAAACTTTGCAAATATAGAGCTTTACTTTTTCAAAAAAGAGTGTATTTAACCTACATATCTCATATTTATTTCTCTTTTAATACTGAATTACAGTAAATTATACAACTGTTAATAATAGAACTGAAAAAGGCCATCCAAATTACTTGAATGCAAGTCAGGTCTGTATCAATCGTTTATATTTTTAAACTTAATGTCTTTTTTTGTTAAAAACAACCTTGTCACTTCTCAGAATGCTATTCCTCTTAAAAAACAATAAAAAACAAGGTGACAACAGAAGGCACATTCAACCACGAACTTCTGGAAAGTATTTTTCGTACCAGCAAAAAGACTATCCAGGAATATGTAAGGGAAGTAGACCGTAATAATCGGTACCGTTCCATACGGGGACAAACTACCGTAGTAGGGACAATATTAGATGACCGGGCACAACTCATAGACTTATATGACGCCTGCCTCCAACAGGATGCCCACATCCGCTCTGTTATTGAGACTTTGGAATCTCAGATTTTAGGCGACAGATATATGTTAGCTAAACAGAATGAAAAAGGGAAATACGTTAAGGATATAGAACAGACTCATTTAATACAAGGTTCTCAGTTTGACACTATCATCAAAGGAATTGTCGAAGCTAAGTTATATGGGTTCACCCTTTTGGAGATTATGCCGAATACAAATCCAAAAACGGGAAAACTGGCAGAAGTGAACATTGTAGAACGAAGGAATGTACTGCCGGAACAGAAGGTTGTAGTCAAACGGCAAGGAATCTGGTATCCAAATTGGGATCTTGATTCTGCAACATACAATAGAAACTACATACTGATAAACTGCAGAGACCTTGGATTATTTTCAGCCACGACTCCTTTAATTCTCGCCAAAAAGTTTACAGTAGCCAACTATATAAACTTTTCCCACACCTATGGACAGCCCATCATACACGGAAAGACGGTTAGTGAGAATAATGGCGACAGGAAGCGTTTAGCTCAAGATATCGCCAATGCTGCACAAAACAAAGTCATTGTTACCGGTCTCGAAGATGAAATTGAGATTAAGACATTCACAATGAGCAACTCTGAAAAGATATATACAAGCATCATCGAGTTTGTCAATAGCGAGGTAGCTAATTTGATTTTAGGAAGTGAAAGTATGGCTGGTGGTATGCAGAGTTACGTCGGCTCGACTAAAGCACATCAGGATATATTTCGTGAACGCATAGAAGTTTATCGCCGATTCATCGAAAACGTGATGAATGAGGAAGTGCTGCCAAGACTGGTAGACATGGGATATATCAAACCCGGATTGGAGTTCAAATACAGTAATCGGATTGAGATGAACAATGAAGACCGTATCAAGCTGTACGGTCTGATAACCGACAAATACGAGGTTAGTGCCGATGAGATTGAAAAGGAGTTCGGGATAAATGTAGGTCGGCAGATCAATGTGTTATCTGCGGACAGTAGTTTGCCTTCTGCTTCCGGTAGTTCATCGAATGACAGGCGTATCATGTCAGAAGAGGAGTACTACAGGCGTTATGGGCATCCCAGAGAGAGCAAGGTCGCAAATTTTATCATGGGAGCAGGAAAGTAAACGACGGGTTCCTGCTCCCGGAAGCCGGCGAAGTGAAAGCCTTTGATAAAGAAAAAGAGAGCCAGACGCATGAAGAGTTCTTATTGATATTACCCTTGTTCCGGAAGTTAATACTAACTCAGAAAGATACCGCTGGTTCTTATGACATTTTGGAAGAAATGATTTCTCTTAGAGCATCATTTCTTTTGGATCGTGTATTCGATGGCATGCATATGAATTTTGACAAGGCACTAAACTTGCTCCGTAACAATAATGAGTTTACTACCTTACAAGAGAAAGAGGAAAGGGATATTCTGGTTGCTGCAATAGACAATCTGGTAGATTTTGCAGCTGCCGAAGAATATACATTGATGAGGGAATTACCTGATGAAATAGATACAGAACATCCAGAACTTTATGAAGGCTTATGCAAAAAATACAACGAAGTGTATGCTTTACAAGAGAATGAGGATACTCTCCATGCGGCGACGATAGCAGCATGGTGGATTACTATTCCGCGAGAAACACTCATCACTTACATGACTCAGGGAGATGAACGAGTCCGCGCATGGCATCTTTCAATGGAAGGACTCACTTTTCCAAAGTACGAGTTTCCGGAAGCATTGATTCCACCAATTGAGCACGGATGCAGATGCTATTTAATAACAGAAGGTTCTATGCCAAACGTACACGCATCCCTGAAAAGAGATAAAGATTATCAGAAAAAGGTAAATCCGGTATTTTTCGGTAGTCTCGCACGCAAGGGGAAAATATTTTCTCAATCCCACTCATATTTCAAGAGTGCATTACCGGAGAAGGTAGAGGCGATTGTTAAACGTATTAAAAATAAATTTTATCTATAATGGACTTAACCCCAGAACAATTCTGTGCACAATGGGTAAACGAGAAGAGAGAACCACTGTTATCCAGCAAGTTAGAGTTTAACATGAATAATTTTATCACTGATGCGGGAAAATACACAAAGGAATGTTTTGAGTCATCATTCAGCAACCAAATGTTTTATCGCAGTGGAAAGCCCTGGAAGCCAAGAACATCCAGATGGGGAAAAATGCGTAATCATCCTATATTGAAACATACCGGAGAATTGTTAGGAGCAATCCAAAATATTGCAAATCAACGACATACAAGGAATCGGCATCGTGAAAGTTATACCATCTTTACACTGGAAGAAAATCACGGGCAAAAAGCCAGTAAAAAGTACAAAGGCAAAGGATATGCCGCCGTCCACAATACAGCCCCGGAGTTCCAGAAGTATCATGTAAATGGTAGAAGTAAACGCAAACCGGTTCAAAGACAGTTCATTGGGTTCAGCCCCTATATCGATGAATATATACTACAACATTTTGTTCCCAAAATTTTTGAAGGATTCCCTAAATAATATGCTAAAAGAAAAGAACACACAACCTCAGGTAGAAAATAAAGAGGAAATAAAGAGGATAGTAACGGAAGAAGCCGTTTCAGAAAACCCGTTTATAAACATGTATGATGCGGTAAGGCGTGCTATCGATACAGTCAAGGAAGATGAAGACAACCCGCTCAGCCCGCCTTTCTTTAAAACTGTTGAAATAGACAGCGGGCAATTTGAGCGTATAATTCGTGATGAAAACTTGGAATACGAAGTTGCCTTTCCTGCCATATTCATCCATTTTATCAATGTGAGATACCTTGTCCAGCAACAGCGGCTGGGTGAAGGCAGGGCCACAATGCGCATTAGGTTTATCCTGAACAATCTCAATAACCGTGATTCTACAGTTGAATGTGCCCCATTTTCTGTTTTCCAACGTATCAATGTCGCCATTCAGGACGCAAAGAACCATGAACCTGCACTGAACGAAAGGTGTAATCTGACATACTTTGATATGCCGCGAACAGTTAATATGCTTCAAGCATATTGGATAGACTATGAAGTTTGGTTCCGGGAGTCTACAGCATGGAAGTACCGAAATTGGGTGGAGAGATATTTGGTCATGCCGCCCTTTACCGATCACACCGACGCACTGGGACACGATACAGGTGGGCATAAAGTTCACCCCAAACCTGATTATGAAGAAGCAACAGGTTTCAGACCTTCTGTTGAAAATCCGGAAGCCGATGGTGAGGAAGAAGGTGTATAACCTGTAACCCTGAAAAGAAGCGGGCAAGGTTCTGCAAACATTTATAATTGTCTTTATCTATTCTTGTGAAACTAACCTTAAATTATGGACACAAATGAATTTAAAAACATCGTCGGAGAAGTACGCCCCAACGAAATTGCGACAATACGCTTCTTCGGGAAAGTAACAGAGGAGTCTACCGCCATATTTAATTCTGAATTTGATTTTCTGGAAAACGTCATACGCCCGTCAGCGATACGGGTACTCATCAATTCCGAGGGCGGCTCTGTGCTTTACGGAATGAGTACCTATTCAACAATCCAAAACTCTAAAATTAAAACAGAATGTATCATCGAGGGTATGGCTGCGTCGATGGGGTCCGTACTTTGGGCAGCAGGTAACCGTTCCCTGATGCGTGACTATTCCATATTGATGATCCACAACCCCTTCTTGCCGGAATCCGAAGATAAGGAGTGTTCCGATATGGTGAAAGCCTTTGTAGGACAGATCGAAACCATATATAGAAAAAGGTTCGGGCTCACGAAAGAACAAGTAAAGGCTATTATGGATGGGAAAGCCGGACGGGATGGGACATTCTTTGATGCGAAAACAGCTGTTAGTGCCGGTATCATCCCTGCAGAAAATATTCTGAAAACAACCAAGCAGCTTTGCGAAAAAGTCAAAAATGCAATGAATGGCATTGAGGATATCGATAAAATTCAAAATATGATGGAAACATTCAACCTGGAAGCGGTTGACGCAGTGGAAGACGAAAATAAACTAAATGAAGAAGAAAAAACTACTCTTGAACAAAAAGAAAACAACGAACACAAAATTAATATGGCAGAAGAAAGAACAATCCCATTTGAATATGCCGCCGTAGCAGCATCATTAGGCATGAAAGAAACTTTTGAACCTAAAGACGTTATGGCACGAATCTCTGAACTAATCTCAGTAGAAGCTAGACTCACCGAAACACAACGAAACCTGAGTGATGCAAATACTGTAATTGCCGGTAGAGATGCTACCATACAAAATCTGCAAAAAGATTTGGAAAGCGTGACGAGCAAACTCACTGTATTCGAACAAAAAGAACTGGAAGAGAGAAACTCAAAGATTAACAAACTGGTGGATGATGCTATCGAAGCAGGGAAAATCGGCAAGGAAACCAAACCCCAATGGGTAAGCATGGCAGAAGCTAACTTTACTTTGGCTGAAAGCACGTTGAGTTCTATTCCAGCGCGTGAACAAATTACCCAGGAGATTGCAAATGATCCAAAAAACATTCAGGCTGCTACAGAAACGATTAAAACTGTAGAAGAGAAAATGTCTGAAAAGGTAAATGCCGTTGTAGGAGAAAAATTTGAATTCAAAAGGCTTGAATAAAAGACCAACGACACACAAGAACTAAGCACATAAAATGGGCTAAACAGCCCAAACAACACAAAACCTAAATCTAAAACACAAAGTATGGCAGACACAGTAAATCTACTTCAGAATGGCTACGCCGGTGAGGTATTGGAGGATTTGTTGACCTACACAGCCCAAGGCAATGACACATTCAAGGAAGGGTTGATCCATGTGAAAAGTGGAATACAACATAAATATACTTTACCTGCGGTTAAATTGGGAGATATTATTCAAGATAATATTCCAACCCCGCTTTCTACACATGGTGCCAAAGGTCCTGATGGCGAAAATGAATACACTTTCACAGAGAGATACCTGGAACCTCAAGAATTCATGATTTACCTTGAGTTTAACCCTAAGGATTACGAGAAATACTGGAAATTCGCACAACCTGACGGCAATCTGGTTTTCCGCGAACTCGATCCTAAAATCCAAGCAACCATGCTTAGGCTTCTGATTGAGAAAAAGAATGAGTACATAGGCAATGCAATTTGGACGGGTGCCAAAGGAGGCACAGTAAGTGCCGGCATCACAGAACCAGCAGATTGCACGAAAATCGGTAGCCGAAAAGAAAAATATTTCGACGGTGTGATCAAACGTATCATAGATAATGTGAGTGCAACAGATGCCGAAACTCTGGCTGGAGGTCAGGTTATCGTGTCCGGCACGACAGAGCTAGCAGATGGAGAAGCGGTAGAACAGGCATTATATTCGATGTGGAAGAAATGCCCCAAACAAATCAGAAAAAAGAACAATCTATGTTACGTAATAGGATGGGATTCATGGGATTTATATGACCAATATGCATCCAATAAAGTTTACAAATATTCCGAAAATACAGAAACAAACAGATACAAGTTTAAAGGAAAGCGTATTGTCCCCATCGTCGGGATTCCCGAACACACCATTGTTTTAGCTGATTTTTCAACAGGCATGGATTCTAACTTATGGATGGGTGTAGACTACGCCAATGACACTGAAGTTGTTAAGATCGACCGCCTTCAGTCAAATTCAGAACTTTTCTTCTTCCTGGCCCGTATGAAAATGGATGTGAATATCGTAAGACCGGCAGAGATTGTTATCCATACTGCCTACAAAAAGACTGTATAACTTTAAATCTTAATTCTTTAATCTACAAGGGAGTGGGGCAAAACTCCATTCCCTTCTTCACATTAAGAACCTAAACTATGGCTAAACTAAAAAATACGGCAGAAGACGAAACACAAAACACTGAGGTAAAAGAAGAAACTCCTGCATCAACACCCAAAGAAAAACAAAAAGAACAGGAGAAACAGGAAGAGTTGGCATCGGTAGTCCCACTCAAAAAAACGGCTGCTAAGAATGGCATGACGGAACATGAACCTGATGCACAAGTAACAGCTATTTTGAAAGTTAACTGCAAATATCAGGAACTGTATGTCGACAAGCAGGGAAGCGTTTATACTATTGACACACTGCCGAACATCAGAAAGAATGCGATCCTCTATAAAAATCCTTTTTACAAACCTTTATACATGTAAGAATGGCATTAGGGAATGTATTCATATCAGATACGGATGGTAATATACCATCTAACGTATCATCCGGTAATGAAAAGGTGACCGGTCTTCTGTTTGACATATCACTCCAGCCAACATTATTTACGGCAGGATATGGCAAGAACAACGAAACAAAACTAAAGCTGAACGATGTGGCATATATTACCAATCTAAAGTCTGCTGTTAAAGATTTCGGGATTATTGAAAGGGTAAAGGCTACGGAGGATGAAGAAAACAATGTGAATCTCTTTCACGGAATCCCCTATTATCACATAAGCGAGTTTTTTCGACTTAGTGGTAATATAAATGGAAGCGGAAAGTTATATGTCATGTTCGCAGATTGCTCGGTGTCATGGGACGCGATTGAGATAATGCAACGTGCATCCGGAGGTACTATTAATCAGTTAGGAGTTTGGACGGAACAGCCTCTGTGGAAAGACAATGGCAATGCTGATAAATATAGTTTGAACGTCGTAAAATCCATCAATGACAAAGCTGTTGCAATGGCATCACAGAACCAGCCGCTTTCGGTTATCTTATCCGCCAATCCTTCCAATACTGGTGCAAATACTATAGAAGGCAAAAAGGTGGACCTGAATAAGATTCCGAGTTGCATCTGTGAAGCAAGCCGTACTAGTGTTATCATTGGACAGGCATCTTCGGAATTGATATCCACCATGCAAAAGTGTAATACCAATCACACTCCGGTTGGCTTCTTAGGTGCAGTTTTGGGGTGTCTGGCGAAAGCTAATGTACAGGAATCAGTCGCATGGGTAAAACAATTCAACTTATTCTCTGATGGTTTTCAAGAAATCGAGTTCGGCTTTGGAGATACCAACCAAACCGATGATGAGGAATTTATCAGCCTAAACAGGTACGAATCTCTGTCTCCTGTAATGCTGGACGATCTGGACGATAAGGGATATATTTTTCCAATAAAGTATAGCGGTCGTGAAAATGGTGTTTACATTTCCAAGGATCAGACATGCTCCGCTGGAGATTATAGAACTATCGCCCGCAATAGGACAATCAACAAGTCGCGTCGTGCAGTACGCGCTGCATTATTACCCTATGTCAACAGCCCTTTGATGGTGAACCCCAGTACCGGTTTTTTGGCCCCCTCTAAAATTACATCCTTCAAGGGTATAGTAGGTGATATACTGTCAGGCATGCAAAAATCACAGGAGATTTCCGGATATGCCGTAACTATTGACGCTAACCAAAATGTACTAGTTAATGACACTTTACGTATATCATATGTCATCGTTCCAGTTGGCGTCGCTGTTAAGATTTACGTGGAAGAAGGACTCAGTTTAACCGCAAAATAAATAATGCATGGCAATAATTAACAACGTAGCTTACTCGTGGAGCATGATTACTCTTGCTTCTACCGCATTAGCCATTGATGAAGGCAGTACGACGCTTGAAGGGGTTAGCGGGGTCAAATGGAACAAAAAGCGTAAAATCGAATCCAACTACGGAATGGGTGGCAAGCCTGTAAGTAGAGGATTTGGAAACATAACCTATACGGCTTCAATCACTATGGACTATGCTACACAACAGATGTTACGTAGTACCTATGGTAGTTTAATGGACATCGGTGAGTTTGATTTGATCATTAGTTTTGCCAATCCAATGGCGAGCGACGATTGGACCACTACCAGCGTTACTTTAAAAGGGTGTATCTTTGCTGAAGATGGTATGGAAAGCCAGCAAGACGATACAAATATTACACATGAGTTTGACTTAAATCCCTTTGATATAGTTATCGGGGATGCTATGTCTATATAGACATAGCTGCGCTTATGTAACCTTTTAGAATATGTAACCTTTTTCTGATAAGTATCTTAGAATCAAGACTGCTTTCCAGAAAAAGGTTACATAAGGGATGGAGATACTATTTGATTATTTACTATATTTTTGAATAAAGCATCACATATTTGTGATGCTTTATTGTTTTTGGAAATGAGTATTTGAGATAGAAGATAATCCAGAGCCATAAAAAAAATGTAAAAACACTTTAGATTTAATATATAGGCCCAATCAGAGTTTATACGAATAACTCAAATTCTGGACGATAGGCATTGAGTTTACGATAACAAATAATAGAAGTAAGAATACAAAATGCAACGATGATTTCACATTCTGGGATCAAAGAATAGGAAGAAAACTTATTTTTTCATACTTTTGGACGCAAACAATCAAAAACACATGTTTTCTACGGACGATTATATATTAAGTAAACTAAAACAGGGTGACGAAAAAGCATTGAAAGAAGTAGTAGACAAATACTATAATCAACTATGCGTCTATTCTGTTCAATATACAGATTCTTTGGAAGTTTCGGAAGATATCGTCCAAGACTTCATCATCCGTTTATGGGAAAAGAAACTTCATCTGACCATCAATAATAACCTGAAAAGTTTTCTCTTTAATTCAGTCCGCAATGCTTCCGTCGATTATTTGCGCAAGCATCAGCCATACCGTTTCGTAGAAATTGAAGAAGACGCATATATTACCGATTTCGAACCCAATGAGACGGAAATAGAAGAGCAAGTACGTCGTCTAAAGCAATATTTAAAGGAACTGACTCCAAAAGAATACAAAGTATTAATGGAGATAGTAGTACACAATAAGAAATACAAAGAAGTAGCCGAAGAATTAGGTCTGTCCGTAAATACCATTAAAACCCATCTATCAAGGGCCTTGAAGTTCCTGAGAAGCAAACCTTTTATTTCACTCTATTCACTTTTTTACCTATAAACTGCATTTTTTTATATTTTCGTTCACCCATTTATACTCTTTTTACGTCATGGAAACAAAAAAGAAAGAATGACAATACTATCAGAGAACGAACTAGTGGATTTATGCCACAAATATCAGACCCACAATCTAACCGAATCTGAATTTCGGCTACTGCAAAGTTGGATGAAAGAATCAGAAGAGAATTACTTATTCTTTTCCAATTACGTCAAGCTATATAAAGCCGAAAAAAGGAAAGAGACCAGTCTGATGACTAATCCCGCAGATGGTTGGAAAGCTATTGAACGGAAGCGAAAGCGCTATCATTTACGCCGGAAGCTCTATTATTCAACTATAGCAGCCTGTTTTCTCTCGTTTCTGCTGGGAACAGCGGCCTACTTTTATTTAGATCAGCCTACCCCCTCACTCCCATCGGCAGAGGAACTCTCATTAGCAGAACTATTCCCTAACCTTCCACAGAATAAGGTGACACTGACATTGAGTTCCGGCCAGCAAATCATACTTGATGAAGAACAGGCTAAAGAGATTGCTGATAATGGAAAAGTGGTAGCCAAAGGTACGAATAACTCATTAAGTTACCAATCGGATACCACACCGACAGCCAGTATTCAATATAACACAATTACAGTTCCCGAAGGAAGTACTTTTTCTCTGACCTTGTCCGACGGAACACAAGTAACCTTAAACTCCACCACCACTTTCCGATATCCGGTATCCATGCAGGACAAGCGTACCGTAGAACTGAATGGAGAGGCTTATTTCGATGTGACACATACGAGACAACCTTTCATTGTAAAAGCGGACGGAAAAGAAATAAAAGTGCTGGGTACACAGTTCAATGTATATGCCTTCCCAAAACAAAATATGATTACAACCCTGGTAAAAGGAAAGGTAGAAGTAAATAATGGCATCACACACAAACTATTAACGCCGGGACAACAAGCGACCGTGAATCAGGAAGATAACGCTATCACTATTGAGGAAGTAAATACAGACATATATACCTCATGGGTAACAGGGAAGTATGAATTCACCCAAGTCCCACTACACAATATCCTGTCGCAGTTCGAATTATGGTATGGAGTGAAAGTGGTCTATAAAGACAAGGATGTGCGTGGCATTTGCTTTGACGGAGCAGTGTTCCGCAACAAGCCATTGGGATTCTCATTAGAGATTATCCAGCAAATATCCAATGTCCGCTTCGCGAAAGAAAACGGAATTATTACCGTAAGTAAATAAAACAAGAACAGAGAGATATAAATAAGCCTGAAATATGTATGCAAAACGTATCCGGGCCCGATGTTTCATTTAATAATCTTAATAGTACTAGAAATGGGAAAAACTAAACAAAAAGCTTCTTGGATGCAAAGTCGTATCTGGTCGCTACCCCTCCTCTTTACATTGCTTTTTGTTTTCGCACTGCCTGTCACAGCCAATGTAATGGACGGAGCCAAACGTGTGACTCTTGTCAATCCGGATATATCTGTCAGAGAGGCATTAAAAAGTGTGGAGAAACAGACAGGAATTACCATCATGTTTCAATCCGACATTATTAATGACGAAATACGGTTGAAGCTAAACTTAAAAAATGTTTCTTTAAGAGAAGCATTGGAAGAAATTTGTATGCCAGCCGGACTGCAATTTGAAGTAAAAGAAGACTATATCCTGATAGTCAAGGCAAAAGAACGCCCAAAAGGAGCGTCCAGAAAGAAAATAACCGGAACAGTCATCGATGAGAAAGGGGAACCTTTGATGGGAGTCACCATATTTATAGAGAATGACCGTAGCAGAGGAACGATAACCGATGCCAACGGACATTATGAGCTGGAAGCTGCCCCTAGCGATCTAATGGTCTTTTCTTACATAGGTATGACTAAACAATCTATCACTCCGAGAAATGATACAGTGGTTAATGTAGCTATGCAGGAAGATGCAAAAATGTTGAGTGATGTAGTGGTAACAGGTTTCCAGACCATCTCAAAAGAACGGGCTACCGGTGCTTTCGACATTATCAAACAAGCCACTCTGGACAAGCCTTCCACAACGATTGCCGACCGTCTGGTAGGTCGGATTGCCGGTGTACAGGCAACAACCACAGCAGACGGGGACATTTCTTTCACTATCCGTGGACAAGGAACGTTGCAATCCGACAAAGCTCCGTTGATTGTAGTAGACGGCTTCCCTATCTCCACAGGATTTTCCTCTATTAATCCGAATGACGTAGAAAGCATTTCTATCCTGAAAGATGCTGCGGCAGCTTCCATTTGGGGAGCACGGGCTTCGAACGGTGTAATCGTGGTTACTACAAAAAAAGGGACAAAAGGAAAAGGATTAAAGGTATCAGTCGATGCCCAGGTTCGTATCGGCAGCAAGACCGATATCGACTATCTTCGCAATATCCTATCCAGCGAAGAGACGATAGAATACCAGAAAAAGACTTTCGGAACTTATCAGAGACCAGCCAAATTCCCGTCATCGAATCCAACCAGTGCTACACTTACCGATGTATTTGAAAACGCCTACACACAAGCAGGAGTATTATATAATAAATACAAAAATCTGGGTGAGATATCAGAAAGTGAATACAATGCCGGACTGGCTGCACTGGCACAACTTGATAACAAGAAGCAAATAGAGGACGAACTTTTGAGGCGTCCTGTCTACCAGCAATATAATATCACGTTGTCCGGTGGAACCGAACGTATGGATAATTATGTATCCTTACTGTACGGTTATGACATTTCCCGATATCAAAAGAATAATTCACAAAACTTCCAATTCGACTATCGGGGAAATATGAAGTTGCTTAAGTGGTTGGATATGAATATCTCTGCCACAGCACGCTACAAAGCAGCCGACCAGTCAGGAGCATCCGCCGGAGAATTTACGGCCTTGGCTCCTTACGACATGATTCGGAATACAGACGGTTCGCAAGCTGACATGAGTTACCTCAGACAATATGCCGACGGCGTGAATACCGTACTAAATAAGTTTAACTTTCCCTATTCGGACTGGAGCTACAACATCGCACGGGAAGTAAACGGACGTGATGTCACCGACAAGATACTGAACGGACGTTTTCAGGTGGGATTCAAGGCGACTATTCTGGAAGGGTTGACATTCGACACTAAATTCCAATATGAATACGTGCAGCAAGACACGCGCAATCTGTATTCTGAAGATACTTACAACGTACGAAATACGATAAACATGTACTCTACCCTCGATTGGAAGAATAACACAGCCAAACCTAACATTGAAAAGGGAAACATTTTACGTGAAAACAAATTTACGACAGATGCCTACAACTGGCGTAACCAGATAAACTTCAACCGTACGTTTGCCGAACGCCACGCCATCAATTTTGTCGGCGGTATTGAAATCAGCCAGAATAAGGCAAAGAGGAGAACGTTTGCTCCCATATATGCTTATGATGACGAATACTTGACTTCCTATCCTATTCAAAACACCAAAGTAGAAGATATTTTCGGAAATAAAAATGCTGTTATCGATACCCGTTCTTCATTCTCATACGCTTTGCAGCGCTATTTCTCCGCATTTGCGAATTTAGCTTATACATTCGACGATAAATACTCTATATCAGGTTCTTATCGTACCGATGCGTCCAATTTTATATCCGATGACCCCAAATACCGTTATTCTCCTTTCTGGTCGGTCGGTTTTAGCTGGAACATGACAAACGAGAACTTTATGAAATCGATCCATTGGCTGGATTACCTTCGCCCGCGTATTACCTACGGACGAAACGGAAATGCCAATACAACAACTTCCATGTATCCGCTGATTGAGATGATGGGGATAGGCAGGAATTCCGAAGTACCTTACGCACGCTTCACTGCCTACGGTAACCCGAACATGAGTTGGGAGCATACCAATACCGTCAATATCGGATTCGACTGGTCTATGTTCCACGGGAAGTTCTATGGCAAATTTGATTTTTATAATAAAAAAGGAACAGACATCATGGCAGATGTTTCCGTCCCCATTGCTTCCGGACAATTTATTATCACAGACCAGATAGCCATCACGGGAGCTAAAATCACTGCCAACGCAGCGGAAATAACGAATCGCGGAATAGAGTTGGAATTGGGAGGCAGCCTGCCTATCGGAAAGGATTTTCATTGGAACGGTAATGTCACCCTTGCCTACAATAAAAACAAGGTAGACAAGTTCTACGTCAACTACATTGACAAGTCTGATATGCTTAGACCGACTGCCGTTGAAGGTTACAACATCTTTGGATTATGGGCTTACCGGTATGCAGGACTTACTGAAGTAAATTCCACATCCGGGACCGGCAAAAGCAACGTTCCCTCCATTTATATAGACAAGGAAGGCAATACCAGCCCCATCAACAGTATTCCGCCCGAAGTAGACGGACGCGATGCATTGGAATATATGGGTACTACCATTGCCCCGTGGACCATCGGCATGAGCCATGCTTTCAGTTATAAAGAGTGGGAACTGTCATTTACAATGACAGGAAAGTTCGGGCATAAGTTCCGTCAGACCACATTCAACTATGCGGACCCGCTCACCTCTATCCCCAATCGCCAGTATAGCCAGCTCAGCGACGAAGGAGTGATACCCATGCCGACAGACAAGACCATAGCGCTGTCAGCCTATGCGTCATTTGCTCCTTATATGGATTACAATATAAAAAGCGCAAACAATGTACGTATGCAGGAGCTGTCTTTATCCTATTCAGTCCCCAACCGTATTCTGAATAAATGGGGAATCAGCCGCCTGACTTGTTATCTGCAAGGAAACAACCTGTTCACGATCAAGGCAACGGACGAAGACCCCGAATATTCTTACGGTTCTTTCCGGTTGCAGCCGACCTATACTATCGGAGTCAAATTCGCTTATTAAAATTGAAAATACATAAATAACTTGATAGATTATGAGAAAGATATATACGATAAATTCTATTCTTCTTCTGGCGGTTGTGTTATTCAGCTGCAATGATTATCTTGACGAGCAACCCAGAAAAGGAAACGGCATAGAACTAAAAACCTTCGAGCAACTGGAAGCCATCATCAATGCACGTACTGAAGGGACAGACCGGCAACTCAATGCAGATTTAAATGCAGCACAACTCTATATGAGTGATTGTTTCTCTTTGCCGGCAGCGTGGGCGGCAGAGGCTGACTGGGCAACGATATTAGGTGGAGACAACACCCTTTTTCACTTGAATTGTCTCCAGCCTAAATATACAGATGTATTGGATGGAAACAATACTGTCTGGCTGCTTAGCTTCAGGAATATATTTATAGCCAACACAGTGCTTGTTTATATGGACAAAGTAACGGGCGGAACCAAAGAACAACGCGAGTTACTGGCCCAAAGAGCACATTTCCTGCGGGCATTTCATTATTATGAATTAGCTAACTGTTATTGTGTACCTTATTGCGAAGCTAATCTTCAGGAATTAGGTTTACCCATCAATACGGATCTTACATACAAAAGTTCATATCCCCGCGCTTCTTTAAGAGAAGTCTATGAGTTTATTGAATCCGAACTGACACAGGCTCTGGATTTATCCATCCCACTGAAAGAGAATGGCAGTCGCAAGGCATGGCGTGAAAACAGTTCCGCTGTGAACAGCTTTGCCGCAAGGTTTTATCTGACTAAAGGTGACTATGCCAAAGCCCAGGAATTCGCAGAAAAAGCCTTGGCCTTAAATGCTGACCTGGGAGATTTTAACGACAATACATTTCTCAAAGAAGAACTCTCGGCAATAGATGAAGAGACAAAAACAACAAACTGGTTCAATCAGAGCTACAACACTAATACGGGCTTATTAACTCCCGAACTGCAAAAATCATACTACAAACGGGAGTTTTCACATGGGCTGACATGGGCTTCGCCCAGTGACAAGTTTACAAATAGCTTCGACCAAACATACGACCTGCGCTACAAATACTTCTATTATCCTAATTATAGTACTATGGCAGTATTTGGTTTCGCATACTTTTATGGCGTTCCCGAAACAGCAACCGGATACACTTACTTTTCCGATGATATATTCGAATCCGGTCCTTGCACCGCCGAAGCAATACTAATCAAGGCAGAAGCAATGGCACGCCAGGGTAAATGGAGCGAAGCGATCAGCTACCTAAATACCCAATTCCGCCCTTATCGTATCAGCAATGACGCTCCGGCAGAAAAGAAAAATTTATCAGCAGGAAATCAGCAGGAAGCGATTGCTGCTATTTTAAAAGAACGCATGCTTGAGTTTCCTTACACCTTGCGTTGGCATGACATCCGCCGTTGCAATTTCAATGACGACCCGAACGATGACATCACTATCAAACGTACGTTTTACGAATTGGACCCGACAGGTACGCATGCGCCTTTGTTTAGCGGAAACATAATAGAATATACACTGGGACCTAACAGCAACAAGTACCTCTACACAATGGCTATTCCTGCATCAGAGGTTGTGGTCAGTGAAGGTTCTATCGAGCAGAATAAATATGAGTAAAACAGTAATAAAACAAAAGTTTAAATGAAGAAATTACATCACATTTTAGTCGTTGCAGGGCTTGCCTTGGGGGTATTGACTGCCTGCAAATCAGGTTCGGCGACGTTGACCGGAGAGATTAAAGACTATAAAGCGGCAGGCATAGAGTGCATGCTGATCACTGATTCGTCTTTCGTTCAAGACAGTGTAGATATTGCGGAAGATGGAAGCTTCACATACAGCAGAGATTTTCCGGAGGGTGCTGAAATATGGTTTGTATCCGAGGATGCGAAAGGATTCCTACGCTTGTATTTGAAGAATGGTGACAAGCAGCACATCGTCTTGGCGGCCAATGCTGATTCAGTGATCGGACGTTGTGAAGTTATTTTCAGCGGAGACACGAAAGCTACGGAATACTTCCGGGCTTTTGATAAAGATTTTGCCAATCCGACTAAGTGGACACCGAAAGAAGCTGCGGGATATCAGTCATTCAACTCGTTCAAAGCTGCCCTTGAGTCCGTTGCCGGAAAACTGACTGAACAATTGAAAGCAACCGGCGATAAGCGTTTTATTGCAAAGGAAGAAAAGAAACTGAAGGATAAAATACTCTTTACCTCTTTTAATTATATGCGGGGCAGACATCAGGCGGGCCAGCCGACAAACGAAGACAAAGACTTCCTGGCATTTGCGGAAAGCATCGACTACAACGATATGGAGAATGCCAAAAACAGATTGCTGGATATGTATATTGACTGGTATCAGACAAGCCATCCTGACCCGACATCAGGTCCCGGCGTACAATACTTCAATATTCTGAAACAACGTGTCTCCAATCAGGAAGTAATAAATTATATGGCCGATATGTATATGGCAAGTTATATGGAAAATGGAGCGGACGCTTACCAGAGTGTTACATTCGAAGCATATCAACACACAACTACCAATCAGGAGAAAATAGAGAAATTTAAAACAATGTGTGCGAATATAGGTAAACTTTTGCCGGGTAACGTCGCACCGGATTTCGCTATCAGCGACGTGAAAGGTAATTCTTCCAAGTTTTCGGATGTAGTGGGAAAAGGCAAAGTAGTCTATATAGACGTATGGGCAACCTGGTGTGGTCCGTGCTGTGCCGAGATTCCTTTTATGGAGAAACTGGTTGAGCATTATGCAGGCAATTCAAAAATAGAAATCATCAGCATCTCCATAGACGAAAAACTGGATAAGTGGAAAAAGAAACTAGAAGCGGACAAGCCGGAATGGCAGCAGTTCATTGTGCCGGACGGTTTTAAGTCGGACTTATGCAAAGAGTACAAAATCAACGGTATACCCCGTTTCATGCTTTTCGACAAAGATGGAACGATTATCAATGTAAATGCTCCCCGTCCTTCAGACGACTATATTATCAGCTATCTTAATCAACTATTGAAATAAAACATTAATTTTACATTTTTCATCTCGCTTTTCATTTTTTACAGCCGAAAAGACCGGGCATCATTTATTGAAGCCCGGTCTTTTTTACTATTAAAACACCAATCCGATGCCGAATGAAACAGAATGGCGGATACTACTTTTCTTCCCGACATAATTAAACTCTCCATTAACAAAATCAACCTCGTAAGACGGTATTCCTCCAAACTCCTTCAGGTTATATCCCAACTGGAAATTCAAGCCAAAATGCTTCCGGAACATCTTAGTGTAACCTACCCCTACATTCCACATCCAGCCTTGTGCCACATTATCATTCTTGATAATACCATATCCGAGGTCCGTAAAAACATATCCATCCAGAAATTTGGGTAATGGACGGTAGCGGAAAGTTCCATAAACGGGAAAGGTATTATAACCCGGTTCTTCGTATCTATCAGCCCCTATACCGGCACCAGCCGATATTCTTTGTGTAATATCATACAATGCGGTAAAATGCAATGAGTTACCATGCATTTTATTTTCTTTCCGATTAAATGTCTTTCCCCAGTACTTTTCACTTAAGCCAAGGTTATAGTGGTAATCTAATATAACGTGAAACTTACTTTGAGCCTTAACAATAGGTACAAGCAAAAATAAAGTTCCAATGATTAAGATTGCTATTTTCTTAGTATTCATTCTTCAGTAATTTATGGATTAATAATAGAGGTGCATTGTCTTTTGTGTATACTCCCTGACAATATATTGGTGTTCGTTGAATGGTGTTTCCAGAAATTTATCCAAATCCTGAAAATTGGTATATACATTGGCCGTCTGCCGGCTATCAGACACAACAAATAGAGTGATTGTAGAATTCTTTAAAATTTCAACTCCTTTGCCAACTGTGTTGCTTAAGGACAGTTTCGATTTTACTGCTTCTTCTACTTCTTTATAGGAATACGTGCTTTGGATGACAAAATATGCCGTCTTCCCATATGTAAGAGAACGAATATAAACCGGATTTTCAGGGTTTTCATTCATGGCTTTATCTTCAAAGAATCCTTGAACAGGAGTATCCACGTATACAGAAAAACTCCTGTTAGCCAGGACGCCCGCTGTCCTGCTTTTGATGTCTTTTTTCTTTGATGTTTTTTGAGCCTCCTTGGATAAAAGTTCTCCCAATGATGCGTTGTTGGGAAAGGCTTTTTCTATGTCTTCGTAAGTGTAGACTTCTACCAGCTTAATATCAAATGGAGAAAGCCTGTTTGTAATGTACTCTTTATATTGTTTTGATTCCAAGGCATCGGCCAGCAACTCTTTATACCCTACTGAACCATGTTTTTTGTCAATTGTGCCGGTAAAGGGCTTGGTAAAATCAAAGATGACATCTAAGGGATTTCTGGAAGCTATGATCTCCGGTTTAAAAGAGATTCCAAAATTCTTTTCACTGTAAGCAGCACCGAGATACAAAGGTGGAGGGGTTACCATATATCTGTTATCTACCGATAGATATAGGTCACCAATGAATAGCTCATCTTCGGTAACCGTAGAAAATAGGTAGTCCCATGCAAAAGGAGCTTCGTCAAATCTTCCTTTATCCGGTTCTTCAGGATGATTGGGGACTTTACGGTTATTAGTAGTTTCTTCTTTATCACATGCAGAAAGAGAAGACATGACAAGCAAACTTATGAATATTACATTCAGATATTCAAATTTCATTATACATAAGATTTTAGTTAATATTATGGGGGGCTTTCTTTAGTTTCAAAATTCATTTGAAGTATAATATTCCGTCTTCATTGAAGAGCAATGCTTACATAGCTATTGCATCCGGCCTACGTTAATATCTCTATCGGAATATAAAACTTAGCTTGGCATTAAATGAATTGTTGTATTCATATCCAATCTGGTATCCTGTATAGTTTATACCGATTTTCAACCAGTTATTTACTCTGTAATCATATCCGGCTGTAGCGGAAATGGCAAAACGTATTGATTTCTCCTCAAAAGTCTTAACCATATCATAATTGCCACCCGGGCTTGTTACAATACCATCTTTCGTACGTTCGGAACTGCCTAATCCGGCTGTACCTTGTATATAGATATTGTGCCGTCCTTTTTGGAGCAAATCGGCGCCTAATCCGAATCCTATCATGTAATCTCTGACACTGTTATTGAGGTCAAAGTTATAAGGAGTATTCTGAGTCGTATAGTTTACATGTTTGCTTCCGTCATTTATGCCCGTATGAAAGTTGGCTACTACGAAAAAACGATTGTGTATATACTGTTTAAACTCAATCCCAATGTTGTACCCTTTTCCTTCATGTAATTCCGGGAAGTGCTCATAACCGGCTGATAGCCCGAATTGGTTGGAGCCTTTCTGAGCATATGAGAGGCAAGAGCATACAAATAAAAAAAGAATAGGTAATATTAATCGTTTCATATCCATTGATTAATTTATATAGACCAAGGTACAATGTTTATGTACCCAGGTCTATAGATTATTTAAAAGATTATCTTATGTCAATTTCGAACATGTTACCCATATGATAAGTAGTACCAAGTGGATCGGCATAGTTTACTTTACAATCTCCGATCAGGTCGCCGCCACTGAATGCAATTTCCCATCCATTAATTGCTACTTTAAACCTGTTATCCATTTCGTGAAAATGATATTTCATATACTTTTTCTGGAGTCCATTCCAATTTAGGGTATACCAGTTGCCGAAATTGTCACGCGGTTTTTTCTTTCTTCTTTTTCCTTTATACCAACCGTTGTCTCCTAAATTATATTGCATATTGTGCAGCAAGGGACCCGTGATAATATCGAGTAGTGAATAATCGGCATAGATGACAGTCAAATGTACCTCAGGAGCACCCCTTAACCATTTTTCCACTTGCTTGATGGCACTGCTTGATTTGAATCTTGCACGTGATATGACGTCGGATGCACTTCTGTTGTTTCTATATGAATTTGCCCTTGTCTGGGGAATGAATGCATCGACCTTTTCCTGGTTGAAACAATCAGGTAGATAGTATGAATGATATTCATTCGAGAATATCGCTTCCTGAGTGGAGCGTGTGTACGCCGTTTCCTGTTTCAATGTATAACGTTCATTGATACCAACCACCATATAAGGTAATTCGGGCTCTTCATCTGCAGAAATTTCAATGATATCTCCCTGACGATTGAACGCTTTTACTACATGGTCGTCTTGATCACTAAAAGAAGGGTCCAGTATGACCGTCAGAAAATCATTGGCTGCATCGATTTCCTGACCATCAGGAAGATATATATTCAGCAAAGGAGCATTTTTCTTAAATCCATCAATCAGTGCCGCAACATTTTCTGTACTGTATGTAGACATGGTAACTGACCGACTTGTGAGCGTATTTAAAAGATGATTTCCGTTTCCTGCATCCTCAAGGACCTGAGCGAGCAGGATGTCGTAATCTCCGTCCTTTTGCTTGGCAGCTTCTTCCTGCAAGCTCTGAAAAACGATTGGATTTTGTACTGCCTTATTCAGGAGTTCGGCCATTGCTTGTACATAATACCCCTCTTGTGTAGATTCTGCCGATTGGGTAGCAATTGGTTTTGGATTTACATCCACAAAATTCTCATCATTTTCGCAACTTAATAAACCAAACGATAGAAATGCTATCGTATATAAAGATATTTTTTTTCTCATATTTTTTTGTTTCAGAATTCGTTGGCAAGATTACGGGAAAATTTCCAAGAACTATTTGTAATGCCTTATAAAGAGTTGTAATGAACACTGAATTGTATATTCATAATCAACATGTTAGTTTGCTTACTTTATTCTATTTCCTGTAAACGGGCATTCGGGCGTTATAAAGAAAATAATTCATTTTGTTTCTTCTCGTTTACGGAGGATAGTAAAACTCAAATCCGACACTGCCAGAATCTGAGCTTTACAAGCCTTCCTTTTAACAGTTAACTAAAACATATAAGCGCATGATACGCTAAACACTTTATTTTTGAAGTCAACAGGATTGCTGGAAGTTTTGAGGTTCTTCAGTCCCCAGTCGTATCCTACGGCTACCTGAACATGCTTGGCAAATTCAACACCTACCTTGCCTCCAATACCCCAGTCGAACCTTTCGGCCTGCTTGTCACTGAATACATTGTCGGCCAGGGTTGTTGTTGCTTTTTTACCAGCTTCGGTCTCGGTAACTAATTTGTTTTTTCCGAACAACCCTATACCAATGTAAGGTCCTACGTGGGCAAACAGAGCCGTATTGTGTCCCAGAGAGAATTTATATCCGATATGGATTGGGATATTCAGGAAATAAGGATTGCCCTTCCACTGCATGCTCTGTTTCTCCTGGGTGTCATAATATCCGGAACTTTCCCAGCCCTGTGACGAGAGCAGCACACCAAAGTCCAGATATAGTCCTTTGGATACATTGGGAAGTCCCCATTCACCTTTAACCCCCACATTAAATCCTGTTTTAGAGTCATAATCACTTGGGGCACTGATATTCAGTCCAGCCGTGACACCCACTTTAAGATTCTGGGCATAGCTGCCTATGCTTACAGAAAATAAGACTAAAGAAAGAAATACGATTTTTCTCATAATCAAATAATTTTTATGTTTTTAAAAGCTTGTCTTCCTACTGTTTTGCCACGTGAACTTGTAAAGTTATCCACATGGGCATCAAATACATTGCCTACGGTTTCTATACGTAAGTTCAAAATAGATATCTCTTTGCCGTAAGGACAAAAGACTTTATTTCTATGGTTGAATTTTGAGCTGTGCATGGACAAGTCTGCAGAATAGCCCGCAGCGACATTCTTCTTCCAGAACACCACTTTCTTTTTGGTTTTAAACTCAACGGCGAAAGAGTTGCCATTTACAATACGTCCGATGGTCATTGTACTCCTGTACTTTCCGTTCTTTATTGTAACAGAAGCATCTCTGAAACCTTTATAACCTGGCTGGATCGGTCCCGGACGCAATGCCCTTGTTGATACAGCCTCTTCGTCAACTTCATAGGTTGGTGTATTGACTTCAGGCGCTTTCAATGTGTTACCGATAACGACATACCCCTTTATATTACCTACAAGTGACAGTTCATTGTCAGTAAAGGTAAAGTAAGGCGTCACATCGTAGGAATCGATGGTATTGAACGAGAATACATTGCCATATTTAAACATGTAATCGTTAATCAGCTTCTCAATCCGCAGGGTATCTTCCGTATCGAAAATCTGCTCCAGCTCTTCGTCAGCCCGGTTCCAAAGTGTATAGGCACCATCGAATCCTAACTTTTCAAAATAAGTGTCGCGGTTTTCTTTGGTCATGTTACTAAGTTTTTCAATCGTCTGATTGTAAACCTGCTCATTTTGGAAACGAAGTACCGGCATGTCAGCCAAACCATCGGAGGCGCTTCTTGTGCCAGGCAACCAGTCACTCATTCTGGACACTTCAACCTCCGGGGAACTATTGTTATTGCTTTGAGATACGATCTCCTCTTCATTACTACATGAAGCGATACCTAATGCCAGGCATACTGCCATCACCAAATGGGCGTGTTTACTAAGTGAATTTAATACCTTCATAAATTTTTAAGATTTGAATTAGAACAATTGCTATTATTAATGTACATTTTTTAGCCATTCTGTCTCTGTGATTTGGCAAGCACCCACAACCCCGATACCGTTGGATACATTGGTATAATGATGAAGCATCGGAGAAAGGCCGTGGTTGCCTAAATCGTTGTTATTTATATTATTCAGTGTTTTAAAGTAGCTGTAAAATTCCGGCGAGAGCTTATAGAGGTAAATTTTGTATTCCTCCCTATAGCTGAAATTATCCCAATCGACGTCGTAATCTTTCTGATAATCCATATTCAGACGGACTGTATATTCCTTTCCCGGAATCTTTTCATCATCCCATATATACAGATTCTGGAAGAAGCGGTTTGAGAACATGAATATCTCGTCCAGATCAGACAGGTTGTTCAACAAGGGTTCGTCTTTCAGGTCAAATTCTACAGATTGAAATGAAACGTCTTCGTCGCCATCTTTCGTTGTTATTTCTTTTTTTATCAAACGAATACCGTAATAATCATTGGTTCCGCCATCATCTTTGAAGGTTACAAGTACCTGCAAGGTATTATCACTGTCGCCTTTAGGTGCCAGTCTTATTTCTTTTAATGGAAAATTATCCGGCATGACGGTTTGGGCGGTGATTGCCGGTAGTCCTGTTGAAGCGGCCTGTAGTTGCAGGCAGTCATTCTTTCCCCACTTCCCTAAAGTATAATAGCATTGTGCCGGGAGCGATGAAGTGGAGTCCTCGTTCCAATAAATGGCCTGCTCCTTTCCGTTTACCGTGAAATGGATATCTGCATTGCGTACACTTTTATCCAGTGGTTCTCTTTTGCTGACCGGGACGCTCTTGGACAGTTGTATGACTGTCGTATCCTTGTTTGAAGGAAAACAATAGAGCACCAGCTTTTCACTGGCATCCACTTCGTCCAATTCAAAATGATAGGTACAGGATGACAATATGGCTGCCAGTATCAGGTAAATAATCTTTTTCATTTTCGTTTTAGAACTTTAGAGTGTAACTGAATGAGGGAATGATGGGAAATACCCCGGTGGCTTTCCCCCTGAACCTTCCATCCGGTAATTTCTCCACTTTGGCATACAAGGCATTCATGCGGCAATAAGCATTATATATACTTATGTTCCAGATACGTTCGTACCCCCGCTTAGTCGTTTTGCGGAAGTTAACTCCCACGTCCAGCCTGTGATAAGATGGTAACGTCACATTATTGGGCTTTTCATAAATCCACTGTGCCGGCTCTTTTTCTTTTATTCCGGGAATCTCCGGTGCGTTTACGTATTGTGAGGGAATCGTCATTTTATTTCCAGAGTGGAAAGTCCATGCCGCATAAGCCTCTATCCGCCCGGTAAGCTTATGCCTTACTGCTATATTCAGTTTATGGCGATTGTCAAACTTGTCATCATACCATCCTTGATAAATTTCACTGAACTTTCTTTTGCTCCATGATAGTGTATAAGCGAAGTCCACGGATGTTTTGGCCGTGCGATATGAAAGCTCAAATTCGGCTCCATAAGCTTTTCCCTTTCCTTCCTTTACAGTCATTTCCCAGTTCTCGGCAGAAGGTGCCAGACGATTGCCACCATCATATTCTATTGTATGGTTCATTGTCTTGTAGAATCCTTCTACACTGAGATGCATATTATGTGGCAACCGCATGTATACGCCTGCCGCATACTGACGTGAGCGCATAGGACGGATATCTTTTGTTGTAGGCACCCAATAGTCTGTAGGCAGGTTAAGATAGGTGCTGGACAACAAATGCATAAATTGGCTCATTTCAGTATAGGATAATTTCAGGGCAGTGTGATCATTCCATTGATATCTGACGGCGGCTCTCGGTTCTACCGAATGGTAAGTTTTATCCGAGATTTTAAACAAAGTATAATGAATCCCGATGTTTGCCCGCCATTTTTTTCCAAAAGTCATATCATCTTCTGCGTAAACCGTAAACTCATGTCCCCTGTAGTAAAATGAACTACTGTGCTGGATGGTATCCTTTTGGGCATCGTTTCCGGAGAAGTCCTTTACAACCTGCGACTGGGGGCGGAAAGTGTGGTAAAGGTAATTCGAGCCCATACGTATATGCTGATGCGCTCCCGGTTTGTAATCAAATTCCATGCGGTAGCCGATATCATCAATGGCCGAATGGTTGCGGCGCTCGATATGGGTAACTTCGGTCACCTGTCCCGAGTTCAGGTATTTATCTTCTTCCTTGTAGTCATACAACGAACGGTTGCGGGCATATACTCCGGTGAAGTTGGCAAATAATCTGGGGGTGAGTTGATAGCTCCAGTTTATCGCCGTTGTCAGATTCCCCCATTGCAGATTGAACTTCGCCTGGTATTGTTCCTCGTCAGAGCCATTATTATATCCATGCATATCCTGCTTATTATCAACTTTCAGCATGTCATTACCCGAATAAAAGCTTATGTACGCCTTGCTTCTGTCTGAAAATGCATGGGTGATTTTAGCATTGATGTCATGAAAGGCGTATCTTCCGGTGAACTGGTCATCTTTTTTAGATTTGTTCCGAAAAAAAAAGACCGGTGCGGAAAACGCATCCAGCCAGCTTCTACGCATAGCTATATTAAATGAAGTCCTGTTCTTGACAATGGGGCCTTCAAACTGGATTCTTCCGTCCAGCAACCCTAAAGTAAAACTCCCATGATACTCTTTCATATCCCCGTCATTGGTTCTTACGTCAATAACAGAAGACAGGCGTCCGCCATAACGGGCGGGAAAGCCGCTTTTATAGAATTCAATGTTTTTGATAATATCCGTATTGAATGCTGAAAACAAGCCTCCCAGATGGTTGATCTGATACAAAGGAGTCCCATCCAGCAGGAACAGATTTTCGTCGTGGTTTCCTCCGTGCACATATAACCCGGATACAAGTTCTGTGCCCGAAGCTACCCCCGGCAGATTCTGGAGCGTCTTAATCACATCCGGAGAACTCAACAGGGAATATTCTGTTTGTAACTCACGTGCGGTCAAAGACACTTTTCCTGTCTGGGTGGTGTGTATTGGGGAGTTAAGGTCGCCGATAACCAGTACTTCGTCCAATGAATAGTCCTCTTTAAGATAAACTTTCAGTGTTATGTTTTTGTCCAGCACTATATTTTCCTTTTTTTGCCCGAAACCAATGAAGGAGAAGCTAAGAACACGCTTGCCTTCAGGCAGAGTTATGCTGAAAAAGCCATAATTATTGCTTAGTGTTCCAATCCCCAAAGCTTCATCCTTGACTGTTGCATTAATCAACGGCTCTCCGTTTTCCTGGCAGACATATCCGCTGACGGTATATTTCTTCATTTTATGTAGGAGGATATATTTGCCTCTGACTTCCCATTTCAGTTCCGTTTTTCTGAACAGTTCCTGCAAACTTTGTTCCAGGCCAAATCCTTGTAGCGGTTTTCCGTGATAAGGTATATCCAGATTCAAGGAGGAATCATAGATAAAGTTTATCTGGTGCAATTTGTGGACAAGTTCCATCTGTTCCTTAACCGTACTCAAAGGCTTGACTTGTGCCTGTCCTTGTACTGGGAAACAGATACAGGCTATAAAGAGCATAATGATAGTTCGCTTCATCGCTTTATCTCTTTTGTATCTTAATTTGCAGGACATTCTCAATCAAATCAATGATTTCATCCAGGCTGTTTGTTGTAAACTCGCCATTAAGGCTCTTTCCGGTATCATCTGTGGTTAACTGTATGTGGTAGAAAGCGGATAATTCAGACAGAACTTCGGAAATCGGAGTGTTGTCAAAAAGGAATGTTTTGGTAGCCCATGCAGTCTGATTAATGCTGCCGGGAGCCACCACTTCCGGCTTCTGCTTACCGTAAGTTAATGTAGCTTCCATTCCTTCAGTCAGTATTACGCCTTCCTGCTGTTCTTTTGCGGCAAAGAGTACTTTCCCCGACACTACATATACATTAGATTCTTGTGAAGATTCGCTTACCTGAAAACGGGTTCCCAAAACCGTTACCCGGGATAACTGCCCATAGACTTCAAAGGGATGTTTCGCATCTTTTGTAACTGCAAAGAACACCTTTCCGGTCATATTGATATGACGTTTATTCCTGAAATCTGAAGACTGATAAGTAACAGTCGACTTCGGGGATAATGTCACAGCAGTACTGTCCGGTAACAGAAATGTTTCTATTGAATCTCCGGAGGCAAGTCTTGTCCAGTCGTCTTTAGACCCCGTATTGTAGAAATAAAAACTGAATGCTACGCACAATAGAATAGTAGCGGCAACGCCTGAATACCAATATGGACGATAGTTGGCACGTACCTGCGTAGTTCTCTCTTCAAAACGGCGGATAGCCTTATTGGTATCGAACCGTCTAAATTTATAATACCTCAGTACAAAATCAAGGCACTTTTTTTCTATTTCCTTCATGCTTCAGCTTTTTGTTTGAGCTAAGACTGAAATCAATAAAAAATCCCCTACGCAAAAATGAAAAAAATTATCCGAAAAAGAAATTATATATTTTGATGGTTCCTTCTTTCAGTACTTTCATCGCTTTAGCCACTTGATTCTCTGCTGTTTTTATAGAAATATTCAGTTTGACTGCAATCTCCTTATATTTCAGACCGTCACGCTTACTAAGGAGAAAAACCTCCCGGCACTTTTCCGGCAGGGAGTCAATGGCCGTCCATAATCTTGCTTCAATCAACGAGCGTTCTTCTGCTTCTTCATCCTGAATGATGCCTGCCAAATCGGAAGGTGATACATTGCAATCAATCTGATTGTCTTTCTTTAAAGTATCCAAGCATCGATTCCTCACCATCATATAAAGATAAGCCTTTACGTTGATAATTTCCTTCTCAGTATTCATTCTTTCCCACAGCTCTACAAAACAATCCTGCACGACGTCTTCTACCAAGTCTATGTCGCGAAGATAGTGCATAGCATACAAGCAAAGCGGACGATAATATCGACGGAAGGAATCATCAATATTTTTCTTGGCTTCGTTCATTATCGTGGTTGTTTTGTTAATTTGTCAAAGATAATAAAAAAAATGCGTTTAAAAGAAGAAAAACAGGGAATTATCCCTTCAAATATTGATTATTTTTTGTGTAGGTATCACAGGTTACACAGTCAGATTAATAGAAAATAGAATTAGAATTAGAGAGGTTAGTTCCTTATGGTCTCGCACCTGTGTCACGTCTCGCCTCGCACCTATGTCTCCCCCGGTCTCGCACCTGTGTCACACCCGGGGACACAGGTGTGTCATACGGGACGCCCCCTATCTCCTTTTTGAAACTTTTCACACCAAAAACATCTATACGATCAAGGTAACTTACACAAAAGACACTTAACCCAACCTTAACCCAATGAATGTTACTTTTGAAGGCAACTCTCACACAGGCAAAAATGAATGGCTCACCCCACCGGACCTACTGAAAAAATTAGGGCATTTCGACCTTGACCCTTGTTCACCCGTCAATCGTCCCTGGAGCACTGCACACCGCCATTACACGATACTGGACAACGGACTGGAGCAAGAATGGACAGGCAGAGTATTCTGCAACCCTCCTTATGACACCAACCTGATAGTCCGCTTCATACATCGCTGTGCCGAACACGGGAATGCTATTGCCCTAACCTTTGCCCGGACTGACACGAGATTGTTTCACGACGAGATATTCCGCAAAGCCGACTCGATACTCTTCATCAAAGGAAGACTCCGCTTCTACCACGTCAACGGTGAGCAGGGAGGAACGGCAGGTGCACCCTCCTGCCTGATAGCCTTTAATAAGGAGAACACGGAAGTGTTGAGGAATTGCGGCATCGACGGCAAATTCATCGTATTACACAGCAACAACCGGGAGATTAAACTTTAGACTTCCCCAAACTCTACTCTTGAATGTACTTAATCAAATATAAATATGGAAGATATGACATTGACCCTGGAACAGGAAACTGAAATCAAAGAGAAAGCAATTAAGCTCAAAACAGAAAAAAAGCTGAGAAAAATTTACCCAATGGTAGTTTTCGGAGATACAAACTGCGGAGAAAAAGAGTTTTACGTAGCATATATGGCCGAACCAAGTTTTTTGCAGTTCTCGAAGTTTATGGCAGCCTCCAAGAAAGACGAAGTAACTGCCATGCGTACGCTGGCAAAAGACTCTTTCATTGATGGGGACAAGGAGTTGGTAGACAATGAATCGCTTTTCCTTTTCGGGCTAATGTCGCAACTGTCAGAGATTATCACAACCAGACAAAGTATGATTGTAAATTTTTAGACAAATGGATAGTACGTGAGGAACAGCGAATCCGCCAAAGAACCATTTACGTACGTCACTACTTTCCATCTGTTAATCTGAATACAATCGACGATGAAGAATTTGCTATGCTATCAGAAGAAGCCCTGTGGCTCCATGAACAACTGATACTTACGAGAAGCACAAACACACTTACTACCTGACAATTCATTCATTTCTTGCTCCATGGCCCCTGCATACCTCCCAAGTGTGACAGGGGCCTTTTTACAAAAACTAACCGATGACACAACCCGCTACATCTTCTGAACTAGCCCAAAATTATCGCGTCAATTATTCGATTAACGTACAAGCGGATGAAGGCGTGAAAAAAGTTACCAAATTTGCCGAAGCTATCGGCGAACTGGTAAAAGCAAACGCCGGCTTCAAACTGGCCGCAGGCAATATCAGCACAATCATGAAGGAAGTCGATGAAGTTTTCCGCCCTAAAGGAAGAAAACGCGACTATACCTACGATTTCAACATCAAGACCAACCAGACCGAAGAGAAGCTGACGCGGATTAAAACCGCGTTGACCGAGATTCGCGAAATGAGTTCAGGCATCAATCTGGTTATCAATGCCGGACAGAAACTGGATACCAAGGCAATAAAGTCACAGGCCAAAAAAGTTATTGATAAAAATGCAATAGCTGCCCAGGAGACATTAGCCCAAAAGACTGCCAAAGACTCTGCCCTGTCCATATCCGAAACCCAGAAAAATATAACGAAGGCCATCGGGAAAATCAACTCAGCCCTTATCCACCTCGAAAACGAGAGGGAAATACGGATAAAGACCGATACAGCCAAATTACGTCTGGAGGAGATACTTACTTTATTGCATAACATAAAGGGGGCTTCGCAAATCACCCTTAATATTCAAAACGGAAAAAGCAAAAAAGGCAAAGAAAACAGTATAGTTCCCGAAGTAATACCAACCGTTCCTGCAATAATCCCCGGCTCTGTACCTACGATTTCTGTGCCTCCTGTTCTTCCTCCTGTTGTTCCGCCTACGTCCCCCACCCCGGAAAAACCATTGACTCAAAAGCAACAGGAAAGACAACGTGAGAGACAAGCGAAGGAAGAAGAACGGATAGTGAGAAAGGCAGAAGCCGAGCAGGAAAGAGAGTTCCGCCAAAGAATACGCAATAAACTGAAGTCTTTTAATAACCTTGAAAAGATTTACGCCAAACGGGATAAGAAATTCGAGGAACTTGAAAAGATGAGGATGCGCCGAATCCTTGAAAAGGAACGGGAGGACGAAAAGAAAAAGCTTCAGAACGAAAAGAGACAACAGAAGCTTGCTGGACAAAGATTACGGCTGACACAGAAACAATCTGTCATTGAAGACTCCAAATATGGGAACAGACGTCGTGCGGCCATTAACCGTATGCAATACTCCAAGACACCGTCCATTCGGAATCTCCCTTTCCTTTCCATGTTCAACGCATACATGGCATACAACTTCATGAAATCCGAACTGAGAGATGCTGTAGAATATGCCAATGTGATGGAATCTGCGAAAAGCATTTTGCGCGTATCAGATTCCGATTTAGGTACTTTTGAGCAACGGTTTGAAAAGATGTCCCGGCATGTCCGGCAAATTGGTGTGGACACCAAGTTCACGGCGGTACAAATCGGACAGGCAACACGCTTTCTGGCAATGGCCGGCATGGACATGGAGACGATTCACAACTCCATGCGCCCCATTGTCAACCTTGCATTAATAGGTGATAATGATGTAGGTCAGATTGCAGACTTGACCACGAACATTATGAGCGGATACAAGATTAAGAGTACCAGTATGAATTCTGTTGCTGATATTCTGGCATCAACCGTGTCACGTTCTAACGTCAATATTATAGAAATGGCGGAAAGCTTCAAAATGGCGGGAGGTTATCTGAAAACCGCAGGCATTGACTTTGCCGAGGCGGCAGCTGCTGTTGGCGTATTAGGTAACTCTGGTATCAAAGGTACGATGGCAGGTACAGCTTTGAGGGCCATGTCTACCCGTTTTGCCAAACCAACCAAAGAGGCGGCAGAAACTTTGGAGAAGTTAAAAGTCAAGTTTACTCATTTTATCGATGTATATGGCAAGAAAGTAGAAAAGGTCCGTCCTCTGGCAGATATTTTTAGAGACCTGCATAAAGCTGGGGCGACAATGGCCGATATGCAGGCTATCTTTGGCAAAATCGGTGGTAATGCCGCCATGCAGTTCATCAATAATTATGAAAAGCTTAGAGAAATCACTGTACAGAATAAAGGTTCAAATGGCATCTCAACAGAGCTGGCCTTAGTGAAGCAACAAACAACAAAAGGACTCTGGTATCAGGTTACTTCCCAACTTACAGAAAGCTTTATGACAGGCTTTGAACTGATGGAACCCTCTATCCGGCAGGCATTAAAGGATTTTCTCGCCAAATTCAGTACCCCGGACCTAGCCCGCGGACTGGCCGAAATAGGCCGGACACTAATTAGCATCGTGTCAACCCTTGCCAACTTTGGCACATGGATAGTAAAGAACTTCCATTGGATAGAGCCCATCCTCTTCACTGGTTTTGTCGCAACCCGGCTTTACAAACTTGCCGGAGCATTGACCAATGTAGGCGTGGCGATGGGGTTCTTAGGCAAACAGTCTGCTGCCGCCTCAACCATCCAACTTCTGACCGGATTAACCGGGCTTGGCGGAAAAATATCAGGCAAGACACTAACCTTTGCCAACAAAAGAGCTATCGTATCGGCTCTACAATCTGCCGGAGTGACTGGTAAAGGAGCAATGACCCAGGCACTATTATCTTCCGGTCTCATGGGTGGCAGCTCATTGATGGCAGCACGCAGCGCTTTCGGTCCGTTGTTTGCTTCTCAGGTGGTAACAGGCAACGGAATGGTTGGGGCAACCGCTTCTTTATCGGCCATCGGAACCGGAGCGGCGGCAGCGACCGCAGGTATCGCTGCTCTGGTCGGCGCCCTTGGTTGGGTGGCATACAAAACCTGGAAGATTAAAGAAGCCAAAGATGCCGTGCAGGAAGAAATCAGAGCCAACAGAAAATACCGGTATCCAAGTATTGATAGCCTATACGAATCGTTAAGGAAGACATACCAGCAGGCACTTGCTACTAAAAATGCCGTTGATGACGTGACGAAGGGAAAGACGCTTGAAGAAGCATCCGGCCAAAAAATCGGCGCCTTTACAGGAAACTGGTGGACGGCTTTCTTCACTTCAGCCGCTGCTGCTGAAACCAGATCTGCACCATCATACTCCTTTGATGATGCTTACCAGTCCGATGTAAGGGCCGCAATACACACGCTTGCCGAGAAAGACAGTCAGGAACGGATACTAAAAGCCTATGCTAACCTCGGAAAACTAAAGACCGACGAAGAAATCGGTGGATTTATCCGGAGTGCCAAAGCTGTGTTCGGGCAAGATGGACTCACCTTAAACCGCAAATTATGGACAGAGGATAAGAACGGCAAAATTCTGTACAAATCGGGCATGGATAAATTGACCGCTGCCGAGGCAAGCAGCACAATCGATTATGCCGATTATATGAATGAAAAGCTTGTACCGGAAATCGTTAAGATTGCACAGAACTACAGGACAGCCCTTTCGTCACAACATAATGCACGCTATGCTATGGCATTGGGAGGATTCAAATTCACCGAACTTATAAAACTCGGATATTCGAGAGGTAAGGACGGACTATGGAAACAGAAAGTCCCCGGAAAGAAAGCAACCAAGGAAGAGAGAGAAATAGCATTGGCTAATGCGTCAGCCGCACACAACATGGTTGTCACATTTGCTTCCAGTCTGCGGCAAACTTTTGGTGGCTCAGCAGAAATGGCAGAGAACATACTGCAAAAAGCCGGATTCTCTCCTGACTTATATTCTAATGAACCGGACAAGGACGATTCTCCCTACAATTCAAATGGCATAACATCAGGGGCCGATGACGGGCTTGCCGGAGGCAATTACTCAGGTACCGGAAAGCTATCATCGGCCGCACCGAAGCAAGTGATTGTAAATATCACTAACCTGATGAGTCTCGAAGCCATTAACCTATTGAAATCAGAAGATGGGAAGAATCCGGAAATACAAAATCTTAAAGAACAACTCGCTCAGGCATTGATTGATGTAGTACACGACTTCGATGCAACCTGGGAGGGATAAAACAATCATAGTATGCCCAAAATTATTAGTATAGGAAGAATTGCAACCTCAACCCTGCTGAGTGGTGGCGTGATTAGCCACGGCAGTGTCGGGGGATATATCAGCGACGCAGCCCGAAGAAGTTTGAACATGGGACTTGCCGAACTCACCGACGGACAGGTGCAATACCTATCCAAGGACCGCCATATACTCAAACGCGCAGTTATCCAGACCGCCTCACAATTGGCATATGGTATGCTTCGCTCCTACCCCAGATATTTGAAGTACTGGGAACAGAAAGTACGCGACAAGTATCTCCAGGAAAAGTCCCAAAGCAGTCTCGCCAACAAAACCGGGCAATATGCCCAGCTGATTAAGGATCAGCAGGACGTAGCGACAAAGAAAAATTACACGGACACCATTGTTGGGAATCTGGTAAGTGACTATCTGGAACTCAGCATTTCCGATGAAGGCACCTATTATGATTCGCAAAGTGGAAAGGTTGAGCTGAATTCAAAGTACGGATTAGTCACATTTGTAGACTTACAGCCTCTTGTGCAGGTCAGCAGTCGCAACAATATCCTTTTAACAACCGTACAAGGGAGAAACCACAGCCGCAAAGAGTTTATCTCGGGCGGAGACTTTGAAATCAGCATATCAGGAAAGATAAGCAGCAAGTATCCCGACATTTATCCCGAAGCAGAAGTATCCAAGTTCCTGAAGCTGATGCAATACAAAGGAGTTATCACTTGTGACAACACAATATTACGGCAATTCAAAATATCACAGTTGATCGTGCAGAGCTACACCTTTTCTTCTTCAGATTGCAGGAACATACAGCCCTATAGTCTGAACTGTGTAGCCGTTGAACCTTCAGAGGCCGTAGAACTCAAACTGGCCGACCAGGAGAAAGTAGATAAAGCCATTCAACACTCAAACAAATGGATTAAACTTGTCAAATTCGGTACGGAAGTCGTTGACCCGTCCTCTTTATTAAAAATATCAAAGTTATGGCTATAAGTTCACTTGATGTACTCTGTTGCAGGATCGTCATCGGAGATGCTGATCCTGCCAATCTGATGGCTATCAACAATCCCATCACCCTGACCGAAGTAAAGGAGATAGAAATCAATGAATCCTATAAAAAGCTGATTGGTACAGCAAAGGTTGTTTTTCCAAAAGGAACAGTTTTCAAAAGCACCCTACTCGGAGCCGCTACATTGGAAGGAAAAGACGCGTCAAGAATTACTGCAGAAGTGATGCAGGATGGTATCATCATTGAGAAACACACCTCCCAAAGTGCAGTGGATGCCTCCACCTTCAAAACCGGCCAACGCATCAGCATATCTTTAGGATACAACGGGGTACTGAAGAAAATGTTTGAGGGTTACATCACCGGCTATAACTCAGACAACCAGTTTGAACTGAACTGTGAAAACATGGCCTATAAGTTAAAACTAAAACAAGCCCCCAAATTTGTAACTCCCATCATCGGCACAAAGGTCAACGATGTATTAGGCGAGAAATACAACCTGCTAAAAGATACCGGCTTTCAAATACACAGCGAAACCAAACGTTTCGACATCAACATCGGACAAATTAAGGTAACCGATAATTTCACTGTTGCCGATGTCTTGTCCGACTGGTCTAAATTCAAAGTATACTGTTTTCTTAAATACGATGAGAATTCACCGGATGATATGCCGACAATAGCCGTGGGGCGTCCGTATTCTTCCTCCAAGAGCCAGCCGGTCTTCCCTGGCAATGAGCAATCCGGTCCTTTCAAAGTCTATTTTGACTATCACGTAGCAAACAGCACTTTGAAGGTGGTTAAGACAGACCCGAAGTTTTTGGCTGTCACGGCCAAAGCCCTTGGTACAGACGAAAAATTCTTTGAAGTCACCATACGGTTAAATCCCGAATATGCCCCAGAGAAGAAAGGCAGCAAGGAGTTTCAAACAGTCAATGCCACACAAATATCAAAAAAAACACATAAAGTAACCGGGAATGTTACTGCCCAGGGAGCAAAAACCAAAACTAAAGTCGATCTGAGTACCTATACCATTGTCCCCTACATGTCTTCTAATATGAAAATAAACTCAGACAAACTGGTAGAGGAAGCCATTGAATACTTCAAGGGTTATAATCTAAATGGTATAACGGGCAAACTCACCTTATTCGGTGACCTAGCGCTAAACACCGCCGTTCAGGTTGAATTAATTGATGATATAAATTCCTCCAAAAACGGAGTGTATATCGTGGATGAAGTGGTTACCAAGTTCGGAACAGAAGGATATAGACAAACAATCAGCACCCCATATCGAATAAAGGGAAATAAAACAGAGATAAACGGGTAAAAACAAAACAGGGATTCCCGGCATCGGAAATCCCCTGAATTATAGTATATGAAATAAGATTAGTCTCCTTGTACAACTTTATTTGATAGCGCATACAAAGGCACTACCTTTATGTCCTTGTAGGAAGAAAAAGGCTCCAGACTTGTCCTTATTCCATAATCACTTTTCTTCAACTCTATAAATTTATACATACTCTGCATCGATCCCGAATTGCTGGCTTTCACCTCAATCGGATATATCTTTCCTCTCCGGCTAATTACATAATCAACTTCGGCCTGTGTGCCACGCTCCGTACGCTGCCAATAATAAAGTTCCGGTTTTGTCAGATAACTATCATACTTCATCAATTCCAATCCGGCAAACATCTCTGACAACCCTCCTCTATTAATAAAATCTACTTCATCAGCAATGAGGATATCTTTGGGTTGTATTTTCAGCATTGATTGCATCAAGCCAATGTCGAGAAATAAGAACTTTCTGAATTTCTCATTAATTTCCGCCCCCAAAGGAATGCCATTTGCAGCGGTATGAACCACTGGAGTCACTAGCCCGGCCAATGAAAGCAACGACAAAGCCTCTTTCACCATCGCCCCACCGATGTCATTGCCAACTTGTGCGTATACAAACTTTTCCCCCGCTTGCAATGCAACTGACTTCAATGTTTGAGCAAGCAGCAGAGGAGAAATACGGGTTTTATACTTTTTAAAATCATCCTGATAGGTATCCAATATATCATTATGCACAATTGCACATTCTTTATAGTTACCAGTCTGCACCCATATCCTTACAGCTTCAGGCATTCCGCCAACCAGATAATAAGACCTGAGTTGAGAGATCATATCTTCATGCAACGGCCCCGGAAGAGGGTGTTCACAATCAGCGTCATTTCTTTTAAAGTTGACTTGTAATGACAATCCTTGTGCTTCGAGGAATTCATCGAATGAAAAAGGATACATATACATTGAACGAATTCTGCCTACACCAAATGAAGGTAATTCTTTCAGTGTGAACTCAAGAAGAGAACCGGCAGCTATAACATGCAGTTCCGGATAATCCTCATAAAAATAGCGCAAGGATGATATGGCCCGTTGAGATTCTTGTATCTCATCAAAGAACAAAAGAGTTTCGCCGGGCACAATCGGAGTGTTGTAGATTACACTTAACTGGCTGCATATACTTTTCACATTAAGGTTGTCTCCAAATAGCGTCTTTATATCCTTTTGGCGTTCAAGGTTTATTTCAATATAATACTTGAAACTTTCCCCTAAATGCCGGATAGCTGAAGACTTTCCAACTTGCCTTGCCCCCCTCACCAACAAAGGCTTTCGGTTGGCACTATTTTTCCATTCTTCAAGGTACTTATCTATATGTCTTTTAAAATATTGCCTCATAAGTTCATATTTTATTGATTTACAATGCAAATATATGACTTATTTTAGAATAATCATATCGAAACAAAACATTATTCAAAGAAAAGTCATATCGAATTTATAGATATATTCAATAAAAGTCAGACCGAAAATCAACAATAAATACAGAAAAGTAAGGTCGAATTCACTAAGAAAATTCAGAAAATACATATCGAAAAACAACAGTAATTACAGAAAAATCAGACCGAAACCACATGTACATCTTTTCTCCCTTGAAAAATCTATTCTTTCATATATATAAAATATAGCACTAATGGAAGAAAAAACACAAACAAATGGGAAGTCCAGCCAACGAATGATACGCGAAGCTATTCGCAAGATAGCCTTGGGAAGAAGCATAGAACGCATCGATATGGCACCTTCCGGAACCGCTGGCGTGGGTACGGCAAGAATGGTACATGGTTATGTTGCTAAAGTACATAATAATCCGAATGATGAAGAATATGAGGAATACGCCGGCACCATAGATGTTCGGGAATTCCCGGATGAAACGGCAAGTTCCGAACCAATCATCCATAAAGGAGTGTTACTTTCAGGACTACAGGACAATTCAGGTGGCTTCCTTATCATTCCCCTTCTATATTCAGATGTTACGATTGTGATGGACGCAGCAACTCATTACACGTATGTTCTGAATTACTCCCATGCGCAAGTCATTCAGTTAACCGCCCATGAAGAGACTTCTATCGGAGTTAGAGAAACAGAAGAATTAGACCCGGATGATAACAACTCACCTGATTATAACGAGCTACCAGCTACCGGCAATGAAACAGCAACCAAATACACAGCAACCGAAATACAAACTATGGCAAAAAACAAAGACGGCAAAAAGGCAGAAGTAAATATAACACCGGAAAGTATTTTGCAGAAACTGGATAAGTCGGAAGTAAGTCAGACCGGAAACAGACTGGAACAGAAAGTGGGAAGCACCAGTGTCACTATCCAGGATAAGAAGGTGACTATTGGCGAAGAAAGTGCTAACGAGCCCCTTGTATTAGGTAATCAACTGGCACAGTTAATGCTGGAGTTCCTGACAGAATGTTCTAAAATTACGACGCCTACCTTGATGGGTACAATGCCCGCATTGAACATACCTAATTTCACATCCTTAACTTCCAAGATTCAGAACTTTCTTTCTAAAACAGCTTATACAAAATGAGTATTGAATTACACCCTGATATCGGCAAGTTAGATCCGGCTAGCTTATGCTATTCTATTTATTCACAGCTTTATAGTAATTTCTTCAATGCACAGGACAGGAAAGATGACACCCATCCCTGGGGTGTTGTAGAAGGTGATGATACCAGTGCAAGGCTTAAAAACACAGCATTTAGCTTTGCCGCCGCCATCTCAGGAAGTGTAGCAGGTGAAGGAGGTAGTGATAATGGAGGCATACTCTTAGGATATCTAAAAAAAAGCGGTGGGGACATGGCTGGAGTTTTACGGGCAAACTATGGATTTGAGGCCGGTATTGGTAATAACCGTATCTTCTCTATATATAAAGATGGAAATAGTTCGGGTGTACAGATCAACGGAGATATTAGGATAGGTGGAAATAATTTCTATTTGGGAGATGAAAAAGTCCTTGCTTATGATCACTTGACTGCCACAACATATATTCATGGTACGTATTTAGATACAGGAAATGCCTCCATACATTCAAATGGAGAAATCATATTTGGGAGTAAACAATCAGGAGTATATATATCACCATCCACTGTTTTAGTTGGTAGTTACCCTGTTTACCATAGCGGTAATGCCAATCAGGCGGCTATAGACTGGAAGATGAAGAACGGAATGATATCCGGAAATTTACAAGTTACAGGCTCTACTACCCTCAACGGAATGCTACATTCACTTCACGGAGCAGAATTAGGTGTAGATGGACGTACCATTTTGTATATTAATAAGGCAGGAACGACATTGTCAGGGTATTTATCCTTTGCTGTGGGATACGGTATCAAAATCGACAATATACCAGTATTGATTCGTGCCAATGAAAATGATATCCAGTTGGGCGCTGTAGGCGGAGATTTACTACTTGCAAACGAGCATACTAATAAAATCCGCTTACTTGCCGGACTATCAGATATAGACGGAGACAACATTCTGGTAAGTAAATACGGAGCCGGTTATTTTCCGGATGCTCTTACAGTACGTCACCATTATGGCAATGAATTACTTTCCTCCTATCGGGTGGATGATGCAGACGAGGGGATAGTAATTCATCATAAATTACGTTTCGGCGCTTATAATGGAGTCATTTTACAAGGCAACAAAGAAAGGTTGGATTTTATCTCTCAGGTAGAATATACATCTCCTGAGATAAACGAAACAACAGAATGCCGTACCGGTTTCGAGCATGGCATTTCTACAAGCCTTTATCGCCCCCTAAATAGCCCCTCATACAGTCTATTCATTAAATCGGATGCCGATTTTATAAATACCAATATCCCTTTAGAAGTAAAAGGACATGTTGGAATAGACAGTTCGCTCACCCGACTGACAGACAATTGTCTATACTTTAACAGTGAGAATTACCTATTATCCGCAACAGGAGGCATTAAGCATTATGGCAATGCATACTTCAAAAACAGTTTGAGTTCAGAGCATTTTTCCTCTGGCTTTGCGGGCTCGGGATGGGCTATTTTACGTAATGAAACTACAGGGAACGTAGCTGCAACCTTTGATGAAGTAACAGTACGTAAGAAAATGAGAATCTATGAAATGGAAGTTCAGAAAATGTACACAACTAACGGTTCTTTATGGGTAAGTGATTCTTGCAGCGGCGATAAAGTAGAAAAACTATAAACCAAACAACAACTTTTCATGTCACTATACAAATATGCCAGATACAAAGTCCTTCTTGACCCTGAATCTCACAAGACTCAGGGTTTACAGGTAGGTGATGTAGTACGTAGACAATACCTTGATGGGAAAAATCTGATTTACTCCCTGATGATTGTATTGCAAACCGGAATCGATACAATTTTAGATAAAACCGGAAAGGAGTTAGAGTCTTCTTATTTCATAGGGGCACTTATTGAAGGCGATGAACCTGTAAATGGTGAACTACTGGATTTTGTACGTACTACCAACCTGTTCAATGCAGATCGGAGTGGTGCATTGTACCTAACTGCTTCTGACTCTGAGGCCCCTTTTATGGATATCATAGATGGAATGGCTTTTGAAAACTCTCTATGCTATCCTTTTATGGGAGAAGGCCGGACTAACGAAGCTGATAGCAGAAGATATTCATGTGTAGGAGCTGACTTCGTAACATCCACCTATTTTGATTCACAATTGGATGCTTATAGGGTCTTCAGGATAACAAGAAATAGAAATATACCTGCCATTGGGGAAGTTATCGGGTTTAAACAGACATTGGAAAAGGGAGTTCATCATCCCCAGCGCGTCGTTATATCTTATAAAATCAGAGCATCCTGTCCCATAGAAAATGTACAAGTTAGTTTTGGATATACAGATGGCACGCAGCCCGAAGGAACTGATACAATAAATATAGATACTGAATGGAGTTATAAGCTGATGTTAGTTACAGTGGACTATCCGGAAGAATATTCCCGAAGCCTGTTAATTGACATGACATCTTTTCTGCAAGAAAAAGACTGGTGTGAAATATCAGACCTGAATATCGTTCTACTCTCGGATATTACCAATTTTTCAAATGGGACAAAGGCACGCATTGGCAAAATAAGAGGTATTGTTGATCCTCTCTTTGGGGTATTGGATGGTTACGGCGCCTACTTTCAGAGCTTATATGCTACCCAAAATGTTAACGTAGCGGGAACATTGACCGCCGGAGACAGAACAGGGTTTGCAAGTACTTTTTATGTGGGCCGCATTCACAAAAATAGCCTTATAAATAGTCTATACGGCAACTTTGTTCAGACGGTTTTGGTATCTGACTCAGAAAAAGCGCCTGCAGGTATAGGACACGTTTTTCAGCTCCCCTTTTCCACAACAGAGTATATTTGCCAGGATTATGAGTGGAAAAAAAGACATATAGGAGAGAAATATTGCTTCTCATTCTGGGCAAAATCCGGAAAAGCCGGTAGTTTATCATTTATCTTGGATGAAAAGCTTTATCAGGAGATTCACATTGAAAAAGAAAATGAATGGAAACGATACCACATTTCTTTTGTCGTCAATTGTAATGAAGAAAATGAACTTAGAATAGGTTTCAAACATGATATGGGGAATATCTGTTTTTGTTCCCCTCAACTGGAAGCGGGTGAAAAGCCTTCTTTATATCAGGCAACAGATGGCATTCTGAATGATACAGACGAATATGGCGCCTGGTTTTGCAGAGGTGGTGTTGGTGGTACAATACAAAATCCTTTACTTCGTCTAAATTCCGATGGTTCTATCGAAGCTGGCAATAAGTCTTTTGTAATCAATCCGGATGGTACTGGGTACTTTGCAGGAGGCCGATTCAAATGGACAGAAGACACGATTACTTTGCAGGACGTGACTATCCGTTGGGAAGACTTCGATGAGAAAACACATAATAAACTCCTCCCTAAATCAGTAAGTATAGAGGGGGCAAATGTTTTTCACTATGCAGACACCTTAACAAAGGAGGTTGTACAACCGGAAAAGATTGAACTGGTTGCAACAGAACATAATTTCAATAGTATTGCCAACAAATGGCAATATCTTTCCACTGATAATGTATGGAAAGATATTTGTACAGGCAGTATATATATTGTCACTCCAACATTTCATGGCTGGGAAGGTCAGGACATACTTATACTGCGTTATAAGGCTTTTTGGGAAGAAACGGAATTTGTATCAACCTACACCATAACAAAGCAATATGACGGACAAGATGCTTATTCTGTATATGTCACTTCCAGCCAGGGGGCGACTTTCAGAAATGGTATTATATCTACCATACTAAGTGCACTCGTTTTTAAAGGAGGCATTGATGTAACGGATAGAATACCGGATTCTAATTTTAAATGGAATAGAATTAGTAACAACCTTCAAAGTGATGAATTATGGAACTCCACAGAACACATAGGTAAAAAACTGGAGATATCGGCAGAAGATGTATACCGGAAGGCTGTTTTTGATTGTGAAATAACACTCTCTGATTCATAAACCTTTCGTATATAAGTCAGCCCATAGCATCCCTGACATATTGCATAGGAGAAACGCCATAGAAATCCTTGAATCTTTTAGAAAAGGCAGTAATCACTAAAGTTACACTGCGCTAGTTTATATAACTTTTAGTTATACCGGAGGATTTTCCTCCGGTACTTAATTGGTTGCTAAGATAGCAAATTATTTGCACATAGCCATCGCTATTAGTATCCAAACTACAGCACAGACCAACAATATCACTTTGGTACTGGTACTCATAGGCTCTTCTGCTTTTCTCTTCTCTTCCTCTTTTATTTTAAGAGTATTGTAGTAACCTTGTTTCTCTCGTTCATTCAAAGGAGATGTTTTCAGTTGTCCCGGCTTCCATTGACATCCACAGTTTAAACAAGTCACCTTTACATCGCCACTTCCTATAAATCCGGCTAGCAGTCCGACACCTCCTGTAAGAACAGCTCCGGCTACCGCTTTCCCTGCTCTAAACCCTTTTTTATTAGCTGTTAATTGAGAACTTCCACAAAAAGGACAATACAGTTTATCTTCTTTGTCTTCCATAATATGATTTTTGATTAGTAATCAGAATTAGTGTTTTCTTGTTCATCTAACATTTCAAGTTGTTGCTTTTGCTCTAAGCTACCTTGAAACTCTTTTTGCCTAGCCTTACCATCTATAGTATGGTATTTGCCATCGGAGCTAATAGTTGGTTTGAAATTGGGGTCAGAAGAATACCCGCTAGAAGTTTGAATTTCATCATACATCGCTTGCTCTTTTTCGTATTCTAATACAGCAATCGAATCGGCTACTCTAATTGAATCTTGCAATGCCTGTTCGGAATTGCTTTTCTTCATATTGCAGCTAGAGATGAATAATACTGATGCTGCAAGAATAAAAATCTTTTTCATACCCTTTGTGTTTTATTGGTTAATACTAAAAAGTCAGTTTATTCAGCAATAACCATACGCAAAGTCACAAAAAAAAGACGTAGTGCTACTGCCATACGTCATCAAGGCTCACCACAAGCCCACTTACTCAATGGCAGCGCACCACGTCAGTATATGACGAAGTACACTTTACCCAACGAGTAAGTTCATTTATAGCCGTGTTCTGTTATCTGAGGTGGTGATTCTGATGACGATTAGGCTATTTTATACGCATGAAAATTTGGATTTCTCCCCAATTTTTCGTATCTTTAGTGCAAAGATAGTATAAATATTGCATTTCAAACTTTGAAAATTTAAAAAAAAGCAAAGAATAAAGTACATTACTCATTTTAATTGTTTTAATTTGCAGAAAAAAGGAGGAAATATGAGGGTTACTTCCAGTTTACAAAAAATAGATTCCGTAATGTTATCAAATTATATATTGAAACATTATGGTCCTATGTCGCATTTGAAATTACAAAAATTATTATTTTATTGCGACGCATATCATCTTTCTTATTTCGATCAGGAGCTTATTAGTGATAAATTTGAAGCATGGGTACATGGTCCTGTTAGTCGTAAGGTTTTTGATTCACTTAAAGATAAATCACTATTATATAGTGATATTGAATATATTAATAATGGCGAAGATGTAGACAAAGAATTTACATCATTGTCATCTCTTCAACAAGAACTTTTAAAGGATATTTTGTCTAATCTATCAACGTGGACCGGAACAGAATTAGAAGCATCTACTCATAGTGAAAAACCGTGGCTTGAAGCTAGAATTGGCTATGGAGAAGCTGACCGATGCCATGTACTAATATCAAAAGATACAACTCGCGTTTTCTATAAGAAAGATTTACATGGTTAATTTTCGAAAAGATAAAAAAACGTTATTAAACAAGGAAAAGATTAGCGTACAAGACACAACTAAAACGCAAAATTTTAAAATCTCTTTTCAATATTTAGATACTTCACAAAAGTATGCTTCATCATTTAAGGACTGTCAAAAAGTAGGACTTTTAAGTTCTGCATTAAAGACCTTGCAAGGTTATTGTTGTTCACCTTTATTGGAACAAGTTGATGGGCAAAAATTTGCGATATACGGTTCTTTCCCTAAAAAAGAAAGAACTAAATTTGAATATCCTCAAGGCGTCCCAGAAGATGCTAAGTGGGCTAGGATTCATATACTTAATCGTACTGTAATAATTGGACATGTTGTTGGAGACACCTTTTATGTTGTATTTTTAGATAAAACGCATAAATTTTATCTAACAGGGCGAGATGTTAATAAGAAATAATTTTGTTAGGGCATAGAATGTGTCCTTTTACTCTTTTTGGGGTTTTGGTTCACTCATTTTTAGTAGCATTTCGTTTAGTGTCTCTTCGGGTATAGTGAGGACGAAAGCATGTAGTTCATATACAGGCTTCCTATTTTTTTTCTCCTTTTTAGGTTTGTTCTTCTTTATGTCTTTGTTATTTGCCATAATATCTATGCTGCATATCGCAAAAGTAATTCAATTCTCTCATATTTGCTAATTTTTCGGGTGTTAAATCGGAAAACAAACTCGTCAACGTATCTTTGTAGATACTTCTTGCTGACATGTATATATGTTCCTTTGATAGCCCTTTTGAATACCGACCAAGCATTTTCTATTCTGTTAGTTGTAATTTCGATTATTTCTCCATTATCAGTAACTAGAGTCATTCCGTAGAAATGTTTGCCGTGGTCTACAGACATTTGCGTATATTTCTTCTCTAGTCCTTTGTAGCTCCAACCATCGGTATAAACTGAACTTCCTACATCAACATTCTTTTTCACAATCGGGACAAGCGTCTTTGCTTGGGTGTTAGGGACAACTCTTGCGAAAATCTTACCACCTCTTTCTATAGCACCAAATACCGGAACTTTGTCCTTGTAGCTACGTCCTTGACATTTTTCTACTTTCTTATCCTTGTGACGATTGATATTCTTTCCACCTACAAACGTTTCATCTATCTCAACGTCACCGGATAGCTTCTGATTGTTTTCTTTAGCCATTGCAGTTCTTATTCTGTGAAGCATATACCATGCTGTCTTTTGTGGAATATCCAAATCATCTGCTAATTGGTACGAAGATATAGCGTTCTTGCGGTTGGCAATCATAATAATAGCGTATAGCCAATCTCTCATACCTAATTTTGAGTTGGCGAAGAATGTTCCAGTCCTATAAGTGAAGTACTTTCCGGTATTCTTGCATTTGTATTTACCGTTAGCACATTTGTACACTTTAGATGTTTCATCGAATGGGGAAACCACTCCATTTGCCCATCTTACACTCTCGTAGTACCTGATTGCGCTTTCTTCGTCCGGGAAAGAAGCTCTGAAATCTATGATGCTTTTTCTTTTCCTTCTCTTTTTCATAACGCTTATCTTTTATGTTGCTACAATATAGTGAAAATAAACGAGATATGCAAATAAAAAGACAAATGTTTTCGATAATAAATAGAAAATGTTATCTTTGTATAGAGAATAGAAAAGGATGCCAAAATAGCATCCTTATAACTAAAAGTAATAACCAATTAGCGCAGTGTAACTTTAGTGATTACTGCCTTAGAAAAATACTTGCCATCACAATACCCCAGCAAAGTGGCAATCTCTGAGACACTATACCGCCTGGATGCCAACATGGTTTTCGCAATTCCCATTTTATAGGATAGAATATAATTTGTGGGAGACTGCCCGGCTATGAGTTTTACTCTATTATAAAATGCAGTCCGGCTCATTCCTATGTCAGCACAAAGCATCTCGACAGTATATTTTTCTGTAGAAAGATTTTTCTCCAGACATTTCTGTAATTTATCTACTAATATAGCGTCACTATCACCCTGTGTCACCTTTTCCGAGTGATCTCCGGGAAGCGTGCTGGCAGCAAATTCTTTTAAACGTTCTTTTTGAACAATACGATGGTTTATGAGAGCTGCAATATCCGCTTTGAGTTTACAAACATTTACCATTCGCAGTTCAATTCTATCGGCACCACAACTTGTATGCGTTAAATAGTCAGCATTAGAGCTTATCAAAAGAATTACCGGAATATTACACATACAGGCATCCTTCTTTATTTCAGCACAAAGTTCACTTCCATACACACCATTAACTGTCTCATCGATGATTATAGCATCCGGATTACGCTGCCCCATAAAAGGACAAATCCGTTCCGGATCGTCATAGACCGACACTTGAAAGTTTTTGGAAAGCGTATCATCCAAGTAACCACTAAGATCCTTGTCTGCCATAACTAACATTACATGAGGAGCCTTATCGGATTTAGACACACAATTTACATGCAAATGACTATTACAGGAAAAAGTTGAACTATAGCCTTTCCGTATTGATTCCTGAACTACAGGACAATGCTCTGTTCTACAAAAATACTCCATCGGTACACAGATTTGTATAAAAGCCGCCCCTCTGCTTATGCCACCTGTCATTTCTCCCCCATGCAACCGGATCATCTTTCTTACAACACAGAAAGTCCTGCAACAAAATATCGGTACCCTTGTCAGGATAGACAGCTTTAATCGAGACATTTTTTTCCCCATTTCCGGATTATTAGTTATCAGAAGATTCCAACTATCCCCCTCATGTGACACTTTAACGCTTACACAGCCTTTCCGGGAAGTAGAATCAATTACTCTAAACAAAAGACATTGCAAAGCGGCTGTCATCATAACTTCATTTACACGACAGCTAATATAACCAGGTTCCCTGTTGATATCCAACTGAATCTGACGGGTATCAGCATACATTTGGCAATTTTTGAGTATCGAACTAATAAAAGTATAAAGCTCAAGCTCATTTTTCCGTAATTTAGTCCGGGTTTTATTTACAAGCATATTCAGCGCAACAATATTCTGGAAACAGTCAAGAACATGTTTATTATACCTGAGTATATGTTTCATCTTTCCCGATATATCTGAAGGTAAATCGGTAGATTCAATATCATATAAAAGGTTTTGCATCAATGCCAACGGTGTCTGAGTCTTATGCACCATATTCAGAGCAATCCTTAACTTCTCATGACAAAGTAATTCTTTGCTACGCTTTAACCTATAGTACGACATAAGAAAAATGATTAATCCCATGACAAGACTCTCAAAAGGATATGACCAGGGAACAAACCATGAAAGAGATGAGGTCATAGGATATGTTATATACTGATAGTCCGGATGTTCATTTCCATTTAGTCGCAGGGAGAGATGAGAAATAGTTGAATATGAATGCAATTGATTTAACCGTGTGCCAATCAGCGCAAAAACAAATATCAAAATAAATTTCATACAAAATCAAATAAGTTAGTTAAATAGCTTTTGTGTGACGTGCATATTAATACCAATAATATACCTTAATTCAAACATTCAGTATATGAGTATAGTTCGTTCTTGAAGGGCAAATGGAACGTTTTTTATCAAAAACACGTTTGTTTTCATCATAGTCCGATTTATTGATACATTTATTAACAAGGTAGATTCATTAAGCGTAATATAACACCAATTATATATCATTTTGCAAAGTATAATTACAATCATTATAGATAACCCCTCTCCTCTTTTAAACTATGTACCAGTTAATAGCACTAATCTCTGTATATATCTTAAACCTTAAATCACTGACAATGGCATTAAAAGTAGCAAGAGGACAAATCACTATTATCGATCAGAACGATGCAGTATCTATTCAGGCTTTCCTTGGTTCCAGTCAACCTTTGACGCAAGTATATAATAAAGATACCAATGTATATGCTCCTAACTGGGCAGCAAGTTCACATCTAATTCTTACTCCTTCACTTTTTATAAGTGGAAAAGGGGCAACAGACCAGATAAGCTCTGTTGGTAATGCTGCAAATTTAACCCCGGGAGTAAAGAGTGGGACAACCAAATGGTATAAAAATGGTGTATTAATCACAAGTGGTCAAGACAGTTGTACGATTGGCGCTGCGTCAGCTAAATATGCACTAACCGTTAGCGCTAATCACATGTCCGTCAATGCTCCACAGGTGAGATATACGTTTGAGTCCATATACATCGATGCTAACGGTTTGGAAATCCCATTCAGAGCTGAAATTCAATTTACACAGCATTTGAATGCAGGAGCAACCATTTGTGCAGTTGCATATGCACCTCAAGGTGTCGTTTTCAAAAACGATGCAGTTTCAACACTTTCTGCCCATTGTGACATGTGGAGAGGGGCTACTATTGATAATACCAATGTAAGCTATGCATGGGGAATTAAGGATGGAGGAGTATTTTCTCCAACGACCTTAACTGCCGCAGCAGCTTCAGGAGCAACTACTGTAACAGTAAACTCTATTGCGAATATGGAGGCAGGTGGTAAAGTTACAATAGGTTCCTCACAATACACAATATCTTCTATTAATACAAGCACCAAAGTTGTAACACTCACTACGGCTCTTACTGCAGCAGCCACTTCTGGCACAGCAGTATCATGTCCTTATTATAGTTCAGTATTGGGTGTTGGTTGGTCATGTCTTACACAGAGCAATCAACGTGGAGTAACGTCCGGCTGGACAACAAATGAAATTACTATAACGCCAGATGCCGTACTCAATTTTGAAACTTTCAAATGTTCTATTAAAGATACGGATACAAGCACTGGCAATGCTTCCGCAAATAAAGTTGTTTGTGATATAATATCTTTTGCAGACATGTCGGACCCCATTAGCGTCGATATAGTCAGCCAGAAAGGATTTACTATAAAAAACAATGCTAACGATGTTGACGCCAAAGCAATCCTTTATCGTAATGGCGAGGAGTTAGATGCAGCAGGAACAGCATATACATATATCTGGAAGCTATGGAATACAGCTGGAACTTCAGTCGTCAAAACTTACACAGGCAAATCAATCACAGTAAGTAAAGCGGATGTGACAGGTAAAGGTGTTTTGATGTGTGAAGTATCAAAATAGAATTGACAGAAAGATTTAAAACATAGAAAAGGCAGTAAAAGCTGCCTTTCTTTATTCAGAACAAGTTACTGAGGCAAAGAAATTATATGGCAAAAAAATTATTGGCACGTGGACAAGCTACCATAAACACCCTTCAGGATTCATATACATTGACCTTATCAATCAACAATTATGTATTTACATCAGAAGCAAACGGCACTATCCGGAATGCAGTAACTATTACTTCTTTTGTAAAAGCTACGCTGGATAATAAGGAATTTACTGATTTTACAATTGGCGTTATCACAAAACCTGCGGGTTTTTCTTCAATAACAGTAAACAATACTTATAAGAGTATAACATTCTCCATATTAGCTAATACAACAAATCTAGCTGATAATGGAGTTATTATGATTCCAGTCATAATAAAAGGAATAACATATAGTTTATCGTTTGTATGGGCAAAATCCAGAAGTGGGCAATCTGGAGTAAATGGTAATGATGGATATACAATTAAGTCATCCAGACAAAGTTGTGTCATATCAACAGATAAAGATGGAAAGATACATACAGAAGTAAAAACATCTACCATTATTTCTGCGCTTAAAGGGAAAACTGTAGTCACTCCAGTAATCGGTACTCTACCAACAATAGCCGGATGTGTTTTAAGTAAATCCGGATCTACTATCACCATTACCTTCAACATTGGAACCTCTTTAGCTGAAAGTGGAACTATAGATATCCCCATAACAATAAATGGACTGGCTTTTGGTGTATCATTTTCTTACGCGAAAGCGCGTAGTGGAGCTAATGGCAATACTGGAGCAGCAGGTGTTGACGCCAATATGCTAGATTGGGTTAAGGAATGGAATACCAATAAGACACTCATAAACACTAGTACTGTCATAACTCCCAAGCTATTTGCCGGTACCAAAAATTCCAATGGTACTCTTACGGGGATTGCCATAGGACATTTTGCATTAAGCACATTAAATGCATCAGGTTCTATTATTACGGAAACGGTTAATGGTATTTGTGGTTTCAAAGATGGATATAAGACTTTTTTTGTTGATAGTACAGGTAATGTTCAACTAGGGCGTAATAATCAATTTATCAAGTATAATTCTGTTACAGGAAAAATTGAATTTGGTTCTGACGTTACCATGAACTGGGTGAATGCCATTAATACAACCAAGACAGAAGTGATAAATTCCGCCGCATCCACTGCACAGACGAAAGCGGATGCAGCAAAGAACGCTGCGATTGCCGCTGCTGCTACTGACGCAGCCAACAAGGTAAACGCAATCAAAATCGGTGGTCGCAATTACATCCGTAATAGTGCTTTCACGTCAAACCTGACAGGAGTTTCCGCTGATGGAACTACCGTATCCATAGATACTGCTACTTTATACAATAATTACCGAACGCTAAAGGTATTACAAAACACGGCGTGTACGGATTCCAACGCGGCCACGCAAAGGACTTATTTTAATGTAATCAATGGCAAGATATGTACACCTGCCAGCTTTTCGATGTATGTGAAAGGCTCGGTTGCATCAGTTATGAAAATACGCATCGGTGGTTCCGGAATCAGAACTGTGAATATCACTACTTCATGGCAACGTGTTGTTCTTGAAAATATCACCCCTACCTCTGCAGTGGTCCTTTTCGGATTCCAAACTGTGGGGACATACTGGTGTGCTCTTCCTATGTTAGTGGAAGGCAGTAAAACGGCAGACTGGATTCCCGCTCCCGAAGATGTGGACAGCAGTGTTGCTGCCGCCAAAAAAGCCGGCACAGATGCCAAGCTGGTTGCCGATGCCATCACGAGTAAGGCGAATACGGAAGGCTGGGCAACAAAGCTCACCTATATAGGCTCCACAGGCATCTTTACGGGAACGCTTTCTGCCAATACAGTGAACGCCGTCCGTATCAATGCTTCCCAGATCACAATCGGAACCATCGATGCGGCGCGTATCAACGTAGCGGCATTGAAAACATCGCTGATAACGGCAGGTAACATCGAGGCATTGACGCTGAATGTAACTAAAGGAAAAATTGGTGGCTGGTCTCTGGATGCCGACTCAATTTTCAGGGGAACGAAAAATAACTCCTCTGGAGCATATACAGGAACTGCAGGCTCGGTCTGTATTGGTTCTAATGGTATCAGAGGATTCAAATGGAGGCTAGATGCAACTGGGGCGGGTGCCGTTGCAGGTGGGAACATCAGTTGGGATGCGGCGGGGAATGTTACTTTCGGTTCTTCTGTTGTTTTGAACTGGACCAATGCCGCCACTGCCGCCGCAGGTAATGCGTTGGATGCTGCAAAGTCGTATGCGAACACCAAGAAAACCGAAGCCATCAATTCTGCCGCCACAGATGCTACGAACAAGGTAAATGCCCTGCAAATCGGTGGTAGGAATTTCTATAAAAAGAGTACTTCCATCACAAGCTTGATAAACTCCCCGACAGTGCAGAAAGAAGAAAGCGCCGACTCCCGGAATGGATTCAAACTGACTGGAAAAAAAGACCTGACCTGTGCAATCAGGATTAACAATATAATCACCCGCAATGGCTCCTATGTAGTCAGTTTTTTGGGAAAGAGCAACGGTACAAGTACTCCCAACTTTAATGTGTGTGACATCGCTTGCTCAGGTAATGCACAATTTACAACCTCTTGGAAGAAATTTGAACTGAAGGTCAATGTAAGTAATTACACGGATGCTGTCTATCATTTCCTCGATATTGAAAACCTGGGATGGCTCTATTATTGGCTAAAGGATTTTAAAATAGAGGAAGGCACCAAAGCAACGGGATGGAGCCCGGCACCGGAAGATACAGACAGTAGCATCAAGACTGTATCGGACAAAGCCGACGGGACAATTACAGCCTTGGGAGGAACTTCCTTTCCCAAGCTGACCCATATCTCCGGTACAGGAATCTACACGGGCACGCTGACTGCCTCACAGGTGAATGCGGTTGCGATCAATGCCGGGAGCATTACCACAGGCACACTCAGTGCGGACAGGATAGGCTCCAAAGCGATTACTGCCGCCAAGATTGCCGCCGGCACGATCACCGCGGCTGAAATAAACGTGGCAAGCATACAGGCATCTGTCGTTACGGCAAACGCCGTCAATGGCCTGACATGCACATTCAACAAGGGAACGATAGCCGGTTGGAATATCAATGCGAACCAGATTTTCAAGAACAACGTTTATCTGGGCTCTGATGGCTCTATATATAATGGTACAAAATGGAAACTCGGCAATGACGGGTCAGGGCAAATCGCCAATGGGAATATCAGCTGGAACGCTGCGGGGGCAGTGACTTTCGGAACATCCGTTTCCCTGCAATGGAAGAACGATATTGAAAGTGCCAAAACTACGAACTACGGTTACCGATATTACAAGAAAATCGTAGTGAACGGTGAATCGGGTAAATATTATCCCATCGTCTTCAAAGGTGGTGACCAGACGATAAAAAGGGATATCCTTATTCGCCGAGGCTACAGTGAACAGGCGCCAACTGACTGGGATAACAAAAGTACCACACACAAAGGTGGCCTGAGCCTGTTATTGAAAGTGAACTTCGGAGGTTGGGGCGGTGCATCTTATTCATGGGACATATATGAACTGTCGGAGGTCTATTCACGTATGTTTGCCGGTGCCGCTTATTGCGGCAATTACTGTATGTTCGCCGTTTACCTGCGTGGCGGGGGCGATGGAGGAGCCGTTTACCACCTGTATTCCGACCAGCCGATTGAGAGTGCGACGTACAGCCCTTCACCCATTCCCCCCGCACCCCAGATCGCTTATAACTCGGACCGTATTTTCCAAAGCGGAACAAGTACCGCGAACGCTCCTGCACCCCGTACCTTAACGGCTGCTGTGGAAGAAGAAATCCGTTACCACCGTTTTATTGGACTGGCACAAGGAAACGATACTACCCTGAAAGCACACCCCCTCACTTACATCGGTTCAACGGGCATCTATACGGGGACACTAACAGCAAACCAAGTGAATGCGGTTGCTATCAATGCAAGTAGCATTACCACAGGTACGCTCAGTGCTGACAGGATAGCTGCGGGAAGCATCTCGTCTACGAAACTGGATGCTACGAGTATTAAAGCCAATATCATAAATGTCGGATATATCAACGGATTAACATGCGCCTTTACAAAAGGATCAATCGGTGGCTGGACAATAACCAGCAATTCCATCTCAGGAGGACAAATTGTTCTTGACAAGGCAAACAAACGGGTAGTCGTATATGGTGCTTCATCAGGTCCGACAAGCGGACAAAGGGTACAGATTTACCATAACAGTAATACAGATTTCGGACTCTACACAACAGATTCGAAAGGAACAGTCGTTGTTCAATTAGGTTCAAACAACAAAATTGCCGGATGGACGATTAACCCCACACAGATATACAAAAATAATGTATATTTAGGAAGTGACGGTTCTATCACCAATGGTACGAAATGGAAACTTGGTAACGACGGGTCGGGACAAATCGCCAATGGAAACATTAGTTGGAACGCAGCGGGAACTGTAACCTTTGGCTCATCCGTATCCCTGAACTGGACAAATGCAGCTACAAATGCTTTAAACTCCGCAAAAAACTATGCGGATACCAAAAAGACGGAAGCTGTCAGTGTAGCAGCTACGGATGCGACGGCAAAAGCCAATGCTGCCAAAGAGCTTGCTCTGGCAACTGCTTTTGGGAAAATGATATATCGCGACCCTGAATTCCGGAATGGTAATAACGGCATCAATGTATATAATAATAGTGGAAACGGTACGGTAACAATTACTCGGACAGGGTTATCCAGTGCTCCTAACGACAGCAAAATGGTACTGGAGATTAAGACCACAGGTACTGCTTCACCCGATAATGGTGGCTTCTTTTTTGGTACGACATGCTCCAACCGGAAAGTTTTTATTTCCAAAATTATAGCCAAAATACCGGTTGGAAGGAATATTCAATGGGCAAGTAACTCTATCGGTACTTCAGGCAGCAGCAAATGGCTAACACCCAACGCAGGAACAGGTGATTGGGCAGAGTATGTGTACAAAGTGACGTGCGGCACTTCAAATTTTTCTTCCACGAACTTCTTTTATCTTGACGGTGTACAGGGAACTTCGGCTGCCCCCATCATTTGGCAGGTAGCTTATGCAACCGTGTTTGACACGACTTCCAGCGAGAGGTACACCACCACCATTGATGCCAACGGAATATATACCGGAACGGTGCGTGCAGGTCAGATGCTTATCGACAGCGCCTTAGTGGTAGGTGGCAGCAGTTATAACGGAAGCATTTCGGTACGTGACTCGGGAAATAATATAATGGCGACACTTGACCGTTCGGGGATAACTGCAGTAGCGGGAAAGATAGGGGGATGGAATATCAACTCCGGTTCTATCTACGCCTGCGCTCCTGCCGGAGGGCACCGGGTATTCATTACTTCCAGCGGATATTTATATAATGACGACGGTACACAGGATTTTTGGGGACTACGTGCGGATGGTTCTGCAACTTTCGGCTATGGCAAGATTCTTTTCGACAATGACGGTTCCGGATATGTAGCAAATAAGAACATCAAATGGGACTCAAAAGGTAATGTGGAAGTTAAGGGTAACATCACCGCCAATTCAGGATTAATAGCAGGCTTTACAATTAGTGGCAACAAACTAATAAATACGGCAGCTGATTCTTCAATTATGTTTTCATCGCTGATGGGCAATGCTTCCATGACGATAAACTCCAGCAGTGCACTTCTCTCCTTGCGTGCAGATTCAGCCCGTACAGGCATCTATTTGCAAACGTATGCGGCAGGAGCCAGAGGCATATATATTGTAGCCAATGCAGGCTCAAAATTTGCAATCGAAAGTTATGGTCCTGTATTATTAGGACAACGTATTAGTGAAAAATGGAATGTCCCGGGCGTACTATATATAGGATGCAAATTCAATGCCGGAGATAATACAAGCTTCGGCAAAATTTGGGGAGAAGGGGTCTCCGTAACATCCTGTTATTTTTTGGGGAATGGAAAATATAGGTTCTATCATAACCTGAATCATACCAACTATACAGTTATAGCACAAGGATGCCAAAATGAAAGATATTATGGCTTTTTCAGATTATTGGAAAGAAACACGAACAATTTTGTGATCCAAAATGTGGGGAGTAAAGGAGGGGGAGATGGCTCACCTTTTGACTTTACAATTATGGGCAGGAATGTATGGTAAGTCTGTATTAAACATTTTATATAGTTGTCTGGCTATTCCTTACAAAACCTATTTATCATGAATATAACTAACACGATTCTAACAAAAACAGCCATTGAAATGACCTCCAATGGTAACTATACTATTGAGTATACAATCATAAACGGAAAGCTCGACCGAGTTCAAATGACAATCCTAAAACTAGAAGCAGAAGAGAACGGTGAATATCCATTTATTGGTAACATTTGGTTGGAACAGGACAGCCTAAACTGTAACGTTCCATTGGCATCTAAAGTAAAAGTGGCCCCATATTTTGGTGACTTTGATATTTTCGTTACTAAGATTAAAGAATATATCGCTACGGAAGCAGAAAAATAAAACTTATCGAAAACGAATATTCTATTCTTGAAAAACAAAATTAAGATTTATGGAATTAGTCATCAAAGACAGGCTGTATATCCCGGCCCTTTTACCAAAGGAAGGTAACTTCCGCCAGTTTAATACGAAGAAAGAGATTCTCCGCAAAATTGAAATTACCAGCGAAGAACGAGAATGTGTAGGGCTCAAGGAAAACCAAGAGACGAAACGTATCGAATGGGATACTGAGAAAGAAGTACCCCTTTTGATTGAATTCACTTCTGAAGAGATGAATTACCTTAAACAATCTTTCGAAAAAATCTCTGATGAACAGTTACCGGATGATATGTGGACTGTTGTTGAAAAGATTTACAATGCTATACAGGATGGCAAAACTGAATAATACTTTTCTTGAACTCACTCATATTTCTTAACTCTCCCCATGGGGTGCTCCCGATGCATTGGGGCACCCCTCAATTTTAAACAGCTATGGCACGACAAGACATAAACATGGATGCGACCAGTGGAGAAGTGAACCTGACGGATAACCTGACTTCCAAAACCATATACCCTTTCATGCCTTTGGGAGAACTATTTGGGATGGATAATGACCACTATTGTTATGGTGAAATCATGGTTCCCGTTGATTTTGAATCCATGAATGTAGATGGTTATGAAGTTCGTCTATTCATTCCCTATACTCCTGAATACAAGTTCTTAAAAGTTAGGTTTGTTTTGGACACCGGGAATGACAACAGACAATACGTTGTGAATAGAAGCACTAACAGTTACTGGTTCATTGTCAGACAAGAAGAAGGAGACATACGGCTTTCAGAATACGGCAAGCTCAACGGTAATGGCATCTTTACCCTGGTGTTACGTCAAGGGAAACTTTATCTATACAGTGGTGCAGAGTCGGATTTCATTATTAAACCGTCATTGATCCAGAACAAGACATTTCTGCTTAAGTCGTTGACCGGTAGCTTGTATCAATACCCCACAACCGGTGTAGGACTAATAAATTACTTACATGGAAATTTTGAAACATCAGGTCTGTCAGCCAAGCTATTGCAAGAATTTGAAGCAGATGGGATGATAATTAATAACGCATACATGAACTCCCAAACTGGGGAACTGGTATTGGATGTAACAGAAAAAGAAAATGGGTAACTATACAATTACTACCGGACAAAATCTATATGATATAGCAATGCATATTCATGGCTCTATCGAAGGAATAGTAGATCTGATGATTAATAATTCGGAATTATCACTGGATGACAAGTTACAGGCAGGTGCTCAACTGATATATACAGATGAGTATGTTATCAATGGGGATATAGTAGCTTACAATACGTCACATATGACTATTCCGGCATCCGGCGAGCAACACGTTTATTACAAAAGCTCTGATTATCCTCAGATACTGGAGTTGATTTTGGATAATAAGAAAACATCTGCAGGCATTGTTTTCTCCGGTACAGGAAAAATAGAAATAGACTGGGGAGACAATACATCCATAGAGGTTTTGATTCTGGAAAATGTACAAAAGGGGATTTTCCACTCTTTCGATAGTAATATCTCTGATAAACGTAGGATACGGATATATAGTGAGGATGTACACTTCCGGAAACTGGATATCAGTGCGATGCAAGCTTTATCAGTCTATTGCAACCGCCCGGTTAGTGTAGAAAAATTCATTCTTACACAAGCTGCTATGAATATAAGCTGGCTTTCTCTTATAGAGAACACTTATGAAATGGATATAACCGGACTGACAACCTCTGATTTATTACCTCTTCTCCGACATAAAAGCCTGATGAATTTGGATTTACGCAAAATCTCAATCAAGCAACAAAAGCTGGATGAATACCTGATTGCACTGGTAAGACATTATGAAGGACGAAGGAATTGTAATATTATCCTCACCATGCAACCATCCGGGAGCTATGAAGAGCCCGGGAAAGATGAGAATGGCAGGTATATCATAACCTCCGGTATGGAGGCTGTCTGGATAATTACTCACGAAGAGGCATGGAATTCGGCAGGATTTTGGAAATTTCAGATTAAAGACCAGATTTACACAACAGAACCATGAGCAGAACGATAAAAGACATTTACACGGAGGCTATTGCAGAAAGAAACAAACGCATGGAACTGACCGAATTCAACAGTGACTCAAAATTGTCGATCATGAACGGTCTGACCTGGGTAGTAGCTGCTATAATTCATAGTTTTGAGACATTACTCGATGTCTTCGCCGTGGACATTTCTAACACAATAAATAACAGGATAAACGGCACTCCGGTTTATTATACAAATGCATTGTTGCAATACCAAAAGGGGAATACATTATCCGTACGCGAAGACGGATTAGCATTTGGATATAGCAATATAGATGAAACAAAACGGATGATCACACAGGTTTCTTACACTGAAAGCGTGGATGACCATAATCTGGACAGCAAACTGATTCTTAAAATCGCAACAGGTGAAAAAGGTAACCTGACAGCGATATCCAAAGAAGAACTTGTTCCTATCAATTCATATATAAACAAGATTAAGTTTGCAGGTACCCGGGTTGAAGTTGTCAGTTATGAAGGCGATGTACTTGTACCTATTGTCACCGTGTTTTATGATGGCGCGATTCCCGAAGCGGAAATATATACCAAGATAGAAGACAAACTCAAGCTGTATATTATGAATACACCGTTCGATTCATCTGTATATGTTTCACGTATAATCGAAGCGATCCGCAGTACAGAACATGTGACGGATGTGTATATTGATGAAAAGGCTATTCCGGAACAGGGAATTTTTATTGCGACCTATGATAGCGACGGACATATAGGTGAACTGAAGAAGATTTACCGGATGGTAAAGACCTCTTCCGGATTTTTGAAGGAGTCTAGCGGGAATGGGGAAGAAAGTGCTTTACCAGCCTTTAGACAAGCAATCAAACTACTTGTAGAATGAAGCGTTATAAATTACCCACAGACCGACTGGTGAATCAGCTGGTTCCACATTTCCTGACGGGAAGAAGATATATATTATTTATCCAAAGTCTTGTGTATCCGTTAAAAACTTTAAATGAGCGGTTTATAGAATATGCAAAGGAAAAACATATAGAAGCCCGTATGACAAGTCAAATAATGTATTTCGAATGGTATCTAAACCACAAATTCGGAAAATATATAGCAGCTAAAGATGAAAGGATTACTATTCAGGAAAGCCATTCTATCGGTGTAGATATATATCATGAGAACTCGTTAACGGGACGTCCATTCACAGTCTGGTACAATATGGAAGAGATAGCCTCTTTTACCCCGGACATAGAACGTCCCAGGGAATTTTACTATCTAACGGAAGAAAAAGCAATAAACAAAGTTAGTTTCATGATCGTCGTTCCGCCAATTCATATAGAACAACAAGAGTTTGTCTATATGCTTTCATATGTAGTAAATACCTATAAGACGGCTGGTAAAACTTATCTTATAAAGATTGATAACCAAGAAATAAGACCTAATAAACCTTTAGAATGAAAGAATACGTAGCAGAAACGGGTGGTAGATATACATATGCCGATGACATACTTAATCTTCAAGAACTGGCCTTGTCCATGACAAGTATCTTTTCAGAATGCACTGATTTCATTATTTCAGGCTGTATAGTGTCAGGAAACGCTATTGCATCCGGTTATGTATGGCTCAACGGAAAAGTAAGATACTTTGAAGGTTGCCCCACCGCCTCATTTCCATATTATATCTATGAACGGAATCTAAGTGACACAGTAACTTACGCCAACGAAATGAACAAGAAAGGCAGAAACAATTTTTTATGCCTGGGTGGAACTATTGTCCCGGACACTCCTGATACACTAACAGGTAAATTGCCTCATTTCATTGAGATACGAAAAGAATACGCTCCCCGGTTTATAGACAAGTTCATCGGAAAATACGCAGTACTGGTTGACACACCATTTTCCAAGCAAACAATACGAAAGGACCTTGTTATCACAGGAAAGCTGGGCATTGATAAGACAGTAGAATCCCAAACGGCATTGACTGTAGTAAATCCAGCAAATAGTTATTCATTCAAGGGTATTGTCAAGGTGAATGGTGACGCTTCCTGGGGAGCCTATTACAACGGTTTGCTGGTTAATGAAATATTACTTCAGACAGACGGCTCAATCCATTTTATAAAACAGGGAACAGAACTTGCCTATATCGATACTGCGGGTATATTTGTTCCGTCAGTTTCATGTACATCACTCAAAACGGGTTCTCTGGTCATCAATAAAAACTCCATTGCTAATTATGATGATGAAAAAGATACTGGGGCAGTGAATATAAATGTTGCAGGTTACAAAAACGGTAATACCAAGTTCCGGGATTTTAATGTTTACGATGGGAAAAAGAACACCTTACCACTTATCCAGACGGTTGGTAAAGAGAGAAAGGTCAATATCGCCGGAAACTTTTCAGTAAAAGCAGCAGACAATCAATTAGCTCTAATTTCGTCTTCATATCTGAAGGGAGACTCTGAACTTACCGGTTCAGTCCGGTTTAAAGACAGTTCTGAGGAAAATATTGCGGAAGTAGGATATATCGGAACGGATAACTTTGATTTCTCTATCAGTAACATGATCGGAAATCTGATTCTCAATAGTACGGGTTCTGTCAATGTACAGTCTGATTTGCAGGTAAAGGGAACTAGCCTTACAAAGCTTTATGTTTCTGCTGGTACCTTCAAAGATACACTGGCCAAGAAAGTAGATATAGTGCTCGGTAAAGGGCTCTCAAGCGAGGATTTTACTACTGAATACAAAAAAAAGCTGGATGCGATCACATCAGGTAACATTGATTCCGGTGAGGAAGGGTATGTCACAACCGCCAATATCACAGAAGCATTAAAAAAGAAACTGAATATTAGCTATAATCTGAGTGACCTGAATGATAAATCCATTGCGAGAACAAACCTTCAAGTCTTTTCCAAAACAGAATCGAATAACCGCTTTCTTAAAACAGAAGGAAAGCTACTGGAATTGGTGTCATTAACCGCTGACGAAATAAATGGGCTTTCAGCAGAACAAGCTGCGCAGTTGAAAGACGAGAAACAGGCACAAATCCGGTTAAATATTAATGCAGAAAAAAAAGGTACCGAAGAGTTGAAGCTTTCCAAATCATCCAATCTTTCTGATTTATCGGACAAAGGTGTAGCCCGTAAAAACATGAGTGTTTATTCTGTTACCGAGATAGACAAGCTTCTTGCGGGAAAGCTGAACACTGACGCAGCATATACCGGTGCAAATTTTACAGATGAAATGAAACAAAAACTGGAAACTATAAAAGGTGGTTCTTTTGCTTACGTCGATGATGAAGGCACATCCCATGCTGAAGTAGAAGGTTTCGTCATGACAAGCCAGGTAAAGAAGGAACTTGCTAAAAAGGCCGAACGCTTACTCACAGGTTACAATGACTCCGAAAAAAACAGCATAGCTTCAAACATAAATGTGTACTCAAAAACTGAAGCAGATAAGAAATACGCATCGGTAAACTCCTTGTTTCAGGATTACATCACCCTTTTAGTCAGTCAAGGAAAAAGTTCTTCTGACGCACAAAAAGTTCTCAGGGATAAACTGAATGTTCTGTCAAAAGAGGATGTTACAGGACACTATTTGAAAAAGGATGGCAAGCTGTCTGACCTTTCTTTACCAAATGCTGACGCAAAGAAAAGTGCCTGCCAGAATATTGGTGCAGCCTATGCCCCAGAGTATCAAACCAAAATTGCAGATACCGGCTGGAAACAAATGGCAAATTCCGGTTCCGGAACAGATACCCGTAGGCTTTTCGTCCGGCAAATAGGCAACATTGTATGCATCCAGGGGGTGATTAACACAGCCCGCCGGGATGGCAGCAACATGGGAGGAACAGTAGCAATCCTGCCAAATGGCATTTCAACGCCTCCGTATGGAATGAGAACTACTCTTTGTGATTGGAATGATGACGCCAAGTATAATAGGGGTACATCCTTTATATTGCGTGGGGGGACCCGCAATATCGTGATTTATGAAAGTGGATGGTATAACGTTGATACAGACATGAACTTTACATATATGGTTTAAAATAAATAAAAATGAAGAAAGTTAATATTCAAAATGACCTGGACAGCAGGCAGGAAATATCCCGGACAAGGGATACTACCGTATTTACAATAAATGATAAATCTTTAAATTTGGAACAATATGCCGAGAGCAAAGGTTTGCAGAAATGTGAGAATCACCCATCCGGGAGTACCGAATCTACACAAAAGACAAAAAAAAGACGGACGACCTAAAGGCACGTTAAAAAGGTTTCAGTTTGAAGAAACTCGGCTGGGATTCATGATTAAACACGAAGCACCAGTTGTTTTTAACGTCATCATAAACCTGACTCCCGGCGGTGTCTTTCCAGCACCCTCATGTGAATTAATCAAGCTCGTCTGCAAGGCGTCACGTGATCCATCCTTTAAAAAAGCTAAGTTTCGCCGTTATTTATCTGAGTATGAAACAACCGGCTTATATTGTAAGCGTGGGAAAAAGCTAACGCCAAGTAGAAAGTCATACTATGAAACTATACGCAAAAGAAAATTGGAACAATACATTCGGAAAAACAGGAAAAAAATTAAATATATGAAATGGATAAATAACCCAAACATAAGGCGTATTTACAATAAGCAACCCGAGTCTGTGCAAAGCTAGTTATGTATTGCTAAGAAAGCTGATATAAGATGCTTTTTCTTGTATTTGCTTTTCTTGCATTTATTTGATAGAAAAGTCTAGTGAAGTTTAAACTAACTAACGGCACTTTATTAAAGAAATAACTATCCACAAGCCATCGTTTAAGAATACTATTAAAAAACGTCTCAACACATCTTTGATTATCAGAACCTTAACACTTAAAAAAGAAAACAAATTCAGAGCTATTTGGCATATTCAAAAATAGCATTTATATTTGTCGCCATGCTCGAAAAATCCAGAGCATAATCCATTCAATTGAGATACCTGTCCGTCAGGTACATTTCGGTAGTTGTCTGCTTGTGAGGGCGTTTTCCTCATCAATCCTCAAACTTCCACCAGATAGTTAATTGAGTTCTGCGGTGAAACCGAACCCGCTGACATTTTGTGTAAGATTGTTTCGGCAATTTAACTATCGTAAAAATTTATGCAAGACGAAAATTTGCAAGAAAAAGACATACTTGCCGGTATGTCTGTTGAAGATCTGTTCCTTAAATCACAGGAATCCTACGAAACAGCCCAGGCCAGAGCTGCTGAAGAAAACAAAGGTTTTGCCAAGACTGAATTTTTCCGGATGGAAAAATTGGGAACTTACCGTTTGCGGGTGTTGCCTATTGCCCCTAATCCGGATGGCACTACAGACCGTAACGGATACGAATATCCCATTCATCAAATGCTACTGGAACTAGAAAAGTCCTCAAAAAGCAACAAAGCGCAATATGCCTACGTAACCGTGCCACGAACAACTGATGCCGGATATTCAGTAGATTTAATTGATACATACCGGAGAATGGCCGTTAGTGAAGCAAAAGACAACGGGGATGAGAAAATGGCTGAAAAGATAGCCGGTGGCAGCTTCGGTGGCGGCCTTAAATTCTCATATGGCCATGCCACTTATATCCTTGATCTCGACGAACGTGCCAAAGGCATACAGTTGCTCACACTCAGTCATTCACAGTTCAAGGACCTGGATGAAAGGAAATTCAAACTCTGGCAAAAAAAATTAGCCAAAAATTCGTCTTACCCTTGTCCAATATCTTCTATCGCCAATGCTTACCCGGTAGAAATAGAGAAAAAGAAGAATAACTCAAAGACAGAATATGCGATCAGCATTGACAATGAAGCAGACACGGATACACTGAGCAAAGAAGAACTGACTGCTTTATTAAACACTCCGCGTATTCCGGAGATTATTTTCCGATATTCACGTTACCAGTTCGGTGCTACAGTCGAATTTCTTAAGCAATGCGACAACAAGTACAACCTGAACATCATGGATAGTGAAGAGATGAAAGAAGCTATCGAAAAACTATCCTCAGAATTGAGTAAAGAAGATACTAGCGAGTTCACATTTGACAAACGCTCTAAGGATGCCAAGGAAAATGCAGAAAACAGTACAGTTTCTATTGACAGTCTGTTTGATAAATTCGAAGACCTGCAAGAACAAGGGCTTGGGGATAAAACAGAGGAAGGACAAGAATTACGGGGACTCATTCGGGCATTTATAGAGCAGGAGCACCTATCGGTTCGCATCACCCGTTCCACTTCCAACCAAGAACTATTGGATATGATTGAAGAAGCTATGCAAGGGGGTGATAAAACATCTAAAGATATCCAAACTAAAGTTGTACAAGAAACAGGCTCCGAAGAACAAGGCTCCGAAGAAACAGGCAATGAAGAGGAAGCCAAACCCAGAACAACCAGAGAAAGGCGCAGAAGGGAATAAATGTTCATTCTTTTTTAGTTTTAATTGAGTGATTCTGAAGGAATGTACCTTTTAAGGGTATGTTCCTTCCAGATGAATTATATGGAAAATTAATGTAATTCATTCCCTCTTGAACATGGAAGAAAACAATCAAACAAGTAATAATCCAACCCCTATAGCTCTTCTTATAACTGACTGCCATTGTGGTAAAGAAACGGTCGGCGATTTTTTAATCAATTGGGACGAAGCTATTGAACTTTGTCTTTCTCAGAATATCAAGACTATTTTATTCTTGGGTGATTTGGTACTCAGCAGATCAGCCCAAAGCCTGGATATCCTGCTGGCAATTCATGATGTGCTTGAAAAATGCCGGAAGTATGGAATTCAGGTAGTTATGATAAACGGTAACCATTGCAAGGTAAACCAGGAAGCATTACGCGGTTACTGCAATGTATTCGATTCATTTGAGAACGTTCGTGTAATCAGTGAATGGGGTGAGGTTCGCCTGTCCGAAAATCTTGGAATAGGCATGATTTCTTATTTCCCGGAGAACGGCTCCTTTATTAAAAAGCTGGAAGAGCTAGAAACCTATCTACTTGCACTCCCCTACTCCAAAAAGATTCTAATGATTCACGAAGGGATTCGCGGAGGACTATCACGAAGCACGGATGATGAGCTTCCTGCAAATATGTTTTCCAGTTGGGACAAGGTATTGGTTGGACATTATCACAACCGGAATAAAGTAGATAATAATATTTTCTATATCGGCTCTTCCCGCCAAGGAAATTTTGGAGAAGACGAAGAAAAAGGGTATACGCTACTCTATGCAGACGGATCGACCCGGTTTATAAAAAACCAGGTGAATATCCGTTATCAGGTCATTGATATACCTATTGAGAAAGCGGATATCCACCTTTCAGACCGATTGGAAGAAATCAGGGAAGACGGACGTTACCGAGTCAAAGTGCGTGTCCATTCCACGGCTGCCAAAGCATCAGGGTTGGATAAGGAAAAACTCATCAGCGCCGGAGCCAACAAGATAGAAATGGTTACCGAAGACTTGGATGTAATGAAAACAACAGAGACTAGTTTGTTTGAAAAGTTCGATAATCAAAAGATTAAAGACAACTATGGAATATTTTGTCAAGAAAAAGAAGTAGAAGATATGGAATTCGGATTAGCTTATTTATCTAAAATCAATTGATTATGTGGAAATTACTTTCAATTCATGCTAAAAACCTGTGTGCATTCAGAGAACTTCATTATAAACTGTTCCAAGGCGTGACGACATTGATTTTTGGCAACAATATGGATAACGACTCACAGAAATCAAACGGTTCAGGGAAATCCGCATTGGTTGAAGCTGTTGCGCTGGGAATTACAGGAGCACCTCTTCGCAGGATCAAGAATGAAGAGATTATCAATGATATGGCTGAACAGTGTATGATTACTTTGCACCTACAAAATGATACTTCAAACGAAGAGCTTTATATAGAAAGACATCTTTCACGTAAGGGACCGGCAGTTGTGGAATGCAGCCTCTTCCGCGATGGAGTTTCCGTAAATACTGGTGAAGCTGTTCATCCTACAGTGGATGCCTATAATAAATACATATTAAATAAGCTTGGTATCACCAAAGATGAATTGTACAACAACTTCATACTTTCCCGTCACAAATACCAGGATTTCCTGTCTTCTTCCGACAAGGACAAAAAGGAAATCATTAACCGTTTTTCCAACGCAATCCTCGTAGACAAGGCCATAGAAAAACTGATAGAAGACAAACTGCCTGTAGAGAGCAAGCTCAGGGAAGCCGAACTGACATTGGCTGGTATTGACGGACGTATCGGTTTGTTGACGGAACAAATCAAAAAGGAAGAATCACTATTGGAAGAAAAACAACAGACGAAAGCAGAACACATACGTGGCATACATGATTCTATAAACGAGAAACGTACTGCCATTCGTCAGAAACGGGAAGAAATCGAACTGGTACGTCAGGCTGTATCGCTACTTGAGATTGCAGACAAGCAGGTTCAGGAACTTGAAAACTCCGAATTGCCAATGGAAGAATGCCTGATGAAACTAAAAAGTATGCTCACGCCCCATATTGAGCAATCACTTACTTCATGGGACGAAGTTATCTTACAGAAAAAGAATGAAATAAAGGTACAGGAAGAAAACCTGAACAAGTGGAACAAAGCAATAGAGAAAGCAGAAACAGAGATAATGCAACGACAAGCTGCATATACAAAACTGCAAAACGAGTTTAAAGGTTTCTGTGAAAAGTACCCGGAGAAAGTGCTACAATATGACCTGCAACTGAAAGAACTCAATACCCGGATTGAACAACTCACTGAAAATTCTGAACTATTAAAGAAAGAACGACGTACCATATTAACTGCCATTGAAAACATCAAAGCGAAACTGACAGGGATTATCACTTGCCCTGCCTGCCAGTATGAGTTTTTGCTTTCTGATGATGATTATGATATACCCGCTGCACGAAAGGAGCTTGAAGAAAATGAATTGCATAACAAAAGCATTATCAGGGAATTGGATACTTGCCATCAGGACATAGAAGATATGGAAAGAGCTGAAGGGAATCTGAAAGGTGAAAAACGCGCATTGATAGGCCAAAACACACAATGGAATGATCAGATGACAGATTTGGAAACATTGGTAAACCAGACCAAACAAAAGAGTGAAAATCTCCAAGCTAACCGGAAAAGGGTTTCAGATGCCATCGCATTCATTCAGGAAGACATCCGTACAATCCTACGCAGAGTATTTGACGAAGCATTTGAACGCATAGATGATTCTTACCATATCAAAGAAAAAAAGAAAAATAACTTGGAACAAGATATAGTAGCCGCCAATAATGCCATAAGCATGTTGGAAGGAATGTTGAGTGATATGGATAGAATGTCGGATAGCGATGTAATACTCTCTCTTAAGAAATCATTGAAAGAGTATCGCAAGCAATCTTCAGAAGCCTTAAACATAAAAAATGGATTTGAGAAACGACTGCAAAAATTTGAAGAACAGGCCCAACTATTTTTACAATTCAAAAGTTATCTGGCAAATACCAAAATTGAGGCATTAAGCAAGGTTACCAACGAATTTTTGGAAAACATCGACAGTGACATACGTGTAAAATTCAGTGGCTATACCGTTCTGAAGTCAGGAAAAGTCCGTGAAAAAATATCTGTCAGCTTGTTGCGCAATGGGATCGACTGCGGTTCTTTCGACAAATTCAGTGAAGGAGAGAAAGCCCGGGTCAACCTCGCCAATATACTGGCAATGAACAAGCTCGTTAACTCCAGTGCAGAAGACGGCAAAGGCATGGACCTTCTTATACTTGATGAAATACTGGCTGCTGTCGATGAAAACGGACTAGCCTGTATTTTCCTCGCACTAAACCGGGTAGCGATAACATCACTGGTCATCAGCCACGGAAATATTGCAGAGAATTACCCTCACACATTAATAATCAACAAACACAATGGACAATCATTCATACATGGAGACAACTAACAACAAACCAAGCAAAGAGCAAGTTCTGGCACTCGACATTGCGACACACACCGGATATTACAGTATCCACAGTAATGGGACATGGAATTTTACAGAATCTAAAAGGAGAAATGACAACAAACAACACAAAGATTTCAGAGACACATTGATAGCTTACATCCAACAATATAGTATAAAGCAGATCGTAGCGGAAGATGTCAATGTAAACAACCATTTTTGCGATATGCGAAAGCTATCCGAGTTCCGTGGAATTCTGTGTGAAGTCTGTGACGAACTTGATTTGCCGGAACCCATATTCGTGAATGTTGCTACGCTCAAAAAATGGGCAACAGGTAACGGACGTGCAGACAAGGCGCAAATGATGTGCGCATGCGCCAGCCGTTTCCATTTCGAGCCGTCAGATAACAATGTAGCTGATGCCTGTCTGATATATTACTATTATTTACGAAAATACCATATAGACTAATTATGAATAAGAATACAAGAGTCTTCCCTTCTTCCAATGAATTGACCATAACAGATTATTCAATAACTGTAAACTCCGGTCAATCATGGATAAATCCTCAGAAATCAGTAACTATTTGACCGACGAGGCATCCATAGAAAAACGGACAGCCTTATTCAATAAATATGTTTATCCCTACAGAAACCTGATTTATCATATATGCATTAAAAATACAGGAAATCAAGATAATATACGGGATAACTACAATGAAGTCCTGATCAACTTCTATAAATACGTCAGTTCCTACAACCCCCAGCTTTCTATCAAAACCTGGATATATGCAGTAGCCACCCGTTGTTTATTCTGCATAGAGAACAAACGTAACCGTTTCCAACGGACTGGCGATGTGGGAGCTATCGATCTGGACCAGATAGCTGACAGCGTACTGGATGAAGATGACCAGACAGCCAACCATATCAGTTTAGACAATTACCGGGAACTGTTTTCAGACGATGTGCTTTCGACATTGGAATCATTGAAACCAACATACCGTGAAGCATTGATACTACAACTGGCCGGATATAAACTGGAAGAAATAACTAAGATTCTTCACGAGAAGGGAAGCTTGAAAAGTGCTAATGTAGAGACAACTAAAAGTAGGATTTTCCTTGCGAAAAAACAGTTGAGGGAATTACTCACAAGAGATGGAAAACGGAAATAAAGCCTTTATTACTGCATTCTCTTTTTTGATACAGAACTCTATCATGCCAGCATTCGCATTTCCCAAAGGGGGTATTGCAACCCGGGCTGTTAGTTCTTGCATGGAAACATTGGGAGAAATGTATAGCGGAGGGATCAGCGAAGAAAGGATTGTTGATTATTGTACTTGCAAAGCCTATGCAATTAGCAGGTTTGACAATTCATATCTAAGAAACAGATGGAAAGTCCCCCACTCTTTTGGGAAAAAAGCTGTGGAACGTTTTCTGGCTAACAGAAGAAGTAACCGGTATTATGAGGATAAATGGCTTAATGCTACCGGAACGTCCCGGAAAGAACTGCTTGAACTTATAAAAGACAGAAAGCAACATCCGCTTTTCAGGTATGTGAATCCGGAGTATGAGGAAACGACCAAGAGGCGTGCTCTTTCCACTACAATAGGGTACTATATATGTGCTTCATCCACTTTACTATGGAACCCTTTCTCACCTTCCTGTCAGAGATGTACAAAAAAGGAGGTGTGCTTGGAGCGTACCCGGCTCAATTACCCGGAACTATATCGACTGAGAATAGAAGAATTTAACAAGAAAAAATGAAAACAGAAAGAATAAATCCTTTGAGTGTTGATTTTTTGTACGAACTCTTTGCAACCTCCATGCGTTACGAAGCAGTTTGTAATGTACTTGTCCAGCATGTAAAATCTGAATACATGCCGGACAAGAGCTTTCAGAAACTACTTCTAGGGATAGGTAACTACTACAGAAATTACCAGTCTCCACCTTCATACGCTGTTCTGTCACAACAGTTCAATGGAGATTATGACGCTATCGAACTTATCGATACATTTCGAGAATGTGATGGTGAGAAAAACCAGGAAGTGGTTCTGGATATGTTAGAATCTTACATAAAGGGAGTCAGATTACAGGCTGTTTATTCAGAAGTAGGCAAACTATACAATCAGAGCAAACAGGGAAAAGCAGAGGAAAAACTTAGAGAATATGCTGACTGGCTATCCGGATTTACACTAAAGTCTTCTGCATTTGTAGACGTAGGAAAAACATTCGGCGAACGGTTCCAAAAGAACAAGCAAAAAGATTTGGAAAGCCAACACTCTACACTGGTTCCGGTTACCCGTTTTTATGTTCACGAGTTGGACGCTCTGAATGGAGGGCGTAGTTTGCGTGGACAGCTGACTTGTTTTCTCGCATCGACAGGTGTGGGAAAATCCCATATAGCCAAGCACGTGGGTATCCGTGCATGCATTGATAGCGGACTTCACGTATTACATCTTCAGTTAGAAGGCTCTGAAGCGGAGGCTTTGGATGCCTATAGCGGAGGATTGATTTCCAAAAACAGCTTTTACTTTGAACGTGGACGGATTACAGATGAGGAAATGGCAGAGTTCCAACGCCAGATAGAAAACTATAAAGGAAGTATTACCGTACGAACTTTTCCCAGGTTTAACAGCCGCGTATCTACTTTAGACGTCAAGAATGCAATAGCCGAATATAGAAAGCTGAACAACCAACCACCCGATATCGTGATAGTGGACAGTATGGACCTGCTGACTGACGCAAGCCGTCGTCAATGGGACGCCGAACACGAACGGAGCAAAAGGATCGCAGTTGCGAATGACCTGAAAGATCTTGCAGCAGATGAAAATGTCTGGATGGTAGTCACTTACCAGGCTACTATAGAAAACCGTGAATGGCTCAATGATGAGAATAATGTATTAACTGAATATAATTGCTCGGAAGCCAAGGGACTATCAAGACCGTGTACCCACCTGATAAGTTTGAACCAGTCTGCAGCAGAAAGAAAGGAGGACACCATGAGGCTGCATATAGCCAAATCGCGATTCTTTAAAAAAGGTGAGACGCTAAAGATAGCAACTGATTATGATAACGAGATTTTTTATGACGCACGCAGGACAATGAATTTAAAGCGGTAATGGCAGATGGCGTTGTCAAAAGAAGAAAAGGACTTCCTAATCCGAGAGATCAGCCGGGAACTGGATGCCAAGCCGGACGGTGCCGGAAAAAATCTGATATCCAAATGTCCTTTTTGTGGTAAAGAGAAGAAATTCGGTGTGTACATCGGCAAGGAGACATCGCGTAAGAAGCCTTTTATGGCACATTGTTTCTCATGTATGCACTCTACATACACGCTGGAACAATTGCTGGAAAGTATAGAAAGACCCGACCTGGCTGTAACACCAACAGTCGATCTGGACGCCAAACTGGACGATACATTATTGTTCCCACTGGGTGAAGAGGAAGAAGCGATTGACGACACGCTCGGTATCATTGAACTTCCGGATTTCTACCAAAGATGCTTTACCGATAATTATCTCCGGTCCCGCGGTTTCACATACGATGATTTTGATTATTTCCCTGCGGGGACAACCCGCAGGCTTAACTACAAATTTGACTCGTATGTGATTTTCCCGGTCATAGATGACGGGGATGTCGTTGGCTATGTGTCGCGCCATATATGGACCAAAGACGAGATAGACAGACATAATGCCGGGATAAGACGTAAAGGCGGATACCGGATAACCAGATTCCGTAATTCTACTGAAAATGATTTTGTCAAACTGCTTTATAATTACGACTCAGTCATAGAGGAAGAAACGGACACGGTTATTGTGGTGGAAGGGGTATTTGATGTTGTAGCATTGACACGTAAATTGAATTTATACGATAACAACCAAATCACTGTAGTGGCAACTTTTGGCAAGAAAATATCCAGAGCCCAGATTTATAAGCTGCAAAGCAAAGGGGTACGGACAATTGTACTAGGGTACGACGGTGATGCGGTAGAGGCTATCAAAAAGGCGGCAGACGAAATGAACCCGTATTTTGACATCTTTATCGCTGATATCGAAGACGCTTCGAAAGACTGGGAAGAACTGGACTTTAAAGAGATTTATAACATTTTCTCTGAAAGACTGAAAACTCCCATTGAGTATAAACTAACTAAATTACAGGAATCAAAATAATGGAAGAACTCAAAAAATGGCTGGAAGCCAATAAGATTGCTTATAGACAAATAGACAATGAAGTAGTCGAAGTGACAGGCTTCGGTAAGATGTATCTGGCCGATTTAACGGAAGCACGTTGCGTCTTCAGGGGACAAGAGAATAACCTTCAGTTTAACCTGATGGAAAGTCCCGAGGTGCTCATGCAGGAACAGATTTATTATATAGCTTTCCAGTTCGGCAGAAATTGGTATTGGTATGACCTGAGAGAGAAGTTTAAATTCAATATCCTGAAATATATTGGCAAACGCACTCCATGCAAAGTAAGTGTTCCCTTTGTCAATCTGGGAGTTCATACTCCGTACGAGCTGTTAAATGGTAGTGGTGAATTGTCTGACTGGGTAAAGAAAGCAAAGTATCTGGGACAGAATGCAATTGGAATCTGTGACCGGAATACAATGGCGGCTACCCTGAATTTGCAGAAAGAGTGTACCAAAGCAGGATTGAAATATGTTTTTGGTTACTCGTTCACTCTGGAGCACGAGGGTAATAAGGTGGATATGAAGATTTACTGCCAGTCACAAAAGGGCCTCCGGAATTTGTTACGCATCCAAAAAGAGATTATGGTGGACTCCCCTACTAATACGTTAACTCTCTCCGGGTTGCTTACCCATGCAGAAGGAAATGTATTGGTCTTTGGCAAGCTGGCTTCCTACTGGATGAAGAAAAATTCCCAGATACTCTATGCCATGAATATTGCATTTGATAATAAAATATACTATCAGGTAGATTTAAGCGAGTATAAGGCCGAGCGCATTGATGTGGAAGTACTGCGAGCAACACTGACTTTCTTCAACCATTTCTACGAAGATAAGACACAGACTTTCAGCGTGGAACCAGTACTCATCTGTGATAATTATTACCTGGATAAGGACGATGCGAAAAACAAGATCATACTGAATAAGATAGCTTCCGGTGCAGCCCATGAGCAAAGTGAAGATCAGTATTTTAAAGACGTGGATGAGCATTACAGTGTGTGCTGCCAGCTATTTGACTCTGGAAAATGGGATATCGATGTCCTCTTTGAAAGGATGTGCAGCCATACGATAGAGATTGCCACCCATGCAAAGGCTTACTATGAAACAGGTAAAATGTACATGCCGGAGTATGTAATGTTGCCAGATGAAAAAAAGAAATATGGCAACCGGCATCGTATGTTTACTCGCCTGTTGGAAGAAGGATTGACAGCAAAAATCCCGTCATACGGTCACGCCAAATATAGGGAACGCTTGAAGGAAGAGGTCTATATCATAGAATCTACAAACAATGTGGACTATTTTTTAATACAATGGGATATGGTGAAAAAAGCACGTGAATTAGGAATTGTGACAGGTATTGGCCGTGGTTCGGCTGGTGGTTCTCTGGTTTCATACCTGCTAGGCATTATCTCCATAGACCCGGTTAAGTATGATTTAATTTTCTCACGTTTTCTAGTGCCCGAGCGATGCGGTTTGAACTGGACGGAAGCGGTCAGCATCATTGGCGAAGACATTGAATTGCTTCCCGGAGAAAGATATGTCGGGGTTCAGATTGAAGGAAAAGATTACCGGTTTTATAAGGATGCCGAGTTTCAGATTATACGCAGTGGAAGACAAATGAAGGTATATGCTGACCAGCTTCGTGAAGGCGATGACATTCTTTTTGATAATCGTGACTTGCTATGGACTTTAAATGAAATCAATAAATGAAGGTATCAGGGATAAACCTAAAGGAAAGTCAGGGCGCTTTACCGGTAATAGACTGCTTTGTCGGTAAGGGACTTGTGGAGGGAGGGCATTCCGCCCTCCCGGATATCGACGTCGATTATGCGTCGGATAGAAGGCAGGAAATCAAAGAATACCTGGAACAGAGGTACAATGTAAACGGCAAACAACGTGTCTTTTCTGCCGGCACCTTTTCGAGCATGAAACTCAAGGCAGTCATTAAAGATGTGGCACGTGTTTATCGTGTTCCCTTGAATATTGTCAACTACATAACTGCTATTTTTAATGACGAACAAAATTGGACGGACTTATTCTTATTGGCGGCGATGAACAAGAAAGTGAATAAGTTTGTCCATGATTACCCTGAAGTTATCGAGGATATCCGGACAATTATGGGACAACCACGCTCCACTTCTATTCATGCCTCTGCCATTGTTGTAACACCAGAAACCAAGGACGGAGAACCGGCTGAATGCTTTGATTTTTTGCCAATTCGCAAGATGGATGAGCTATTGGTATCGGAATTTGATGGATATGCGGTGGATGAAATCGGGCTATTGAAGGAGGATGTTCTTGCCACTAAAGAGCTATCCAAACTAAGCGCGGTTATTAATATAGTCAACAGGGTATATGGGAAAAACTACAGTATTGAATCCATTACTCAGAACGAAATAGAGGATACCAGAACATATAAGCTATTGGCAGAAGGACATACTCAAAATGTCTTTCAGTTTGCTTCCAAGGGGATTACCCGTTTCATTACGGATGTCAGACCTGACTGTATCGAAGACCTGATTGCCATTAATGCACTTTACCGTCCTGCCACATTGGAAATCAAGGCAACAGACGACTATATCAAGTACAAACATGGCGAAGTGGCCCCCGTGTACAGTTTCGGAACCTATGAAGCTACCAAAAACACATATGGAATCATGTGCATCGCCGAAGATACAAGAATAGCTACCCGGAAGGGATGTAAACCGATTCAGAATATAATACCCGGAGATTTTGTCCTTACAGAAGACGGCACTTTCCAGCAAGTAACACGAACATACAAGAAGGGGATAAAGAAAACAGTTCTTATCAAAACCTCTATGGGAAGAAAGCTATATTGTACGGCTGATCATCGGGTATTGACCCAGTTAGGCTGGGTACAAGCTAGCAAACTTATCCCCGGAGAACATCGTATCAAGACATTTTATACTCAGGACGATAAAATAGATGAAGAATACAGACAGTATCCAATCTGGTGCCCAGTGTTATCTGTGACTCCGAGTTCTGAGAAAATGACTTATGACCTAAGCGTTTGGAAAAGACATAGTTTTTGTGCCAACAATATGATTGTTCACAATTGTTATCAGGAACAGTTTATGTCCATCGCAAACAGTCTCGGAGGCTTTGATCTGGGAAAGACCGACTACTTGCGAAAGGCTATCGGAAAGAAGAAAGCAGACTTGATGGCTTCCTTAAAAACAGATTTTCTTGCCGGGGCTATCCAAAACGGCTGTCCGGATTATGAGGCAGAAGAAATTTGGCATAAAATTGAGGTTGCAGGAAAGTATTCATTTAACCGGTCGCATGCAGCCGCATACGCGCTTACGGCCTTTGCCGGTGCCTGGCTGAAAGCGAACTATCCCTCGGCATTCTATACAATTGCTCTCCAGTGGGCGGATGATAAAGAAGTGGTACTGCTGATGTCGGAAATGGAACAATGCAGTCGGGCTAAAATTGTACCTCCGGATATCAACGTATCCATGAAGCAGTTCTTCACTGACTACCAGACAGATGAAATCTTTTGGTCACTGACTAAAATCAAGATGTTAGGTGATAAGGCTGCAGAATACATGCTGGAAGAAAGAGAAAAGAACGGACGTTTCACCTCTATAGAGAATTTTATCCATCGCATCTTCAAATATAAATTGAAAAAATACGAATATTGGGATGAACCGGATAATGAACAAGAGGCCGTCCGCGTTCCAGTAAATGCCCGTCATGTCAAAAATTTAGTCCTGTCCGGTTGTTTCGACAAATTGGAAAATGTGAAGGCAATAACTGAACGGTACTCTATTCTGACACGAGCGGCCAAAGCACTCGGTTTCCAGCTTTCTGAAGAAGATTTCCCTGAATCATTGACAGACAAGCATTACTATTGGTCCATGCAGCAAATTGCCGTATCAGGTGCAGGCAGTATTGATTATCATCGTATCTATGATAATTCCGAAGCCAGAAACAAACTGAAAGGAAAAGTCTGTTATATGTCATTACGTGATGCTTCCATTCTTGAGAATGAAGGAAAAAGGATTGTTGTCTGTGTCACAGTCTCTGAAATGTCTGAGATGTCATACAAAGACAAAAACACCGGTGAGAAGAAAAAATTCTGCAAACTGAAACTCCAACAGAACAATGATATGATAGAGCTGGTTATGTGGAACGATTACTACACCGAACATAAGAAAGAAATAACCGATGTGACCAATAAAGTGATTATTATTAGTGCTGTCATTCGCTATAGTGATTATAATGGCGCCAACAATTTACAAACCTACAAAACATCCACTCTTATGAGTCTATAAATGAAACCTATCATTATTGCCATCGTTGGAGATTCCGGTTCAGGCAAGACCTATATGGCTGAATTTCTACGAAATCAATTGAATGTACCAACTATTGTATCATACACCACACGCCCCAAACGACCTGGAGAAACTGATGGTGTAGGGCATTATTTCATAAATGCTTCCCAGCTTCCGGATAAGCAAGACATGCTGGCATATACGAGCTTTGGAGGATATGAATATTTCGCTCTGCATGAGCAGGTTCCCTGTAAAGGTATTTGTTGTTACGTCATAGACGAGAGTGGACTAGAAATGCTGTATTATAATCATTGTGAACGTTATGATATTGTTTCTGTTCTGATTATCTGTCCGCAGGATGTCCTCATTTTGCGAGGTATCGATTCAAACCGGCTCAAGCGGGATAAAGGACGTAAAAACTTAGGTGAGAAGTTCTTTGACTGCATTATTCGGAATGATGTTTCCAAAGAAGAGTTCGAGTACAAAATCTTGTGTGAATTTAATCGGCTTTAGTATGGCAGCACCTAAAATAGAACCTAAAATCTTCGTCGGAATTGTACTTGATTTCGAGACAGGAGGGTTGGATTGTACCAAAAGTGCATGTACACAGATAGCAATGCATGCAGTCCGGATGGACAACTGGCAGGTCATTGACCGCTATGTCAGGTACATTCAACCATACGATAAACAGGAAATTGGAGGCCCGGCCAAACGTAAGGTCTTAAAGAACAAGCGTGAACTGGAACTGGAAGGCTTTGGGCGATCACAGCCAATGGGCTATGACCAGGAGGCATTGGCTTATTCCGGTATCACTATAGACATGCTTATCCAGCAGGGTGTGAATATCCATGAAATAGCAAAGGATATTATCCGCTTGGGCGAGCGCTGTACCTTAACCAAAGGAAAGCAAACCAAGCCGGTGTTGATAGGGCAAAATATCACATTTGATATAGGCTTTCTCCAGCAAATTATAAACTATGCGGGATTAATAAAAGACTTTGAGAAGGTGTTTGCAGGTACTACAGACTTTTATGGGAACTTTCAACCCCATTATATCGATACCATTGACCTGGGACGATTGTGCTTTGCACATAATCCGGAAGTCACCTCTTATCAACTGGAATTATTAGCTGAACGGCTGGGGATTGAGCTGGAGGATGCACATGACGCCGACGCAGATGTTGAAGCAACGCATCATGTAGTTGCTGTTTGTTCTAATCGTTTAAGGATGAACGGAGAGAGCGGAGAAACTTTGCTGCCCAGAAAAGAAAAAACAAGAATGCACTTTAAAATCTAAGCTCTAAGCATATGGAAGACGAGGAAATAATTTCATTCAAAAAAGAAAGTGACAAGATGCTATTCGGGGTACAAGGGTATGACGGTAACGAACTGATGGCCGCTATTACAGGGTATGATCTGAGAATTGCCTTCAACATGAAACTAATCAATTCCCTGGCTGATGCGGAGAGTTGTGCAGATGCCTTGGCAGATATTTTCTATCAATCATTAATGGAACAACTGATTGAGAAAAAGTCTGAAATTATACAACCTGTACCTCCTGAAAAGTCTATTCTTTGAAAAGAGCCATAAGTCCGGTTTCTACTTATGCCGGACTTAGTTCAAAATCATTTATTGAAAGTATGAAAAATGAAAAAAAATGTGACGATACAGAACAGCGGCTAACCCGTGAAGAGGAAGAGTTCTGTAATCTTTATGTATGTGGAGGGATACAGTTCGCCGGACAACATGGCAAATGTTATAAAGAGGTTTTCTATGCGGACGAAGATAAAGCTCTAATGTCCGGAAGACAACTGCTGGCCAAACCATATATCCAGGCTCATATAAAAAAACTTGTTGAAAAAACACATGCAGATATGGAGACCATTGCAGTTAAGTTACAGGTTGCAGAGACATTGAAAGCCGTTATGGAGGAAACTGCTACGGGCAATTACGAAGACAAGTTTGGGGTAAGTCTGTCACCGGCACCTCTCAGGGCAGTTTCAGTAAATGCCGCCAAGGCTTTGATGGAGCTTTATCCAATCAAGCATTCACAAGAGGCAAGATTCAAGATTGAGGGTGAAAGTGGTGTAATCTTTAATGTTGTCATACCCGCATCAAACAAACACGAGAATGACTCCTGATAAAAGAAAGAACCTGGAAAGAGGAATCTTTATGGTGCTGATAACAGGATTAGCCCTCTACGGATTAAAAGATGTCGATGCGGCAGAAAAGATGATTCGTGCTTTGACAGACGCTTTTGCTTTGCTTTTTAACTCAATAAATACCTGACACATGACACAATTTAGAGAATTCGTCCTTAATAACTTCAAGACTTTGACCGCTGTTGTAGCCTTTATCGTAACAATGTACGTTCAGCACATGAATAATATATCACGGATAGCCGAACTGACCGACAAGTGCACCTCACTGGAGATGAAGATCAATGACCAATACGAGAAGATAGATGCCATCAAACTGGATAAAACCGTATTTGAAGCAACTATGGCACAATTTACATCCATGAGGGCTGACCTGAAAGAGATGCGGGAAGATATCAAGGAACTATTAAAAGGTAACCATTGAATAGAAAGGTGATTCTATTATGCCCGCTGCTTTTGTTAATCCAGGATTCTTTTCAGATAGGAAGAAAAGAATGTATTGTTGATTTACATAAAACAACGGACTTCCAGCAACCAGAGATTGACTTATTTGAGACGGCGGTTGCCTGCATCAAAAAATATGAAGGCTGGCATTCACGAGAACATTTCCCATATGTCGGATATGGGCACCGCCTGCTCAAAGGAGAAGCATTTGACCATCGGATTTCAGAAGAGTTTGCAGACTCGCTCCTTAGAAAAGACCTTCGTCTGAAATGTGCAATATTCCGTGATCTTGGAGGAGATTCACTTATTCTAGGCGCTTTAGCCTATAATGTTGGGGAGTACAAACTTTTAGGGATTGGAAAAAAGCAGAAATCCAATTTAATAAGAAAACTGGAGAAAGGAAACAGGGATATATACGATGACTATATTTCATTTTGCCACCATAAAGGGAAAGTAGTTCCTTCCATAAAAAAGAGAAGAATGGAGGAATACAGATTATTGTTTAATTGTAAATATATTAATAACAAAAACTATGATTAATGTAGGTGATGTCGTTACGATTAAAATGTCAGAAGCTTTAAAGTTTGACAAATTAACCACTCTCGCAGGTCGGGAAGCAGAAGTCTTGGAGGTATTGACCTCTATCCAGCGGTTGAATAAAGGATATCTTGTCAAACTGACGGGAGAACCTTATCTGGGTGATGATATCTGGTTCATTCCACAAGAATCCATTGATGATGAAGATGAATAGGATCAGCATAACAACTATTGTCATCTTGGCTGCAGCATTGGTTACAATTCACTTATTAAGGGTACAGATAAAACACCTGAAACAAGAACGTGACCGCTATTCAGCAAATACGGAATCTCTTCTTTCTGATATAAAAAGACTGAAAATCGATTCTTGCACAAGGGTTGTTGAAGTACAAACCCTAAAACTTACAGTTGATGAATACGAAAAATACAGGGCCACCGATGCTGCTCAGATAAAGAAAATGGGAATACGGATTAAGGATTTGGAAGCCGTAGGTAAACATCAAATAACTGTGGATGCACCTATTCAGGCTGAAATTCGAGATTCTACTATCGTTTACGATACTATAACAGTTTCAATCCGTAAAGTAGAAATGGATACTCCTCATTTGAAACTGGATGGAACGATTGAAGATAACCTGTTGAAAGGTAAGCTATATCTGCCTGTTAATTTACAACAGGCAATTTGGTTAGAGTATAAACACAAATTCTTATGGTGGAGATGGAAAGTAAAGGCTGTACACCAAAGTATAAGCAGCGATAATCCTTATGTTTATATTAATTATTCAGAGTTTATAAAAATTCAAAAGAAATAAAGTATGATTTGGAAAAAGTCTTTTAAAGGGAAAATCGAATGTGCAAACCGTGTGTTTAACGCTACTATTGAAAAATTGAAGCGTATTCAAGCTGACATGACGGTACAGATAGAAAAAAATCAAACTAAAATACAGAATATTAAAGATGATAATGAAGAGCTTGAAGGTATGAAGAAGAAAGTTACAAGGCAAATTGAGGAAATTGGAAAGTTTTCTATATAGAAGTCCACACACTCTAAACAAGGTGTTCACTTCGAACACCTTAAATTATTTTAGAAATTGAATCTTATACAATCATATTTTGAATATTCACTAAACCAGCGTCTATATTCATCTAAACTAATCTAAGATAAAAATCTATTCGTTCATATATAACCTTAACCATAACACAAATATGAAAATCACACTGAAACGAAAATTCTATGGGAAAACGTATACCATAGGAGATCTGCTGATAGATGGAAACTTCTTTTGTAACACTATCGAAGATAAAGTGCGTTCACTGCCATTAGCATGTCCAAACACTTCTATAGGTATTGCCTGTAAATGCAAAGGGAAAGTGTATGCCCAGACTGCTATCCCGGCAGGTATCTACAAAGTTACTATGGAGTACAGTCCTAAATTCAAACGCAGACTTCCTCTATTGCATAATGTCCCTCACTTCATCGGCATTTTGATCCACAGCGGAACAACGGAAAAAGATTCTGCCGGATGTATAATCATTGGCGTCAATTCTGTAAAAGGAAAAGTACTGAATTCTCGTAACACATCTGACGCTTTGAATCTATTGCTGGAGAAAGAAAAGAATATAACGATTGAAATAATCTGATGGGGGGTATAAGATTAAAAGCCCCCAGGAATCTTAAAATTGACTTTTGTCCATCTCCTAAGCAATACGAACTTTGGAAACTACTCCAGCCGGAATGTCCACGATGCGGTGGAGAGATTCAACAAAAACTAATAGGATACGATGCAAACCTAAATCCGCAATATAAGCCATATTGTTCCAAATGTGGTAACCATAATGTCCCTCAACTGATTTTAGGCGGGGGAGCTGCTGGTGGTGGTAAAAGTTATTTGGCAAGTGTGTGGCTGGTAAGTAGTTGTATCCGTTTTCCTGATTTACGTGCAGTCGTAGCACGTAAGACATTAAAATCACTAAAGGAATCCACGTGGAATACTATACGCATGATTATAAAGAAGTGGGGACTAGTTGAAGATCAGCATTATCATATTAACAATGTAGCCGGTACACTGAGGTTCTGGAATGGTTCAGTCATTCTCATGCTGGACTTGGCGGATCAACCTTCAGATCCCAACTTTGAAAGATTTGGTTCCATGGAAGTTACAATTTGTGCGGTGGATGAAGTCTCAGAAATCAGTCAAAAAGCTATTGAAGTTTTGTTTTCCCGTCTTCGCTGGAAAACACACGAAACTTTTAAAGTATCTAAGATGTTATTGACAACCAATCCGACTACTAACTGGATACGTGAACGCTTCGTACAAGATAGAAACGGTGATAAAGTTACAACACGTGAGGGCGAATTCTATGTTCCTTTCTCTGTGTTCGACAATCCTGACATCGCATTCCGTCAGACCTACGAGGCAGCTCTTAATAAAATCAGCGACCAGGCGACTAAGGAAAGGCTACTCTATGGCAACTGGGACTTCATTGAGGCAAACGACATGGCCATTTATAGACTATTTGACGGCAATAAGCATCTGGTTACAGGATTGAAAGAGAAAGTCTATGACCCTTCCAAACCCCTTATTACCGTATGGGATTTTAATGTAGTCCCCCATATGTCGACGTTATTGGCACAAATAGACTATGATAACAAGAAAGTCTATATTCTGGAAGAGATACTGGGTAAAGCCGAAGATAAGGAAAATAACACTCCTGGACTTGCACGAAAGATACAGAAGAAACTGTATAGGGAAAAGCATATTGGTGGAGTGGATGTGACAGGAGATCCGGCAGGGTTACAACGCTCCACCACTTCGGAAGACGGGGTAAACAATTTTACAATTATCACCGATACCTTCGGCAAGGGCATTTTAAGGCCAAAGATAAAATTGCTGAAGAAACAGCCTCCACAAACCACACGTTGTGAGTTTATCAATGAATTATTCTCAGGGTTTGGAAACTGGGAAATCCAAATAGATATAAGATGTCGTAAACTGACTGAAGACCTGCTTTATCAACTAAAAAATGAAGACGGCAGTAAAAACAAGTCTAAAGTTACCGACTCAAGAACCGGAGTAAAATATGAGAAATACGGCCATCTTTCAGATTGCCTGGATTATCTTCTCTGTTATTATTTGAGAGATATGTGGAACAAATTTAAAAATGGAGGCGACAGTTCTTCCACATTACATACAACTGTTGCCCATTATGATGGTTTTAATTACTAATACTATGTACAGACGTTTTTTAAACAACAGTGATTACCTGAGTATCATTACTCCCGAAGCTCTTACCCAAATGACAAGAGGAAACTCCGAACATTTCATTCAGGCTGAAGAATCAGCTGAGATGAGTATAACAGAGTACCTGTCAGAAAACTATGAGATAGAAGCAGAATTGAACAAAGGGAAATACATAGCAGAATATAACCGTATGATCACTTATCCTGTTGGAGCTCATATATACTATGAAGGGAAGCTATATGAAATTATACGTTCCATTTCAGGATACAAAGCACCTGCCATAGCGGATTATTGGGAAGAATATACCCATCCGAATATTAATGTAGACTCCCTTCCCCCCTATTCACAATTCGCTACTTATAAAAAAGGCGATATTATACGATATAACGCAGTTGCCTATGTTTGTTTAGATGAAAACGGATACAAATTCAGAAACGTCAGAATACCTTCAGTCTCAGCATGGCTTGAGGCTGCTTTTGTTGAATGGGAACCGATAGAATACTCTTTATGGGACATAGTTCAATTTAACGGCACCTTTTACACCCTGATATCATCAGAAGGATTCGACAATATTAAAACTCCTGTAGAAGAAGACTGCTGGGGAGCCATAGCTGACTATGATTCAGATTACAACAAATATGAGTTAAATAGTCATGAGTATGTTGTGTATAAGGGCAAAGTCTTTTATCCGGAAATAGATGTGAATGCCGACATTCCTGAAATTGGCTGCAATTTGTCTTTACATGACCCTAGAAACTATAATCTCAAAAAGCACATGTTACGTTTGGCTGTTTATGAATTAACTAAACTTATTGCACCCAATAATGTAAGTGTTGTCAGATTAAAGGACTATGAAACTTCCATGAAGTGGTTAAGTGATGCAGCAAAACTAAAATTAAATCCTCAAATACCACGAAAACTTGCCGGAGACAAGCTAGAAGTAATGGATTGGCAGATGGCTACTTTTCAGACGAAGTATGATCCATATCAAAATCCGTGGCTCACTTAATAATCGAATTTGACTAATTTCATAAGTGACTCCAATCTCCTCTAAAAAAAACGAAGCAACAAAAGGTAACAATTAAAAGAACAGACAAAAGATTACACTTCAAACAAAAAGTAGAAAGAAAAAGAATTTATATTCAAAAAATGTATATCTTTGCACTTAATGAAGTTGGGGAGAAATCCAACTTTATTTTGAAATGTAATTAATACAGCGTTTCGTAACGTCTTGATTCTGAAAAAGGTGGTGCTTTAAAGAATAACAAAACAAGATGAGTATGTAACCCGTGTGCTGATATGGTACGGGCTTACTTACTCTGTTTT